>SWCB01009290.1_pt1 | contig 65830 bp, 45 predicted proteins | sample 4692901 | NCBI WGS metagenome assembly SWCB01 (sample SAMN10267276, study PRJNA491770) | bioreactor metagenome | isolation source: DHS bioreactor inoculated with subseafloor sediment | place: Japan: off Shimokita Peninsula | collected 2006-08 | reverse complement strand
GCTTAGATGCTGACCAGTCTAAAGACTAGGCAAGCCTTCGTCAGCATAACCGCTGTTTTAGATGCTGAAACAAGCCTGCCTGTCGGCAGACACGTTCAGCATGACAGTTGCTTTTAGATTCTGACCTTCGTCAGAATGACGGTTGTTTTTAGATGCTGAAATAAATCTGCCTACTACAGATTGGTTCAGCATCTAAAAATTACTGGTTATCAAATTCATGAAGTTTATCGTACCAATTCTTTTTCAAAATTATTGTAAATATTAAAGCAATAATTAAAGTAACTGCGCCAGCAAGAAATTGATGGAATATTATATACATAGGAAGGGCGACTAAGGATGTCTGCCACAAAATTCCTACGCCAATATTGAACATATCTCGTTTAAAGTTTTTATTTCTGATGAAATTAGGATTTTCAGCTATTACTAAATTGTGAATCGGTCTCCAAAATCCCCATGGCTTCACATTGATATAAAAATCTTTTAGAACTTTTAAATCAGTCGGTTTTGTAAGATAAGTGGCAACAATACATCCAATAGTTGAACCAACCAGAATGATTGGAAAATAATAAAGGATTCTAATATCCTGTGCAAAGTTTGGGAATAGTTGAGATAAAAGATCAGGGAAAATCATTGGAACCGCAGAAACAAGAATTCCAACAAACATTCCCCAGAAATAACCTTGAGCATTAAATCTCCACCAATACCATTTAAGAACATTTGCGGCAGTATAACCTCCCCACAAAGCAGAGACGAGCAATTGCAGAACTTGGTTCACATTTTTTGCTTGAATACCAAGAATTATACTTACAACGACGACTATAATTCCAATAATATAATTACTAGTTCTAATAGTATTTTGGGAAGCATTTGGTTTAATATATTTCAGATAAATATCATTAGTAACATAAGCTTGAGCGGCATTAAGAGTGCCGGAAAAAGTTGACATAAAAGCAGCAAGTAATCCGGCGAGAAGAAGTCCGAGCAAACCGGTTGGCACAAATAAATTTATAGTAGAAGGAAGAATTTGTTCAAAATCCAAATTACCGGCAACCATTAAATCCAGTTTATCATAGAAAATTATTCCCAGTGCGGCAAAGCCGGCAATCATAATATAACGGACAGGCATAAGGATGGCAGAAACGAAGCCGCTCATTTTAGAAGCTTCCGAAGGTGATTTAGTTGCCAATATTTTTTGCATATCATAATTAGGGGCCGGACCGGCGAAGCTAACGAGGAGACCTTTGAATAGCATCATCATAAACATTGCAGAGAAAAGAGTATATCCATCTTCTGCAACCTTGTTATTTACATCAGTAATTACGTTGCTCCAGTCAATGTCGAGAGTTTTGCCAAAGAAGGGGCTCATCCAGCCATCGGGAACATTAAGTCCATTTGCTCCGACAGCGTTGAAAGCAATTACACCGATTGCAATAGAAGCGACAGTCATAATAGTATATTGCAGAACATCTGCCCATACAATGCTTGTCATGCCGCCAAGAACAGTATAGAAGACAGCAAATAATGTAAATACAATACCATATAAATGAGGAACATACTCAAGCGGAATATTTAGGTTTAAGAATTGGTTTACATATTCCCAAGGGATAAAGATTTCCATGAATTTTCCTAAGCCGATAAAACCATAAGCGAGGAAACCCAAACCGCTAAGGAGAGCAAACACAACAACAATACCGTGTGAGAGTTTGCTGCCATTGCCGGTACCGAAACGGGTTTCAATCCATTGCGCTCCGGTTGTAACATTTGAGCGTCTTAACCAGGCAGAAAGAAAAACCATTAAAAATATTTGATTAAATACGGGCCACATCCAAGGGATCCAAATACTTTTAATTCCATAAACAAAGGCTAAAGTAACAAGCCACATGGTACCGGAAATATCGAACATACCGGAAGCATTGGAAATTCCGAGCATGTACCAAGGGAGAGTGTTTCCGCCTAAAAAATAGCTGCCCATATTTTTATTAGCTCGTTTCGATAAGAATGAACCGATAAATATTGTTGCCAATAAGTAAAGAACAATAATTGAGATGTCAATAAAGTGTAGTTGCATAATTACCCGAATATTTTGATGGAAAATGTTTATTTATTTATTCATTACAAAGAGCAAAGACTGAGATGCTGAAATAAATCTGCCTTCGGTAGACTGGTCTGCCTTCGGTAGATAGATTCAGCATGACACTGCTTTCTTTGTCATTCCGACGCAGGTCGGAATCTATCTTTAGATGCTGACCTTCGTCAGCATGACGTTTGTTTTGGCATTACGTTCTTTGTTATTTTTCGTAGAAGTCATCAGCTAAATCTATCCAATTTGGATTATCATTTTCAATTAAATTTATTTTCCAATCTCTATGCCAAGCTTTTAATTGCTTTTCTCGTTGTATTGCTAGTGTAATATTTTCACTGATTTCATAGTAAACTAATAACTTTAGTTTGTATTTATTTGAGAATCCTTCCATTAATTCATTTTTGTGTTCATATATTCTTTTTATCAGGTTTGATGTAACGCCTATATATAGTGTTCCTTTTTTCTTGTTGGTGATTATATATGTGTATCCTTTTTTTGACATTATTTCCTATTTGTTTTTGATGAGTACTTATATTTGACAAAGAGTAAAAGCTTAGATGCTGAAACAATCCTGCTTGTCGGCAGACTGGTCTGCCTTCGGCAGATAGATTCAGCATGACACTGCTTTCTTTGTCATTCCGACGAAGGTCGGAATCTATCTTTAGATGCTGAAATAAATCTGCCTGTCGGCAGACAGGTTCAGCATGACGTTGCTATTTATTTAGTGATTGATTTATAATAATTTTTTAAAATGTAATAAGCTTTTTTCTTGTCTCCTTTGTCTGTAATTAATCCTTTTACATTCCAGAAATCTTGAATTCTTGGTTGATGTCTTCTTGGGGATTTAAAATCTTTTAAGATCCATGGAGTCATTCCTTGAACAAAATCAACCTTTTTGAACATGTTGATATTTTCTATGTATAAACTTTCTTGATATTCTTCTGTCCATCTTGTTAACTTATCGCCATTATTTCCAAACATGGCTCCGCCGCCAAATTCACTTATAATTACGGGTTTATTATAAACTGTTTTCCAATTAAGAGTTCTACATTTTTCAGGTAAACCGTCGTACCAGCCTATATAAGCATTGCAGCCAAGTACATCTACTACTTCACCAAATGGATCATCAATCATAAGAGTTGAGTCGTTTATATAATGTCTTTCCATTGCTGCGGTTATTAATCTGGTTGGATCTAATTCCCTAGCTTTCTTAACTAATTTTGAAAGGAAATTAAAACGTGGATCTGATAATGGTGTTTCGTTAGCCATTGACCAAAGAATAATTGAAGCACGATTTTTATCCCTTGTTATCATTGAGGATAACTGATTTTCAGCATTCTTATAAGTTTCTTCATTTTCCCATGAGATTGTCCAGTAAACCGGAATTTCTGACCAGACTAAAAGTCCCATTTTATCTGCCATTTTTATCATTTCTTCATTATGTGTGTAATGGGCTAGTCTGACAAAATTACATGACAAATCTTTAGCCCATCCCAACAAAACTTTTGCATGATCATCTGAAAAAGCGCGCGCTCCATTTTGATAAGCGGCTTCTTCATGAATTGAAATTCCTCTTAGAAAGAGTGGTTTTCCATTTAAGAGGATTTCCGTTCCATTTGTTTCAATAGTTCTAAATCCTATTAAATCAGATATTGTTTCAAATTCAGTACTAAACTTAACTTCGTATAATTTTGGATTTTCGGGAGACCAAAGTTCTAGTTTTTTATCAAACACAATTTTTGCAAATCCTTTTGCATCTGAAAAAACTTCCGTCTTGATTTCTGCTTCAGGAATTTCAATAATTATTTTCTGTTCTTTTTGAGAGCCGTCCAGTTTAACCCATCCTTCAACTTTTTTTAATTCCCCTTTTTTTAGTTGAATAAAATAATCAGAAATAAAAGTCTCCTCGGTTTCTATTAAAACGACTTTACGAGTTATTCCTCCGTAGTTATACCAGTCAGTATTTACAGTAGGGACAGCATCTTTGTATCTTTTATTGTCAACTTTAACAATTACAAAATTATCTTTTTCTTTTATATGATTCGTAATTTCAAATTGGAAAGGAGAAAATCCTCCTACATGATGTCCAAGAAGTTCACCATTTAAATAAACTTTTGCATCGTAATTAACAGCTCCAAAATATAAGAATAATCTTTTGTCCTCTTTCAAATCATAGTCGAAAGACTTTTTATACCAGACAGTACCTTCATAAAAAAGCAATTTTTCTTTTTGAGAATTCCAATCCCCCGGAACGTAGAGCATTTCATCAGTATCAAAACTATATTCTAATAATTCAGAAGGATTACTTTGTTCGGCATTTTTGAAATACCCTTGTTCATGCGGTTCATATCTGTAATTGTAATAACCATTTTCATAAGGATCGATGATAATATTCCACTTACCGTTTAGACTGGTTGTATTTCTGCCATCTATATTGATAATATTCTGCGCCGATAAAATTATAGTTATGCTAAAAAAAAGTGTCAATAATACTTTCATTAACTGCTCCATATTTTTACAAACAAAATTATAAACACAAAAATATTACTAATTACTCAAGTTTCACTAACATCATTTTGATGATGATTTTTTAAAATATTTTTAGGAGTTGTAATAACAACATTTACTTTCTAAATGAATTAATTTTTCTTTATTTGCCAAAGTAGTAACCATATCAATATAAAAATCAGTCGATGATAACAAAATTAATTTCCTGATTTCCTGCTTTAATAAAATAATCTCCGGATTCAAGATGTCTGTCCCCTTTGCTATCGATAAAGCTTAAATCGCGCATTGGATCTATATAAAACTGATAAACTATTGTTTCGCCGACTTTAATTTCTTTTTTCTCAAAGTACTTTAATTCTTTTACAGGACGTGAAATTGAAGCTACCGGATCAGCTATAAACCAGAGAACCGTTTCTTTTCCGTCATAAATTCCATTATTAGAAACTGATATTTCTGCAATAAGCTTTTCGTTTTTCTTAATCTGATTTTTAGATAAACTAATCTTTCCATAAGAATAATTAGTATAACTTAATCCATGACCAAACTGATATAACGGACCTTCGGGAATATCTTGATAATGTCCAAGATTGGGCACAGCTTGTTTTCTTCTATTGTAATACATGGGAATCTGTCCGGTTGTTTGAGGGAAAGTGATTGCTAATTTACCTGATGGATTAATTTTTCCGGTAAGTATTTCCGCAAGTGCCGAACCTCCGGCAGTTCCAGGCTGCCAAATTTCAATAATTGCATCAGCCATTTTTTCCAGACGAATCAACTCTAAAGGTCGCCCGCTTGAAAGAACAAGCACAATTGGCTTTCCAGTTTTATGAATCATTTCCACAAGCTGCTCTTGAATTCTCGGTAAAGCAATTGAAGATCGGGAAGCATTTTCTCCGCTCCAATTCCTTTTCTCACCCATAAATAGAATTACCATTTCTGATTTTTCCGCAATCTCTCGAGCTTGGCCAAAATTAGAAGTATCCTCTCCATCATAATCGCATCCGGGTGAATAAGACATATTTATTTTACCATTAAACTCCTTAACTAAACCTTCGTATAAAGTTTCAACATCAGAAGCTTTCCCCTGACCCACCCATGAACCCATTATGTTTATTGAATCTTTAAGAATAGGACCAATTACGGCAATATTTTTTAATTTTAATTTTAACGGAAGAACATTATTTTCGTTTTTTAATAACACCATTGATTCTGCAGCAAGCTGCTTTGAAATTTGTAAATATTCCGGTTTTAAGTAGCGTTCTTTTTCTTCCAGTTCATCAACATAAGGATTTTCAAAAAGTCCTAATCTGAATTTAATTCTTAAAATACGCCGAACAGCCTCATCAATAGTAGCGATTGGAATTTTCTCTTCTTCAACCAACTCATTTAAGTTTTCCAAATAAATATTATCAACCATACCCATTTCAACACCGGCCATTAATGCTTTATATCCGGCATCTTTGCGGTCTTTAGCAACACCTTGATAAATTAAATTTCTGATGGAAGCCCAATCAGAGATTACAAAACCATCATGCTGCCAGCGTTGTTTAAGAATTTCGGTTAAAGTATAATAATTTGCCGTTGCAGGAATTCCACTAATATCATTAAATCCGCTCATCACTGTTGCTGCTCCAGCTCTTATACCGGCTTCATAAGGAGGAAGAAAAGTTTCCCAAAGGGTTTGAGCAGAGACATCGCTGTAACGATATTCACGTCCGCCTTCCGACAAACTGTAACCAACATAATGTTTTAAACAGGCAGCAATTGTATATTTGTCGGATAGTTTTTCACCTTGATAACCATTAACGGCAGCGACACCGAAAATAGAATTAGCATAAGGATCTTCACCATAAGACTCTGCAACCCTCCCCCATCTTGGATCACGAGCCACATCAATCATTGGTGAAAATGTCCAGTCAATGCCGGATAACCAAGCTTCTTTAGCAGCAATTTCGCATGATTTTTTTACAAGTTCAGTATTCCAAGAACAGGCTTGAGCTAAGGGAATTGGGAAAATAGTTCTGTATCCATGAATCACATCAAATCCAAATATAATTGGAATTCCAAGTCTGGATTCTTCTATCGCCTTGCGCTGTATTTGATTGCGATAGACCGGACTGATGCTTCTATAAAGTAACGAGCCAATTTCCGGACGAACTTCCATTATTTTTGATTCAATGTTGTTTGGGTTTGCATTCTTCCCATAAGTCCATTGATTCATTTGAAATATTTTTTCTTCCAGCGTCATTCTAATTAATAAATCATCAATTCTCTCTTCAATAGGTAAGTTTTTATTTTTATAATTTAATTCCGTTTCTCCACCATTTAGAATAAGAGCAACAGCAAATAAAATGAATAACATTGGTCTAATTTTGAGCATCAAATATCCTATTGATTTTTGGAATTCTATTATTTCGTTTTGGGAATTAGCGCATCATAAATTGGTTTCACCCATTCATCTTTATCGATATCATAAACAATAAAATCTGAATCGAACTGCCAGTAGCTCCAGCTCCAATTTCTTATTTCTGCTTGTCGAGCAATATAGTTTGTCCATCTAATTCTAGAAGGCATATCTGCTTTTTCATAAGCTCCAAACTCACCCAAAGTAATAGGACGATTATTATTAATTGACCATTGATGAGCTTTATCGAAATCGGAATTAACATCATTCTCTTCTTTTTCCGAGTTAGTCCATTCGATATTGCTCATATCTTTTGTGTGAGAAGACCACGGCGCTCCTTGGTGTGTAAATTCAATCGGAGAATAATAATGAATCGGGACAATTATATTTCTATCATTTTCAGGCAATACTAAATCATTAAGATAATTTATTTGGTTGCCATAAACAGGACCAATTAAAAGAGTTCTATCAAGATTAGATTCACGAATAATCCTATAAGCTTCACTATGTATCTGATTCCATAGTTCAGGTTTCATATTTGGTTCGTTAGCAATTTCAAAAAGAACACTGCTCGGATAATCTTTACAATGTTCAGCTATCTGCTTCCACATTGATAAGAACATTGGCTTCATACCTAAAGGGTCTTTCTCTATTTCAGTATGTTCATGAAAATCAACAATAACCATTAGATTATTTGCTAAAGACTGCTCAATTGCCCAATCCAGTGTTTTATAAAATTTTGGGTCGATAATAAAATCAGTATCATTCATTGAAAACTTAAAAGGCATTAAGACTATGCGTACATTATCAAAACCAGCTTTCTTAATTAGCTTGAAGTGTGTATTCTTCATTCTTGCTTTTGCACTATCTACCCAAACAGCATCATAACCAATAATATTTACACCTCTTCCAAGTTTTTCATTTTGTTCAAAGGCAAATTTATCTTCCGGATTTTGCCGGGCATTTAAGCATAAGAGACAGCCAAAAAAAATGAAATGGGAAATTGCAATTATGGCAAATCTTTTAAAGTATTTCATTATTCTCTCTTAGAAATATTTATAACTTTCATCATTTTTTAAAAGCTACGGTTTACTAAAGTCAGTTCTTTTCTATCAATTAAAAAACTCCATTACTGATAAAAGATATTTTTTTACTATCCGGCGACCAGCTTGGAACATTTATTGTTCCTTGACCACCATACAAATAAGCAATTACCTTCGGATTGCCGCCATTAATAGGCATCAAGCGCAAATAAACTCTTTCATAAAAAGGATGTTTATCGGCAGGAACTTCCTTTGGAAATGAAACAAATACAAGCCATTTATTGTCAGGAGAAACATGAGGGAACCAATCATTTAGTTCATCAAAAGTTAATTGAATTTGATTTTCTCCATTAGAATCCATTCTCCAAATCTGCATCGTTCCGGTTCTAGTGGAATTAAAATAAATATACTTTCCATCGGGTGAATATTCAGAACCATCATCTAGTCCGGGTGTATTAGTTAACTGTTCTTCGGCTCCCCCTTCCGCTGAAATTCTGTAAAGATCAAACTGACCGTTTCTCTCTGCCGTGTAGATTAGGAAATTATTATCTGGTGACCAGCCGTGCAGATATGACGGTCCTTTTTCTGTAATTCTTTTTGGGACTCCGCCGGTAATTGGGAGCGTGAAAATTATTGATTTAAAATCCTCATCGGCCACATGATTACTGATTCCAATTTGTTTTCCATCAAATGTTAAAATGTGATCATTGTTATTATTGATTGCGAAATCAGTATTAAGAACAGTTGAAGTTTTGGTTTCAATTTCAAAATTGTATAAAAGACCATCAGAATTATAAATTAATGTCTTGCCGTCCGGAGTCCAATTAGGTGCCTGCCAAGAGCCGGTTGATTGTCCAAGTATTTTACGATGCCCGGATTCTACATCCATGACTTCTAGCAAACTTCCTAAATAATCTTGGTATTGAATCAAGTTATCCGGTGCAGTCCCGTAAATTCTGACGTTACTGAAAATTGCTTCTTCGATAAAATTATTATTGTGTGAACAAACGTAAAGACCTGAATAAAGTTCTTCATTAAATTCAATGCTGTCAATGATTTCAGAAGTAAATTCATCACCGTATTTAGCGGCAGACATTGTAAATTTATTTCCCTTCTTTTCAAATTGAATAACATCAGGATGAGAAACAGAAAATAAAATTTCTTGAATATTTTCATCAAACTTTCTTCTGTATTGCAGAGCGACTAGACCGTCTCCATGCACGGAACAAGCGATCATTGCCGAATTTGTATCTAGCGAATTTCTGACCATAATTCCAGCTTTTCTATGCGGCTCATGTCCTTCACCAATGAATTTTAGATTAGTCTGAATAATAAAATCACCGGACATTTTTTTAGATAAAAAAGAAAAACTGTCTTTCTTTTCCCAAATATTTGAACCTGAACCGGAAATATTGTAAGTCTGGTCTTCCATGTTATAAGAAGCAGTTCCCTTTATGCCGGGTGAACCTACATCAAAATGATTTTCAAAATCTCCCAACTCAACTCCGTTATTTTGTGCATTTAAGTTCACAAAAGTTAAAAGTAAAAAACCAATCATTGTGAAATTATATTTTCTTATTCCATTCATGTTAATAATCCATTTTGTTTATAGATGCAGTAAACCTTCTCTATTGCCGGACTTCATAAACATCTTGAAACTTTACATCAAACTTAGTTTATTTTAGAAAATTAATAAATTTTAAAAGCACTAAAATAGATACTAATTCTAATTCAATTTTATTTTATTAATGTCATTTTTTTTGTTTCACTAAAACTGTCCGCAACTAATTCATAATAATATATTCCGCTTGATAAATTTTTTGCATTAAAATCTACATTATAAGCTCCCGGTGAAATATTTTCATTAAGTAATTCAGCCACTTCTATTCCAAGCACATTATAGATTTTCAGTTTTACTTTACTTTCTGAAGGGATTGAAAAACTAATAACCGTATTGGGATTAAAAGGATTTGGATAATTTTGATTTAGCTGAAATTCAGAAGGAACGATTTCATCTTCATTTACAGAACTTGCGGGATCTTCTTGAAAAGTAAAACGATCAACATTAAAAGGCTGTGTAGTATTGAAACTAATTCTAAGGAAATGTTCACCTTTAGTTAAAGACATTTTTGCGTTAAGAGTTGTAGTTGTTTCCCAGCTTCCGGTAGAAGGAACGAGCAAACTTGTAGAATGATTATCTCCAATTTGAAAATAAAAAACACCTCCAAACTCTTCAGAAGCCGTCTCGATTTTTATATCATAGACAGCAGTTTTTTCGACATTGACTGTATATTCAACCCATTCACCATTTTCGATATATCCGATATGATAGCCGCCGTCACCGTTTCGTTTCTGTACATCAACAGCTTCCAGCGGTCTGTAATCGCCGGTAATATTAGTTGGATCTGTATCGTGAAAAGTTAAACCTTCGCCCCCAATATCATAATCTTCTGCTTCAATTGTTCCCGGAATGATTGACGGAGTTCCATGAAACGGAGTTCTTTCTGTCGGGACAACATAAATTACAGCCATTATCGGGTAAGAATAAAAATCAGCCGAATTATTAAAAGATGAAATTACTCTATAATAATTTTTATTTCCGTTTGTAAGATCAGTATCTATAAACTGCTCGGCATCTATAGGAAGTTCAGCAAAGTCAATAAATGTGCCGTTATTAATTCTTCGTTGAATTATAATTTTATCGTTTTCAGTTGTTCTGTTCTGCCAGGTTAAAGTAATTAGCGAATCACCATCGGCTTGTATTTTAAGGGCTGTTGGACTATCGGGATAATTTTTAGTCAAAATATCTTTTACATCATTATCCCAATCATGAGATTCTCTCTCATAAATTCTCCACCAACCGCCGTCATCCCAAGCTTGAAAAGCGACATTATTTCTTATGGCTTCCTCAACATTAACAGCATAATAAAGCATTCGCGAATTATATTCGCAAATTGTTCGAGCCCCAAATTCACTTACCATTACTGGAATATTATTTGTTTTTGTCCATTGATCAACCCGTGCAAATCTTGATTTAGTATCGCTTAGATCTTTTGGCAAAAAAGTACCATTACCTTCTCCGGCAAAATCCCAAGGATCATAAGAATGGAAATATCCCATTAAATAATCATCATTTGGAATTGCGGCTTCAATTAGAAAATCAACACCGCAGTATTCGCGGCCTGAATAAATAATAATTCTAGTTGGATTTGTTTTTCTGATAATTGGGATGATACGAAAATTGACATCATCGACTTGGGCTTTAGTCATACCAAAAGGTTCGTTAATAATTTCGAACAAAAGTCTATCAGATTTATCTTTAAATCTTGTTGCGACTTGACTCCAGATGCTGTCAAATCTGGCTTTGTTAGTTTCACTATAATCACTTTTGAGCCAATCTTCATGATGACCATTAATTATTAAGAATAAACCTCGTTCAAGTCCCCAATCAACGACTTTTTCAACAGTATTCATCCAGGTAGAATTAATTGTGTAAGGTGCACTGTTTGAAGTATGATTTCCCCAATTTACCGGAATTCTGATACACTCAAAACCGGCTGATTTATAATCATCAAAATAATATTCTTGAACCGGTCCCTGCATATTATTTTCCATTGTATTGCCAATGTTAATTCCTCTAATCATTTGTCCGATTGCCTCTTGAGGAGTTAATTGAGCATATAACGTATTACTTAATAAAATGATTGAAATGAAAATAATTAGTCGAAATTTATTCATTATGATTCCCAAATTATAAATAAACAATTAAGATTTAGTAGGCGCAATATTCTTGCGTGCATGATCATCAAGACTATAATTAATTTTTTCTATTCTTTTGCTTTCTATGTCATAAATTATCATCAAAGAAGATTGCTTTTTAATTTTATCATTTATTGAATCAGAAATACCGGTATCAGCAGTAATAATAAGAGGTTTATCGGTTTTTCCATTTTTGCTTAAATTGATTTCAAATTCAAAATCTTCCTCTAAACTTTGATTCATAATAAGTATTGTGATTTTAGAATTATTGATTGAGGCAATAGTTTTTACATATTTATGATTTGAAGCTGTCGGCAAATAATTTCCACTCATATTTTCTGCCATCATTTGCAAATGATAATAAGTAGAATGAGGGATAAAATCCGGAGGTGCTCCAACATAACCAAAATAAGTCTGTTGTCTATCGCTTTCTTGAATGCACCAAGGAGCAGCGGTAAAAGCGTTGTACTTCATTGACAAACCAAATATTTCCGCCCAAAATTGACCGTTAATTAAAGAAGGAACAGAAATCCCATCAACTTCCATATTAGGTGGATTATCATAAGTTATGTTAAACTCAGTAATTCCCCACAGAAGTTTATTATTTCCGGTTCTTCCATTTTTATTATCTCCAAATTCCATGCGTTTGATTAATGGAATAATCATATTTTCGATTTTATTGGCAGAATGGAAAACCACAGAATCGCGGTTATATTCTGAATTATTCGGATAACTATGAAATGTAACACCGTCAATGTAGTAATTTCCATTTTCGTCTTTTCCTGAAATATCATAATTGCCGCCAAGTAAATCTTCATAACCAGGAGCAATATAATAAGCAAAATCCGGTGCGAAAATTTTAATTGTTGGATCTACTTTTTTCATTGCGGTAGAATGAGCTTTTAGAGTATCATAAATTTCTGAAGTTTCTTTTTTATCAATATGAGAAGGCTCGTTGCCAATGCACCAGAATTTAATATTCAGATCAGTCTCTTTATTAAAATAATTTACTAATTGAGCGGCTTTTTCAGCACTTTGATATTCAGATACTTGCAATAACGGTTCTGCTCCGATAGCTTTTATTCCCTTAATCCAGGCAGTTAAAGTTTTAATTGACGGCATATTTTTATTATAATCATTTCCACCAATGCGGATTAATTTTACTCCGCTTTTTTCAACTTTGGACCATAGAAATTCATTTATGTAACCGGGTCTTCCTTCTGCTCCATCTGTCAACCACATATTCTGACCAAAAAGATAAGGACTAATATTTTGTGCTTTAGTCGGATTTTGGATAAATAAAAGTATTGGAAGTAAAAGAATTAATAATTTTTCAAATGATTGTTTTTTAATTCCCATAAGTATTTTTCCTACGATTTATTAAATCGGCTTGGATATGTGAATACTCAATTCTAAATATTTCATTTAAATTAGAAAAGACCGGATAATAAAGCTTGTTAATTACTGTTAAAAGTAACAGTAATTAACTGTTAGATTTTGGAGAAGGATTTGATATTGACCGGTATTAAGGCTAAAAATACTTTCGTTCGAATGACAGGATAAAACAATTCGTCATGCTGATGCAGATCAGCATGACAACTTAAAAGTAAAGGATTAGATTCTGACCAGTCTAAAGACTAGGCAAGCCTTCGTCAGAATGACAGTTGTTTTAGATTCTGAAAACTGGACAGGATTAAAGGCAAAGAAAGATGCTGAAATGAATTCAGCATGACAGGTGGAAAGGCAATTTGGAATTAAGAATTAAGAATTAGGAATTAAAAGCAAAGGCTAGATGCTGAAATGAATTCAGCATGACGGTTCTAATTGTTTTGGAGGCTGAAACAAGCCTGCCTGTCAGCAGATAGATTCAGCGTGACAACTTAAGAGCAAAGGCTAGATTCTGACCTTCGTCAGAATGACAGTTGTTTTTAGATGCTGACCAGTCTAAAGACTAGGCAAGCCTTCGTCAGAATGACGGTTCTTAATTGGTTTGGGTTATTAAAAAGATGGACAAAAATAAATTGATTTGTCTATTTTGTTCATTATTTTAAGAATCAAATAAAATAACAATGAATAATGTTAAGTAAAGAAGAAAAATTAGAATTGCTTAATGAAGTATTAGAAAATCCAAAATTTTCTACTTCAAAAACGTTTCGTAAACTGCTTAAATATTTGGTAGTTTCTACAATAAATGAAGTTAAAATAAAAGAATACTCCATTGCTACTGAAGTATTTGAAAAAGACGCGGACTTTAATCCTTCCGAAGATTCCTCAGTAAGAGTTTACATCAGTAATTTGAGGAAAAAATTAAATACATATTATGATGAAATTGGAACTGAAGCAAAGTATAGAATTAAAATTCCAAAAGGAAAATATGAAGTAGAATTTGTAAAAGTATCGAATTCGAACATTTTCAGCAGTTTTTTCTCCAATAATTATACTCACTATATTATTTATTCAATTCTTTCCTTAATAATAACTTTTTTAGTGATATTACATTTTTCAGGCAATTCTAATTATTCAAGTAATGAATCATCAAGTATAACCGGAACTTTATGGGATGATATAATTCAATCTGATATGCCGATAGAAATAGTAATTGGAAATGATCTTTTCTTCATTGAAGAGCCAAAAGTAAAAGATCCTTATTTAGATAATATTTATAGCGAAGAAATAATTGTAAGACGTCATTTAATAAATTCAATAGACGAGTTTGACGAATATAAATTGAATTATAAAAACAAAGAAAGAAATGTAAAAGAAATTACTACTTATCCATTTTTTCCTTATCCAAGTGTCTCAACTTTACCAAAAATTTCAAGGATTTTAAAATCAGATAGTGACTATTCTCTTAATTTTTCATCTGAAATGAATGTTAATGATTTTTTAAAAAATAATATAATTTTTATCGGATCTTTTAGAAATTTATATGCAATGGATCAGACCATCAATAAAAATTACATTAACTATAAAATCAAATATGCCAATTCCTATTTTGAAATATTAAAATCGGATTCGTTATACATTTTTACTTTATCAGGTACACCGGACAAAGAATATATTGATTATTGCTTAGTAAGAAAGATTCCGGGACCAAAAAACAATACTATTTTGATGTTTCTTACATTTCACAATGCAGCAATTGTTTCTACAGTTAACTATATGACAAATAAAGAATCATTAATGGAATTAAAGAAAAAGTTTATTGCTAAATTGGGGAAAATGCCTCAGTATTTTGATGTTGTTTTTAAAATTTCGGGGTACGAAAGGACTGCGTATTCAACTAAAATTGAATATTATAATTCAATTGATTCCCTTTTACTTCCTAAATGGTAAAATATTTTTTTACCGAATAAGCAAAAATTTTAAGCCGGTTCTTCGTGACTTAAACAATGCAAAGTTCCTAACCCCCAAACTAAATCAACCGAATGAATTCCTATTACTTTTCTATCCGCAAAATATTCACTCAAAATATTTAGAGCTATTCTATCATTGGGATCATTGAATGTAGGGACAAGAACTGCATTATTACAAATATAAAAATTAGCATAACTTGCCGGAAGTCTCATTCCTTCAAAATAAAGAGGACTTGGCATCGGAAGAGAAACTACATTAATTTTATTACCATTTTGCAATTTTGCGTCTTGCAGACGTTCATAATTTTCTTCAAGTAAATTATAATTTTCGTCTTTGCTGTTATTTTCTCTGCAAAGAACTACAGTATTTTCGTTAACGAATCTGCATAAATCATCAACGTGACCGTGAGTATCATCGCCGGAAATTCCTTTTCCCAGCCAAATTACATTATTAATTCCGAGATATTCTTTAAATATATTTTCATAATCTTTTTTAGTAAAACCGGGATTACGAGTCTGAATATTTTCATCCAGTAAACATTCTTCAGTAGTCAACAAATCGCCTTTACCGTTATAATCAATCGCTCCCCCTTCTAAAACTACATGACGATTTTTATAAACAGCTTTCATTAATTCAAGATTAGCGGCATTTGCAATTTTCTTAGGAATGTTTTTATCTTTTTTCCAGTTATCATATTTTGCCCAGCCGTTAAATTGGAACTGAACAGCTTTAACTTCATTTCCATGTTTTACAAAAGCCGGAGAAGAATCGCGCATCCAGCCTCGATCAGTTTCCATAGTAATAAAAGTAACATTTGATAAATCGACATGAGCACGAGAAAGATAATTTTGAACTTTGGATTTATCCTTTTGCGATTGAACAATAATTCTGACTAATTCATCTTGAACAATATTTTTGACAATTTCTGTATAAACCCAATTGATAGGAGTAAATTTATTTGGCCAATCCTCTTTTTGATGAGGCCAGCAAAGAATTGTAGATTTATGATTTTCCCATTCAGCCGGAATTCTAATAGAAATATTTTTTGTCATTTAATCATCATCCCTAAATCTTTTTGTTATATCGGAATATGCATCAATTCTTCTATCGCGCAGGAATGGCCAGTTGCGGCGTATTGTTTCAATGTTAGCGGTATCAATTTCAGCGAGAAGAATTTCCTCTTTATCTTCTGAAGCTTGCGCGATAAAAACTCCTTGTGGGTCGCAAATAAAGGATGAACCCCAAAAAATAATTCCATCTTGATCTTCAACAGTTTTCTCAAATCCGGTTCTATTTACAGAAGCAACATAAACGCCGTTAGCAATTGCGTGAGAGCGTTGAATAGTAATCCATGAATCTTGTTGAGCCTTGCCATATCTTTCCTTCTCAGCAGGATGCCAGCCAATTGCGGTCGGATAAAATAAAACTTCGGCACCTTTAAGCGCAGTTAATCTAGCTCCTTCCGGATACCATTGATCCCAGCAAATAAGAGTTCCAATATTTCCAAATTTTGTTTGGAATGATTTAAAGCCTAGATCGCCGGGAGTGAAGTAATATTTTTCATAAAACGCCGGATCGTCAGGAATATGCATTTTTCTATAAGTTCCTAGGATTTCTCCCCCCGCATCAATAATTACGGCGCTGTTATGGTATAAACCAAGTGCGCGTTTTTCGAATAACGGAACTACAATTGAAACATTACTTTTTTTTGCAGCTTTTTGAAATGCCTCTGTAGAAGGACCGGGAATTGTTTCCGCTAAATCAAAAAGATTTGAATCTTCTTTTTGGCAAAAATATTGTGAACGATAAAGTTCAGGTAGACAAATAACCTGCGCCCCTTTATTTGCAGCTTTTTCAACCCAATCAATAGTTTTTTTCGTATTATCTTCAATATCCGATGAATATGCAAGCTGCAAAAGTCCAATTGTATATTTTCTGTTTTTCATTTTTTCACTTACCGTTTTAATATATAATTGCTGTGAAATATAATTATTTAGAATGGCAGTATGAAGTAAGAAATAATGAAACTGATGAAGGTTTTTATTTGGAATTTTCTTTTTAGATGCTGAAATAAATCTGCCTTCGTCAGAATGACAGTTGCTTTTAACTGCTGACCAGTCTAAAGACTAGGTAAGCCTTCGTCAGAATGACTAGTTGTTTTAGATGCTGAAACATACTTTTCAAAGAGCAAAGGCTTAGATGCTGAAATAAATCTGCCTTCGGCAGACAGGTTCAGTATAACAACTTAAAAGCAAAGGCTAGATGTTTAGTCCTGACCGCAGAGCGGGATAGATCTCCCACGGGAGATAGATCGCAAAAAGCGCGCCACATGACAGCTTAAAAGTAAATGCTAGATGCTGATTTTCTCTTTTAATGAAATATCATCCAGTTTGATTCCCCATTTTATACTTTGTAATTTTACTTAAAATAAAAAATGAGACAAGAACTAATGGAAAAATTAAGATTATTTTTTAAAACAACCTTACTTGGAGGTATTCTCGTAATTCTTCCAATATTTTTACTGATTTTGGTATTTAATTGGCTGTATGAGCTGGTGACAGAGCAAGTTAGACCAATAGTTATAATGCTGGTAGAAACGGCAAGGCTGCACGAATTTGTAGCTTCCATTCTGGCAATTTTAATTACTTTATTAATCTGTTTTGCCATCGGTTTAATAATTAGGACAAAGTTAGGAAAATTTACTTTTGAAATTTTGGAATCACATTTTTTACGTAAGCTTCCCTTTTATAAGATTATAAAAGAAACAGTTATTCAGGTTGTAGGAAGTGAAAAAAATATTTTTAAATCAACAGCATTAGTAAATTTATTCGGGAACAGCACGTTAGTAACAGCCTTTATTACAGCAGAACATAGTGACGGATCATTTACAGTTTTTGTCCCTTCAGGCCCGGCTCCAACTGCCGGTTTTATATATCATTTACAGAGAGAAAATGTATATAAACTTGATTATCCAATTGAGCGTGCAATGAAAACTATTTTTAGTTTGGGCGCCGGTTCCGAGGAAATGATGGAATCATTTAACAATAGAAGTAACCAAGAAAAATTATAGTTCTGATTTTATAATAAAAAGGATTTGATTTAGGAATTTTTGTATAATAAAAAAAGCTCCAAAGTTTATTATTAAATCAAACTTTGGAGCTTTTGAATTCTTGCGGTTTTGTTAATTAATTATTTTAGTAGAATCATTTTCTTTGTCTGAACAAATTTACCCGCTTGTAATCTGTAAAGATAAACACCGCTGGTAAGTTTATAATTATCGACAGAAAGATTGAAATTATGAACACCTGCTTCTCTAACTTCATTAATAAGAAGAGCAATTTCGTTTCCTAAAATATCATAAAGTCTAAGAGTAACGTGTTCAGAAACAGGAAGTGAATATTTAATTACGGTAGAAGGATTAAAAGGATTAGGGAAATTTTGTTCCAATCCAAATTCTGTAGGTAATTCTACTTCATTTTCAATTTTGGTAGGAGCATCTGCTTTCTTAAATATTTGTCCGTTATTTGTTCCGGCAAATAAAGCAGAAGTTACATGATTAACAATCAAAGTGCTAACTCCAAAACCATCCATTCCAATCGGTTCCCAAATTACAGATTGAATACTGTTACCCCCTTTTACATTACTATTATCTGATCCGGAGCCTGCAAGTTTTTGCACACCACCGTTCCAAGTAGTAAGGTAAACATTATCAGATTGATCAACAGTAATAGAATAAACATATTGATTTGGAAGATCATTACTGAGGTTAAACCAAGATTCATCACCGGCATAAAGTCCAAATATACCTTCTCCATAAGAACCGGCAAAAATATCATCTTGGGAAGTAACACCAAGCGCCCAAATATGTTGAGCAGGAGTTTCGGTAGAAATCCATTCCGTTGTTCCATTTAATAATTTATAAACACCGCCGCCAAAAGTTCCGGCATATAAATCACCAAGAGAATTAATTGCAAGAGCATGAACAGCGTTTATAGTTAAGCCTTCATTAAGTTCTGTAAATTCATTAGAAATTGCAGACTTTTCAAAAACGCCCGCACCCCAAACACCTGCGTAAACATGTCCTGCACCATCAGTAATTACGGCGCGCACATCATTATTTGCCAAAGCATTTAGGCTCCATGAGTCACCATTGCTTTCTGATAAATACAAACCTTTTTCAGTAGCAGCCCAAATATTTCCATTTGAATTATCAATAGCAATTGACCAGATATATCCGACTTCCATTCCGTCGTTAATATTTGTCCATTCAGCACCTTCATTTGCGGATTTATAAATATTACCGCCCCATGTTCCGGCATACATTACACCTTCATTATCTGTAGCCATTGTCCAAATAATTTCATTTGATGCAAACGTTCCGGCTGAAGTCCAATCATCATTTTCATTATTAGGATCACCAGAAGGATCGTTTGTAATTTCTAGAGTAACCTGAGCTGTTGAAATATTGTTATCCAGATTAGGATCGATTGAGTTCGATTCAATAATTTCCGCAACATTATTAATTTCTTTTTGAGCAGGAATATTTCCAACAAAAAGATTGTTGTTTACTTGTCCGGCACCAAACATACTTTTTGCAATTAACTGTCCGCTTACTAAACCATGCGGAAAATCAATAACAGCTTTTGGTGCAAGAATGGAGCCGCGAACATCAATATCACTTATTTTTATATTTGTAGCTTGATTAAAATTATAGAGAATATTTGTTTTATCGGTACCTGTAATTTCCAATCCGCCGCTCCAAATAATATTATCGCCGTCAATATTAATTAAGGCTACAGAACCGTTTGGAACATTGATATTCAGATCAGTTGAAAGAGATAGTTCTGCGCCGCCAACATTAAATATATTTAGGAATGGATCTTCTCCATCTAAAAATATTCTTGATCCTTCATATCTTACAGTCGCTGTTTCATTAACTTCATACTCTGATAAAGTTGAAGAGAGCGATTTTAAGTAACTTCCGGCTTCTTCAAAATCAATCGGATAATCTTTTCTTAATTCTCCATCAATTGAAGCTACAGAAATCGGAAGATTTGTGCTATTTCCATAAGCCACATTTCCGTAATAAATTCTTCCGCTACCGAAGAATAAATCTCTACCAACAACCAGCACATCTTGATTTGCATAACTTGAATTAAGAACATAACCAACAGAATAATTTGCAATAGTAACATCACGCGCAATGGCAGCTTTTCCTTCAACATCTGAAGAAGGGGCATTAAGATCTTCGAGTAAGAACAGATTATATCCTTTTGCAATTCCAAGATCAAAAGTGCCAAGCGATACATTTTTGGAATTCATTTTTACATCTATCGAAAGTGTAGCAGATTGACCATTATTTAAATTGCCAACATTCCAAATTCCATTCTCCGGATTAAAATCGCCTAGAGACGAAGAGCTTACGAAATCTAATCCATCTCCAAGAACATCATAAACAGTAACACCGGATGCTGCATCAGGTCCATTGTTAGTAACTGTAATTTGATAATTTACAACATCGCCATCTTCAGAATTGGAGCTGTTAGAAGTTTTTTCAATTTTAAGATCACTTTTTCTGATAATTTCAACAATTCCCGCATCCCAAGTAAGATCACTTTCTCCGGCTTCTAATTCGGTGCAGACAGTTTTTCCATCTTCCGGATTTGCATCTGAATCAATTGCAGAATTATCACCGGCATTTTGAACTGTAAATTCATAATCATTAGGAAGAACAAATTGTAATTTATAATCACCGGGAATTAATTCAGTAAATAAATAATTTCCATCTTCATCCGTAAAAAGTGATGAAACGTAATTATTTTCACAATCGAAAAGTTTCACATTTACGCCTTCAACTCCGGGTTCACCTTCATCTTGAAGTCCGTTTTTATTTTCATCAATCCAAACTTTATTTCCTATTTCTGCGGGTTCTTTGCAGATAATTGTAGTATTTGTAGAAGAAGTTGCTTCAAGTTTTTCAAGTTCTTCGCCACTAGTTAAAACAGGATTTGCAGCAACATTTGCAGTATTAACAACAACTAAATCACAAGCAGGATTATCTAATTGAAGCGCATATTCAAATTCCCATTCTTCATTAGGAAGTAGATTTTCCTTTTGTTTGATAAGGAAATCACCTTCGGTATTTATTAATTGATCATAAACAAAAACTCCTTTTGAAAAAGGAACATCGCCAAGATTTTTAACTGAGAAATTATAAACTATATCTTCACCATAAACAGAAATTTCAGGACCGTTTTTATCAAAAGAAATTCCGGTTTTATAAAATCCAAAATCGATAGAAAGATTATCACCGCAATCTAAAGTTACAGAAGCAGTTAAGTTTTCATCACCGTTGCTATCAACATTTTCATCATTTCCCGCTTCTTTTTTAGTCAAATGCCATTTAGATTTAACTTCATCATTAGAATAAAAAACGCCATTTTCAGCAAAATTTTCATCGGCAATTCTTACACTATAATTACCGTTATTAATACCAGAGAATAAATAAAGTCCGTTTTCATTTGTAATATCGGAAGAAATCACATTATTGCTTCCATCCAAAAGTTCAACAATTACGCCTTCAATACCTTTTTCACCGTTATTCTGAATTCCATCGGCAGGATTATTATCATGCCAAATAAAATTACCAAGATTATTTTCACAATCATTCCCGCCGAAATCGCAAGAAGGACCGTTAATAGTACAATAGAAGTTACTTGTACCGGCTTTAAAAGAAACTTGAATAGGAGCAACATCATAATGACCATCTAAAGTAAAAATAAAAGTTTCACTTTCACCATCTTTTCCAATTTCAACATCATATTTCAGTCCAGAAACTCCGGTTCTTGGATCGGTATTTACTTCCCATTTATTTCCGTCAAAATTAGAACTTAACACATTATGATCTTCGCAAAGCGCTAAAACCCAATGTGAAAGATCCTTTGGAGCACCTTTACCTGTTACTTTATATTCCCAAGTGGAGGTATTATTATCATTTAAAGAAACACTTATCAATTCAAATTGATAACCATCAAAATTAGAAATGTTATTATCGCCGTCACCATCGCAATCTTCTTTATTGGAATTCCAATTTACATTTGCGAATGCAGAAGCTTCAGCTTCAACAGGAGTGGCTAGAACTAACTTTTGACTGGCATCAGCGCCCTTTTCGCTGATGAATTTTGTTCCATGAGGAATTTCAATTTCAGAAAAAGCAGTAATTTGCGAAACTCCGCCGGTTAAACTGGTTAAAGAAAAAACAGCTTTTCCTTCTGAATTTGTATTTACTATATTGTTGCTTAATTCACCTTTTGTAGTTTCTAGTCTTATTGTAGCATTGGAAATCGGATTTCCATCAATATCTAAAATAAGAATTTCAAATTGAGCAGTTTCATTTAATTCAAGATTTTGTAAAGCCGGAGAAATAGAAATTGTATTTGGAGCGACAAAACTTCCGGCATTCTCATTTGCATCTGCAATTATACTTAATGCTCTTTCTTTAATTTCATCTTGTTTTTTTAATGTATTAGGATCTACACCATCCGAAAAATGCCAAATTGCCATTTGAACAGCGGCAGCTTCATCATTTTCTTTTTTTAGTAATTTATCCTTATAAGGATAATAATTATTCATTATATAAGTAATTTCTTCGGCAGTACTTCCATCACTTAAATAATCATCTTTCCAATTAAGTCCGGTGTAAATATCAACGCAATAAAATAGTGCGTCTTCTTTATCAAAAGAACCCACAAAAGTTCCGGCAAAACCTTTAATTTTTTCTCCATCGGGGAGTTCAAATTCTAAATTAGTTCCTTTATCGGTTTTTTTTAGATCAGCAATACCTTCATTTTCAGTCGCAAGGAAATTTTCAGTTGTAAGAACATTATTGACTTTAAAATAACCAATATTCTTAGCTGATTTATTGACTTGAGAGATACTGTTTGAGGCTAATTGAAATGTAAAAAACAGAATTAAAAGTAGTAGCATTTTCGAATATTTCATATTTGCACCCGTATTTAATTTTCAAAACTTGATTTTAGTAAAAATCTAATAATATTCTTCATTATCGAAAGAAATGTATTTTTGTTAAATGGATAAATTTGAATAATTAATTTAATACATAACTATAAAATAAGTATTACAAAAAACGAGAGAAATGATGTTTTTTATTAAAAATTGTAACTAGGGTTTGTTTTTAGATGCTGAAACTGGTCTGCCTTCGGCAGATAGATTCAGCATGACGATTGAAAAGCAAAGGATTAGATTCTGACCAGTCTAAAGACTAGGCAAGCCTTCGTCAGAATGACGGTCGTTTTTGGATGCTGAAACAAGCTTTCTCGCTTTGCTTCTGCAAGGCGGACAATCTAAAATCTAAGGGATATTTTATGTTTGAGATTGCTTCACCCCAAAAATCGGGGATTCGCAAAGATAATTTCTGGTTTTGCAACACACTCCTGCGACAGACTAGTTCTGCCTGACGTTCCATTTTGTAAGTGTTTACTAAAATTCGTCAGTTTGATTGCATTGATATTGCGACATTTCCCTTTTTGTGCCCTTTATCAACATATTTATGAGCTTCTACAATTTGTTCAAATGGGAAGGTTCTATCAATAACCGGTTTGATAATTCCTTTTTCTAAGAGTTCTTTCAGAATGTGCAAGTCTTTGATTCTTTCTTTTTCCGGTCGCAGACCCGTTGCGGCAAATTTTGCTTTTTTGTTTCCAAAAATTGAAGTTGTAAGAACATGTAACATAACTGATAATCCAATTCCTGCTTCTAAAAATATTCCATTTTTTGTTAATGAACTTTTACTAGAACTGAAAGATATCTTTCCAACAGTATCAAAAATTAGATCATACTTTTTATCAAATTTTGTAAAGTCTTCTTTTGTATAATCAATCACAAAATCTGCTCCTAAAGATTTTACTAATTCCAAATTTGAAGAACTACAAACGCCTGTTACTTCTGCGCCAAAATATTTTGCAATCTGAACAGCAGAAGAACCGATACTTCCGGAGGCGCCATTAATCAAAACTTTTTGTCCTTTTTGAATTTTTCCAGTATCTCTTAAAAAAGGCATGGCTGTTAAAAATCCATCAATAGATGATGCGGATTCTTCAAAAGTTAAGTTTTCCGGTTTTTTAATAATTACTCCATTTTCAGACATACAAAAATACTCAACATTTGCTCCGAAATTTGGTCCGGCAGTGCCAAATATTTCATCACCGACTTTAAATAAAGTCACATTTTTGCCTATTGATTCAACAATTCCGGCTAATTCTTCACCAAGAATTGTATTCTTAGGCTTTGATATTCCCGTAAATAATCTTGAAAAATAAGGCTCCCCTTTTCTAAATGTACATTCAGTAGTTGTTACAGTTGTAGCAATAATTTTAACCAAAATTTCATTTTCTTTTGGAACAGGTTTTTCGATTTCTACTAACTTTAAAACTTCAGGTGAACCATAGCTTGTATATTGAATTGCTTTCATTTGACTTCCTTTTATTTCTTTCATAAAATAATTTTTCTAAAGAAGATAAGATCAAATGTATTTTTTGACGTATTAAATATTTATGAGTTCCAACTGTAACTAAAAATTTTTTACTTAAAAATTAGATTTCACATAAAATTAAGCAGCTAATCTGAATATATTATTTAATGAAACAATTTTCAGAAATTATACTCTAAATTTCAACATCAAGCTGTCTGCCTTCTTTTTCTGCCTGCTGATCTAATTTAGTACCGATAATAATTCCAATTAACATTCCAAAACCAATTCCAAGTCCAATTGAACTTCCGGGACCAAAAAATTCAAAGACATTTGAAAAAGAAGAAAGAACCGATCCTGCCAGCAATCCGTAAATCATCCATAATTTTCTGTAATGGAATTTTGCTACTAATTTTACTTCCTTTTCAATAAATGAAAGTATTTTGTAATATGATTTTTTAATCATTTTTGTCAGTTCTTTTTTTGAGCCTGAAAATAAATTAATTGATTTTACATTTCCATTTATATCTTTAATAATTTCTTCCGATAATTCACGCTTTTTTAGAGACTCAATTAATTTTTGCATCATATTGAAGGCTTTTGTTAGTTTTTTATCATTTTCACTATTTTCTATAGATTCAAGATTTTCAATTTTCATAAAATTCCCCGTTTCCTATTTAATTGACTAATTGAGATTTAATAAATCACGCAAAAAACTAAATTGCTTTATTTTGATTAGTGGCTTAAGGCAAAGAAATATTACAGGTGATTTTAAATTATATTTTTTGAGAGAAAAATTATAACTTTTCTTTATTTGAAAGCGCAAATTTAATTAGACTGTAGGAACCACTTAATTTTAGTTTTTCGGAAATTCTGTATCTGTAATTTTCTACAGTTTTTGGACTTAAGAAAAGTTCTTCTGCAATTTCTTTAGTGGTTTTGTATTCTGATATTAGTTTAAGAACAACTATTTCTTTCTCCGATAGATTTTTAAAATTATCTGACAGATTTTCATCTTTATTTCTCTTATTTAGTTTACCGGTTAAAGAAGAGCTTATAAATATTTGCTTTTCACTAGCGGAATGAATCGCATTTACAATATCTAAAACCGCGCTTTCTTTTAGAATGTAAGCTTTTACATCTAAATCCATAGCTTCATTCAGAATATCTTCGTCATCAAACATTGTTAAAAGGACAATTTCTGTTGAAGATTTCTTATCATTTAATTCTTTTACCACTTGAAGTCCGGTTAAGTGAGGCATGTTAATATCAAGAATGGCAACATCCGGTTTTTTCTCAAGAATCAAATCTAGTGCTTCTTTACCGTTTGAAGCTTCGCCAATAATTGTTAAATTTTTGTCAATTTCCAAAGATTGTTTAACTCCGGCGCGGAACATTGGATGATCATCAGCAATTATTATTGAAATTTTTTCCATTCTAATTATTCCTTTTATTAGGAATAGTTAATTTTATTTCAGTTCCCTTTCCTAATTCAGATTCAATTTCAAATTTCCAATTAAAAACATGAGCCCGTTTTTTCATTCCATTTAAGCCAAAACCATCGCCAAAATCTTCACGCTTAAGAGTTTCTTCCAAATTCATACCCTTTCCGTCATCCTTAATAGAAACATGCAAATCATTTGGCATCTTTTTTATGCTAAGAAAAACATTTTCAGCATCTGCATGTTTTATAATATTGTTAAAACATTCCTGAATAATTCTAAATAAATTAATTTCTGCTTTAGCTTCAAGCGAATTTTTCAAATCATCAATTTCAAATTCGAGATTAAAAGCTGCTATTTCATTTATTTGTTTGGCTAAAGACTTAATTGTTTTAGAAAGTCCAAGTTGATCAAGCAAATGCGGACGCAAATTATGAGATATTGAACGTACTTCATGAATTGTTTGAGAAACGAGTTCCGACATTTCAAGCAGACTTTTTCCTTCAATAAATTCTTGCTGCTGTTTTACGAGAATCGAATTTTTAATTACAAGTAAATTTTGACCAAGTCCGTCGTGTAGTTCATTTGCAATACGCTGTCTTTCTAATTCTTCGGTCTCAATTAATTGACGAGCAAAAGCTTCCTGCTCTTGATGATGTTTTTTCACTTTTATAATTTTATTGCGAATTAAACTTCCAATAGATAAAACAATAATTAAAATTGATCCAATTCTAAACCACCAAGTTCCCCAAAAAGGTGGAGAAATAATTATTGCCAGTGAAGTTCCTTCATCATTCCAAATTCCATCATCGTTAGAGCCTCTAACTAAAAAATTATATTCACCCGGATCAATATTTGTAAAAGTTACTTTATTCTGATTTCCTATATTTATCCACTCTTTATTAAATCCCTCAAGCTTATATGAGTATTGATTTTTTGATGAATTGATAAAATTTAACGCAGAAAAGGAAAATGAGAAAATATTGTCTTTGTAAGAAAGTTCAATCCCTTTTTGGTAAGCAATCCCTTTTTCTGAAATTGCATAACCTGAGAGATTATCAGTATTGAATCTTTCAAATTTATCAATAACCACGGGAGGAATGTAGGAATTATCAATTAAATTATCGGGATTAAAAATTGCAAATCCATTTGCTCCGCCGACAAACAATTCCCCTTTTTTATTTTTGAAATATGCCCAAATTCGGAAATCATTAATCATCATACCATTTCCGTCATCGAAATATTTTATTCGATTGTTTTGCGGATTAAATCTGATTAATGATTTTTCAGACATTATCCAAAGTCTGTTTTGATTGTCTTCAAGTATTCCAATGACACGAAATTGAGGAAAAATTCCATTGTATTGATAGTTTGTAAATTCATCAGTTTTTGTATCAAGTTTTATTAATCCGGCCGGAGTTCCAATCCAAAAATTTTTCAAATTATCTTCATAAAGTGCATGAACAGAATTATGATTTATTCCATTGATTAATTTATCATCATGCAAATATTTTTTGAAAATTCCTTTTTCTTTATCAATCAGTTTGTTCAATCCGCCGCTTTTAGTCCCTGCCCAAAGAGTTTGATCACTATCTAAATAAAGAATCCAAAGATGGTTATCGCTAATACTTTCGGGGTTTTTGGGATTATTTTTATAACTTCTAAATTTATTTGTCTTTGGATTAAAACTGTTAATTCCACTTTGAGTTGTGCCAATCCACAAAATTCCATTTTTATCCTCAACAATTGAAGTGATATAATTGCTTCCAATGCTGGTTGTGTCATTCGGATTATGAACAAAAGAAGAAAAAGTATTTGTGTTTTTATTGAATTTATTCAGACCGCCGCCATAAGTTCCAACCCAAATAATATTATTGCTATCTTCAAAAACAATTAAGGCTCGGTCGCTAGAAATTGAAGAAGAATTATTTTTATTGTGTCTGAAATTGGAATACGTATTAGTCTTTCTATCAAGTTTATTTAGTCCACCACCGTCGGAGCCAATCCAGAGTATGCCTTGGTCATCTTCAATTATTTTTCCTATAGTATTACTGCTTAATCCGGCTTCATCTTTTTCTTCTCTTTGAATATGTTCAAAACTATTCATACTCAGATTAACTTTATTGATTCCCTCATTCGTTCCAAGCCAAATAATTCCTGAGCGGTCTTTGAAAATATTATAGACCATATTACCGCTTAAGCTTTTTGGATATTTTGGATTGTTTTTAATTTCCGTTATCTCTTTAAGATTTGTATTAAAAAGTACTATTCCGTTTTGTTCAGTCCCAATCCATAAAATATTTGGATTGTTTGGATCCTCAAACAATGAAATGATTTTTTTAGGAAATTGAATTAATGAATTTGACGAGATTTTAGAAATATTATAAAATTTATTTTCAGCAGAATTATATTTATATAATCCGGCTCCAAAAGTGCCGATAAAAATTGATCCATCCGTATGCTGAATAATTGAGCGGACATCACTATTTTCTAATTCAAAATGTTCAATTGAGAAATTTCTGCTTTCCATATTACGAACAATTTTATACAAACCTAAACCGCGAGAACCAATCCAAATATTTCCATTTTCATCTTCAAAAATCACATCAATATTTGAAGGATAATTTTTTATATTACTTTGATTTAAGAATTCTATCGGATTGAATTTTCCACTTTTAGAATCAAAAATTTGTAATCTTTTTTTAGTACCGACCCAATAAATTCCTTGAGTATCTTCTAAGATTGTCCAGACATAATTATCATTAATACTTTCCGGATTTTCATCATCGTGGAAATAATTTATGAAAGTTTCGTTAGATTTTTTAAAGAGTGATAATCCCCCTTCTGTGCAAATCCAAAGGCGATTTTGTGAATCTTCATAAATTCCATTAATAAAACTGTGAGAAATACTTGTTGTATCAAAAGCATAATGATGAAAAATTGTAAAATCATTTCCGTTAAATCGATTTAGTCCGTCCTGCGTTCCAAACCAAATAAAACCTATGTTGTCTTGCAATATTTCATAAACCGCATTCTGCGAAAGTCCTTGCTGCGTTGTATAATTTTCAAGAATTGTTTTTTGATTAATAGTATTCTTAAAAATATTTTTATGGTTGTTTTGAGCAAAAATATTTGCAAAAAGAAAAATCAAAAGAAAATAGATTGTAAATGCTTTTTTATTGGAATTATTCATTCTAATCCGATTTTATTACTCAGCGCAAGCAAAAATTATTTAGTTAAATTCGTTAATAAATTATCGGTCTAATCTATCATAAAAATTTACTAACAGAAAGACTGTTTTTACAAATTGCAACCTCTCTAGAACAAATGAAAATTTATTCAAAATAATTAGTGAAGAAATTTATACTAATTATAAAATAGAACCTTTAGTCCATTTAAGTCTAATTTCCTATAATATTTTTTACTAATTTGATTTATTAAAATGGCATAAATTATTTTTCAGAGGAAATATGAATGAATTAAAATCCGATTGTAATGGATGTGAATATTTTATAGAATTAGAGAGAAGTCTTTCATTTTTTCTTGGAATTTCAAATGAAATAATGTCGAAAAAACCTCTTGATAAATTACTTAATGAAATTATCGATTCCAGTAAAACCTTATTAAATGCTGAAGCCTGCACACTTTATCTTTATGAAAAAGAGAATAAATCTCTTTATTTCCATAGTGTCAGCGGACCAAAAAACATTAATTCTAAAACCAATAATATTAAACTTGGCGAAGGAATTGCGGGATGGGTTGCAAAGAATAAAAAACCTCTTCAGATTGATGATTGTTATGCAGATTCCCGTTTCAATACCGATTATGATAAAATAAGCGGTTTTGTAACAAAAAATATGCTTTGCGTTCCGATGATGAAAGAAAAAGATTTAATTGGAGTTATCCAGCTTATGAATAAAAAGGATTTCGATTCTTTTTCAGAAATTGATATGAACTTCGCAAAAATGCTTTCCTCGCAATGCGCCGTGGCAATAGAAAATGCCCGATTATTAGAAATTGAATTGCGTGACGAGCAATTAAAAATTGAATTGAATACAGCCAGAAAAATTCAGCAAAATATTTTACCTAAAGAATTACCGACTTTTACAGATTTGGACATTGAAGTAAAACTAATCCCCGCAAAGGAAATCGGCGGAGATTATTATAATATCATAAAAATATCAGATTCAAAAACTCTTGTTTTTATTGTGGATGTTGCCGGGAAAAGTATTTCTGCAGCTTTAATTGTTTCTACAATTTATTCATTTCTTCAGACTTATCTTCTTCTAAATAAAGATTTATTTGATCTAAAGAATTTTGTTAATTCCTTAAACCAATTTTTAATGACAGCTACAACTTCCGATAAATTTGCTACAGCTTGGTTTGGACTTTATGATCATTCATCAAAAAATCTTGAAAGTATAAATGCCGGACATAATCAGACTTATTTGCTAAAACAAAACTCAGTAATTGAATTAACCAAAGGAGGACTTTTCTTAGGAATAGTTGATCTTAATTACGATTCGGAAATTATTCAATTAGAAAAAAACGATTCAGTAATTTTTTATACGGACGGAGTTACAGAAGCTATGAATGAAAAAGAAGAAGAATTTGGTGATGATCGATTTTTGGATTTACTAAAAAACGCAGATTCTGAAAGCTCAGAAATATTCCTAGAAAAAATAATTTCCGAAGTTAAAAATCACAGAGGAAATGCAGAACAAAGTGATGATATAACGTGCGGAGTTTTAAGAGTTTTATAATTTGCAGATCGGTTTTAAGAATTTTTCATTTTTTATAACCAAGATGAACAAACTAAAAATGAGTGATAATCTTTATTTCTTATCCTTTTGAGAAAAAATAAGTTTTTTTAATTCATCAAATTTTTCCGGATTCATTCCGCATGAAGCAAATATAGCGCGAACTTCAATTTCAGATTTACAGTTAGTATATTTTACAAAATTAACCAGATTCTGAAATTCAGATAAATTATTGGTTTTTAAGATTTCCTTAACTTTAGCGCAAATTTGCATTGAGACCTTTTTACTTGAAATTATTATCCTTTAATAATTTCTTTCACATCAAGCTGATTTTCAAAAAGTAAAATTAGAAATATTAAAATAAAGATACCGACTTGATAGTAAAAGTATGTAATCAAGCCGGTATGTTAAATAATTCTGAATCTAATAGTCGCTCTTTATTTTAACAGAATCATCTTTTTAGTCTGTGTAATCTCTCCACTTCTAATTGTGTAGAAATAGATTCCGCTTGCAAGTCCGCGGGCATCAAAACTTACTTCATAATGGCCTGCGTTCTTTTGTTCGTTTACAAACACTTTCACTTCTCTTCCAAGTATATCATAAACCACAATTTTTACTAAGCTCTGTTTAGGAACTGAGTATCGAATAGTAGTTGATGGATTGAACGGATTCGGAAAGTTTTGATGTAATTGAAAACTTTTAGGAATAACATTACCAGATATATCTTCATCGATAAATGTAGTAACGTTGCATGAGTACTTTGCAATATAGTTTGCTGTGACACCCCCAGCTGTCGTAAATATACCGCCAGCATACAAATCTTGACCTATTACTGCAAGCCGCCACACACCGTCATTCATACCTGAACCAAGAGGTGACCAATTAGTGCCGTCCCATTTAGCTACACTATTTGCACTTACTCCTACCGCATTTGTAAAACTACCAGATGCATAAAGATCGACACCCATAACCACAAGTCCTTCAACTTCATTATTCATCCCGTTATTAGAACCAGATATAAATGGTGACCAGGTTGAGCCGTCCCATTTAGCAATAAAATTAGCAGGGTTTCCGCCGGCGGTAGTAAATCTTCCACTGGCATACAGATTTCCAGCCATCTTCACAAGTCCGTTTCCACCAATAAAGAAATTCATGCCAGTACCCAGCGGCGACCAATTTGTTCCATCCCATTTTGCAATCTTATTTGCAGGCACTGTTCCAGCCATTGTGAATTGTCCTCCGGCGTAAAGATCAGATCCGTCAACTAGAAAGGATGATACATAATCATCCATCACGCTAAATGGCATCCAATTTGAACCATCCCATTTTACAATAAGATTACCAGGACCTCCCAAAGCAGGATCCAAAATATATGAAGTTGCATAAAGATCGTTTCCCATTGTGGCAAGTGCATTAATAGTTCCTGCAGCAGAAAGTCCACTTCCCAACGGCGACCAATTTGTTCCATCCCATTTTGCGATATTTTCTGCCTGTACTCCACCTGCGGTTGTAAACCACCCACCGACATAAAGATCTGTTCCTATAACTGCAAGTGCCGCAACTGTTCCATTTAATCCGTTTACACCATTGCTACTTATTAATGCAGACCAACTGGAACCGTTCCATTTTGCAATATTGTTAACCGTGTTACCTCCAGCAGTAGTAAAGTTTCCACCAACATAAAGGTCTGACCCTATTACTGCAAGTGCCCATACTTCGCCGTTTGTTCCATTATTTATTCCTGTTCCGAGTGATGACCATGCTTGTGTTCCTTGACACGAGTCAGCAGGTTTACACTTACCGGCACTACCTGCTTCCCAGAGGTCGTAAATCTCTGTTTCATCAAGTGCTCGGTTGAAGAATTCGACTTCATCAACTGCGATATCACCTTGTGAAATTCCGTTGCCACCAATGAATAAATTTTCGGTGTTGGCAATGATACCCATCGTGTGTGGAGCCCACACTTTTTTAACACCATCCAGATATAAAGCGGCAGCACCTGAAGTTATGTTATAGGTGAAGGCAACATGATGCCAAACATCTGGAGTAAGCGCTGTTTGATAAACAATAGCCCCAGAGCCATTAGCTGAACTGTTTGCGTTGAAATTCAGATAGCCAGTCGAGATACTAGCATCGTCAATATACATGTGGTAACCTGGTGAAACGCCATTCTTCTTTTTCAAAATTGTCATGGATTGACCATTTGCAGCCGCGTGATAGATTACCCATGCATCAACTGTAAAAGATTGGTTACTCAGATCAAGTGTAGTATTATGTGGCACTTCAATATGTCGGTCTCCATAAAAGTACAACGAATTGTCCACCATACCCACGGGAAAATTAGAAGTCCACGAACCGGAAGTAGAAGTAACAGGCCCAGTAGCTGTTCCAATATCTGCAGGTAATGCTGTTCCATCAAAACCACCAACAATGTCTCTTACAGTTGTTCCTGAGATTTCATCCATTGTCCACCACGCTACCATGTCGGAAGGAGGCTCAATACAAGATGAAGTGGCTGTATTGCCAAAATCAATGTTGGTTGTGTCCACTCCATCCGTAAGTATTATTGTGTATTCTCCCGGAGCTGCAGGTGTAGTTTGTGTCCATCCGAGTTGTTGTGTCTCTGAAACCGTATAAGTAATACCTGGTTGAAGATCAGTGAAACAATAATTACCATCTTGATCTGTAGTATCTGACAAAGTTATTGAACCAGCTGCATTCTGATAAGTCAAATTGATTACCCAACCAGGCAATCCCAAATCACCACTATCTTTATTTGCATTTCCATTTAAATCATTAAACTTCATCCCGCAAATTGAGCTAGATGAATCCGAACAAACAATATCTGATTTGTAAATACCAGTACCCAGTGTAGCGGCAAACATTTGTGAACCAAGAACAGTCAAAGACGTAACGGCTGATGTATACCAATTGTTTCCTCCATTATAACCTGTCCAAGTGTTTCCATTATCAGTGGAATGGCTTACCCCACCATTATTCAAGAGACCTGCATAAATATCTGAACCACAAGTAACTTTTAAAGAATGAACAGAACCCCCAGCCAAAAAAGTCCAGTTATCGCCATTGTCACTTGAACGAAAAACTCCAGCATTGGTTCCGGCAAATAAATAATTACCTTTTATTAGTAGTGAAAAAACATCATAATTTGTCAGTCCATTAGCTTTTTGCGTCCAGGTAACTCCGTTGTCACCTGAACGATAGACGCCTGCATTAGGGGAATTAGAAGTTCCATTACCAGCATACATTCCTGCAAATATGTAGGTACCGTTTGTGGCAAGTGTATAAGCATATGGATAAAGCTGCATTCCGGTAGTGGATGAAGTCCAGTTAACGCCGTTATCAGTTGAATGAAAGACCCCGGAACCAATTGAGCCAGCATAAATATCTGTATCTGTAACAAGAAGCGACCAAAAACCACCACCTAAGATAAGGTTCCAATTATAAAGCCCATCATTATTACAGCGAAATATGCCGCTTTGGGTTCCAACAAAAACATATAAAGAGTTAGAACCAAAGGCTCTAACATCAGCTCCTGGTGAAATACCAGAATTAACGTAACTCCAATTTATCCCATTGTTACTTGATAATACAACACTGCCAGTTGCATTAAGTCCAGCGAGCAAGTCCCCTCCGTTAGTGAAAATAGTATTAAAGCTGCCAGATGGGAGACCGGTCTGTGACCATTGTGCATTAACTGTATTGCCAAATAAAATGGCAAATAAAAACAGTGTTACAAATAATTGTAACTCCTTAATCAATTTTGATTTTTTCATTTTGTACTCCTTTAATTTCATTTAAATAATCCTCTGCAACATTTATTTATTTACTATTTCACATGTAAAAGAAAGAATCACATTTGGATTTTCAGTGTCGTTTGATTTTACAGAAACAGTTTTACTTTGTACTCCTGATCTTCCCCTTGTATTAAAGTTTACTTTAATTTCTCCATCTTCATTAAAGCCAAACTTTTTCTTCTCGCCGATTGTTGCTCATGTGCAGCCGCAGCTTGCGTGCACATTCTTTATCACCAGGGCTAAATTTGTATTGGTATGTTAACTCAACTCCCTGTTGCACTTTTCCAAAGTCGTGTTTTATTTCGGTAAAATTAATTTTGGACGATTTCAACTGGGCGGGTGTTTGGCTGGCTAAAAAGCCAATCAGAAGAAAAGTAGATAAGAAAGGAACCGATGCCGTTTTGAAAGCTCTTAATAAAGGTTTCATTTTTCTCCTTGTTTATAAAATGTTAATTGCATTTATTTTAATAGTTCTCCATTCCTGATCTTTATTGAAGTTTTATTCTTCAATTGGTTCAGAGATGATCTTAACTTTTCTATTTTTGCTGCTGGAACATTTGGATCGCTTTCTAAATCAGAAATTGCTTCTTCAATTGAGCTGCACTCTTTTATGTCAGAATCAACTTTACTATGCTTGATAATTACAAGTGGATTAGATTTCGATTGTTTCTTATAAAATAAGCTCAACAACCTTTTTAAAATGTTCACCATATTCTCTCAGAATTTGATTCAAAGGTATATCCAAGACTTAGGCACATCAATAGCTAATGAGGATACGGTGCCTTATTTCAAATGAACGGTAGTAAAAGGCGATTTAATGGTAAGTGCGAAATGGAATTTTGTAGTTTGTACAGATGGGGCATGCCCCGTCTGTAAGGAAGGACAGAAAATATTGTTGGCGTATTTTGGCAAAAAAGATTAAGTGATTTTGTAAAGCGAAGGTGGAAGTGAAATAATAACTTCTGTTCCGTGGGAATTATCACTACGGCTGCTTAGGTCTTCAAACATAATCGGCTGTGGAATATGCATTTTAGTACTTAGCAATTTTAGGCGTTCTTCAATAATTTGTATCCCTTTTGATATGTGATCTTCCATCTTATTCTTTTTAGCGGAATTTATCCCAATACCATTATCGGTTATTTTTATAATTAGAGATTTGCAAATCACAGAATCATAATCCACATCTTCAAATATAAATGAAACAGTCAACAACCCTTTTACACCTGAATTTATTATTCCATGCCAAAGTGAATTTTCTACGAATGGTTGGATAATCATATTCGGAATCATTATTGAATCCGTATCAACATCATTGCCGGTTCTTATCTCATACGAAATATTTTCTTGGAATCTTAACTTTTCTAAATCGAGATAGAGTTTTAGCCGGTTAATTTCATCTGATAAAAGAATGAATCCCCTGCCTGCAGTATCCAGGTTCTTTCTTATTAGTTTTGCCATCATTGCTATATAATCGTTTGCTTCTTCATTTCTATTAGAATTAATAAGATACTGAACAGAGTTTAGCGCGTTAAACGTAAAGTGCGGGTTCATCATAGCAGAAAGCGCTTGATGCTTTAGTTCATTAATTCGTTGGGATAATTCAAATTCGCCAATAATCTTCTTGTTTTTAATTCGCATTCTCCAGCCAACAACAAAAAGAACAGCTATAATCATTAACAATAATATAGCTGCATAAAATCCAAGAGTTTCCGTAAACCGGGATTGGATTCGGAATGTGATAAAAGTCGGTTTACCCCAGTCGGTATTTTGAGCTTTCGCCATTAACTCCAACACATAAGTCCCACTGCTTAAAGCGATAAAATTTAGGAAATCAGAATCGGTTGTCATCCAGTCATCATTAAATTTATACTTGTAGTGAACGGTCCCGGGCGAAGAATAATTTAACGCGATAAAATTCACTTTAATATCATGCTGTTCGGGAGAGAAGAGCAAATTTTCATAATTAGAATAAGTAGAATCACCGGCTTGTATCTCTGAAACAATCACACCGGGGGCTTGAAGGTGACTATTGTCAAATCGAGTAAGATCGAGTACCGCTATACCATTGCTTGTGCCTGAGTATAAAATATTTTCTTCCGCGTCATAATAAAGCGACAATATTTCACTCGATGGAAGCCCTGTCTGCCGATTAAGATATTCTATTGATTTTCCGTCAAACAAGAAAAGTCCTTGCATATTACCAATCCATATCCGCTCATTATTATCGAAAACGATTGAAGTAGAGGATGACAAATCATACCCTGATATTTCGGTATAACTTGTAACCAAATTATCTCGGAGGTTATAACGTGCAATTCCCTTTTCACCTGCAAACCAGATATTATTTTGGTTATCCTGTTTGATATAATTTATTCTTGAATTCAATACGGGATCTTCTGAGAAAAATATTTTTTCACCTTCAACTTTATCAGATACATATGATAAGTTGATTATTTTACATAAACCTTTTTCCGTCGCTACCCAAACATTCTTTTCAGCGTCTTCAAAAATATCATTAATACGATTTTGAGTATAGCTTTCGCCCAAAATGTAAAAGTTGTTTTGCGGATTACTCTCAAAGTTTGCATTTCTAGTAATATCTATATAGTTACTGTATCCACCGAAAAGAAACAGTCCATCTTTAGTTTTACAAAATGCAGGTAATCCAATCACGTTAAAATTAATTCCTCTCGATTGGAATTTGGTTGTGTATGGATTATCTCTGGAAACTCCAACGTAAAAATCAGTATCGATTTTTTTGATAAAATAGACATAATCAGTTAGGTATGCTTCACTAATATTTTTTATATGAGAAAATTTCTCATTAGCAAAAATATTAATTCCGTTAAAGGTACCTACGATTAACTTCCCAGTCTTGTCTTTTACAATTGAATAAATACTATTGCTGCTTAACCCATTATTTTCATTATAATTTTTGATATAGAGATTATTAAGGCAATAAATGCCTTTGCCGAATGTACTTATCCAAATATTTCCTTCATTGTCTTCCATGTAATTATTTACAAGAGTTTTCTGCAATCCCATTGTACTACCTATATCAATAATTCTATCAGTACCTTTTGCAATAAAATAGAAACCGTTGTTCATCAGCGAAAACCAGATATTACCATAACTGTCATTAAAGATATGAGAAACACCGTGATCTCCGAAAGAGCTTGCATCATAGCTTTTAATCACAGCATTATTTTTTATTTGATAAATCATATTACTTTTACCGACAAAATAATCACCGTTAATACCCACTCCAATACAATCATAATCGTTAGCAGGTAAACCGGTAATTATTAGTTTGTTTAATTTTTCATTTTCAAAATTGAATAATCCTGTAGTAGTTGCCACAATACTTTCACCGGTCGGCAGAAAAGCTAATTTATTAATAAGGACAGGAGTAGAATAAAACATAGTATTCTTTAGACCTGAAGTTTTATTTTCAGTAATCATATTTATTATACCCCAACTACTATAGGCCAATATTGTTGGCTCACTCTCTTCATTAAGTATATACGACAAATATGATATTCTTAAATCTTCACCGTTAATTTCACTATAGTAATTTTGTATAAACCCGTCTTTGAAAACATTAATTCCCTTTTCATAATTGCCAAAATACAGTTCACCATTTTCCCCTTCTACCAAGGCTATAATTGAGTTGGAATTTAACCCCTCACTCGTCCTGAATGTGGTAAAATGATTTCCATCAAATTTGCTAACCCCGTTGGCTGTGGCAAACCAAATAAATCCGCTTTTAGCTTGAAGAATTTCATATACTGTTGAAGATGCCAGTCCGTCAGCCGAGGTGTAATGATAATAAGAAGGTGTTTGAGAATTTGTTGAGATACTCGAAAGAACCAAAAATAAAGCAACTATAAATAGTTTGTTAAACATAGTTAGACAGTATTGAGCACTGCCTTTATTTTACGGATAAACTCCGGTGCTTTGCGGCGGGATATTTCAATTTTACTTCCGTCGGTCATTCTCACTTCATACCCGCTTATATTTTTATAGTCTTTTATATAGTTAATATTAATCAAGTGTGATTTGTGAACTCTGCAAAATTTTTCTTTTGGTAAAGTATCTTCAAAATCTTTTAATGTGCGGGAAACCAGTCTACACTTTTCGTCTTTAATAAATACTTTTGTATACGATCCGTCCGCCTCAAGATGTATTATGTTATCATGTTCAAGTATATCAAAACCATGCGATGCAGGTAGAACTAATTTGTTTGATTCATTTTCTTTTGGAGTTTTAAGCCGTGTACTCTGAATTGCTATTAGTTTTTTAACAGTCTCCTTAAGCTCTTTTATATTTATCGGTTTCAACAAATAATCCGTAACACCGGCTTTGACCGCATTTATCCCATATTCCTCATGAGCACTAACAAAAACAATCATGAAATCCGGGTTTTCAAATTCCTTGATAAAATCAAATCCATCTAGGTTTGGCATGCTTATATCAAGAAAAACTACATCCGGTTTCGATTTCTTAATCATTTGCATTGCGGTTAGTACAGAATCGGCACATCCTAATATTCCTATCTCCTGGCAATATGTTTCAATAATTGCCTTCAGATTCTCTCTCCCGAAAAGTTCGTCGTCAACTATTATTGCGTTTAATCCAAAAGCTTTTTTAAGTGGTAGCATGTTCCCATTAAATCAATTTACATAAAAGGATATTACGTATAATTACAATTAGGTAAAAGGGAATTATGTTTAGCCAGTAAATATGAGAGTTATCACTGTTCATTTGCTCATCCGCATTTAGAAACCACTAAATTTCACTTTTTCCAGTAATTGCATTTCATATTTTTATATCATTTTTGGATCTGGATTCGGGGGGCAGAACACCAAACTAATCTTACTTCATCCGTCTTCTCTGAAGACCTTCGCTATAAGCTGGCATACCATAAATAATTTTTTTTAACCGCAGTTTGGGTATTTTCAAGGCTTCATCATAATTCTAATTTTTGGATTTAAGAATTATAGTGGCACCACACAAGGATCATCCTATCGCAACCAACTGGAGTAACCATGAACGACAACCAACAAAAATTAGTAAGGCTTGCTACAAAGATTTTGCTAAAAGCATTAAAAACATTTTACAAAGAATACCTTGAACAAGAACACTCTAACAAATAGGAAAAACACCAATATGATAATCCCACCAATCATTTTTTCGAAGAAAGCTCTAAAGATAATAGTAGTGATCGTTTCTAAAGTTATTGATGTGGCTGCTTCCAACTTTGCAAAGAGGAAGTAGACATGCAAGAAAACTTTATTGATGAACTACTCTGCGAAGCGGAGCAGAAAGAAATTAAACACACTTACGAATATGCCGACTTAATCCTACTCGAAATCAAATCACGCCAAAACAAAATTGAACACATAACCGAAACAGCTAAGAAGGAAATCCAAATACTCGAAGAGTGGTCACTTAACAAAGCGGTTAAGTATCAAGACCTTGTTGAATTCTTGGAGAAGAAGCTGAATCAGTTTATTCTTTATCAAGATCAGAAAACAATTGATTTGGCTAACCTTTTTGAATTGGTTATTCGTACTCAGTACGAACCAAGAAAAAGCAAAAAGTGAGCATTCGTACTCAGTACGATTCAAGAAAAAGGAAAAAGTGGGCATTCGTACTCAGTACGATTCAAGAATATTGGTAACTAGATTGTCTTTAGAAGGAAATCACAATAATGTGTCTTTACGGCTTCTATTACAAAAGTAGATTTAGCTTTAGTTTTGCGGTTGACATCTCAAAAAAAATTAGAAAAATTAAAATAAAGATACCGGCTTGATAGTAAAAGTATACAATCAAGCCGGTATGTTAAATAATTCTGAATCTAATTGTCGCTCTTTATTTTAACAACATCATTTTACGCACTTGATTGAAATTACCTGCTTGGATTTTGTAAATATACATTCCACTTGCTAAATTACTTGCGTTAAAATTAATCTTATATGTTCCGGGTTTCTGATTTTCGTTTACTAATGTAACAACTTCATTTCCAAGAATATCATAGACTTTTAATGTAACATTCAGTTCTTGAGATTGCTTCGTGAAATTGTCTGATATTGAATATTCTATTGTGGTAGTAGGGTTAAATGGATTTGGATAATTCTGCGACAGATTATATTCATTTGGCTGAATATTATTATCTTCAACACTTGTTGCTGCTGAAGTCCAATCAAATGCTTCATACATAAACAAACGCCATGTTAAGCCTTCATCTGAGGAAGAAGAATCTTTATAAAAAGTTTTATTATTATTAGCATCATAATAATGCTCACCCTTTCTTGATGGTACCCAAGATGCTGGACTTCCAAGGTTTGAAGGCTTATAAGAAAGTAATTGCCAGTCGATGATTTGATTCAATTGATTAAAATTTGCAAAATACTCCAAACTATTTACTAAAACTGTCCCATTTGATTGCTGAAAAAGATAGCCGACAAGATTATTCATAGAATCAAAAGTATTAGTATATTTTCCATCAGTTACCCATTGTGAATTAATCCAAGAATCTATAGTTTCTGTTATTTTATTATTTTGTTCATCATAAGTAAAAATGTTACGATAAACCAAATTACCAAAAATACTAAAAGTAGATGAAGTAGTATTGTTATTTTCATCATAAGTAAATTCTCTTCTGACGAATTCTCCCCATTCAGAACCATTCCAGCTAAATTGCACTTCAGTCAACAAATTATTCTTCTCATCATATGAATAGGTGTTACGAGTAACATTTTCCCACACTGAATTTTCATTATAATATACTGAACTAAATTCAATTAAATTATATGCTAGATCATAAGTATATTTTATACGATGATTCTCCTTCCAAGATTCATTTTCCCAAATATAAGTTGCTTTTGCAGTTATATAATGGTTGTTATCTAGTGTATCGGACCATTTATCACCATTTATCCATGATTGAGAATCTTGATACCAATATTCTCTAAGACCTCCAATTTGATTATTTGTGTTATCATAATAAAATGTAGCAATTCCATAATTAATGAGCGTTTCGTTATCATAAGTTTGATATAATTCGTTTAGCATGTTATAATTATTGTCATATGTATAGCTAAATACATCGTGCCAGCTAAAACCACCACCCCAATCCACACTAACTTCATATCTTTTTAGATAAAAATCTTCTATCACTTTTGCTTTTTCTGCAGAAGAAATTTTACTAGCTCCTTTTAATATTTCAGCAGATTTTTTCTCAGATGCTTCTTTCAAAATATCGGCATAAACTTTTCTTTCAATAGTTGTAAGTGAATTTGAATTTTTCAGCAAATCGGTTATTTGAACTATATTAAGTTTTTGATTCTTTATATTATAAAGTACTTGAACCTTATCCATCTCGCCATAATTCATATATCTAACAAAGAGTGATTTATCAATAGTGCTTTCAGCTTGAAGTGTATTTAAACAAACTACAAGCAGTAATAACCCTGCAATTAAATTAGTTAATGTATTTTTCAAGGGACCTCCCAATTAATTAATGTTGATTTTTTTGACTTTTTTAGAATTCTTATGAATTCCGAAAAATCAAGAAAATGTTTATACTTTCATGTTATTCAAAAGTAGAATTTGGAAGTGTGGAAATCTTGTACTATTCTCGCAATTATTTGGATTTTTATTGCTTTTTGGACGTTATTGTTAATTTTTCAACAAAAACATTAAAATAGATTCAAATAAAAAGGAAAAATGCTTTATGCTGAATCGGAAGTATTTTGATTTGCTTTTTTATACTCCGAAGGCGAGCATCCAAACTGTTTTTTAAATGCTCTTGAAAAATAAGCTTGGTCAGAAAAGCCAACTTTGTAACAAATTTCGGCAATACTGCCTGAATTTTGCTTTATGTAATCTGCTGCGCGTTGAAGACGAAGAGATCGGATTAAATAACCCGGAGCTTGATCTATAAGGGCGTTCATTTTCCTGTTAAGCTGAGAAATACTCATATTTATTTCAGATGCTAATTTATCAACACCAAATTGATCATCTTCAAAATGATTTTCAATTATTTGAATTACCTTTTTCATAAACTGCCGGTCAACTGAGTCCGACGAAACTTCTGATGGTTTTATGATGGTAGTGGAACTAAACCGTTTTCTGAGCTGCAAGCGTTGTGAAATTAGATTTTTAACAGTGGCAACTAATTCTTTTGCATTGAACGGTTTTGGAATATAAGAGTCAATGCCAGATTCAAGACCTTCTATTCTCTCATCAATCCCAACTTTTGCTGTAAGCATAATTATTGGAATATGACTTGTTTTTTCATCTCGGCGAATTTCCTTTGTAAATTGATAACCATCTTTTAAAGGCATCATTACATCGGTTATTATTAAATCCGGAATTTCATTTTGTGCAAGGTAAAAGCCCTCATTACCATTGGTTGCTTCAATTATTTTATATTCATTTGAAAGCTGTTCACGCATAAATGCGCGCACATCCGGATTATCCTCAACAATTAATATAATCTCTTGCTGATTGGGAGTAATTTGTTCTTGAACATCCGAATTTGAATCCGCTAATGGAATTTTAGAAAACTCAAAAGTATAATCTTTAGCAAATGAATCATCAGCGAACTCAATAACATATTCTTTTTCAGTTTTCAAATCACAAAGAGGCAGATTTATAATAAATTGTGTCCCTTCTCCTTCTTTGCTGTTTACAGTTAAATTCCCTTTATGAAGTTCAACTAATTCTTTAGTAAGTGCTAATCCAATGCCGGTCCCTTCGTAAGCTCGAGTAATTGAATTATCCACCTGATAAAAACGATCAAAAATGTTCTCAAGAAGTTTTTCGGGAATTCCAATTCCGGTATCAGCTATTTTTATTTCAGCATATTTTAAGTCTCTAGTTTTTATTGAAATTTTTATTTCACCTTCTTCCGGAGTGAATTTTAATGCATTAGAAATCAAGTTATAGAAAATTTTTTCCATTTTATCCGGTTCAAAAACTACCGGAATAATTTCATATTCGGATTCGAACTTTAGCACAATTTTTTTATTTTCGGCAATCGATTCAAAGGAATAAAAAAGATATTTCGCGAATGATACAATATTATATTGCTTAGCTTTTAGTTTCATACTGCCAACCTCAAGCTTTGATAAATCCAATAATTGGTTTATCAAATTAAGTAATCTTTTAGCATTTCTATTGGCAACATGAAGTTTGCTTTTTTGATTATCTCCTATGTTGGTCGAAATTACATTTTCAATTTGCCCAAGTATTAAGGTAAGCGGAGTTCTAAATTCATGTGAAATATTTGCAAAAAAATTAGATTTCAATTGATCCAGATTTCGAAGCGTATCTGTTTCAACTTTTTCCAGTTTCAACTGATTTTTCAGATTCAGTCTGTTTAATTCGTACCGTCTAATTAAATAAAGTCCTAATAAAATTAATGAACTGTACAATACATATGCCCACCAAGTGTTCCACCAAGGGGGTTTAATAATAAGCGTAATTGCTGCAGCTTTTTCATTCCATAATTCATCGTTGTTGGAGGCTTTAACACGAAACAAGTATTTCCCGGAAGGCAAATTTGTATATGTAACATGGCGGTTAGTTCCATTAAAAATCCAATTCTTATTGAAATTTTCGAGCAAATAACTGTACTGATTCTTTTCCGGAGCAGAAAAATCGAGTGAGGCAAATTCGAATGTTATAACATCAACAGAATATGAAAGAATAATCGTATCTGCTTCAATAATTGATTTATTTAGAATAGAATAATCACTTTTATTTGTAATGTTACGCTCTTCCAGTTTAAGATTTGTAAAAACAACATTTGGTATAAATGGGTTGGCATTTATTTTATCAGGATAAAAGTAATTCAATCCTTTTATGCCGCCAAAAAACATTTCCCCGTCATAACTTTTGTAATATGCGCCTGTGTTAAATTCATTGCTTTGCAGCCCATCATTTACATCAAAATTTCTAAAAGTTTTATCGTTTGGATTAAATTTAGAAAGTCCTCTGTTTGTACTTAACCATAAATTTCCTTGTTGATCCGGTAAAATTCCATAAACCACATTATTTGGCAATCCATCTTTTTCAGTTAAGTAAGTGAAAGTTTCGTTTTTCTTATTGAATAAATTTAATCCGCCCCCTGCTGTTCCGATCCACAAATATTTATCCGGTTCTTTTGGATCAGCACAAATAGACTTTACAAAATCGTTACCCAAACTATTTTGCTTTCTCGGATCATTTTTATAAGTGCTGAATATTTTATTTTGAGCATCGAAGCGGAGTAAACCATTCTTGGTACCAATCCAAAATATTCCTTCGGAATCCTGAAAAAGTACAACTTGAATTATTTGTCTGTATGGAAGCGGAGTGCGGTAACTAAAATGCTCAAAGTAACCCTTTTCGGCATCAGTCAATTTACTGAAATAATTTTCTGAAATTATCCAAATATCTCCGTTATTGTCTTCCAATACACCAAAAACTTCTTTATTGGTTAATCCTTTTGGATTAGCCGAATCATATTTATAGTGTTTAATTTCTTTGTTTACTGGATTATATCTAAAAAGTCCTTCTGAATCCGCAAACCATATCATTCCACTGGCGGCTTGAATCATAGCAAAAGGAGATTCGATTCCAAAAGCATTTTTATTTTCCGGAGTTCTTGCAAAGCTTATTATTTTTCCGGTTTTAGGATTCCATTGATAAAATACATCACCGCTAATCCAGACTAAACCACTTTTATCTTTTAGAACCGCTTTTACACTAAAATCCCTTCCAACTGAATTTTGGTCTCTTTTAATTGTAAATGTTGAAAAGCGGTCACCTTTGGGATCATAAAAATTAATTCCCAATCCTGCAGTACCGACCCAAAGAATATTTGTTTTGTCTATATACAGACTAGAAATGTTATTAAAACTTATCGACTTACTATTGAAAGGATCATTTTTAAAATACTCGTATTTTTTAATTGAAGGATCAAATCTCAGCAAACCGGAATCAGTTGCCAGCCATAATTTACGGCTATTATCTTCTACTATATTAAAAATGCTTCGATAACCATCGGTAAGATTGTGAGGGAATAATTTATAGTCGTTGGTTTTTTTATTAAATAATACTAAACCATAATTTGTACCCAACCAAAAAGTTCCATCTTTACTTTCATAAAATGAACACTTTTTTGTAATATTTAGATTTTTTGTTAGTCGATTTATATCTTGAATATTATATGCAGTAAAATTTTCATTCTTGTCATCAAATTTGTTTGGACCGTTATCGGCACCCACCCAAAGCGCTCCTTTCGAATCCACATACAAATTTGAAATTACATTGCTCTTTAGACTTTCGGGATTGTCCGGATCGTTAATAAACTGTTTATAAATTACTTCAGATAAATCTTTGCTTTTAAAAGTAAATCTGAATACTCCCTCGCCTCTTGTACCAACCCAAATATTTCCTTCTCTATCTTCAATAATTGATTTAATTTCGTCTCTATCAGTTCTATCAGGCAGAATTGAGTTGTACTTAATTTTTTGGAAAACCTCTGTTTTTTTATCATAAAAGTTCAGTCCTCCATCCATTGTACCAACCCAAATATAACCTCTGCTGTCTTCAAACAATGCTGAAATATAATTTCCGGAAATAGTAGTTTTATCAAAAGGATCATGCCGATAGATTACAAAAGAATATCCGTCATATCTATTCAAACCGTCTTTGGTTCCAAACCACATAAACCCTTTACTGTCTTGCATTATAGCAGATATAAAGTTTTGAGATAATCCGTTGTCACTTGTAATATGCTTAAAACGAATTTCTTGAGGATATAAATTATTCGATAATAATATCAGAAGAAATATTGAAGTAATTATTCTATTTATTAAAAAGTCTGCCATTTGTAGAATCATTCATGCATTGGTTTATGATTATAAAAACTTTTTTTATTGCTTGATGCAAATTTATTTATGAAAAAATTAGAAACTCAACACAAATGAAACAAACATTGCTAAATTATATTAAGTCGTACACATTAGCAATTTCAATAGATATTCTTACTTTCATTAAATGGTAGGATAATTTTATTTAGTTTACGGTTTTTTTGAATTGGTTATTCAAGTTCTCGCGGAATTATTAATTTTTGGGAAAAGTCTCTGCAAAACAGAACTATGCTACAATAAAATCGTACGGTTTTACTTCAGCAAAAGGATATTCAAACTTTTCAGATTAGGCGCACGGAATATATAGCTATTCCCCTTCTACAATTTTTATTTCTTCTTCTGTTAATCCGTAAAGTTCGTAAACTAATTTGTCAATCTGCAGCTTTCGATATTATTCTGATTCATTCGTTTTATCTACTTCTTTGTCATAAAATCTATGAACCTCTACTTTTACTTTTTCTTCTCCTATTCTTATACTTCCAGAATTAAATCAGTAGCGGCTATAGAGTTTTCCTCTCTTATAATTGCTCCAAGCCTTTTGTTCTGATTCTTATTTTAAAAGTTGATTGTAATGTAATTACAAATTTCTCACTTATCTGATTCAGTAAGTATATCATTTGATTGATATAAAAACCATTTATGGTTTTCTTTCTCCATTTTACTAATTTTCATTATTGAAAAATAAAAATAAGTTACAAATTTAACGTTACTTCTTTATTTTTAGCTTTGTTTTCTTTGAGAGGTGCTTATGAGAAAAATTATTTTTGCATTAGCTTTAATTCTGTTTTCAAGTTGTGCTCAAGATTCAGCATTATCAGATATAGCAATTGATGACCCTTCTTTAATAAAACCGCATATTGAAATCTATAAACACATAACACCTGCAGGTTTTGCCAATAAAAGTATAACTGCTTTTTTATACGATAAGAATGGAGATTTGATTGAACTAAAAGGGGGAAAAGTAACTGTGAATGGTTTGGAGATGAAAGTTAGAGATGATTTGTTTTCTACCGGGAAATATTATTCTGGCATAGAAGTAATTAACGAAATTTCATATCCAGCAAAATATGATTTCTTAATTATTCTAAGTAATAATAATTCATTTGAACTTTCAATTACTACACAGTCTAGGGAATTCAGTCAGTTAATTATACCTCAGTCTTTTTCAAGAAATTCTAATTTGGAAATATCTTGGAATGAGTTAAATAACGATACTATCGTTAAAATAGAACTCCTGATATATTATAAAGAAAATGAAACTGAAAAAACTCATTTATATAAATTCTCTGATGTTTACGAAAATAATTTTATAATCAATTCTTCATATTTATCTTCATTTCAAACATCTTTCAAAGCCAATATAAAAATTATCTCCGAAAAATTTGGTACTGCTTCAAATCAGTTAATGGTTGGAAGTGGAATTGTTTCTTTAAATTCTATCTCCAGAGAAGTAACAATAACTGATTGATTATAAGTTGATTTAAAATATATATTTATTCAATCCTATTATACTAATTGATTAAGATCTAAGGTAGAATTCGTTTGACCTAATTCCGAGATATTAATATATTTATGTCTAGTTCTCCTAATTCGCATACACAAGTTGCCAAACCATAAAATATTTTGGAGGTTGTATGTCAAGTCATTTACTAAAACTTCATCTCTATCTCGTTTTATTTTTATCTGCATCAACTCTTTTTGGTCAGTCAGATTTCAATATAAGAATTGAGCAAGTAGATAATCCATATTATGGTGCAGAAAATTACACTGAAGGATTGATAATAGTTGAGTATACACCCGGCGATAGTGCAATGTTTTTAAGCATGGGTGCACAAAGTAGCGATTTCACCGGCCCATTTGACATAATTGTTAGCAACCTATATTTACCATCATTTAAAGAGGTTGATACAAATAGGTACACAGTTACAACAGAATATAATTTATTTAATCTTGGTATCGAAGATTCTACTGAAAAAATGGCAACTCCCATTGAGCTGATAGTTTACATTCATTTATTAAGTTCAACCGGGCTATATCCATTTGATCCGACGACTTATTTTGGACCGACTTATGTAACTTTAATAAAATCGACTTATGATGCAATTGGTGCATTACTAGGACCAACCATTGTTTCAGCTCCTGCACCGGTTGTCTCAACTCCTGAAACTACAGACGATCCAATCGTCGATTCATTAAGGAGAAAGAAAGTTCCCAATTTCGATTTGGATAATGCTTCATACCCTGGATCACCAACCGGTTATGCCGGAGATAAAAATGCATGTGTTCCAACTGCTTGTGCAAACAGTATGCAATGGCTTCAAAACCAAGGTAAAATTAGCTTTACTGATACAAACCTTTCGAAAAATCATTATTCAAAATTATATGCTTTAAGCAGAGAAATGAATAGAGACTATCAGAAAGGTGTAACTCCGGAACCAATGATAAAAGGGAAACTTAATTTTATTGAAAAAAATGATTTACCACTTTCGGTAAAGTTTCAAACTAAATATGTTGATACAAATGTTGTCAGCAGTTCAAAAAGCAGTACCGCGCAGAATTTCAATAGAGATGGAAAACCTTGGCCGGATTGGAATTTCTTAAAGCAAATGCTTAAAGATGGTGAAGATGTTGAGATGAATTATCATTGGCAGGATACAGCTGGTAATTGGCATGGTCACTCTGTAAATGTTATAGGATTTCAAGAATTTGCCAGCGGAAAGAAAACTATTACATTTTCTCATGATAGAAAACAAGGAAGAAGAAATCGTGCTTTTGGCGATGATGATATCGGTACCTACATTGAAACCCACAGTATCAATATTGATGATGAGGGAGCAATGCGCTTTGGACATGATAATTCAAAAAGAGTTTTCTTGGTTGCTGCAGAAAGTCCTCGCCCGCGTGAGGGGGAATCTACCGCCCTTTTCTTAAATGAATTCTTTGGAATTTTAGGTAATAAGAATCCTTTAATTTCTTCTACAAATGAATTTATTGAGGTAGGTATTGGCTCCAATGCTAACGAATTGGAATTATACGATATTCATTTCTATAATTCCGATGGCGAAGTTTATTCATCATTAAATTTTAATGATTTTAGTATTGCATCTTTAGCTGACAGCATACAACTCTATACTTATACTTTTCAAAATGACCATTTCCCAAACACACAAGGGGGACTTGCTATGAGTTACAGCGGAACATTAATCCCGGGTCAATTTTTTAGTTATGGAGGAGAAATTATTGCTAAAGAAGGAGTAGCAGCTAGTTTATCAAGCATTAATATTGGTGATCTTGTTGCTGATAACTCAATTGGTCTTTCTGGCAGCGGTTCTAACTATACTGATTTTACTTTTGCATATTCTCCAAATCCTTCTCCTGGTATATTAAATGATGGTCAAACAATTGTTACATACGTTGAAAATAATTTTGATTATGAACCTAAATTCTATTCACTTAAACAAAATTATCCAAACCCATTTAATCCTTCAACAATTATTGAGTATTCTGTACCTAGCAGTGAGTATGTTATTCTTAATGTATATGATCTAATTGGAAATGAAGTTGCTACTTTAGTTGATGCCGTTAAAGAAGCAGGAAACTATAGAGTGAATTTTAATGCATCTTATCTATCAAGCGGAGTTTATTTCTATAGATTAACTTCAGGTAATTTTAGTTCGGTTAAAAAATTAATTTTCATCAAATAGCTGATTAATATGGCAGAATATAAAAATTGCATACAATGCGGAAAGCTGACAGATTACCTCTATGCAGATTCCTATTGTTCAGCTTGCTATGGAGTTATTTGGGATGCCGGTTTTGAAACTACATCCGACTGGGGTGCAAAGATTACACACAATGATTTTATGAGAAAAATTCAAGATTCAATTCCAGATAAGATTACTACAATTGAATTAATTGATAAAATAGTTTCTCTCTTTGATCCTGGTAATTGGTATTGTGAGGAATGCGGGTTTATTTTAATAAAAGAAGATGAACAAGATGAAAAAACAAATGAAGAAATATTTGTTGTTATTTCTAAAAAATGTCCAAAGTGTGGTAAAAAGGAAACAGTTGAACACATTTATAAAGGAGAAAGATAATATTGAAACTGATTGCAGTTACTTTTCTAACATTCTTTTTAATGGAGCAGAGTATGAATTATTTTTCAACACCGGAAGAAGCTGTTGATTCTATTAAAAAATGGCTGATTGAAGAAAATTGGGAAAGGCTTGGAGTTTATTATCATCTTGATGGAAGTGGAATTAATAAAGACGAAGCATGTTCATCTTCATTTTATCTTAATGATGAGTCAAATGAAAATCATCATCCAACGGATAAAGTAAAGTATAAACGTCCTTTTGATCCGTCATATAATTATAATTATTTAGAAGAAAAGGAGGATACAGTAACCGTCTGGCTTATAAAAAAAATTGATCAAGGTAATGACAATATTCAAATTGGAGTTCAGTTCTTTTATCTTATAAAGAAAAAGGAAGGGTATAAAATTCTTCCTTAAAGGAGAGTTAAATGAAGAGTAAACTCATTATTATCTTTTCTATGCTTCTCATGCTTTCATGTAATACTGAAAAAGATATTCATGATTTAAAATTGATAGAAGGAGTTGCATACTTAAAAAATAATCCTTCCAGACCATATACCGGGAAAGTGGCTTATTATTCAAAAGATAAAAAACTTATTATGGAAGGAAATTATTATAATGGAATTAAGGAAGGTGATTGGATATACTTTGATGATGTAGGGAATATTACTTCAAAATCAAATTTTAGTGAAGGAAAGCTAATTAAAGAGACGAGGTTTGATATTGCTGGGAATATTATTTTTTCGCAGTTATCAAATGATAATGGAAGAACATTAAAATTTAAGGAATTTGATCCAAATGGTAATTTGAGAAAAACCGGTACTTTTATTGAAGGTGATAAATATGGTAAATGGATTACATATGATGATTATGGTAAAGAGATTTTAACAGAATATTTTGATACATTATTTACTTTATCATCAGAAATTCAAATTGATTCTTCAAAACCAAATCCTCGTTACAATCATAGGATCAATTAATGCAAATATTTCTTGAGAAAGCAAAGAAACTTGCTAAAGAAGCTCATAAGAATCAACTTTATAATAAAAATCCATATTATGATTCTCATTTAATAAGAGTAGCAGTTACTGCTAAAGAAATTGCTTATAAAGAGGGTATTGTTGATCCGGAGATAATTAATTTAATAGAAATTGTTTCGTATCTGCATGATTATCTTGAAGACACAATTGATTATTCATTAACAACAATTAAGAGTGAATATATAAAACTCTCTGAGAAATTTAATGTCGGTATTGCTTCTGCAGTGCTGGTTCTTTCAAGGAATGTATATAAAAATGATTCAGAATATTTTGAAGCTATTTCAGAAAATCTAATAACTAAAATTGTTAAAGCTGCGGATAGGATATCAAATATTTTATTACTTGAGGAAATTAACGATGAAGAAAAACGAATAACTTTATATCAAAAATACAAAAACCAACTTATTTACTTCAACCAGTTTGATATTTATCCTAGTCTTATTATAAAAGCATTATCAGAATATTAATTATTTATTTGCTATTAGTAGGCAGTAATGCGGGATACGCCGATGTGCAAGATCGAGAAAACGCTGCGGAAGGAGTCAGCATTCGTTGTATAAAGGATTTATAGTATTAAATTCCGTAAGAAACATTTTACTATAATTATTTTTACCGGATAGAACTGACAGTTGAAAACTAAGCAATTATTTTAGCAGCGGTTTTATTCCGGTAGTTATTATAAGAATATACTTTTACAGAGAAAACAAAAGAAGCAGGAAGTTTTAACCAAATAAGAAAATGATGTTGGTGAAATAGATTTATGGGAGCTTCGGCTCCCTTCTTCTTCAAATATCTTCTCTCCATATTCAAATGCACATTCCCAAAATAAACAATTAAATAAATTGCTAATCCAATAGATGATCCCTTTAAATAATTTAGTTATGTTAGCAAGTTATTATCATAAACAATTGTCTTTATAATGCTCATTTAGGTAAGATAAAGAAAAATTAGTTTTACATATAGGTCGGTTGTAATACAAAAACGAAGAGAAAATTATGAAAGAAATTTCAAAAAACATACAAAACAAAATAACTTCAATTGGAAATCCTGAAAAAGCGAAATGGCTTGAAAATTATGTGAAACACGAGATAAAATCAAAAGGTGTTGGTATTCCTGAAATCAGAGAAATAATTAAAGACGCAAATAACGATAATAAATTAACCGAAAAAAGAATAACAGAACAAATAGAACTGCTAAATGACTTGATGAGCAAAGAATATACAGAAGATAAAATTGCTGCTATACTTTACCTTCAACTCTTTTGGAAAGGAAAAAATGAGAAACTTACAATCAATTTGATTTCAAAATGGTTTGATAATAACTTGATAACTGACTGGAATGTTTGTGATTGGCTTTGTGTTAGAATACTAACTCCAATGCTAGATAATTGGACTGAGCAAACATTAACAGAGTTGACAAAATGGAATAGTGATAAGAACCTTTGGAAAGCAAGAGCATCATTAGTTCCATTTGCTCAATGCAAAATGATTGACCAACACAAAAATAAGATTAAAGAATTTTCAACTGAGTTAATAAAACGAGATGAAAGATTTTGTAAAACTAGTGTTGGTTGGGTTTTAAGAGAATATTCAAAAATTGACAGTGATTTTGTAACAACGTTTCTTTCGGATTTTAAAAAATGGATGACGAAAGAAGTAATTAGAAATGCAACAAAATATATTAAAAAATAAAATACATGCTGCCGGCTAAGTAAAAATCTAATATACTATATTGCCTAAAATTTAAAGATTGTATCTCGATTAAAATGTTTAACTAATTCAGAGCCGAAATAAGCTTTTAATCTGACTTAGTAATTTTTCATGATAATCTTTGTAATACTATTGAAGTTTTATAATAATTTGTTAGATTAAGGATAAGATGTCCAGTATCTATATCACGGAGAAATTATGATAAGAAAAATCTATTTTTTAATTATTGTTTTCCCTGTTATGCTGCAATATTCAATTTCCGCATCGGATTTGAAAATTAATAATGTTAGTTTCCCTCTTCCCACTATTAATGAAAATCAAATTATAAATTTTGTTTGGCAAGTTGAAAATATTAGACCAGTTTCATCAAGTCCATACACAACCAATGTAATACTGAAAGATGAGAACGGAACAATAGTTTTCGAAGAAAGCAAATTAATGCCAAGTCTTACTGGATTTAGAAAAGAAAACGTGGTAACAAATACTTCTTGGCTTGCGACTCCGGGAGGAACATATCAATTAGATCTAACATTAATAAATCCAAATGATATTGATACGACAAACAATAAATTTGAATATACATTTATAGTTATTTCTTCAACAGTAAATTGCCCAACTGAAGCTGCCAAAAATCCTGTTCCCTCAAATAATTCAGAAGACATTGTTTTACAAGAAGGTATATTTTTGGATTCTCTCTCTTGGACAAATCCCGGCGACCAGGAAATGGTTCATTTATACTTGTCAACTGATTCAACTCTTGTCGCTAATTCTGATAATTCAGTAAAAATTAGAGAAGGAGTTGATCTGAGCTCAGTATATTTATTGAATCTTATTCCTGGGACTAAGTATTTCTGGAAAGTTGTTGTTAGCTGTGGTGAATCTAATAAATCAGATGGGGTTTGGTCATTTACTACAAAAAATTGCCCTTTACATCCTGCAATAATTATTTCCCCTGTCAATAATGGTGTAGTTCCAGAGATTTTAGGTGTAAATAATTCAGTTTTGTTAGAATGGCTCAACCCCCCAGATGAACAAATTAATGTTGAAGTATATCTTTCAGAAGATAGTAGTTTAGTTGCGTCTAGAGATCCATCTGTTAAAATGGCATCAGGTATAAATTTGGTCGAATATAGAGCAGAAAATTTAGAAGCATTTAAAACTTACTATTGGGGAGTCGTTGAAATTTGTGGAAATAATTCTCTGGAATTTGCAGTTTGGAAATTTAAGACTACTAACTGCCAATGGAACATTTCAGGGTATGCACCATCAGAAACAATTTATGAAAATGAAACTCTTACTGTTCAATTCATGGAATTTGTAAGTGATTATATTGATTCAGCAGAAATATATATTTCAACTGACAGCAATGACGTAATTGCAGAAAATGCTCTTTCAAAATCCTTGGTTAAATCACAATCTTTTGTCTTCCGAGATATCTTTCAAGCTGAAATAGAAGGCTTACAACTTGATCATGTCTATTATTGGAAAATTGTAGTGGTATGTAAAGGACAAAGAATGCCATCTAAAATTTACACATTAAGAACTGTAACTTTAAGATGCGCCCCGGCACAATCCCCTTCAATTGAATTTCTGCAAACACCCACAAGCGCAAAATTAAAATGGCTAAATCCTTTATTAGTATCAATATCTAGAATAAAAATATACTTATCATCAGATTCACTAAAAGTTGTTAATGGTTCAGTTGATGCAGAGATATACAATAGCGAAAATATTATTTCCGAAATTCTAGTTGATCAAATTCAATTCAACATTAAGTATTTTTGGAGAGTAGCAATAGATTGTGGTGAGATTTCTGCAGAAGCCCCAATTTGGAACTTTTTTGGTCAATCTTGTGGGAAAAGTCCTTATTTGATAAGAACAGAAAATATATTTGAAGAGCCGGCTGATTCTTTATATTATGAGGGTATAATTCTAAGGTGGTGGATTAATGATAATCCCAGTTTTAACAGCGGATATAGAATTTATTTATCTGTAGATTCTAGTTTGGTGAAAACTGAAAATGATGCAGCCTTATTTGCGATAATTAATGACGGTACAACAACTAAATATAAAATCAATAGTCTATCCCCCGGAAATACTTATTATTGGAAAGTAGTTTCTTTTTGTCCAACATTTGCAGGTTCGAGCGAGATGAAATCTTTTATTACTACTGATCTTTGCGCTCCGGTAAATAATCCGGTTCCGGCAAACAATTCTGAAAATATACCGGTTGATATTGGAACTCTTGTTTGGGAGGATCCAGGTAATAGTGATGAGCACGTTATACTATTTTCAACTGATTCTTTAAGCTTACTTACTTATGGTCCTGTAATTAGTGAAATTTCGGAAAATCTACATTATGAATTTGTTAATGGTCCAAATGATTATATAGATATAGATGATTTTTTTGGTCAACCTACATCTTTGTCTTTGAATACTAAATATTACTGGAAAGTCTATTCGGTATGTAGTAGAGGACGAATAGTTACAGAAACTCCGATCTGGAATTTTACAACTCAAATTAGTACGGGAATAAATATCTCTAATGAAATCCCAACAGAATATAACTTATTCCAAAATTTCCCTAATCCTTTTAATCCGACCACTATGATTAAGTACTCAGTTCCTACCAGAGAATTTGTATCTCTCAAAATTTATGATGTACTTGGCAATGAAATTGCTGATTTGGTAAATGAGAATAAAGAAGCAGGAAATTATGAAGTTTCGTTTGATGCTTCAAATTATCCAAGTGGTTTGTATATTTACTCCATAACTGCAGGAAGTTTTAACCAAGTTAGAAAAATGATGCTTTTGAAATAAATTTATGGGAGCTTCGGCTCCCTCTTCTTCAAATATTTTCTCTACATATTTAAACGCACATTCCCCAAAATAAAAAATTGATTAAATTGCGAATTCAATAGAGGATTTTTTTGAATAATTTAATTTTGTACGTAAATTAAATATATAAACAATTGTTCTTATACCTCTAAATTGGCATGATAATAACAATTGAATTTACACATACGTTGTGGAGCATAATCATTAACAGAAATGTTTTCTTAAAATATATGAAATCTAAAAGTATCTTTTCTTGTATAATCCTTCTAGGATTCTTGATCTTTTCCGGATGTGAAAAGGATGACGGAATTATTGAACCAACCAATTCGATTATATACAAATTGGATGGCCGAACAGTAAAATATGGAGACCCTATTCCTATTGCTATTGACTTGTCAGAAGATGGACAGGTGGATTTTACAATATTTGTCGAATTGACCGCAAATAGCCAGGGTGATCGCCTATACGCGGGCATGAACCCCATTGGAGCAAATTTGATCAAATCAGGGCCACCCATCGATGAAAATTTTTTGAGTATGGGTTTATTAGTTGCTGAAATTCAAGGCGCAACAATAGATTTGAATGTTGGTCAAAATCAACAATGGACACCTGATTTCGGTGCTTTAGCCATACGAAATACCTTTTCTAATGGCCAAGTATCTTATGAAGGAAATTGGGCTGATTCCGAACAGATTGTTGGAATACAAAACAAAATAAACCAGTCTGTTTATTTTGGATGGTTGAGAATTAAGTTTGATAAGATCACAGAAATCACAACATTAATTGATTATGCCTATGACTCAATCGCTGGTAAACCAATTATAGCAGGTGTTAAGTCGAATTAAACTATTGGAACACACTTAAACGCTCCACAACATTATATAAAAGCAATAGCGGGTGAAGTGCTAAAATCAAGGTCTGTGCATTTAATAAAATTTTGTGGTGGCGGACAGGTAATCGCCTTGAAATCCGCTACAGCTCTTATACTTGAGACCTTTGGCGGTAATTTGGAAATAACTGTATATAGAAATTAAAAATGTACCTAATAGACAAACCATATATTTCAGATTTTCTTATCGATACGATAAAAGAAAATCACTATCAGGTTGTTGCAACAAAAGTGGCTAAAGAATTAGTGACCGACGCTTGCATCAATTGGATAAGCGAAGAAGAGGCTATAGCGACTCTAAAAAATAACCCTTTTCAGCGGATATATTCCAATTCGGAAAATGTTCTCAGTTGGATAGATAAACACTTTGGGGAAAGTGAATTGTCAAAACAAATAAATATCCTCAAAGACAAGGTAAAATTCAGAGAGCAAATTAAAGCCCTGTTTCCGGCATTTAAATTCCAAAAAATCAAGTTAGAAAACATTCAGAATATTACTGTCGGGGAATTGTCATTTCCATTTGTCATAAAACCATCCATCGGGTTTTTGAGTATTGGCGTTTATATTATAAATAATGAAAACGACTGGATTAAGGCAAAAGAGGAAATAACGCCACACAATCTTAAAAGTATTTTCCCAAAAAATGTACTCGATACTTCGCACTTTATTCTTGAGGATTTTATTCAAGGTGAAGAATACGCCGTAGATTATTATCATAACGATAAGGGTGAGGTGGTTCTGTTAAATGTTTTACACCACGTTTTTTTATCGGGAACAGATACAAGCGACAGAGTATATTCGACTTCTAAAGAAATTATCGAGCAATATAAATCTGAATTGGAGCAGTTTTTAAGCACAATTGGCAATAAACTTCATTTAAAGAATTTTCCGGCTCATGCAGAAGTAAGAATAGATAAGAACGGCAAAATAATTCCTATCGAAATCAACCCACTTCGTTTTGGAGGTTGGTGTACTACTGCTGATTTATCGGGAATTACAGTGGGGCTTAATTCCTATAAATACTATTTTGAAAACACTTACCCCAATTGGGATAGGATTTACGAAGGGAACGAAGACAAAATATTTAGCATCATCGTTTTAGATAATAATTCAGGTATTAAGCCTGCTGATATTGCAGAGTTTGATTATAAAGCACTTTCTGATGATTTTGAAAACCCTATTTTGATAAGAGCCTTAGATATTAACACATATCCTCTTTTTGGTTTTGTTTTTACAAAAACTGACAAAAAAAATAAAAAGGAATTATACGATATTCTCAGTTCGGATTTGAGAAAATATATTATTGTTAGAGAATAAAAACTACCGCCAACAATGTATATGCGATAATAATCCCTAAAACGGTCGCACTACGCATATACTAACCGTTGTGGGCAATTAAAAAATGAGGCAAGAGTTTAATCTAGACATAGAACAAACTAAGATATTCATAAAGTATTCATGGCTGGCATAAAAGAACCAGGGAATCCTATACTTCCTTCCAATAGCAGTGAAAGGTTTGAAAATGGTTATTTACTGAGCGAACATTCACTCAATTTCAAAATAAAGTGCGAAAGTGTCTTTGTGAATTGGCTATTGATATTTAATTCAGATTGCACCCTTTCTTCAATTGCCAATGTAAATAATGTAGCCAATACAGAATTTGAATTGAAAATATTCAGATGTAGTTGATGTTGAAATAAATGCACCGGATAAATTCGAGTTATCACAGAATTATCCAAATCCGTTTAATCCCTCTACTAGTATTGAGTACACAGTAGTGAGTAGTGAGTATGTAATGTTGAAAGTCTATGATGTGCTTGGGAATGAAGTGGCGGATTTGGTAAATGGAGTAAAAGAAGCCGGAAGTTATGAGGTTAATTTTGATGCAAATAATCTTACAAGCGGCGTCTATTTATACCGACTTAATACATCAAGCGGATATACAATGACAAAGAAATTAATGCTGTTAAAATAAAGAAAGACATCCCGTTTGCGGGGCGGTTTTTACATTTATTCCAGTACTGCCGGAAGTTTTAACCAAGTTAGAAAAATGATGTTGGTGAAATAGACTTATTTGGGAGCTTCGGTTCCCTTTTTTTATGTCCTCAAAAGAAATGATAATACAAATTCCTTGTTTCTTTATAAGACATCGTGTATTTTAAGTTCGCAGTCACAAAAAAAATAAAATGATTTATTGATTGATGGGTTATAAAAGTTTGGAGTTTCCCAATAACTGATCAGTTTAATAATAATATTTTGAAGTCCGTAATAATAATTAATAGGAATAAACGGAATACAATATACGTTGAGCACCTATTTTGCAAAACCTACCTTATAAAAACGGAGGTATTAATTAATATTTCACAAACGAAGGGTCTTAAATTATATGCGAAATTATAAAATACCTCACGTCTTTATATTTCTTTTTTGGATTATAATATTCTGTGCCGTACTTACTTATTTCATACCGAGCGGCAGTTATGAACGAATGACCAGAGACTATGACGGTAGAACGCAAACAGTTGTTATTCCCAATAGTTTTGAGCAGATGCCCAAACACTATTCGTTAAAAGGTGTAATAGTCGGTGAAGAAATTGACGGGAAGTCAACTCCGGTTTCTTTACTTGGTATACTAGAAGCAATTCCAAAAGGTTTAGGTGATTCGGCTGTGCTGGTTTTTTATGTCTTCATTATTGGAGCCGTTATCACATTAGTTCAATACACGGGTACTTTTAATGCATTCTTATTTGGATTGATTGCAAGATTCCGAAAGAAGCCGAAACAACTTCTTTTTCTAATTTACATGACACTCTTTACCGGCTCTTCATTTATGGGAATAGGATCGGAAACTATTGCTTTGATTCCAGTATTTCTTTTCTTATCAAAACGGTTAGGCTACGACAGATTATTTGGTATGGGATTGTTAAATATCCCGATTCTGTTAGGCTGGACCTCCGGTGTGACTAATCCGTTCACAGTTCAGATTGCCCAAATTATTGCCGAATTGCCAATCGGTTCAGGAATGGGATTGCGTCTTCTTCTATTTGCAGTTTTAGCTGCAACCGGATTTTATTTCCTTATGAGATACGGAGATAAAGTGAAGAAAAATCCTTCCAAAAGTTTAATGAGTAACGATCTCTTTAATTTAGACGAGTTCGGATCGTTCAAGGAAGTTAAATTAGAAAAGAAGCATATATATATTCTAGTGTTTTTTGTGTTATCATATGCTGCAGTACTTTATGCTGTCCAAACCATTGGATGGGGATTGATTGAAATGAGCGCATCTTTTATTGGTATCACAATAATTATAACTAAACTAGCAGGAATGACGGGTGATGAGTCAATGGCGGCATTTACTAAAGGTTTAGAACTTATGATTATTCCAGCTTTAGTAGTTGGTGTAGCACGCGGAATATCAGTAGTGCTTCAAGAAGGGATGATAATAGATACCTTGATTCATCATTCAAGTGAAGTGCTTATGTCATTGCCTAAAATTGCTGCCGCAGAAGGCATGCTGATATTTCAATCGACTCTTAACTTTTTTATACCCTCTGCTTCCGGTCAAGCTTTAGTATCAATGCCGTTGATGACTCCCATGGCTGATATTCTGGGAATATCGCGTCAAACTACAGTGCTTGCGTTCATTTTAGGCGATGGACTATCAAATGTTATTATTCCTACTAACGGTGTATTAATGGCGATGTTAGGATTAGCAAAAATTCCATTTGAAAAATGGTTTAAATTTATCTTACCATTATTTATTATAAGTATTATAATAGCAGTAGCATTTATTGCTTTAGCAATTATAATAGGCTATTAGCAATTACAAGCGCATATTAAGTTGAAATTCATAACCTTATTCTTTTATGCTTATGATTATCGATTATTTTGAGAAGATGACCGGTGAGAAGGTAGGATGACTGCATTAATTAGGAATTAAAAATTAGAAATTAGGAATGGGAAAAGCAGAATATAGAATCCGCCATAAAGCAGTGGACAGGTCCGTCTACTTCGCATATAAATCTGAAAACATGACATAAACCAAGTTTCTTTGAGAAACTTGGTTTATGTCCGAATTATGAATGAACTGCAAAGGAAAATGCAAAGGCAAAAGGCAGGAAAAGTGAATAGTGAATAGAGAATAGTGATTAGTGAACAGTTAAAGGCAAAGGCAAAAAAAAAGGGATTAGGAATTAATTTCAATTGAGTCATGTATTTGAATTCTAGAAAATGTAGATTTATAAATTATATAAAAATTGATACTATGAAAGATATTAAAGAAATAAAATACTACTCACAAACCGAAGAAAGAATAAACATAATTTCTCATGCTGTTGGAATTATTTTGAGCATTGCAGCTTTAGTCTTTTTGTTTAAAAAAGGAATGAAGTTTGGAGACATCTGGCATATAGTTAGTTTTTCAATTTTCGGAGTCAGTTTAATAACACTTTATACTGCATCTACTTTATACCATAGTGCTGAAAATCCGGATATAAGGAGAAGATTAAGAGTGTTTGATCATGCAGCTATTTATGTACTTATTGCCGGCAGTTACACCCCTTTTACAATTATTGCACTCGGAGGACAAACAGGATGGATTATATTCAGCATTGTATGGGGAATAGCTTTAAGCGGTATTATTTTAAAGCTCTTTTTTACCGGAAGGTATAAAATTGTATCTACATTAATGTATGTAATTATGGGATGGATAATAGTATTTGCAGTAAATCCGTTGATTGATAATTTATCTTCAGATGGTCTGTTTTGGCTTACTGCAGGGGGAGCTTCTTATACAATAGGGGCAGTTTTATACTCCATAAAAAAAATAAAATTCAATCACGCAATCTTTCATATACTAGTTTTGATTGGGAGTGCTTGTCATTTTTTATCGGTGTACTTTTATCTTACACCAAATAAATAGATTAAGAGAATAATTGCCCAATAATTTTTAAATAAAATATTTTACAGCTCGACTTTGAATGAGAGATAATGAATTCTTGAATGCTTCAAATTATCCAAGTGGCTTGTACATTTATTCGATAACTGCATGAAGTTTTAAGCAAGTTAGAAAAATGATGTTAGTGAAGTAAATTTGTGGGAGCTTCAACCCCCTTTTCAATTTGAATATCTTCTAGACATATTTATACGCTCATTCCACAAAATAAAAAATTAATTAAATTGCTAATCCAATAGATGATCTCTTTAAATAATTTAGTTATGTCATCAACATAAACAATAGTCTTTATGCTGCAAATTTGGTTGGAAAATCAGAATAGAGTATACAAACACGCTGTACCCAATGTAAAACCGACATTTTGCATTTTTTTATACATTTAGTTTGTACCGATCGGTCTGTTTGTTTATATTTACCTCATGAATAAGAAACATAATCATGACCAAGTGCTCAAATCAGGACTAAGCCTTATTTGTAGTAAAGGCTATAACAGCCTGGGCATGGATGAATTATGCAAAGTGACGGGAATGACCAAGGGTGCTTTTTATAATGCATTTAAAAGCAAAGAGAATTTTTTACTGCAAGGATTGAAAGTCTATGGCAAAATAACAGTGAAGCGACTGACTAGCCAACTTTCCAAAGAAAACAATAAACCGCAGGCCATTGACCGACTCAAAGATTTGTATGATTCAATGTTTGACGTCCAACCTAAAGTCAATTTTATGGGTTGCATGGTCAATAATATGATGTCCGAATTAGGCTCGAATAATCATACCGTTGGAAGTGTTGCTGCAATCGAGTTCAACAGTTTTGTTGAAGCTATCGAACCTTGTGTAAAAGAAGCACAGAGAGATGGCGACCTGACACTTTCATTTGATTCGAAAACATTAGCAGAATTACTGCACTCTACATTTTATGGTGCATTAACAATAACTAAAAGTATGCAAGACCACAAACAAGGTAAGCGAATGATGCAAACGCTATTAAACACTTTACAGGGAGAATAATTATGAATTATAAAGAAAAATACGGGGAATATGCCTTAATTACCGGTGGTTCTTCTGGCATCGGCAAAGCCATTGCCAACGAATTAGCCGGCAAAGGATTAAACCTGATTTTGGTGGCAAGAAGAGAAGAAGAACTTCAGCAAGCAGCCAAAGAAATAATAGCCAAACACCCAGTTGATGTGGTTTACATTTCGACTGATTTATTGACAGATGCAGGAATTCAAACTGTTAAAAAAGAAACCGAAAAATACCAAGTAGGTTTGTTAGTTCCGGCAGCAGGATTGGAAGTGAATGGTGCATTTGAAAAAAATAGTCTCGAAAAAGAACTTCGGGTAATCAAATTAAATGTGACCGTTACAATGGAACTCACGCATCATTTTGTGCAAAAAATGGTGCATCGAAAAAAAGGAGGAATTTTACTAATAGCCAGTTTATCGGGTCATATGCCCAATCCTTATTTTGCCAATTATGCGGGCACAAAAGCCTTTGTACTTAATTTTGGTGCTTCGCTCTATTCAGAACTTCAACCAAAAGGAATAGATGTAACAGTAATCTCTCCAGGACTTACCAATACACCAATGACAGCCGACAATGGAATCAATTGGTCAAAAACTCCGATGCAAGCATTGCCCCCTGAGGTTGTGGCACAAACCGCTGTAAATGCATTAGGTAAAAAATTAATCGCTATTCCCGGTTTTAAAAACAAAATGATGGGCGCTATGGCAAAACATACACCTTTTCAAATGGCTTCCCAAATGGGTAAAAAAATGATGGATAAAGCAATTAACCCGAGTAAAATTTAAGCAACAATAAGGATAAATCGAAATGACAAACAACAAGACATTTTTAATGGTAAACGCCATTCCCAACACAGAGGATATGGCAAGTTTTCAATCATATCTATCGCAAATCGTAGGTATTTTCCAACAATTTGGCGGTAGTGGTATGCAACGATGGAAAACCGTAGAACAAGTAATGGGCAATAGCGGCATCAAAGCAATGGCGGTATTTGAGTTTCCGACTGCTCAATCGATAAAAGATATGATGGCAAGTGAAGCATTTAATGCTTTAAACGACCTTCGTAAAAAAGCCTACAAACAAGAAGTAGATTTGATGATATGTGAAGCACTCTAAAAAAAACACTGGGTAGAACAATGTATAAAAGATATACATTATTAAGTTGAAACCACACCAATTTTGAAATGGAAATGAACAGAGACAATTATTTTAAAATCATTCTTTTTATTAGCCTATTGGCATTGAACAACAACCTTTTTTCTCAATATCTTAGAGATTCTACTAAGTATATTGGGTTAAATGATTTTTATCCAAAAGATGATTCTCTAATACTAGAGAAATATGATGAAAATGAAAAACATCATTTATCATTTGATAACATTTTTTCTATTCCGGAAGTACCGGTTTATTTTGAAGAAAAGAAATATCCTTTCCAGTTTGACTTTGGAAACAACGGCAATATTATTATAACTACGAACATTTGTGACTCAATAGAATACAATATTACGGATACAACTTTTACATACACTCCTGATAGCAAAATACGTGGGAAAGTATTTAGTGTTATTATTCCAGAATTCCAAGTACTCAACCAATACTTTGTTAATGAAAACGGGACATTGTCAGACTGGTCAATTTATTCTACAAACCCGTTTAATGGACTTATTGGACTAAAATACTTAGACAACAAATGTTTTACGTTAAGTTATCCTCTAAAGGTTTTAGCCGTAAGTAATCATTCAATAGTAACTGAAATGAGAAACGGAAATCGAGATTTGATTCAGATGGAATATTACAAAATGCATCCTTATGGTGTACACTTTAAGGGTAGAGTAAATGACCAAGTAGCAATTATTTATTTTGACACCGGGAAAAGTCATTCAGCAATTAATCAAAATCTAGTTTCTTCTGATAGAATTGTATCTGATAAAAGTGGCTCATTTTATAATGGCTCAGTTAAAATTGAAATCGGGAGTAGGAATTTTACTATTTATTATCCAAAAGTGAAAAATACCAATCGAAATGTTGAAAGTAATTTACCTGTTGGGATTGAAATTGGAAGTGATATTTTAAAATATTTCTTGCTGACAATTGATAGGACTAATAATCAGAACTTATTGCTAATACATTAATTTAACAGCAAAGCAGATCAAATATTCATAATCCTGAAATAGGTTGACTCAAAGCAACAAAGGAATGGTTGATTTCTTTGCACTCCCCAATCCCCCTTTATCTTAAAGGAACTAGAGAAACTTTCTAAACATCTAGGATTAACTAAATCAGAAATGATTAGAACTGCATGTTAAGAGCATATCCAGAAACAAAAAGACATTTATAAATTGAAATGACATAAAAGAATAAACTAAACTAAATCGCATAAATGAAAACATATTTAACAGATAACCTAGCTAGAGTTTTAGGGAATGCGAACCCTTAGTATATCTCACAAGGACTTCTGTATTAATTAAAACGTTCTTTAAGTAATGCTTTCTGATAAAGAAGACATAGGAGTATTAAAGTTACTGCAAAATTGATTACAGTCAATACCCTTTTTTAGGATTATTAATGATTTGCGCATATAACTTTTTTGCTGAATGTTTTTTAAATATGAAAGGATAATTGATCACATACTTTGATTTTTCTCAATTTTAAGCATAAAAAAACCCCGCTTCGGTAGGCGGGGTTAAAGTG
>SWCB01004535.1_pt1 | contig 66592 bp, 47 predicted proteins | sample 4692901 | NCBI WGS metagenome assembly SWCB01 (sample SAMN10267276, study PRJNA491770) | bioreactor metagenome | isolation source: DHS bioreactor inoculated with subseafloor sediment | place: Japan: off Shimokita Peninsula | collected 2006-08 | reverse complement strand
TTATAGAGTTGATAACAAAGAGAATACGGTTCATTAATGTTAAATTAATTTCTACAGAATCCTACCTTATAGCAGAATCATTAACTCTGGATGTAGATATTGATGATACTGAATTTATTGCATTGACTGAGCATCTTAAAGCCAAACTTTGGAGCGGAGACAAAGAACTTCAAAGAGGATTAAAGAAAAAAGGTTGGGAGAAATTCATTTTCGCAAGTGATCTGTCTGAAAAAAAAGTCCGCAGAAAAAAGAGATAAACATTTTTGAATTAGGCATTTAGCCATTATCTATATGCTATTCTTTATAAGGTTATTAAGAAAGCCTATTTTGTGGAATTGGTTGTTTTGATCGATTTTGTCATTCAAAGTGCCATGTTCGATAAAATGCAAACCCAAAGGAGAGATGACAATAAATAAAAGGTTTCTCCCAAAAGCACTACGCTAACGCGTAGCGTTTTAGTCGAAATGACAAGGTCCTTTGTTTGTTATGGAGTTGGAGGGGAGAGGGGAATCGGCCCGATTCCCCTCTCCCCTCCAACTCATTTACATCTCCAATACTATGTCATTTCGACCAAAGGGAGAAATCTTTTAGATTTAGCCTGGCAGTTGTGAAATTTATTATTTCTTAAGCGCCTATTTCAAAAATACTTTTCAGATCACACATACTTCATCTCCTCATACATCTTAGCTTCAACGTGTCCCGCCTGAAGCGCGGCGAATAAAATACCCTAATATTTCCCCACTAAAATCCCCTCCAAACAATCATACATAAAATTATTTTTGTTACTTTTTACGTATTGTATTACTTTATTCGTATCTTTGCAGCATCAAAGTAATAAACATGAGCCCAAAACGTAAAGAAAAAAGCCGAAATGCCCTAATGGATGCCGCCAGGAAATTGTTCTGGAAATATGGTGTACGTAGGGTTACCGTGGAAGAAATCTGCCAGGAAGCCGGGGTGAGTAAAATGACGTTTTACCGGTTTTTCGAGAATAAAATTGAACTGGCCGCACTGATGCTGACCGAAGTCTATGAAAATGCACTTCAGGATTACAATAATGTTATGCAAAGCGAACTCCCGTTTCCTGAAAAGATACGCCAGACCGTTTTATTGAAGCATCAGGGAACAGAGAACATAAGTGAAGAATTTTTAAGTGATGTTTACCGGAGTGAAGAACCTGTTATTAAGGAACTCCTTGCAAAATATTCAATAATATCGAAAAAAAGCTTGCGCGATAACTTTACAAAGGCGCAAAAAGAGGGATGGATACGCAAAGACCTCAAAATTGACTTCCTGATGTACATGATGGACAGCATAAACGAGCGGATGTTTGACGAAAAACTGAAAGGAATGTTCGGTAATTTGCAAGACTTGCTGATGGAACTCACCAACTTCTTTTTCTATGGCATCGGATCATCGGACAATCAAAATCTAAAATGAAAATAATTCGGTTCATATCGCTTTTTATAGCTCTGGTATTCATTTCCGGGACGCTTGTCGCCCAGAATAAACTCGTTTTCGACGGGCAGTTATCGGGATTTGGCAACTACAGCCCCGACAGCGACCTGGATGTAATGTTGGGCGGACGCTATGTTCCGGAATTAAATTATACCATTCCCTTTGAATCAGCGAAAGCTTTGGACTTTGAAGCTTCGGTAAATGTTTTTGGTTCGGTGGCCTTCGATCCTTTTTATAAATCAACAACCGATGGCGACATTCAGCCTTACCGGATATGGGCGCGCTATACCGGTAAACAGTATGAAATCAGGCTGGGTTTGCAGAAGATTGATTTTGGCGCAGCCACCATTTTACGCCCTTTGCAGTGGTTCAACCAGATTGACCCGCGCGATCCGCTCAAACTGACCAATGGCGTGTATGCCGCGCTGGGCCGCTATTATTTCCTGAACAATGCCAACATCTGGCTGTGGATGCTTTATGGAAATGAGAAAACCCGCGGATACGATGCCGTGGAAACCAACAAAGACATCCCGGAATTTGGCGGTCGCTTTCAATATCCTGTGCCAAAAGGCGAACTGGCCGCTTCATACCATCACCGCACCGCTGATGCCTCATTACTTTTTGCCGAAGGTGAATTTAATAAAATCCCGGAAGACCGTTTCAGTTTGGATGGGAAATGGGATGTAACCGTCGGTCTTTGGTTTGAGGCTGTACACATCCACAAAGCAAAAAATGTGGGCATGTTGACCAACCAGTCACTGCTTAACTTAGGTATGGATTATACGTTTGGCATTGGCAGTGGCCTGAATGTAGTGGGCGAACACCTGCTGATGACCAACGACCACAAGGCCTTTGGCTTTGAAAATACAGCCAACATAACGGCTTCAACTGTTTCTTATCCCATCACTATGTTTTCAAACATTAGCGCGGTGGCTTATTACAGTTGGGCAACGGAAGATTTTTCGTTTTTCCTGAATTACGAAAGGCAGTTCAGGAAAACAACCGCTTACCTTATGCTTTACTACAATCCCGATACGCCACAGGGCATTCAGGAGAATGAACTGGTAAATACGTTTCCGGGACCGGGGGTGAGGGTGATGTGGGTGTTTAATCATTGAAAATGGGACGAGAGGAAGAAAATTTCTAATTTCTAATTTCTAATGAAAACGTTAAGAACGATGAGTTTAGAATTTAATTTCGGTGGTCGAGCGTAGTCGAGACCATCCGAGTTAAAGATTGCGAAGGGCGAAGAGCAAAGCGCGAAGGGCAGATTGTGGAATGCCTGCGGCAAGGAACAGGTATACGAATGGCGAAGACCTCTTTCGGTGGTCGAGCGTCGGTTGGTGAGCGATTCCGATTGCTATCGGAACGAACCAAGTCGAGGCCATCCGAAAAAAAAGAGACAGGAAGATTTTGAATAACGAATGAAGACTTAAAAAAGATAAAAAGAATAGCAATAAAAATTTCATGCTTTGACGCTTTGACGCACATACAAGGATTACTGATGTGAAAAAACCATCAACTTGTGATCTCGAACAACTAAAACAACTACGTTGCGTCTTCGTGTCTTAGCGTGAGATTAAAATCATCTAAACATCAAAATAAAATGGCAAAAGAAAACATCATCACCATTGAAAACCTTACCAAACGCTTCCCGGTTGGGAATGGTGAATTTACGGCTTTGAAGGACATTAACCTCAGCTTTGAAAAAGGCGAATTTGCCGGAATTGTCGGGCCAAGTGGTTCGGGTAAAACTACACTGCTTAATATCATCGGTTCGCTCGACAGCCCTACCGAAGGCCAGGCCATTGTAATGGGCAAGCGCATTTCTGAGCTCTCGCACAAGGAAGCGGCCATGCTGCGCAACAAATACATAGGGTTCATTTTCCAGGTATATAACCTGTTGCCGGTTTATACGGTTTTCGAGAATGTAGAGTTTCCGCTTATCCTGCAAAAGATAGCCGCAAGCGAACGTAAGAAAATGGTAATGGAAGCCCTTGAATGGGTGGGCCTGCAGGATATGGCCGATAAAAAACCATCCAAGATTTCGGGTGGTGAAGGCCAGCGGGTAGCCATTGCCCGCGCTATGGTAAAAAAACCGGTGATTGTGCTGGCCGATGAGCCCACCGCCAACCTGGATGCAGCAAACGCCCACGCCATCATGAAAACCATGGAAACCCTTAACCGGGAAATGAAAACCACTTTCATTTTTTCAACCCATGACGAAAAGGTAATGGGTTACCTTAACCGCATGATACACCTGGAGGATGGAAAGGTAGCACAGGACGAAATAATTAATCCCAAAAACAACGAACGATGAAACTCGCATTCCAGTTGGCTTACAAAAACCTGATGGGTGCCGGACTGCGGACATGGCTGAACGTAATCGTGCTGTCATTTGCCTTTGTGCTTATCATTTTTTTCAACGGTCTGATTGACGGTTGGAACAAACAAGCCAGTATTGACGGTATTGCATGGGAATACGGCCACGGCCAGCTCCGCCACGCAGATTATGATCCCATGGATCCATTCACCCTTCAGGACGCACACGGCATTTTGCCGGATGCCAAAGCATCGGACCTAACGCCCATCCTCATCCGCCAGGCTACGGTTTACCCACAGGGCCGCATGATGTCGGTTGTCCTGAAAGGCATTGAAACGGATCAGACCACCCTTAAACTTCCTACCCATTTGTTGAAGGAAAGCAATGCGGAAATACCTGCCATCATCGGCAAACGCATGGCAAAAGCGCTCAACATTAAGGATGGAGAACAACTTTTGCTTCGCTGGCGCGACAAGAACGGCACATTTGATGCCGCCAACATTACCATAGCGGGTATTTTCGATACACAGGTATCCATGGTAGATGGTGGACAAATATGGCTTGCCGCGGATAAACTCTGGCAAATGACAGGACTGGATCAACAAGCCACCATGTACATAGCTGGCAGCAATTACCATCCCAAAGAAACACCGGGCTGGCATTTCGAAAGTCAGCAAGCGCTGTTGCAGGAACTGACCGACATTATCAATATGAAAAAAGCAAGTGGCAGCATTATGTACGGATTGTTGTTGGCCATTGCGTTACTCGCTATTTTCGATACGCAGGTACTTTCCATTTTCAGGCGACAGCGCGAAATCGGCACCTACATTGCTATGGGCATGACCCGCTGGCAGGTGGTTAAGCTTTTCACCATGGAAGGCAGTATGTACAGCTTTTTCGCTACCCTGCTTGGTGCCTTTTACGGCATTCCATTGCTGTGGTTTGTAGCCTGGAAAGGCATAGGTATGCCTGCCGCATCTCAGGAAATGGGCATCATCATTGCTGATCGTATCCATCCGGTTTACGGACTGGGACTTATACTCGGCACTGTGCTGTTGGTGATAGTTGCCGCTACCATTGTAAGTTTCCTGCCTGCACGCAAAATCGCGAAAATGAACCCGGTTGAAGCACTAAAAGGGAAACTACAATAAACCAAAGCTGTTTGCAGTTCCGCGCAAAACAATCAATAAATGTAGCAGACACGGAACTGCATCTGACCTTTAAATCAAAACAATTAATAATGAAATTAGCATTCAGACTGGCATTCAAAAATCTCATAAAAGCCGGACTTCGCACCTGGTTAAATGTTACGGTGCTCTCCTTCACTTTTATTTTCATCATTTTTTACAATGGATTCATCAACGGCTGGCAAAACCAGGGCGAGGAGGATAGCATGAACTGGGAATACGGACAAGGTCAACTGCTCAACAAGGATTTTGACCCACAGGACCCGTTCACCTATCTGGATGGTCATGGTATTTTGCCCGAAACCGAAGCACAAAACCTTACTCCGGTGCTTATCAGGCAGGCCACTTTGTATCCCGACGGCAGATTAATGCCTGTGATTATTAAAGGCATAAAAGCCAGTCAGCAAACATTGAAACTGCCAACCCACCTGCTTACAGAAAGCAAGGCAGCCATACCTGCAATTATAGGGAAGCGCTTTGCCTCGTCGGCAAACCTTAAGGAAGGCGATCAGGTACTGCTGCGCTGGCGCGACAAAAATGGCACCTTCGATGCGGCAAATGTTACCATAGCAGGCATTTTCAGCACCAACGTCGCCACGGTGGACAATGGACAATTGTGGTTACCCATCGAAAAGCTATGGCAAATGACCGAACTGACCAATGAAGCCTCTTATTTCGTGGCGAAGCCCGGATATGAAAACAAAGAGCTAAAAAACTGGACTTTCAGAGATACAGACTTTCTTCTGACCGACCTCAGGGCTGCCGTCAATATGGAGAGATTAGGTTCGGCTATTATTTACTTAGTACTCCTTGGTATAGCAATGCTGGCCATTTTCGATACCCAGGTACTTTCCATCTTTCGCAGGCAGCGCGAAATTGGAACCTATATTGCCCTGGGCATGACCCGAAAACAAGTGCTTGGATTGTTTACCGTTGAAGGTGGCATGTACAGCCTGTTCGCTATGGTGGTGGGAGGGTTAATCGGATTGCCCATCTTTGTTTTAACCGCCACCCAGGGAATCAGCCTATTTAGCGGGATAGATGAATTGGGTATTACCATGGCCAACACTATTTATCCTGTATTTGGTTTCTGGCTGGTAAGCGGTACAGTAATGCTGTTATTGGTATCTGCTACGCTGGTAAGCTTTTTACCTGCACGCAAAATTGCAAATATGAACCCCGTTAATGCTTTAAAAGGAAAAATGTTATGATTAAATTCTTGTTTCGCGGAATCCTGAGGGATAAAAACCGCAGTTTATTACCCATCATCATCATCACCATTGGGGTAACCCTCACCATTTTGTTAAGTGGTTTCCTGAAAGGGATTATGGGCGACATTATTGACCAGAATGCCCGTTTTGATACGGGCCATGTAAAGGTGATGAGCCGCGCTTATGCAAAAGACAAAGACCAGTTGCCCAACGACCTGGCGTTGCTTGGCGTGGATGAACTTCTGGATACCCTGCGCGCGGATTTTCCTGATTTGCAATGGGTAAAACGCATCCGTTTCGGGGGGCTGCTCGATGTGCCCGATTCTACCGGCGAAACCCGCGGACAGGGTCCTGCTTCAGGCATGGCACTGGAACTCTTCAACAAAAACAGCGGAGAAATTGAGCGGCTCAACATCGAACCATCGCTACAAAGAGGCCGTGTTCCCAACCAACCTGGCGAAGCCATTATTGGAAATGATTTTGCCGAAAAATTAAAAATTGGCATTGGCGATCAGGTTACCTACGTAGGCTCTACCATGAATGGTAGCATGACGTTTATGACCTTTACCATCAGTGGGATGGTGAAATTCGGGGCATCGTCAATGGACAAAGGCGCCATTATTATTGATATTTCTGATGCTCAGCAAATGCTGGACATGCAGGATGGTGCCGGCGAACTGGTCGGCTTTTTGAACGAAGGTGTTTATATTGATGAAAAGGCGCAGCAAATCAGCGAAACCTTTAACCAGCGCTATGCAACCACCGATGACGAATTTGCACCGGTAATGCAACCGCTTCGCGAACAAAACAACCTGGCCAGTTACCTGGATTATGTGGATACATTTTCCGCACTTTTCGTGATGATATTTGTTATTGCCATGTCGTTGGTACTCTGGAACACCGGCCTGCTGGGCGGTTTGCGCCGTTACCAGGAATATGGTATCAGGCTGGCGCTGGGCGAAGACAAAGGACACATTTACCGTTCTATGGTGCTTGAAGCCGTGTTGATTGGAGTACTTGGTTCGGTTATGGGTACCATCCTCGGATTGGGGCTTACCTATTACCTGCAGGTGTACGGTATAAATATCGGAGATATGATGGCCAATTCAAGCATGATGATGCCAAGCGTAATGCGGGCAAGGGTAGTGCCCAGCCTGTTTTATATTGGATTTATTCCCGGCTTGTTCGCTATGGTACTTGGCAATATGCTTTCAGGGATTGGCATTTATAAGCGGGAGACGGCTACGTTGTTTAAGGAACTGGAGGTGTAAATTGCCACTAAGACACGAAGGCACAAAGCTGCACAAAGATTTTTTATAATGGTATAGCCACCAAGGCACAAACCAGCCTGCCGGCTGGCAGGGACACAAAGTTGCACGAAGGTTTGAAAAAATCTCACGCAATGCGATGCACTGAGCCTGTCGAAGTGACGCAATGACGCTATGTTGCGCAAAGTTTTTTAAAAAAAATGAAATCAAACAGGAGCTTTGGCAATTGGACCGAAAATCACAACTAGCAAGATCAACAAGGGGTTACAACCCCTTGTTGAAATGCTGAAATCAATACGAATGAAAATCGTATAAAGTCACGGGGCAACAATATGTTTAAATAAATACCATAATCAAAATGAGTTTCAATATCAACGAAATACCTCCACAAAGCGGACGAATAGCCATAGTAACCGGCGCCAATGATGGGCTGGGTTTTCAAACAACATTGGCCCTGAGTAAAACGGGTATAAAGGTTGTGATGGCCTGCCGCAACCTGGAAAAAGGGAAAACAGCCTGTGAGGAAATCCTCCGGCAAGTGCCGGAAGCCAGCCTGGAGTTGAGCCACCTCGATTTGAGCAAACTCAGTTCGGTGCGTGCTTTCGCGGAAGAATACTCTAAAAAGCATGATGGTCTGGATTTGCTTATCAACAACGCGGGCATTATGATTCCGCCTTATGAAGTAACCGAAGATGGTTTTGAGAGCCAGTTGGGTGTGAATTACCTGGCTCATTTCCTGTTGACCGGATTGTTGCTTCCATTACTCGAAAATACGCCCGGCTCACGCGTGGTTTCGCTCAGTAGCAATGCACATAAAAATGGAAGGATTAATTTCAACGATTTACAATCAGAAAAAAAGTATTCGGCTTTCGCAGCTTACAGTCAGAGCAAATTAGCCTGCCTGATGTTTTCCAATGAGTTACAGCGGAAACTGGGTAAGGCAGGCAGCCAGGTGCTTTCTGTGGCTGCACACCCCGGCATGTCGGACACCAACCTGTTTAAGCATGTGCCTAAGTTTGTAACAGCCATTTTCGGCGGGCTGATCCGCTCTTTAATGGTACAATCGCCCGAGAACGGCGCAAAACCTACTTTATATGCGGCGCTGGGCACTGATATTCAAGGAGGTGATTATATCGGCCCCGATGGATGGAAAGAGTGGAAGGGCGAACCTGTAAAAGTACAGGGGACTGAACGATCGAAAAATACAGGCATAGCTAAACGTCTATGGCTGGCCTCTGAAAATTTAACCAAATTCAAATACCAAACAATCTAAACCATGAACACTATAATTTCAATCGCTTTGATTTCAGGCATGTTATATATGCCCCAAAGCACCCCGGATGCCAATACCATCCTGAATAAAGTGGACGCCAATATGACTTCCAAAACACTGGTCTCAACCTCAGAAATGGTTATTTATGGGCGGCGCAACAGTCGTACCATCACGGCAAAAGGATATTCGGAAGGAGATAAGAAATCTTTCTCGGAGTACCTTTCGCCCGAGCGCGAAAAAGGCACCAAAATGCTGAAACTCGAAGACCGGCTGTGGATATATTCACCCTCTACAGATCGTACCATTCAACTTTCGGGACACATGCTCAGGCAATCGGTGATGGGTTCCGACCTTTCGTATGAAGATATGATGGAAGACCGTAAAATGACGGAGATGTACAATGCCAAAGTGATAGGTGAAGAAACCATTGATGGCCGGAAAACCTGGATTGTGGAAATGATTGCCAAAGTGGATGATGCCACTTACGAGAAGCGTAAAAGCTGGATTGACCAGGAACGCTTTATTCCGCTAAAAGAAGAGCTTTTCGCCAAAAGCGGGCAACTGCTCAAAAAAGTGGAAATGAGCGAGGTAAAGCAATTCGGCAACCGCTGGTATCCCACCAAAATGAACTACAAAGACATGCTGAAAGAGGGTAAGGGCACCGACTTTATTGTCACCGAAATGCAGTTTGATGTGAAAATACCTGAATATATTTTTACAAAGGCTTCGTTGAAGAAGTAGTAGGAAACAATTCTATTTTCTAATTGTCTTGTTATCAAGACGTTTTGAAAATTACAAGTCAGATCACTTCAGTTTTTGAGATGCAGATAAAACATTTCCTTCTATTCCTTTTAATTAGTTTGATGCTAATACCATCGGCTTTGATAGCCCAGACTGATTCCGTAAAAGCTGCACCTTTGAACTTCAAAAAACCTGGCCTTACCTTAAGCGGAGGCGGCGCCAAAGGGCTGGCACACATTGGAGTATTGTATGTTCTTGATAGTTTGGGCATTAAAGTAAGCTACATCTCAGGAACCAGCATGGGCAGTATTATTGGTGGAATGTATGCTGCCGGATATACGGCCAAAGAAATCGAGACTTTTGCTTTGAACATCAACTGGGCCGAAATTTTCTCTCCTGAGCCTTCCTTGCAGTTTATTCCGCCTCAAAAAAGAAGTTCGGCTGGCAAAAATCTTGTTGAATTGTCGCTTGAAAATGGGAAAATACAGTTGCCAACGGGAGCCATCGAAGGCCAACAGTTGTGGAATACCCTGAATGAGATATTTCTTCCCATGTACCGCTTCAGTAATTTTGAACAATTGCCCATTCCTTTTGCCTGCGTAGCAACCAATTTGGGAACCGGAGAAGCTGTGGTGATGAAAAACGGCAACCTGGCAAGCGCCATCCGTGCTTCCATGGCCATTCCTTCCATCTTTACTACCGTGGAACGAGATGGAATGAAATTGATTGATGGGGGCGTAGTACAGAATTTCCCAGTTTCCATTTTAAAAGATATGGGCGCCGATTATGTTATAGGTGTTAATGTATCCACAGGTCTGCTTCCAGCCAGGGAGCTTAAAAATCCCTTTGATGTGATTTATCAGATGGGTTTTTATGTAGCCGCCCAAAAATTCAGTGGAGATTTTAAGCTTGTAGATATATATATTGAGCCTGATTTGAGTGGTTACTCGGCTTCAAGTTTTGCGAAAGCAGCCGAAATGATTGAAAAAGGGAAAATAGCTGCCCGCAAGCAGTTACCGGAACTGATTAAGCTTGCACAGTATTTAAAAACAATGGATACATTGCCTGCAAAGGCCCCATTCGATTATCCCCACGAAAAATTTGTGCTGGACACTACTATTATTACAGGAAATAAGCACATAAACAACCGCTATATTCTGAGCAGAATTCATGTAAAAAAAGGCGATTCATTGCTGGCCAACGATTTCACCCGTGAAGTTGAAAATTTATATGCTTCCGATTACTTTCACCGGATCAACTACCACCTGACGAACATTGAAAAAACCGGCAATGTATGCCTGAACATTGATGTGAGCGAGAAAACACCTTCACAAATGATGGCTGCGGTGAATTTTTCATCTTTTACCGGCGTTGGATTGATTGCCGGATGGCAGACAAACCGTTTTTTCTTCAATAGCTTACACGCTTCAGGAAAAATTCAGATTGGCAAAAATCCGGTTATGCAAGCCGGCATTTCATACTACCTTAGCGAGAATCAGAAAAACTGGCTCGAACTTGACGTATATGGCTATCAATTGAAATTCCCGATTTATCAAAACTTTGAAGCCATTGCAGAATACAAAAAAGGCTGGATACAACCCGGATTATCGATAAACAAACTTACAGGCTCAAATAGCTATCTAACCCTCGGAACATCTTTCTTTTATCAGGAATTGAAACCAACTATTATCACTTTACAAACGGTAAAAGGTAATAACAAGGGCTTTGAGTCTTATCTAAGGCATCGTTATATCTCACTCAATCGAAATGCCTTCCCGGGTTCCGGCCAGGATGTGTACGTTCAACTAGCGCTTTTACATAATCAAAAAACCAGGTATAGGGTCTCGTCCACCGATGGTGAAGCACTTACGTCAGATTATCTCGATTTGAGTGTTAAAGATTTCGTTCAGGCCACTTTTGGCTGGGATATTTACATTCCATTCAACGACAGGGCCACCCAGATTATTAAATTAAACGGCGCATATAATTTTGGATACAATGAGGATTTAGTAAACAGTTTCAACATAGGTGGTACCAATAAATACCTTCATAAGCAGCAGGTATTTATGGGGCTGAATGAGTATGAAGTCTTAACAAATGCTGTTTTGTCGGGGGCTTTCGGGCTTCAATACAAGATCGGGAGTAGTTTATATGCGAGTTGGCTGATAAATGCGGCTACCTATGATTTTGATGTGGAGAAACTGGATGATGTACGTGTTGATGAGAACTTTATTTTCGGAGGTGGATTAAGTCTGGGTTATGATTCCTTACTTGGCCCCATTGAAATTACTATTTCTTATAGCCCGCAAACAGATAAAATCCTAAGCTATCTGACTTTAGGATGGCATTTATGAGGATGGTTTTAGCTTTTCAGGTGGCCAATCCTTAAAAAAACAAACGATTGTTTTAATCATTTTAAACCTTTAAAGTGAAGCTAATCTTGCTAATTTAACATCAAATTACAATCAAATACCATGAAAAAATTAACATTTATTTCCGGAGCTCTTTTTAGTTCATTAACAGTTTTAGCTGTTTTATTCAAATTATTGCATTTACAGGGTGCACCTGAGTTATTGACTATCGGCCTTGCAGGATTTGCTTTGATTTTTATTCCTGCACTTGCAAAATACAGTTATGATAAAAAGAAATAGTGTTAAAGGATTGTACTTGAGAATGATATTCATTAATTGATAAATAATGTGCGAATTATGTAATTTTTAGAAGAGGGATTCCTCAATCCAAAAACTGGAGTAAATATACAGGCCTGTTGCAAAACTGGGAAATGCCTTCGCAGGCCGCCAAAGAAATTGGCCTGCCGGTTGCCAACATTACCCTCGTAATTGATGCGTATCTGATAGAATTCATAAGGTGCAGTCGTAAATTTCCTTCAAATCCACGATAGATAATTCTGTCCAAATTAACCTGACCATTTTTCTATCCTACTTTTAACCCCCTTCATTTGAAATCGTTTTGCCTTCCTTCGATTGCGTCATTTTTTCTTCGGCTTTTTCAATAAATATGAGTTGTTCAATCAATTCATCTATCGTAAATGAATCGGGCAAATTAGCCATTGTTCTTTTTAATCTATCTCTGGTCAACCTATTGGGAGTTTAGTGAATGTTTATATAGATCGTTCCATCAGTCTATTAATAATCTCCACCGCATCCACAATATAGCCATCGCACACCGAAAGATGCAGTTTCGCCCGTTCCCCTGATTTCACGGCGCTGTCCTGATTAAGCAATGTCCGACATTCGTCGGTTTTATTCCTGGCCACAAACTGCTGATGAAATTCGCGAATTAAAGCTCCGGAGCAAGTCTTACGCTCATGATTGTCTGTGTATTTGCCGGCACAAAACATCCCCAACACCATATAAGCACCGGTTACAGCGCCGCAGGTTCCCTGCATGCCGCCCATGCCACCGCCAAATCCACTGGCCAGGGCTAAGGCCTGATCTTCATCAAAACCCAATGCATTTGCATAAGCTTTAACCACAGACTGGGCACAATTAAAGCCGGAATTAAAGGCGTGAAGGGCGTGATTGGCGGATACTTTCGAAAAATCGTAAGGGGTCATAATTACCTTATTGATCAGGTCATTTTTATTGCGAATGTAAGCAGTATTGTAAAATAATCCTGTCAACCTCTGAAACCAGAATCGGACCCTACGCTATCAGAAACCTCCAAACTCCTGAAAGCCAACCCCGAACTATCCGTTTATGTGGTTGGACATACCGATATGAAAGGCTCGCTTGAATACAACATCACCCTTTCTGAAAGCCGCGCAGATGCAGTGGTTAAGGCCTTATCCGGGGAATACAGCATTGCTCCGAACCGCCTGAGCGGACATGGGGTTGGCCCACTTTGCCCGGTTTCGTCCAACAGCAATGAAGATGGACGAAAGTTGAACCGAAGGGTTGAACTTGTGGTGAAATGATGGATTCTTCAGGGGCAATCTCAAAAAGGAACTAAACCATCCAAATACACGAAATTATTCCCAATTTTTAAGAATATTCTTTATAAAGCTCAAAGCCTTATTGCTCTAGATAATGCCATTATTGGTCCCTCAATTCAAATCACAATGATATGTTAAACAGGCAAAAAAACTTGACTTTGCCTGTCAAATTATTTAAATTTGGTCTAAATAAAGAAAGCGTATTCTTGATGCTAATCCAGGACCAAATATGATTTCTCATGCGTTGACCATTGTAATTAATGAGTTGAAAAAGCATCTTGAAGATGTTTATGGCGTAGCTATGACCGATGATGTGGTAAAACTCGGCAACATGGCCGAAGGTTTTACAATCGGTACCGGCAGTGCGGGTGTTGCCCGAGATAAGCTTATCTTTTCTATGGTCAACATAAAAGAGGAGAAAGCCCTTAAAAACCTGCCGAATTATGTACGCAACGATGTTACCCTGAAAGCAAGTTTCGAAAATCCTCCCGTACACCTTAACTTTCTTATTCTGGTTACTGCCACCCATACGGAATATACCAACGCACTGCTGTTGCTTTCGCGTGCCATTCGGTTTTTCCAGTCGGGCCATGTTTTTACGCACGACAATGTGAGCCCGGCCTCCATCAGCACCGGTGCCCCACCAAATCCGCTGGACCAACTCGAAGAATTTAAGCTCATTTTTGATTTGTATTCTCCCAGCATGGAAGAAATCAACCATATGTGGGGGACGCTTGGCGGAAAGCAATATCCGTTTGTAATCTATATGCTTCGCATGCTGGAACTTAAATTCAGGGCAGTGCAAAGCGAGAGCGGCTTAATCACCGAGGTGGTGAGCAGTTTTGGGCATAAAAATACAACCAACAACTGATATGGCCGAGCGCATCATCACCGGCTACAAACGCCTCTTCGAGGTACGCATCCTCCACCATTACTGGCTGGATGAAGGTCTGACTATTTTTGACAACCTTCCGGAAAGTGATAGAAATAAGAAATTGCTTGGCTACAGGGGAGATCGCCTGATTTCTATATCACCAACATCAAAGTCGCAAAAGTTACTCGTTGGAATCGGTGCTGTATCAAAACAAACGGGCTTAGGACTGGTGGTTGCGGTTCCTGAAGCTCAAATTATTCCTGACGACACAGTATTTGCATTCACTATTGAAATCAAGGATGCTGCGTTTTTCAATTATACTTCCCTGACACTTTTAAACCGTAAAATCGCGGAATGCTACGCTCCTGGCGAGGATAAAATTCACCGTTACAAAGAGAATGTACCCCTTTTTTCAAACCTGACAGGCGTTTCGCGCGGAACTGGTGCAGCAAAACAGCTTTTCCTGTCAAAAGAAATTCCAGGGATTACAGCAACCGATCAGGTAGAAGCACTTATTATTTCAGGCAATGCCTTGATGCAGCTTACTGGTAGTCAGCCTGGAGCAGCCACGCAGCAGCTTAATGCAAGTGCCGTAGCGATGCCAGTATTCCATCATCAGCAGGATGCTCCTGTTTTAAGCCCACCACCTGGACTAACTGGCGCCCCTGCGCGCGGCATTGAACTAACCGATGAAATCAGCGATAATGTTTTTGGAATATTAGAGATAACTGCAGTAAAACAGGGCGATGCAGATTACAGTTGCACTTCAGGCGGCATGGCTAAAGATAACTATCCGGTTTTTCAAATCAGGTTTAAAAACCGTTCTACCATCTGGAAATACTTAAGCAAAAACAATGGCAGCCCTGTTTCAGAGAGCCCTGCCCCACTTCCATTCACCTTTGCGGGAAATGCGGGCAGCAAACAAAAACCATCGGCAGGATTGGTTAAAGCTGACTTTGAAAACAACAACCCTGCCAACAGAATAGTACGACTTTACACGGAAATATTTGAATAACAACACATTAATCACAAATAAAAAACAAACAGCATGGCAACATCGTACAAAACCCCGGGGGTATATGTGGAAGAAATACCAAAATTCCCACCCTCGATAGCACCGGTTGAGACAGCGATACCGGCATTTATAGGTTACACCGAAATGGCAATCCGAAATGGGGAATCGCTGCTGAAAAAACCCACACGAATCGAATCAATTGCCGAATATGAGCAACTTTTCGGGGGACCGCCTTCGCAGAATGTGGAAGTATTCCTCAACGGCGACAATAACTTTGTGAGCAGTCAGGCCGAAAGTATGCTTTATATGTACGATAGTCTGCGGATGTTTTACGCCAACGGCGGAGGCAATTGTTACATTGTTTCGGTAGGAAAATATCCTTCAACCTCATCCGGAATTTTAGCTACCGACATTGAAGCAGGACTACTCGAACTGGAAAAAGAGGACGAACCGACCATTATCCTTATGCCTGAAGCTGTCTCTGTTAGTGGCGGTCCATACAGCCTTCAGCAAAAAGCCCTTGCCCAGTCGGCCAAGCTCATGGACAGGGTGGCCGTTTGCGATCTCGAAAAGGCAACTAATGCTACCGATTTCAATACCAAAGTTGCTGAATTCAGGAATGGCGTTGGCATAAATGATCTGAAATACGGCGCCGCTTATGGTCCTTGGATAAATGCCAACCTGCCACGGTCATTGCGCCGCAAAAATCTGATTTTGAAACGCGATGGCACCAATAGCCCCATTCAACTGGAGAGCCTAACCACAGATGCGGCTATTCTTAAGCTATTGGCTGATGTCGTATTGTCTGAAAATGGTGGTGCGGCTATCAAAGCTTCGGAGGCAGCCATAGCCGGGGCTGGAAAAACCCTTGGAGATGCATTGCAAGCAGCACTGGATGCCTTCCGGCTTACCGATGGCAGCACCTCCGCATCCAATCTTAGTATAGCGCTTCAGGGCTTTACCAATCTTGTTTTAGCTATCCTCAAAGCAGTTCAGGATATCAACACAACCGCCTATCCTGTGGATACGAAATTTAAAATCAAGGAAGCCATTACCAAGTACCTTGAAAACCCTTCGTTAAAGGACTCGATGAAAAAGCTGGCTGCACACCATTTGTTTGTTGCATCAGCATCTAGTATAGTGGTTATTGACACTGGCAATACAAACTGGGATCCTGCGGCTGTTTTGCTGGGTTATGCCAATGGTGCTGCTTTACTTGCCGATGTTGCAGCCGGGGATGTATCGGCTTTATACACCGGAATTACTACCAACAAAGGACGGGCTGACATTGCCCGGGATGCCGCTTATATTACCTGTGGAAACGCCATCGCGATGTTCAGGCATGTTGAAAAAACGACCGATGAATTTGAGAAAAGCCTGAACAATGCACTACAAGTGGCTTTCGGGAAATTTAAAGAGCTAACCACCAAAGGGGCCGAAGCCCTGAACCTGCTTCCACCATCTGGGGCTATTGCCGGAATTTATGCCAAAACCGATAATGAACGCGGGGTATGGAAAGCGCCAGCCAATCTCAGCCTGAGCGCGGTGATAAGCCCGGCGGTTAAAATTTCGCACGAGCAGCAAGCAGAATACAATGTGGATGTTAATTCTGGCAAATCCATAAATATAATCCGCTCCTTTACAGGAAAAGGAACGCTGGTATGGGGCGCACGTACCCTTGCCGGGAACGACAATGAATGGCGGTATGTGAATGTTCGCCGGTTCTTCAATTTTGTGGAAGAATCTGTAAAGAAAGCAACCGAACAATTTGTTTTTGAGCCCAACGATGCCAATACCTGGGTGAAAGTACAGGCCATGATCGAGAATTTCCTCACTACACTTTGGCGACAGGGCGCACTTCAGGGAGTAAAACCTGAACACGCATTTTATGTAGCCGTGGGACTTGGCAAAACCATGACCGCCCTCGACATTCTCGAAGGCCGCCTTATCGTTGAAATCGGAATGGCTGCCGTTCGTCCGGCTGAATTTATCATCCTCAGGTTTTCGCACAAAATGGCTGAATCCTGATAACAAGCTTCATTAGTGAAATTGATCGTTTAAAACCAAATCATTAAAAAACTAAAACTATGGCACAGGAATATCCTTTACCCCGCTTTCATTACCAGGTTGACTGGGGCGGAGTAAAAATCAGTTTTACCGAAGTCACCGGTATGGACCAACAGGTCGAAGTGATTGAATACCGGCACAGCGACAGCAAGGATTTCAGCAAGATAAAGATGCCCGGTATGCGCAAATTCAGCAACATTGTCCTGAAAAGGGGAAAGTTTGAAGGCGACTTCGACTACAATAACTGGATTGATGAGATATCGAATGAGCGGGTTGGCGCCCGGCGCGATGTGGTGGTAAGGCTGATGAACGAAACCCACGAGCCGGTAGCAGTATGGAAGGCCAGAAATTGCTTCCCGGTAAAAGTTACCGCCCCCGATCTGAAATCGGATGCCAACGAAATTGCCATCGAAACAATGGAAATCGCCCACGAAGGGCTAAGTCTGGTGAAATAACCGATGGCAACAACGGCAGCATATTACCCACCCCTGGGGTTTCACTTCAGGGTTGAATTTGGCATCAGTGGCAACACCGCCGATGTCAGGTTTCAGTCGGTGTCGGGCCTATCAGTAGAGTATGACTATGAAAATTTCAGGGAAGGCGGCGAAAACCGTTTCGAGCACAAGTTGCCGGTTAGGACAAAATATGGCGACATGGTGCTGAAAAGGGGAATGCTGACCGATTCAGAAGTCGTAAACTGGTGTAACCGTGCTTTCCGCGACAGGCAATTTGAGCCTTCTGATATCACAGTTATTCTGCTGAATGAAAAAAGCGAACCCCTGAAAACCTGGAAAGTAGCTCACGCCATCCCGAAAAGGTGGATGATAAGCGACCTGAATTCAACCGAGAATGCTATTGTGATAGAAACACTGGAGTTAACCTATCAATACTTTACTGTTCAGGATGGCTGATCCTTTCGCAACTAAAACTCAGATAAATAACTTCAAAACATGCCCATCGAGATAAAAGAGCTTCATATCAAGGTGAAAGTATCGCCACCCGATTCATCGAATGGAAGTGGGGCATCATCGGCTTCCCAAAGCGGAAACGGAGGACTATCTGCAAGTGAAAAACAGGAAATTATTGCTGAATGCATTGAGCAAGTGATGAAAATTCTGGAAAATAAAAAAGAACGCTGATGGCTGAAACTGGCAAACTTGAAAAAATGCTGATCCTGGCGTTTTCCGATTCAGAGAAAGCGGAGAACGGTGGATTGAAAGAGGCTGACGATGTTTTTGAAGCATTGATCAACCCGGAATCCTATTCGCTAAGCTACAAGCTAAAATTCTCGGAAAGTGCCCAGGGACAAGGCACCAGCGGGCAACAATTGAAATATGAATACACCGAACCCGAGGAAATATCCTTTGACTTCCTGTTTGACAATACCGGAATTATTGATGGCAAGCCACGGGCCAGCATTGCCGATGACCTGAAACGCTTTAAGGAAGTGGTGGTTGACTATAAGGGCGATGCCCATGAACCCAGGCATTTCAAGCTGGTTTGGGGCGAAAACTCCATTTTTAAAGGAAGGGTTACCGAACTTACCATTAATTACAAACTCTTCCGGCCCGACGGAACGCCGATACGGGCTGTTGCAACGGTAAGATTTAAAAGTAGCATAGAAGAGCAAAAACGAGCAGCCAGTGAAGACAGAACTTCGCCCGACCTTACCCATGCCCGAAAAGTAAAAGCCGGCGACACGCTGCCACTGATGTGCTACAGGATTTATGGAGATCCAAAATATTATCTTCAGGTGGCCGCAGCCAATGGAATGAACAATTTCAGAAAATTAGAGCCAGGAACTGATCTATTTTTTCCACCCATCGAAAAAACAACCTAAGCCTAATGCCAAACGAATCTACCATACCGACCCCGGCAACACCTGATGTGATCACCATAGCGATTTTGGTTGATGGCTCAGAGATTCCTGGCGCATTCCCAATACTGTCGGTATCGGTTAGCCGTGAGTTAAACCGCATCCCAACAGCCACCATCCACTTTAAGGATGGGGACGCTTCAAGCGGTACATTTGAAATCAGCAATTCGGAATATTTTGTTCCCGGGAAAGAGATTGAAATACAATTGGGCTACCGCTCACAAAATAATACCGTTTTTAAAGGCATTATCACCCACCACAGCATTAGCGTGCGCCGCAACAATAGTATGTTGATTGTGGAGTGTCGCGACAAAGCGGTAAAAATGACTTCCGGCAAGAAGAGCAAATACTTCACCGACCAGAAGGATAGCGATATTATGGAAACGCTTATCAGTTCCTATAGATTAAGCAAGGATATTGAAGCTACCATCCCCGATCTGAAGGAAGTGGTTCAATTTGATGCAACTGACTGGGATTTTTTATTGTGCAGGGCCGAAGCCAATGGACAGGTGGTAATGGTGGAAGACGGGAAAGTTAAAATAGCAAAACCTGCCACAGGCAATGAAGCGGTGGTGAATGTGACTTACGGAAGCACGCTGATTGAGCTGGATGCAATGATAGATGCGAGAATACAAAGTGAAGGGATAAACACGCGAAGCTGGTCTGCTGCCGATCAGGAAGTAACAACTGCTGATGCAAGGGAACCTGGATTCGCGAATAACGGGAATTTAACAACAAATGATTTATCAGCAGTTATCGGCGGCGGGGCGCATGAAAATGTTCATGGGGGAGCGCTCAGCCAGCCGGAACTGCAAGCCTGGGCCGATGGCCTGATTATAAAAGAGCGGCTTGCCAAAACCCGTGGAAGGGTAAAATTTCAGGGGTTTGCCGATGCCATGCCCGGTAAATTGATCGAGATCATCGGCATAGGAGAGCGTTTTGAAGGCAAGATGTACATTTCGGGTGTGCGGCATTCAGTTTCCGGCGGAAACTGGGAAACCGATGTGCAGTTGGGATTAAGTCCCGAACTTTTTGCTGAAACTTACAATCTGAAACCATTACCGGCTTCAGGGCTTGTGCCCGGTATCAGTGGGCTGCAAATTGGTATTGTCACCGTGCTTGAAAACGACCCTGCCGGGGATGACCGCATTAAAATCAGGCTTCCGATGATCAGCACCGCTGACGAGGGAATCTGGGCCAGAATTTCAACCCTGGATGCAGGCAATGGGCGCGGAACATTTTTCCGCCCCGAAATCGGCGATGAAGTAATCGTTGGCTTCCTGAACGACGACCCCCGCAATCCGGTAGTGCTGGGTATGTGCCATAGTTCAGCAAAGCCCGCTCCCGAACCACCTATGGACGACAATCATCTAAAAGGCTACGTGAGCCGGGAAAGTATGCGCTTTACCTTTGATGACGATAAAAAGGTGATACTGCTTGAAACGCCTGCCGGGAATAAAATCACCCTTTCGGAAGATGACTCAGGCATTATAATGGAAGATCAGAATGGCAACAAAATCACCATGGATGATACCGGAATAATCATCGAGAGCATGAATGACCTCACTTTGAAAGCAGCAGGAGACATTAAGATGGAAGGAGTAAATGCAACGTTCAGCGCAAGCGGATCATTCTCAGCCGAAGGAACGGGCAGTATTGAAGTAAAAGGAGCGAGTGTTTCCGTGAATGGAAGCGCAACCACTGAAATTAAGGGTGGAGTTGTGATGATTAATTGAGTGATGGGTAATCAGTGATGAGTAATGGGGGCTTAACCTAACAGGTTTTCTTCCAACCTGTTAGGTTTTGATTGGAAAATTAAAATTCGAGTTCTGATAAATATCGAAAAACGATATAAAGTTGAGAATTGAATTTGAATTTGGAAGCAGGTGCAGTGCACCGCAATCTTTGTAGAAAAAGAATGCAAAACAATCAAAAGGTGCAGCGCACCGAGATATTTAAAAAAGAAATTTAAAACAAAGAAGAAACCAAATGAAACCAGCAGCACGCATAACCGATATGATCAGCAGTCCGGCTACTTCGGGGATACCAACTCCGATTATTCCGCCTGGAGAGCCTACGGTAATGATTGAAAGTTTACCTGCTGCACGGATGGGTGATAGCTGCGGTGCAGATGTTATCATTTTAGGATCAATGACGGTGATGATTGGTGGCCTGCCCGCTGCCAGAATTGCTGATCCTACTGCATCGGGAGGAGCAATATTGCCACCGGGAGCAACAACGGTGTTGATTGGTGGATGAGTTTGATTGCGGATTTCGGATTGCAGATTGCGGATTTAATGGGACGAGGGACGCTAGAAAGGGACGGGAAATAGGGTCGAGGGACGCAAGAAAGAGACAAGGCGACGGGGAGACAAGGAGACAAGCAGAACGTGAATTGAACAACCAATTAAAGTTAGAAGGGCCTTTCCGCCTAAGGCGGAGAGAAGGTGCCGAAGGCGGATGAGGTGGTAATGGGACGAGGAGACAGGGAGACAAGGGGAGAATAAATAGCAAGGAGCAAAGAGCTAAACGATATTGAGATGCGACGACGTTTGCCGTCCCTCGTCCCCCGCCCCTCGCCCCTACCTACTAACTAAGAAAACTTAACGCAGAAGGACGCAGCGAAAACAAGAATAACAAAGAACAAAAACAATGGAACAAAACAAATCCTTTCTTGGTCGCGGGTGGTCGTTCCCACCGAAGTTCAGCCGCAGCCTGCGTAGCGTGGAGATGCTCGAGTATGAAGCCGATATTGCTTCAAGCCTCGAAGTGTTGCTCGGAACCATGCGCGGCGAAAGGGTGATGCTGCCACAATATGGTTGCAACCTGGATGAACTGGTATTTGAGAACCTCGACACCCGCATGAAAACATTGATGGCCGACAAAATTGAATCGGCGATTCTGTACCATGAACCACGCATTGAGCTCGAAAAAGTACAGCTCGACGATAGCCGTGAACTGGAAGGCGTGGTGTTGATTGAAGTGATTTACAGGGTAAAAACCACCAATTCCCGGTTCAACTTTGTATATCCTTATTACAAGATTGAAGGCACCGACATCAACCTGGCCACGACCCTAAACCTGATTAACTAAAACATCATGTCAGCATCGGAAAACTGTAGTCATAACAACGATCCCCTGAAACTAAAACGGGACGGTACGCACCAGGAGGGAAGACTCTCTGCGGCGCTGAATCCGACGTATGTGCCGGTGAACGAGCGCACCCCTGCCCATGGGATGTTGTTTGCCCGCGCATTTGCTGCTTACCTCCGTTACTTTGAGGAGGACAATACCAGCAACAGCGACTGGACGCCTTTTTTCGATCATGATTTATCGGTGAGACTTGCGGTGGCTGCTGTGCAGAAGATTGAAGATTATAAATCACAAATAAAATCAAACCTTGAATACTTAAACAACCTCGACAATCAAACCAGGGAAGCCAATCTCGTAGCTAACCTGAGTTATATTTTCAGTAGCATAAGTACCCTGGCCTGGCAGCTTGAAGTACTTAAAGAAGGCCTGCCGGACAAAGAAGAGGCTCCGGAATGGCTAACATTAAGGACAAACCTTCAGAACCTGATACAAAGCCAGCTTGCACCGGCACTTCAGAAATTAATCGCTTACCACAAGGCCGGAATTACCTTGTCGGTTATCGCAAATACAGCTCCAACAGGGGAATTGAAGATTCTTGGAGAAAGCGCAAGCCCGTTTGAAGTAAATATTGCCAATAAATTTTCAAAGGATTGGATCACTGACGGCTCCGCCGACTGGAATAGCTTTTTAACAACTATTTCGCCCGATGATTCGGTTTATGGCAATCCATCAGGGAGCGTTTTTGAGTTAACCAACCACCTTGCCACACATAATCTTTTCACTGCGCAGCTTGATCAATTTCTAAAGGTTTATGCCCGCATCATCACAGATACCCAGGCTGCACTTGAGGCCAGTTTCGCTCAATGGGACCGCCACGATCCGCATTATGCCCTCTTTCTGGGTTTCCTCAGGCTTTTTGAATATGCAAGAAAAGAAGCCAATACGCTGACCGGAAGGCACCTCGACTTTTACTATCGGGATATTCTTGGCTTAAAAGAGAAACCAGCAGTTCCGGCAAACGCTCACCTGATTGCAGAACTTGCCAAACAGGCGATATCGCATCAGTTTAAGATTGGTGATTTGTTTATAGCCGGGAAAGATGCGCTTGGGAAGGAAGTCTTTTTTGCCAACTCAGGAGATCTGGTCGCGAACCAGGCAAAAGTAATTTCATTGAAAACGCTGTACCGGCATGGCAACGAGCAGGTGGGAACCGGTGCAAATGCTGCAAAACAAAGCGGCAGGCTGTATGCTTCACCCATTTCCAATTCAACCGATGGCAAAGGCAAAGCCATTGAAACAGACGACAAATCCTGGCATCCGTTTTTCAACAAAATATATCGCGATGGCGAGCTTGAAAGTATTGAAATGCCCGAAGCGGAAACTGGTTTCGCCCTCGCCTCACATTACCTGTGGATGGCCGAAGGGGAGCGCACTATTACGCTTGACCTTTCCCTGAGCGGGGATGTTTCCGGGCTGACTACTGACTTAAAGGATGATATAATTTGCCAGATAACCACCGAAAAAGGCTGGCTCGAAATCCAGGCAACGAAATTCGGCCCGGTTTCAGGAGGTGTAATGCAACTGACAGCAGGCCTGAGTGGTGCCGACCCGGCAGTAGCTCCCTACCTTGCAAAAACACATGCTTACACCTTTGACACATCGCTTCCGGTTTTGATGATAAAACTAAAGCACCGCCCCGATCATGTATTCAAATATTCTCTTTTTCAGGATGTTGAAATTCAACAGATTGATCTTACGGTAGGTGTCACCGGACTAAAAACCCTGACTGTTTCAAACGACTTTGGGCCGGTAGATACTGCCAAGCCATTTCAACCCTTTGGGGCAAGGCCGGTTGCAGGTAGTTCGCTGATTATTGGCTCGAAAGAGGTATTTCAGAAAAACCTGACCTCAGCCACCGTGAAAGCGGGTTGGCTGGCCACGCCTGATCCTTATGGAACTACACCCAATGTGAATATTGACTTCCTTAAATCCGGCACCTGGAAACCATCCGGAATTACAGCAGCTTCGGTAACTGCAAGCACTTTCGGGCTAACACAAAATTTACTTTATCCTGTTAATGATAGAGCTGATTTAAATGAAAATGATGCGTTTACAACCGAATCGAGGCAGGGCTTTTTGCGGATGAAACTCGATACAGATTTTGGACAAAATACCTATCAGGCAGATTTACTAAAATACATTCGAAAGGATTCTGGTGCTGCTGACCCGGGCGCTCCACCTGCAGGCCCAGTAATGAATGCGTTAACGCTAGACTATACGGCAAGCCAGCAGATCATACTAAACTCCGGCGATGCCGCTGCTTTCGCGATGCGCAAAGCCGGTTTCTATCACGTGAATCCATTCGGCCATGCTGAGCAACATGCAGTACTGAGCACTTCAAACAAGGTTTTCCTGATGCCACAGTTTGATTTTGAGCGGGATGCTGCAAAACAGGAAAGCGAAGCCGAATTTTACATCGGGCTGAGTGGGTTAAAACCTCCACAAAATCTCTCGCTGTTGTTCCAAATTTCCGACGGTACAGCAAATCCACAAGCACTAAAGCCTGATCCGCACCTAAATTGGAGCTTTCTGGCAAACAATGAATGGCTTGCATTTGAAGAGAATGAAATTGAAGACAATACCAACGGCCTGCTAAAATCGGGCCTTGTAAGTCTTTCTTTCCCGTCAAAAGCGGGAAGTAGCAATACCATGCTTCCATCCGGGCAACATTGGATACGCGTGGCTGTTGCCGATGGTGCGGATACCGCTTGCCGGATTCTGGCGGTAGAAGCCCAGGCTATGCTCACCACCTTTACGGACAAAGGTAATGATGCAGCATTCAATGCGCATGTTTTGCCGGCAGGCAGCATCAAAAAGATGGTTCAGCCCGATGCTGCAGTTAAAAAAGTCACACAGCCCTTCGATTCCTTTGGCGGCCATGCAGCTGAAGAATCAACGGATTTCTATACCAGGATAAGTGAGCGGCTCCGCCACAAAGACAGAGCTATAACGCTTTGGGATTATGAGCGCCTTGTACTGGAGGCATTTCCTGAAATTTACAGGGTAAAATGCCTGAACCACACACAATATGAGCCAACGGCTGACAGCGAAGGCATTTATCGTGAACTGGCTCCGGGTCATGTCACCCTGATTACAGTCCCAGACAAACAGTTTCACAATGAGCGCGACCCGCTGAAACCATTTACCAGCCTGGGAACTTTAGAAGAAATTTACACTTTCGTGAAAGCCAGAACGTCCTGTTTTGTAAAACTTCATGTGCGCAACCCGCAATTTGAGGAGGTCAGGGTCAATTTTAAGCTCAGGCTTTTTGATGGTTTTGATGAAACGTTCTACACAAACCTACTCAGGGAGTCCATCACCCGCTTTTTGTCGCCCTGGGCATTTCCGGGAGGTGAAAGCCCGACTTTTGGCGGAAAAATATACAAGTCGGTGCTGATTGATTTTGTGGAAGAGCAACCCTATGTGGATTATGTCACTGATTTTGAGCTGTTCCACCATATTGACAATGTTCCGGGAACGAAAGACCTGAACGAGATAGAAGGCTCACGGGCAGTTTCCATCCTCGTTTCGGTGCCGGAAAGCAAACACGGAATTACCCCTATTCACCCATCTGCTGAAGAAATTGCAGCCGAAAAATGCAATTGTGAATCATGAGCCAGAAACCTGTATCCATACCGAAAAACCCCGTCCTGAAAGCAGCCGAAGATTTTTACCGGCTTCGCAGGGAAGGCATTGGCTATATTGAACAGATGGGCAGCCGGCAATGGACCGATTACAATACCCATGACCCCGGAATTACCATCCTCGAAGCGCTGTGCTATGCCATTACCGACCTCGCTTTCCGCACCGGAAAAGAAATAAAAGACATCCTGGCCACAGCCGTGCCACCTGCCGAAAAATTAAACCCCTATCCGGATCAGGCTTTCTTTACTGCGCGCAATATCCTTACGGTGAATCCGTGGACTACCGACGATTTCAGAAGGCTACTGATTGATGCCGTAGGAATTCGCAATGCCTGGCTCATTTGCAAGGAATGTGCCTGCGACCTCCAATATTTTGCCTGGTGTGATGAGGATAAGCTCGTGCTTTCGTACGACCAGCCCACCAATCCGCAAATTCAGCCTTTAGAGGTTTCACCACACGGATTGTACGAAGTGCTACTTGAGTTAGAGCACGATGCTGAATCCGGCGATTTAAACACCCGAAAAATAGAATATACTTTTCAGGTTTTTGATGGTGACGGAAAAGCCCATCCCACGGTGATGGAAATCCGTTTCCCGCAATGGGAAGCTGAAAATAAAGCCAAATGGGAACTTTTCCTCGCGAGTAATGATGCATTCAACGGAACCAATGGGGCTTCGTTCAACCTTACACTTTTGCAGTTTGGCGCAACCAAAGCATACAACGTTTCGACAGATCCTTTGCTGGATGATGAGGGTAAAAACAATTATCTACGCAGACAATGGCGTAATCTGTTTTATGCTGATTTTGAAATTGAAATCCTGCCCGGTGGTGAGAAGATTACGATAGAAGATGCCACCATTCGGTTTTTAGGCGATACTACAGCTAAAAATGGCAGCACCGTGGCCCGGATTGCTGAAATCCTTATCGAAAAAGAGCCTTCAGGCATTATTCAGCAATACCGGAACAAATCCATAAAAGCTGAATCATTGGTGGAAGCCTCAAAAACGCTACTTCATAACCATCGCAACCTGGACGAGGATTTTTGCCGCGTACAAGTGGTTGAAATTGAAGAAGTGTCTGCCTGCGCGGATATTGAAGTTGCCGCGGATGCTGACATTGAACGCATTCAGGCGGAAATATGGTTTTTGATTGAGCAGTATTTCAACCCTCCGGTGCCATTTTATTCCCTTCAGGAACTGATGAATGAAAACGTGCCGGTTGAAGACATTTTTAATGGCCCCGAACTGAACAGTGGCTTTTTAAAGGCTACAGACCTTGAAAAGGCAAACCTGAAAGGCATGTTGCGCACCTCCGACATCATCAATCTGCTGATGGAAATTGATGGAGTGGTGGCCGTAAACAACCTGCTGCTATCGAAATATGACGCCATGGGCAATATCGTAAAAGGTGCTGCCGATCCGGTCTGGTCGGGAGGAAATCCAATTTTCGATGCCTCAAAAACCAGTGCGGAATGGTTGCTTTTTATCAAAGCCAATCATCAGCCACGGCTTTATCACAACCTGAGTCGCTTCCTCTTTTTCAAAAATGGCCTTCCTTTTGTCCCACGCATGGATGAAGCTTACGATACACTTACACAATTGCAGGGCGAAGCCGAAAGGCCGAAGTTTAAAAATGCGCCCAACGATTTATATCCTCCTTTAGGCAACTATTCCAGGCTGGAAGATTATTTTCCTGTGCAATACAGCCTGCCTTTAACTTACGGCGTTGGCCCTGAAGGACTTCCTTCGCATGTGGGCGATGCCCGGCGTGCAGAAGCCAAACAACTGAAGGCTTACCTGCTGGTTTTTGAGCAACTGCTCGGCAATGCCTTCGCACAAATCGCGCACACGGGTGAATTGTTCTCCCTTGATCCGGCAACGGACCGCACCTATTTTGTGAAAGAATTCAGCGAAGAGCTCATCCAGGGTTATGATGAAATCACCAATGGCCTGACCACAGCCAGTCTGGAAGGGATGGCCGAAACATTGAATGAATTCCGGGAGCGCCGCAACCGTTTCCTGAACCACCTGATGTCGCGCTTCGGAGAGCAGTTTAGCGAATATGCCCTGCTGCTCAACAACCTGCAAGGCACGGCTGTGGCGGCAGAGCGATTGATTGAAGACAAAACTGCGTTCGTAAAAGCATATCCCGAAATCAGCCATGACCGGGGAAAAGCATTCAATTATCGTGAAAATTTCTGCGACAGCGAGAATCAGGCAGGGCTCATGAAACGTGTCAGCCTGCTTCTTGGTTTCCCTGATCTGAAGTTCAGTTTTATAGCGGAGGTTTCAGGATCAACAACCTTTGGGGTGAATTTTGATCTGAAAGATTCTTTTGGCCGCACCCTGCTTAATGGAATTACTGAGGTGGAAGCCACAGATGCCCTTGCTGCAGAAAATATCGCCCGCGAAATAATTTTAAGGCAGATGATTCAGCCAACAGCTTATGAAATTGCTGCTTCTGAAGAGACATTTATTTTAAGGCTAAACGATAAGAACGGGAATCTTCTGGCTACTCTGATTGCAGCTTTTGATTCAAAACAGGAAGCTCAGGCCATGATTGATGAATTGGTAGGCTGGAGTAGCAACGAACGGGCAATTGTTGCGGAGCACCTGTTGCTGAGGCCAAAATTCCCGGGCGATGCATTGTACCCGGCATGTAGCGACGGACCTTGCGTAACCTGTGGGGATGAAGACCCTTATTCCTTCCGCTTAACCCTGGTGATGCCCGCCTGGGACGGTCCGTTCAGCACCAATCTGGATATGCGCCGTTTTGCCGATAAAACCATCAGACAGGAAATTCCGTCACACCTGCTTGGCAAAATCTGCTGGGTGGGCAACGATGGATTTATAGAAAATCCCTGCGACCCGCTCATCACCAAAATCACCGGATTATTAATGGAGAAAGGCCTGACCGAAGGCGGAATCCGGCCCACTCAAGCTGAAGCCTGCGATTGTGCCAACGCGGTTTATGCTTTGTTTTCAGAAACTTTCAGAAACTGGTACGAAGACAAAACGCTGCTTTATATCCATCCCGATGCACTCAAAAATGCAATTGAAGCTGAATTCAGTGGCCTGGATGCCGGAAGTTCATGCACCGCCATTGCCGGCAGCGCTTTAATGGATGAAATCAGGGCAGAGATGGTTCTCCACTTTGTGGAAACCGCCATCAACGGATGGCAATTCGAACGTTTTGAAGAAGCTTGGTGCACCTGGCTGAGCGAAAATTCAGCCATTGACTGGACAAAAGAAAAACTCAGCGAACGGGTGGAAGCCATGCTGAAAGCAAGATTAATTCAGCAGACCTCAACCACAAACCTGTGCAATTGCGCCAAAAACATCCTTACCGAAACCGGAATAGCATTCTATAATTGGATGGAAATGCAGTTTGCTTCCGGCATTGCCATGGAAGATTTGCCCGAATTTCAGGCACCCGCGGTGAGCCTTTGCCCCGGCAGCACTTTTGAGCCCGGAACAGCAGTGGACATCAGGGAGTTCCTGACGGAACGCTATAACGCGTACAAAAAAGCATCGTATTCACTTCGGGTAGTAGTAAATCTACTGAGCAAACTCAGGAATGTTTATCCTGGTGCCACGTTGCACGACTGCGACGATGGCAGCGACCAGAACCCGGTAAGGCTGGGCAGTACATCGCTTGGCAACTACCCTATGAAACGAAGTCTTGAGGTTGAGGAAACCGAAAACATTTCAGCACTATCGCTTAAAGCAAAAGAAACATCTGCCAAAGCAAAACCAAAGAAGACATCAAAAACTTCGAAAAAAAGGAAACCTAAAAATCCTCCACAATCTTAACAGGACGCAGGAACAACACAACAATAAACAGCATTCGCCATGAAACCGACCCAGGATAAATACCCACACTTCGAGGCCAACCAGGTACTCACCAGCAGCCACCTCAACCAGGTATTCGACTACCTTGATGAGCAGGAACGGCTAACCCGTGCCAATCTCATAGGCATTGGCATTGTTTGCGGGCTGAATTTCAATGTTGAAACCACCGGAAGCGCCAGAACCATTCATCTGTCAAGAGGCGTTGGCGTTGGGTCTGCCGGTTATTTACTGAATGAACCTGAAGATATCGCCCTGGTTTCTTACCGCGAATATCTTTTGCCAAACGAGGTAGAATATCCCGCGTTCATGTTTGAGGATGGCGGCGTAATGAAACAATATCCCCTCTGGGAAATGTTCCCGGCTGGTGAACCAAATACTCAACTGCTTGGAAATCCTTCTACCTTCCTCAACGATAAGGTGTTTGTTCTTTTCCTGGAACTAAAAATGGAGGGCCTGCGCAACTGCAGCCCCAATAATTGCAACGACAAAGGTGAAGAAGTTACGGCAACCTTGCGCCATCTGCTGATACGCATTACTGATCTGGAAAAAATTATTGCTATTGCCCATAATCTGGAAGGCGATCTTACGGTTTCTGACCTGGGCGAATCGCTGCTTGCAAGGCTCAACCTTCCCGATATAAAACTGCCGCGCTGGGACGCACCCAACACCTTCCCGGTAACTTCCAAAAATGTATTGAATGGATTTCACCGCGTTTTTACTTTGGATAAAATTTCCGAAAACACAGGCAATGCGCTTTCCTCAGCTTATCTGGCCTTTAAGCCTTTGATTGAAACCGCGTATCCTGACAACCCCTTCAATGATTTCGGCACAAAGTTCGGATTTCTTGACAATACTGCCCTAACCAGCAATCAATTGAAATTCATGCAGTATTACTATGGATTTTTTGAAGATTTGCTGAACGCATACGATGAATTCCGGTGGAAAGGCGTTGAACTGATGTGCGCCTGTAGTCCTTCGGAGGGATTGTTTCCTCGTCATTTGATGCTTGGCCCAATAAATCCTTCATCGGTAGCCAATCCGGGAATTTTCCGTTCGCATTTTATACCTTCCCCGGCGGTAAGCAACTGCGAAGATAAAATCAGGGAATTGCAAATGCTCTTTGCGAGATTGGTAGAAATGGTGAAAAAATTTACCGATTCCCCTCCCCTGCCACAATCAGGACAAACCGGCAACTTCAGCACTCAAATAAGGGTTACGCCCGACAAACTGGCCGATGTTGCCTTGTCGGCGAAAGCCATTCCCTATTACTACCTTCAAAACGGGCCTCCCCATCTTTTCAAACTGTGGAATTATGACAAAACCAGCCGTGAACGGGCAAATCAAAATCTGAGCTATCGTTCGGACGAATACATTCCGACAGCACCGGCATTTGTTACCAACCCGCTGCGTTATGACCTGGAGCCCTATAACTTCCTCCGGATTGAAGGCCACCTGGGAACAAATTACCAATCAGCCCTTTACAGAATACTTTCCATAAAGCAGCAATACCGCCTGCCTGTGGAGGTGGTTGCCTTGCGCACCGGAACCTTCGATGAAAAATTTATTGAGGATATTGACCGGCAATCCTGTCATTTTACTGATCTTGAATCGCAATACGACCGGCAAATTGGCGAGTTTATAGGTTTCCTGGGCATGAACCTCCGATATTTTTATGATCTGGTTTACCCACCGGCAAAGGGTTTATTGAACAGCCCAACTCCTTCTAAGTTGCAATGGTTTGCCAAATGGGACCCTGATTTCAGAGTAAAACCCAATACATTGGGCGCTTATTACGAGGTTGCAATATGGCCTGAAGTTTATAATAAACCTTATTTCAATCCGGATAGTCCGGTAAACAGCATACTCCAGTTTATCGGAAACGCCCCGCAGCAGTTCAAGGAACTGATCATTATTTACATCATCTACTACATTGCCCGTTTCCCGGAGGTATTATCGCCTAACCTGGCGGATATTAACCTTTCATTGCTGGATGAACGCGAAGACCATCTTACCAGGGTTGCCGAAGCCATAGAAATAAAGCGGGAGCAATTATTCATGGAAAGCCAGGAGGATGAATCCGTAGTAAGCTGGGAAGACCTTGACGACAGGCTGGAAGCCATGGTTTACGGCGATTACAGCGATTCAATCCGGGCATTGTACAAGGAATACAGAATCAGGCTGATTGACGTCAACAAGAAACTTTACCTGAGTCATTATCTGCAAAGCAATCCGGGTATTCAGCACAAAGCCGGTGTGCCCATGGGGGGAACCTTTATTCTGGTATATCATGGCGAACGTGCTGACGACAGTAATATTACGCCCCAAACAGGGGACTTCACCATCAGAGGTCAGGTAGTTGCCGGGTCAAATGAGCCTGTACCGGGAAGCGTAGTGCTTGTCAAAGGCACTACCACCGGGACTACTACCAATGCTTCAGGAAATTTTGCATTAAGAATATACCAGTTGCCGGTTACCCTGAGGGTTAGTCTGCCTGGATTCGCGGTACTTGAAAAGTTAATCACCAAAGAAGGATTTTATATTCTCGATTTACTTGGAGATCAGGACACTGGTAATGAAGAAAATGAAACTGATTTCTTTAATGGTGAGGTGATTGCTGACTTCTATCTGCCCTACCTCTGTTGTTCCGATTGCCCGCCAACGCAGTTTGTATTGCCGGTAATTCCACCATCGCTACGGGTTGAAATTGCTTGCACCGGCGAAGATGGAACAGCTATAGTAATCCTTACCCCATTGGGCGGCTCGCCTCCTTATAGCCTGAAACTAGATGAGGGCTCATATACTGAACTGACTGAAACCATCACCCTAAGTCCTGGCGAATATAAACTGACCTTGCAGGATGGCCAGGGAATTGAATCGGTTCCTCAAAAAATTGCTATCCCGGAAATGCTGAAATTGTCTGATCCTAATTTTGACTGTGCCGGTGACAACAACCAATATGTTGCGGTAATTGAAATTAGCGGCGGAACACCACCTTACACACCAAACCGCGGTCAGATACTTAACGAAAAAACCTTCTTTGACGAAAACCTTCCCGGCGATACAGATATCGAAATCATCATCACCGATAGCCGTGGCTGCAAGGCATCAACGGTAATCAACCATTCATGTGGCCCTGAATTGTCATTTACCACGCGTATTGGCTGCACTTCCGAAGAAGATATTGCTTTGGTTGAAGTCATCGCTTCGGGCGGTCAGGCACCTTATGAAGTGAGGATTGACACGGCAAATTATATACCCATTAGCGGGCCTATATCTTTAAAACCCGGCAAATATGAACTGACTGTCCGCGACGCTAATGGAAATAAAACTTCAACTCAAACCATTGAGATTCCTGCCGAACTCAAGGCCAGTGACCCGGAGTTTGAGTGCACCGATGATGGTAAACAATACACGGCCATATCCCGGATTACCGGTGGTCAACCTCCATACACCGCAAATCGCGGCAGTTTTGAAGGGGATTTATATATCAGCGATTTGCTTCCCTGCGATACAGATGTGGAGATTGTAATCTTTGATTCACGAAAATGTAGGACAGGTGGCATACTAAATCATTCCTGTGCCCCTGATTTATCCTTTATGGCAAGCATAGGATGCACTTCGGCCACCGGCTCAGCCATGGTTGGAATAATTCCCTCAGGAGGCAGCGCCCCATATGAAATTCAGGCAGGGACTGCTCCTTTTATTCCACTATCAGGTCCTATCATCCTCCCGGTTGGAGATACTGTGCTCACCCTTAGGGATGCCAGCGGGCAAACTGCTTCACAGACCATAACGGTACCCAACGTCCTGGCGCTGACTATTTTGAGTTTATCCTGCGAAAGCGATAATAAATTCTACAGAGCAAGCATTAGGATAAGTGGAGGAACGCCACCTTATATTGCCGACGGTGTGGCCATTACAGGGACTGATTTTATAACAAAACCGGTTGTAAGCGGACAATCAGCGACAATAGTGGTATTCGACAATAATAAATGTCAAACCAGCATCCCGATCCAACACACCTGTGAAACACCCTGCGAGCTGCCCTGCAATGGAGAAACCCTGAAGTGTGCCTACCGGCTGTGGTTGCAGCCTCCATTGGGAGAGCAGCGCTACGAAAATTACAAAATCCTTAAAGGAGTGAATTTCAGTTTTAACGGAAACAACATTCTATTGTCCGACGAGGCTCAAATTCTTCAGATTCCAACGGCACTTCTGAACCGAAATTTCAATAGTGCTATTTCCACGGCTCTAAAGAACCTGAACCAGGCCATCAATCAGGCATTGATCAAAGAACTCGGCCCAAGTGGAAACAATCGCCTTAGAATCAGCTATAACCCAAAGGAAACAGACCCCTTTGCCATCTTCAACATTGAGCACTTTGTGTGTGATACGTTTAAGATTGATTTTATCTATCGATTTGGCAAACCATCTCCACAATTTGACATGGAAGTAAATTACACTAATGAACCAGGCGCGACAGGTGCGCCATTTAATGGTGCAATATTTATCAATCTGGAGCAGAATGAGAAAATTTCCATTGTCCCGGCTTTTGATTGTAGTGGAAGAAATCTCTGCGAAGGAAGTGATTTTAAAAACCTCTGTGAAGAAAATACACTCAAACCCGATTTTACCATTAAATCCGGCGATTCCGGGTTCCATTTAGAAAGCACTACTCCCGGTTCTGATATCCTTGCCTGGATTTGGGATATATCAGGAATTGCCGCATTTGAGCCTTTCTACACAGGAGCAAAAACAGATGTACAGGTTGAAGATTCTTCGGGAAGCGTCAGATTGACAGTTATTTCGAACAGAGGATGTTTTGCATTCATTGATAAACCACTTAAACAATGAACCATCATATCAGGCAGCAGTTTCTGGAGGTAGCATTTTCAGGTTCAGCCGAAGATGGAATGGCCCTGCAACGCCATTTACCTGAGTTGTACCATGAAAAATTGCTACCTGCCATTGAAAAAGCATTCGACAGGGCTTTCCCTGCCGACCAGCTGATTGTGATTGACCGCCTTGAGGTTGATGCGGGGACGATTGCATTTGACCTCTTGGATAAAGATTTACCTGAAACACTCCTAAGAGAGTTGGCAAATATTATTCATCAGAAAGGATATGGTGGAACTTTGAGTAAAGAAGCTGAACTGCATGGCAGCAAGGCTATACGAACCATCCCTGAGCATCTGGCTGAAGTATTTATCCATTTTCTAAAAACAGGAACACTGCTCTGGTCATTCAGACTTTCGGATGGAAAAACGCTTGAAGATGAACTGGCTGTTGCTATCCATGACTGGGAAGGTGCGTCAACCGCGAAAGTCCTCGCCCAAAATATCATACAGGGACTCTCATTTAAAAATGCCGCCAAACGATTGAGCAATGAATTTACTGTAAACTTCAGGAAACAACTTCTCAGATATCTTTCGGCTGAGATGGCTGCTGCTGTTGATAAGATTCATAAAGACCTACAAGAAAAAGCCATTAACATTGGCATTGAAACGCACTTTACCGACCGCCTTCTTGAGGTTGCATTCACGTATCTGTCTGAGAATAAAACGCCAACCGCATCCGGCTTTAAATCGAAATTCGCCGATAAAACAGGGACAAAGCTTCCACTTGAAGAAGTGATCAGCAAGCAAAACGAGGAAACAGATGATTTATCTCTACCAGAACCTTCAATAGAAAAGCCGGGAACTATAAATCATGCGGAAACGGTAGCAGAAAGCTTTTACATTGACAATGCTGGTTTGATCTTATTGCACCCGTTTCTGCCACGCTATTTTGAAGCACTTGGCATCGTTAGTGGCAAGCAACTTATTTACCCGGACCAGGCACTCAGCTTGCTACACTATCTAACAACAGGAAACAAAACCTCCCCTGAATATGAACTTGTGCTGCCAAAAATACTTTGCGGACTACCTGTATTTACACCCGGGCAGTCAAAGGCTGAGATAAGTGAAAAAGAATTGGAAGAGTCGGTTGCGTTATTAAAAGCAGTAATCCATCACTGGACTGCTTTAGGCACAACCAGCGAGAATGGACTTAGGGAAGCATTTCTGCAACGTCCGGGCAAACTATCACAAAAAAAAGATGGCGACTGGCTGTTGCAGGTTGAATCGCGCACCCTGGATATTCTACTTGGTCAATTGCCCTGGAGTTTCAATATGATTCAGTTGCCCTGGATGGAAAGGTTGCTTTGGGTGGAATGGAGCTATTGATTGCGGACTTCGGGCATAAGATACTCACGCTAAGACGCTAAGGCGCAAAGAAACGCAACTTGTTTTGCGGATTGAATATACAAATTCGGTGGTCGAGCGACGGTTGGTGAGCTTTTCGTCGAACCAAGTCGAGATCAATTGTGTAGAAAACGATGCCAAGTATAAGAACAAAAAACGAAGAACAAAGAAAACTCGAAACCACCGTCCCACGTCCCCCGCCCCTCGTCCCTAATTATTAGCACATAGCAACAAATGAAAACCACAGCAGAAAAATCATCAGCCACAACGGTTTCCGCCACGCATAGCTCGGCCAGTCCGTTTTTCGCCAAAGCCGGCGGTGGTGATTTTTTTGCTCCGGTCAGCCGGGGGGCACCTGCAACTGTACAAACCAAACTCACCGTAAATAAACCCGGCGACAAGTTTGAGCAAGAAGCTGATACCATGGCCGAAAAGGTAATGCGAATGCCGGCTGACAAAAAGAAAGAAAAAGGGGAAAAGACCAGTCTTCTGCCTGAAGAAAAACTTCAGAAAAAAGAAAACGAAAAAGAAATAACTGACCCATCACAGCAGGCTGGCAAACAAGAAGTTGACGAAAAAATGCAATCCGCCATCCGCAGTAAGACTTCGGGGGGCGAACCAATCAACGATTCTACACGCCAATTCATGGAACCGAAGTTTGGCAACGATTTCAGCAATGTAAGAATTCACAAGGATGCAAAATCTGCTCAACTAAACAACCAACTGAACGCGAAGGCTTTCACTTATCAAAATCACATATTTTTCGGAGCGGGACAATATCAACCTGAATCTCCGGGCGGCAAACAATTGCTGGCACACGAACTAACGCATGTTGTTCAGCAAGGAGCGTCGCCCACCTTGAATACGGGGTTACAACGTAAACCGGAGTCAACAGGAAAACCCATGATACAGCGCGGTATTCTCAGTAGCATTGTTGAAGGTGCTGTAAATCTTGCTGATAGAGTTATCGTAAACATCAGCAGGGCCATTGGAAGAGGAATCGTTGCAACTACAAACTGGATCAGGAATCTGGCAGCAAGGGTAGGAGCCGGTATTTCCGGCACCTGGAGCTGGATTCAGAATATAGCAAGACGTGTAGGGCTGGGCGTTGTTGCAACATGGGATTTTATCAGAAACCTTGCCTCAAAAATCGGCATGGGGGTAACAATGGCCTGGGGTTGGATTCAATCGCTTGCCGGACGGGTAGGCCAAAGTATCGCAACTGCCTGGAATTGGATCAGGAGGCTGGCATCCTCCTTAGGCATTGCAGAAACAGCAGCCTGGCAATGGATTGAACGTGTGGCCGCACGCATTGGGGCAAACATTGTAAGTGCATGGCGAATAATCAGCAATATAGCTTCAAGGCTGGGAATGATGATTACAGCAGCATGGAACTGGATACAATCGCTGGCTGCCATCATCCGGCAAACAATCATTTCAGCTTGGATATGGATTCAGTCACTAGCTGCCATAATTCGCCGGATAATTCTTGTTGCGTGGATATGGATACAAACCGTTGCCTTCACCATTGGAAGAATGATTACACAGGCCTGGAGCTGGGTTTTATCGATAGCAGCACGCATGGGCATGATGATTATGCGGGCATGGCAATGGATACAGAGGGTTGCTGCCCGAATCGGCAGAATGATTGTGCAGGCTTGGCAGTGGATAGTGTTGGTTGCTCACCGTATCGGGATGATGATTGTTTCAGCCTGGAACTGGGTAGTGCGCATGGCCCGACTGATCGGCAGGGCTATTGTAGCGGCCTGGAACCGGATTGTTATGATCGCAACGGCCATAGCCAGAAGCATACTTCAGGCATGGCGCTGGCTGATAAACCTGGCCAGAAGAGTAGCGGTAGCAATAGCTGAGGCCTGGGACTGGTACCTGCATGCACCTGACATTAGCATTGAAACTGATTACGAGGCGCCCAATGGTTCGGGTAAATCAAGAAGAAGAGCAGGTGTAGGCGAACGGGTTACCTTTACTGGAAGCAAAACCGGAGAATGGAAGGCTTCGGGCGGCAGCCCACGCACCTTGCCGCTTGGAACCACATTTATCTGGACAGCTCCCGGCCGGGCGGCTACAGTAAGAATTAGCCTGAAATCTGGTAAATACACACGAAAAATCGTAATGAGCGTGCTTGAACCCAATGCTATCACAGCCAGAAAAGTGAGTGAAATACGTTACCGCCGTGGACGAATGGGGGCAGGAATGACACTAAAATTCCATTATCACCCAAAAACCGTTTCCTTTGGAAACGTTGACTCCAAGGAAGTTTCAGGTCCGGCAACCAATGTTAAGGGTTATTTTGTAGATCATGGTGGTGATTACAGTCACGATTCAGGCGATACCTTCTTTGCAATAAACCACAATAACGTTGACTCAGCCACCGATGAGGCCTCCATCTACAACTATCCATCTCCCTGGAAGAGAGGAGGATATGACTGGGTCATTCCCAATCATTTTAAACTCAAGACAGAAGCTGGTGATGGCAAAAAGTTTACCGATGTAACACAGGCCTTCACTATCGAGGGAACAGACGGAACAACCCGCGTAACAAAGGGAGGGGAAGATGTGGAAAGATCACCATAATGGAATTAAACGTAAAAGACCTGACTGTTTGCCGCCGACAGACAAATCAAACCTATAAAGTGAGGTAATCAGTCAGCGACTTTGTCAATCTATAGAATATGGATAAAATAAATAAGGAAACGATTAAAAATGCCCTGGTTAAACTTGAATCGGTTATAAATCATAGATTCTCAGTTAACCCTGAAAAAGAATCAATATCAGAAGCACTTGATTTTTCAGATCAGAATAAGCATTCTCCATTTTCTGCTTTTCTTAAGAAGTATAATCCTGATTTTTCCGAGACTATAATTCTATTGCTTGCACTTGCTCCCCACCTTCAACCCAATTTTTTCAACCAAATTATGGCTAAGCATTTGCCGGACGGTGGCGACTTCCCCGAATTTGGCGGAGTAAGAAGCGGTAACCACAGAGGAATACTACCCACCGGCGAAACCGCACTATTTATCCTGGCCGGAAACGATCTTGAAAAACGCCTCGAAATACAGCAACTGTTCAGTAGTGAACACTGGTTTGCCAAAAAGCATATCCTATGGCTTGAAACTGTGAAAGATGGCGAACCTGCCATGAGTGGCAAAATAGTGATTGATCCTGAAATTATAGAACTACTGACTACAGGCACCGTAAGTAAACCCCGGTTCAGCACTGATTTTCCGGCGGAATACATAGAAACAGAAATGGAATGGAGTGACCTCGTTTTGCATGAATCAACACGCCGGCAGATCAGGGAAATTGAGAACTGGATCAATTTTAACGATACCCTGATGAAGGACGAAGCCATGCGAAAGAGGGTTAAGCCAGGCTACCGGGTGCTGTTTTACGGTCCGCCCGGAACCGGCAAAACACTCACCGCAACCCTGCTGGGGAAACAAACCGGCAAAGATGTTTTCAGGATTGACCTGTCGAGGGTAATTTCAAAATACATCGGCGAAACCGAGAAAAATCTTTCCCGGCTATTTGATAAGGCTGAAGATAAAAACTGGATTCTCTTTTTTGATGAGGCCGATGCCCTTTTCGGTAAAAGGACCGATATTCGCGATGCCCACGATAAATACGCCAATCAGGAAGTAGCTTATCTGCTCCAACGCATAGAAGCATTTAACGGAGTGGTTATTCTGGCCACCAATCAGCGCGGGAACATTGATGATGCTTTTGTACGGAGATTTCAGTCCATCATTCATTTTCCCATGCCCGGCATTGCCGGACGAACCGACTTGTGGAAAAAATCGTTCCCGGCAGTTTTTGAAATTTCCGAAGATATTGACTGGCAACAAATAGCCTCGGGCTATGAACTGAGCGGTGCAGGCATAGTAAATGTTGTCCATTCATGCGCCATTGGCCTGCTTGCCGAAAGAAAGAAACAACTTTCCCTGGAAGATTTAAAGGCAGCCATCAGAAGAGAGTATATTAAGGAGGGGAGGGTGGTTTGATTTGAGGTTGAGGCTGAGGGATTTGAAAATTTGAGAGCCTGTCAGCATTGGGCTGGCCACTTTGTAAGATTTGAAAATTTGAAAATTCAAGAAGAATGAGCTCCCAGCAGGAGTCCCGCGGAAGTATTAGCGTAATCTTTCTTTATTCTCTATATTCTTCCCGATAGCTATCGGGACTCTATTCCCTATTCCCTATTCCCTATTATCTATTCCCTATTATCTATTTTAGCTAATTATTGAAATATTAAATAACTTTGCTAAATAATTAGTTAAGTTAGTAAACGAATTCTACAATTTTACTAATCATTTCTAAAAATAAACTTTCAAAATTTAACAACAAAAACTCTTTTATGATGAAAACAAAAACTTTACTCTTTGGACTTGTAGCACTTATGAGTTTTAATGCCTCTGTTGTCAGAGCACAGTGGGAACCAACCGGCTTTACCCAATCATCCGTATGGGTATTAGGTCAGGCTCAGAACGGAAATCTTATTGCGGCGGATGATATTTATCCTGACAGGGGAGGGATTTATCTTTCACAGGATGCCGGGGGAACCTGGGAGAAAACCAATGCACTTGATTATTCTTATACATCTCATCTCGTAAAGGACGAAAGCGTTTATTTGGGTGGTGTTGATTGTAATGTTGCCGTGTCCTACAATAATGGGGAGACCTGGTCAAATGTTGATTTTAAGAATTTGCTACCTGAAGCGTCAGAGAACACTCCAATTTATGCTATGGAATACCACAACGACAGAATTTATGCTGCTGTATTAAGTCTTGGTATTGCATACAGCGAAGATAATGGCATTACCTGGCAGCTTACTGATGTGGAATCACTGTTGGATGAAAATAACCCTGAAGACGGAGGACAATGGTGTTATAATTTACGTTCATACAAGGGTAAATTATACAATGTCGGCGCCTACGGTATCTGGGAATATGACGAAGATACCGATTTATGGTCAAACGTGGACGGAACATGGTATGGAGGTAGTACATGTATAGCAGATGATGTTTTTTATGTTGTTTACAATGCTCAGGGGATTCCTGATGGCATTCGCTATACCACAGATTTTCAGGAGTGGGAGGTTATGCCAATTCCTGATGGTATATCAACAAGTATCAGAATCATGGAATACTACAAGGGTGCCTTTTTTATAGGCCATGTAAATGAAGCTATTTTTTATACTATGGATAAAGGTGAAACGTGGGTTGAATATCGTGAGAATTTTCCCGGCTTCTCACCCGTTCCCGGAATCAATTTTTATGGCACTCCAATGGGTTTGACTTTTGCCGGTAACAATATGTTTTGCGGCGTTTTTTCACCTGACGAAGGTGTTGGAGGAATTTACATGGCACCGGTACCAGACGAGGTAACAGATGTAATAGAAATGCCAGCGAATTTTCAGCCGCGTGTATATCCCAACCCTGCAAATGACTTTGTATTGCTACAATTCCCAAAAGGCCAGGAAAATCAGGGTTCTTTGATGATTACTGATGCTATGGGAAGAGTGAAATACAACAAAACGATTCATAATGAGGAAGGCAATGCAATTTCGGTTTCTACAAAAGATTGGGCTTCCGGGCTTTACCTTTACACCATTATAATCGGAGAATCAAAAGCCTCCGGGAAATTTATTGTTGAATAAGTACGATTAAAAAACAGGCAGAGCTTGTCCGTATGGATTATTAACTACAGGACATTATCTGAATAAACAGTATCTACTTTGTAATTTTGGATAAATACAGATTTTCACCCTCATTGTTTCAGCTTTGGAGCAATGAGGGTTTCTGTTTTTGCAGCAACTATCCAACGGGTATTTTTTCTGAACTTTTCTTCCAGACTTAATTTAAAGGCAAGTGCTATTGAAGCAGGCGAAATTGTTAAGACTTTACATATTTCTGTTTGGAACTCCTCCAAATTATTGCTGGCACACCACAGTGCTAGAGCCAACGCACTCCGTGCACTATCAATCCTCCAAATACCCAAACTTTCCGGCATTAAAATCCTCGAAAGCCTCTACCAATTCCTGACGGGTATTCATCACAAAGGGACCATGGGCCGCAATGGGCTCGTTGATTGGCTCACCACTGAGTATCAGCACCACCGAATTTTCATTGGCAACTATCTGGAAGGTTTCCCCTTTATTCTCGAAAAGTGCGAAATTATTCAGAGGAACTTTTTCTGTGCCGTTGACCGTGATATTTCCTTCAATGACCAGCAAAGCAGTATTGTAGTTTGCGGGAAATTCAAAATCCGCCTTTCCGCCCTTGTTCAGTTTAACATTTAACAAATGCATGGGCGTGAACGTGCTGGCCGAACCTTTGGCACCCTGATATTCACCGGCAATCACTTCCACCAGACCGGCATCATCCGGGAGGTTAACCTTACTCATCTCGGCATTCACCAACGACTGATATTTTGGCGGGCTCTTTTTATCTTTGGCAGGAAGGTTTACCCAAAGTTGCACCATTTGAAAATCGCCGCCGGCTTTGCTGAAATTTTCCTCATGATACTCTTTGTGCAATATGCCGCGGGCGGCGGTCATCCATTGTACATCGCCTACACCAATTACACCGCCCCCTCCGCTGCTGTCGTGGTGCGCCACGCCGCCCTTATAGGCAATGGTTACTGTTTCAAAGCCCTTGTGCGGATGCACGCCCACTCCCCGTGGCTTTTCGCTGGGCGGAAAATAGAATTTTGAATTGTAATCGAGTAAAATAAAGGGGGTCATGCGCTCCATATCGAGGCGGTGAGCACCCGGTATAAAATTATGCACGCGAAATCCATCGCCAACAAAGTGAGGTGCGGGTGGAGAAAGGACGAGTTCTATATTTTTTTGAGACATAAGTCAAATGATTTATTAAGGCCAGTCCCTTTTAGGGATGACCAGGTGGTTGTTAAAACTAAGGTGATTGGTATATTAACAAAATTATGGGTGGAAGGTTGAGGAGTTATATTTCAACCGACAGAGACAGAAATTATAAATTATTTTGCAAAATTTTCAATAACCTTTCAGGGTCTTGTCGATTATCCCAAAAAGCAGTAACTATGATAGATTCATCAGTAACTTTATAGTATATGCTAAAATTACCCATGGATGCTACTCTTACATCAATAAAATCAGTTGCTTTGAATATGTATGGAGATAAAGAAACTTGTGTTGTTCTATCCCTTACCGATTTTATTAATTTCTTCGAATACATATTGGACTTATTTCTCTTTAGCCAATATTCCAAAATACCAACAAATTGAATATCGGCTGTTTTGGTCCAAATTACATTCCTTCCAGCCATTCAAGATTTCTTTTGTCCATTTCTTCCTGAGAAATAAGTCTTCCATACTTGATGTCTTCCTCGCTCATTTGCAGCATTTCCTTTTGCTCATCTGTTAATTTCACAACATCCGACTCCGATGAACTAAAAGATATGAGCTTATCCAAGGCCTCCAAAAATTCTTTGTTCTTGATGGAAAGGATTTTATCAATCACTTTGTTTCTTATTTTATCAATGGTTTCCATTATGTGCGATTTGCCAGGTAAATAATCATTGATAAAGGTACTAGTTTTTCTCAAATTATCATATACTCACAAAAAAAAAGACGTAAATAGAACTATAGATAATCCCATTAAAATAGCGACCTTTAATCTAGTCAACCCTGTATTATCAGAATAAATAAAATAAGGAATTTGAGATAATACGATTAGGAATTTTTCAGGGGTCCTAAAAATATTTCACCCTCATTGAGCCACTTCCCGGAAGAACGGTGTATGTCCAATTATAAGAAACCAACTAAATCAAAAAAAATCATGAAAAAGTTAACCAAATTACTATTCTCAGCCACATTGATGGCTTCATTGCTCTTTTTTAATTCCTGCGAAAAGGATGATCCGGAACCGGAAGGTCAGAAGCCAACCATCGATGTGGGTGCTGATATTATAGGCATGACGGATGAAACCTATCCCATAAATATTACTGCAAGCGATCCTGATGGGAACGACATTACCCTAAGCTGGAAGGTGATTGAATCACCTGCTAATTCAACACCTGAAATTAAGGAAATCGGAAAAACCTCGTACTCATTTACCACCGATATCGCTGGTTTGTATAAGGTGGAAATAACCGCGAGCAACGGACAAGGCAAATCCGACACAGGCATTTTAACCTTATATATTGGAGGCGCATTGCCAAATTCAATCAGAACCAATACCACTTACCCCGATTTGTTTGAAAATGAGGACTATCCGGATTACTACGCACTCAATAATATCCAGATTACTGCAGGTATAACCCTGGAGCCCGGGGTAGTGATTGAAAATTCAGCCGATGCAGGATTGTGGTTTAGTGGTAACAATGCGTTTCTCGATGCCCGGGGCACTGCAGCAAAAAACATCATCTTCCGTGGTATGGACAAAGTGAAAGGTAGCTGGAGAGCCATCCACATTGCCTCAAACAATGTCAACAACAAGCTTGATTATGTGCAAATATTACATGCCGGGAGCAGCGAAATCAGCAATAAGAAATCGGCATTGATCCTTCAAAGCAACACGAACACCCGGGCCAGCATCACCAATACCCGCATCTCGCAATCGGGGGGATATGGTTTGTATGTTGATGGGGGTGAAGGAAATATAACTGCTTTCGCGAACAACAATTTCAGCGACAATGAAGCAGCGCCCATACGTTTTGGAGCCGAGAACATGTATGTACTGGACAAAAACTCAGTTTACCAAAACAATGGCATTCAGGCCATTGAAATAGCATCAGGATCTGGCGCCTTTTTTAGGAATCCGGGAACTGTACCCGATCCTGGCCTTCGTTATCATATATACAGCAGTCTGGGACTAGAAACTCAAGTAACTTTTGAATCAGGCGTTACCTGTCTTTTTGATAATGCCTTGCGAATGTGGGTTACCGCTGAGGGTGCCATAATTGCCAACGCAGTAACCGACCCCATTACTTTTGAAGGAATGGTTAAGGCTCCTGGCGCCTGGTTTGGCATTGAGATCCACTCTCCTTCCCCACTCAACAGTATGGATGGTGTAAACATCCGTCACGGAGGCGATATTGGAGGGCGCGGAGCCAACATTTACCTTTTCGGTGATTCACCGGGTTCACAACTCTCCATTACCAACAGTACTATTTCCGACAGCGAAACCTGGGGGATATTCCAGGCTTCGGGAGCAGTTAACCTGATTAATATCAACAATACATTTTCAAATAATGCTTCGGGTAATGTTGGTGGACAATAATAAGATGTTTATCGAATAGTGATAATTTTTCAATCACACGATAACCGCCTGATCTACATTACCCTGAATTTTGAACTCAGGCCCGGGGATGATGGACTGTCGGATTAGAAATCAAAGGCTTAGGGCACACAATTTCGGATTTCGGATTTCGGATTGTGAATACGATAGCTCACCCGATTTCGGATTTCGGATTTCGGATTGCAGATGGTGAATACGATAACAGTCGGCAAGATAGATTATATTTAGAGATTTTCTTCCCCTTGTCCCCTGGTCTCCCCCTCTCCTTGTCCCAAAAGTTACCAACTTCCCAAATCAAACACCGGTGGTTGGTTTCTTTAAGGCAGACTGCTTCGGCGGTTTGCCTTTTTTTATAAATCATTCCGAATAGAAGCATTGAGTTTGGTTGCCTAATCACTTCAATTTCTCCAGCTTCCCCAGCACGTCCACAATCCGTTCATCACTATCGGGTAGGTAAGAGCGGTTTTCGACCAAAGCCTGTTGATAGAAATCTTTCGCAGAATCAGCTTGTGCAGCTTGAACGTAAAAATCACCAGCCAGGGTATAGGTAGATGCCCGCTGCCGGGCCTGCACTTTGGGCGATTTCACTAGTATAAATGCCTCATTCAGGTATTTTCTTGCGGAATCTGATTGACGGCTCTTTACAAAAACCTGAATCAGGTTGTTGGTTGATAGCATCACGTTGATATTCTCCTTTCCGGGAAATAAATGCTGCCGGATCAGCAAACCTTTACGGTGATAGTAATACGCACTGTCCAATTGTCCAAGTTTCAAGAAGATACCGCCTAAATTATCATAGGATGTTGCAGTTTCAGCATGGTTTTCTCCGTAAAGCCGCACCCCAATACCTGTAGCCCTGCGGCTTTGGACCAATGCTGATGCGGGATCATTCATCTGACTGTAAATCCCGCCCAACAGATTCAGGTTGGCCATGGTACCGGGGAAATAAGTACCCATCAGATTTTCGCAAAGTTCCAGCGAGCGGGAAACACTTTTAACAGCTTCGGCGTATTTCGTCTGGTTGCGTTGAATTGTCCCGAGAACGTAATAACTCTCCGCCAGATTGATGTTCTTCCCATCCGGCCAAACTTCTTCTTCAATGGCAATGGCCCTTTGAATGAGCACCACAGCACTGTCATTGTTTTCCAGTTTCCGGTAAATATAAGCATGCTTTTTCAGGGAAGAAGCAAAGACACTGTCCTTTTCGGGATATCCAATCTGATGGTAAAGGTGCATCACCTGATGCATGATGGCAGAGGCTGAATCGTAATTCCCGACATCCCGCTGATAAAGCGCGAGCTCCTGAATGGCGAGTACATAAGTCAGCGAAAGCGGCAAAGCCGAATCGGCAGCCATAGCCTGAACCTGTGCAAGTACCTTTTTGGAAGTGTTATAATCGCCCAGTGAGCGATACAACTTCCCGATGGTGGTGAGCATTTCCAGCTTAATTTGCGGGGAACCAGTGTAGGATTCCGCCTTTTCATAACCTTTATCCAGAAACTGAAAAACGGTCATGGTGTCGCCCTTATTCACCGAAGGATGAGCCGCCATAAACAGGTCAATAAGAAAGTTTTTGGTTGCTGTGGAAACCTGCTCGTTTTTCAGGGCAAGGTCGCGTTGTTGTCTGGCTTCTTTGGCCTGCCAAAGGCTTACAGCAGTGCCGGCAATCAAAGAAAAAAAGATGAGCACCAATGCAATGGCTAAGGTGCGATTACGCTGCATGAATTTGGATACCCGATAACTAAAGCTGAGTGGTATAGCAGTCACAGGCAAACGATGCAGATAATTATTCACATCATCCAGAAGGTTGCCCACACTTGAATAACGGTTTCCCGGAACAACATCCAGGCATTTTTTCAGGATGGCTGCAAGCTCATATTTTAATTGGTCTGAAATTTTCCGGCTTTCGGCAGATTTTATCAAGGCCTCGCGGCTCATTTTTTCATCCTGTTTAACAGGCGTTTCCGTTTCCGGGAAATCACCAGTTAATAGCTTATGCAATAGGATGCCCAACTGATATACATCCGTGGCGACAGTGAGTGGTTCACTAGCAAACTGCTCAGGAGCAGCTATTTTAGGTGTGCCCAGAAAACCACTTCCGCCCTCCTGTGGAGAAGAAATGGAAGTAGCAATACCAAAATCCAGCAACTTTACGTGGCCGCTTTCATTCACCAGAATATTGCCGGGTTTCAGGTCGAGGTGCAAAATGAGGTGAGAATGCGCATAAGCAACCGCTTCAAGCACTTGCAAAAATGCTTTAAGGCGCTGATTTGTAGTTAGCTTGTGCTGCTCAACGTATTCATCCACCGGCACACCTTCAATGTATTCCATCACAAAATAAGGAACATCGTCTTTAGTAATGCCGGCATCATAAAGTGTGGCAATATTCGGATGCCTGAGTTTGGCTAATATCTGCTGCTCGCCGGCCTGATGAGCCAAATCTTCCTGTATCATTTTTGCCGGCAGGGTTTTAACCACCACCTGTTGCTCAAAATGACCATCAGCCCTTTCGGCCATATACACATTGCTCATGCCACCTTTTGCCAGAAAGCTCAGAATGCGGTAATTGCCCAATATTTCACCGGTTTTGAACCTTGAAATAGCGCCTTCGGCCATTCCCCGTGCAAGGGTCTGCTGTAACTGATCAAAATATTCAATGGCTTGCTGGTTGTGGCTCAACATCCGCAATAACATTTCCTTCATTTCAGGATCGCAGCTGCATGTTTCAGCAATAAAAGGGGCACGCTGTTCTATAGGCAAATCCAGGCACAGTGCGTAGATTTGCTCCAACTGTTCTAAGGAATACGCCATATCAGGAGGTATAATGTTGTTGAAGATTGGTATATAACCAATCGCGCGCCACTTGCCACTTGCGTTTCACGGTGGCGGGTGAAATTTCAAGCACTTCGGCCGTTTCGGCAATGCTCAGACCGGAATAGAAGCGGCATTCCACAATACGGCTATACATGCGATCCTTTAATTCAAGCATGCCCAGCACCTCTTCAAAGTTTATCAATTGTTCAGATGCCTCAGAGGACAGAGAGATATTTTCTTCCATTTCGTGGAGCTTTTGTGGCTCTATACCGCCACCCCGCTTTTCGCGATGCTTGTTGCGGGCAGCATTCAGCAAAATCTGCCGCATGGCTTTGGCAGCCACTGCATAAAAATGCGTTTTATTTTCCCAACCACCCTGTCCATCCGATATTTTAAGATAGGCTTCGTGGATAATAGCCGTAGTATTCATGGTATCAATCCCGTGAAAATTAAAACGGATATTGCGGGCAATGGAGTACAATTCGCCATAGATATGCGGAAAAACCTGCTGCATGGCAACTTCATCGCCTTGCGCCGCAGGACGTATAAACTGAAGGATTTGATCGGAAGTTACCGCCATAAATAAAAGTGTTAGGAATAGATAGACAACAGGAAAACCGGGGTTTTGTTGATAAGGCAGGGAAAGTAAATGAGATGTTATGAACGAAATAACATCCCCGCAATTAATTTCAATGGGATATAAAAATGAATAAAAACGTAAATATGGCAATACAATTGCTAATAATGGCGTAAAATTGTCAATACAATGTACAATTTTACGCCAACCAAAGAATACAGAAATAAGCTCACCCGTTTTTCAAATTACGCTCTTCTTTTCGCACTTCTCTTCCCACTTAAATGAACGCTGCTTTTTTTCGAAAATACCGCCTGGCCTTATTGCTGATTGTTTCAGCAGCAATCCGTCTGTTTCTGGCTGCATTTGATGAATTTGATAATAATATTTTAATTGCCAGATCGGATCATTCCTCAGTCCTGTTTCAATGCGTTAATCAGATTTATCCTGTGTGTTTTCAGGATTAAAAACGCAATCGCAATCAGGGTAAAAGCCATTGTAATAAGAAAGGTTTCAAAAAATACAAAAACCCTGATATCCAAGCTGTATTCAAAATTAGCAAGCCATTTTTGCATGAGCAGATAAGAGATTGGCATGGCCAGAAAATTAGAAATTGCCACCAACCATACCTGTTCTTTTGATAAGAGTTTGAAAGTATCGTAGGGCTTTGATCCAAAAAGTTTTCTTAGGCCGATCTCCCGCGATTTCTTCTTTATCATAAACAAGGTCAATCCAAAAAGACCCAGCAAGGCGATGATAAATGTAGCGATGGAATAAATCAGCATGCTATCTTTTAAATTTTTCTCGGCATCGTAAAGTCTGCTAATCCGGTTTTCAAGAAATGATAGATTATCGTAAAAACCAGGTGAAATGTCTTTGCAGGCATCCCTGATAAACTCCAAAGTTTCGTCTGCATCTCTATCCGATATTTTTATCTGCGCTATATCTTCGTCACCCCAGCGGTAAATAACCAAAGGTCCAATTTTTTGGTGCAACGATGTGAAGTTAAAATCTTCAACCACGCCAATGATGGTTCTTCCGTCAAACTTTTGGCCAATCGCCTGTTTAAGACCAAATGCCCTGCAAGCCTCCTCGTTGATAAGGCAGCTCTTCCGAATATCGGTTTTCATGTCCCACTCAAAATTTCTCCCATATTTGATTTTCATTTCATACAAATCAAGATAATCCGGGTCAACAGAGTAGAAATTACAAAGTATTTCATCCGATCCAGCCTTAATAAATGCTTTTGTAAATTCGCCGCCAATCAAGCCCGATGAAAAAGACACAAACTGAATTTTCGGGTTTTTCAAAAGGCTGTTTTTCAACATTTCTTTGCTGGCAAGTAAATCCTTATCCAGGTTGAAATAAATTACCTGTTCATAATTATAGCCCAGTTTTTTATGAAGTAGATAACTAATCTGACTATTCATAATAAAAGTGGTATTCAGCAAAACCGCTACTATAACCAATTGAAATACAAGCAAAATACTTCTCAGGTATCCACGCGAGCTCAGAACCGATTCATTTTTCAACGCCTTAATTGCATTTATTTTTGAAAGCGAAACGCCCGGAATTATACCTGCGACAAAACCGACACCAACCATTCCAAAAAAATAATACAGGTATAATTCTGATCTTGCAAAGGATTGAGAAATTGTCAGATTCAGCAGGGAACTTAATTCCGGCAACATCAATTCCATTAGCAATAAAACCACGACATACGATATCAGAACAAATGCAAATGTCTCGAACAAGATTTGACTGACAATCTGAGGTTTGGTCGCACCATTTATCTTCCTGATTGCAATCTCCTTTGTTCTGCTTGCCGCGATGGACAATGAAAGGTTAATGAAGTTGATGATCACAATTAAAAGTATCAGAATGGAAATTGCGGAATATACCAAAACGACCTGCCGGTTTCCATGCTGTGAGCCATCGAATTTGTTTTGCGCTCCATCAAAGTATATTTCGGTCAGGGGTTGGAGCTTCAGCACCAACTTGTTATCAACAGGGCCCATTCTCACCTCTTTAAGGATGGTATTAATTTTCACTTCCGTTTCCTTACTATTCGCCTTGTCGGATAAGTAAACGTAAGTCAGATTACCCCATGACCCACAATCAAACATATTGCTATCGGCGGAATGCCGAAGTGTTTCAAGAGAAATAAAAGCATTCGATTGAATGTGAGAATTGAAAGGAATATCCTCCATGATTCCGGTAATGGTATAGGTTGTACCATCTTTATCACGAATCGTCTGCCCCGATGCATCATCCCGTGCAAACAATTGAATTGACGTTGACCGGCTAATGACTATGGAGAAAGGCTCTTTAAACGCATCAGAAGCATTTCCGTGCAAAAGCCTGAATGAAAAAATGTTGAAAATGTCGGGATCCGTATAATAGGTGTTTTTTATTTCAATCTTTTCAGACTCCTTTATAACTGTCAGACTGCTTTTACTAAACCTGACACTGGCCGATATTTCAGGAATTTGATTGTTTAGCTTTTCGGCAAAGCATAAAGGTGTGACACCATAGCCACCCGAATGAATCCGGTAAATATTGTTGGCGTTTCTATGAAAACGATCGAAACTGAATTCCTGGTAAACAAAAGTAAAAATAATGGCAAGCAAAAGAAATCCGGTAAAAAATCCAATCAGATTAATGGAATAAAAGAAACGATTCTTTTTTGCACTGATCAGAAACGATTTTGCATAATGACAAATCATAACCTTTGGCTTTAATGAATTAATACTCAATGGAAAATGAGATAGAACAGTCAGGAATGACCACTCGCATTATTCAGGAAAGGAGGTTAGGAAGATCGTCTTTATCAGATGGGTGAAGGATGGATAAGCCAGGGATTCTGGGTGCCGGAATTACCCCGGGCAGCTCAGGTTTATATAATTTACAGTCCCTTTCGGCAGACTTTAAGCGACATTTATACGCACTTTCAACAAACCGTTCCTTCACTGGCTGAAAGTAAGTCACTTCAGGCAATACCCTTTTCAGTGAGAAACTAATAATAGGGACTTCGCCATTCATCATGCCAATATCAATCACCTGGCAGTCAGACACGTCATTAACATTTTGCACTCCGTCTGCATCTCCTAAAGAAACAAGCATCAAAGCAAAAAAGGCAAAGACAATATATAGCAAACCCTTTTTCATTACTACAAACTTACATGAATTAATGCTTATTTGTACAATGCCATGAAAATTTCATGTTAGTCTGCATTTGGCTTAACCTGTATTAAATCTTAACCAGCGTTTTACCTAATTTTGCATTGCATCTACTCCCTCATTTCTTCACTCTATCCTTCCTCATCTTTTCGTACTTTCGCAGTTCTATTCCCATTTAGATGAACGCTGCTTTTTTTCGAAAACACCGTCTGGCTTTGTTGCTGATTGTTTCAGCAGCAATCCGTCTGTTTCTGGCTGCATTCATTGAACTGGGTAATGATGAGGTCTATTACATCAATTACGCACTTTATCCCGACCTCAGCCATTTTGACCATCCGCCAATGGTGGGCTGGTTTATTCAGTTGTTTAGCCTGAATCTGCTCTTCGAAAGCGAAGGTTTTATCCGCCTCGGAGCCGTTGTAGCCGGCACCCTGAATACCTGGCTTATTTACCTGATTGGAAAACAGCTAAAAGATGCACTTACCGGCTGGTATGCTGCCCTGCTCTACACTTCATCCATCTATTGCTTTATCATTGCCGGTACTTTTATGATGCCCGATGCGCCGCAAACGCTTTTCTGGCTGAGTAGTATTTATCTGATGATCCGTTTGGTAAAAGCGGGACCTGACAGCCAAGTGGGTGGAAAATTTATGTTACTTGCCGGAATAACTGCCGGTTTGGCGCTGCTATCCAAATACACTTCAGTTTTCCTGTTTTCCGGATTAGGCCTTTATGTAATGCTCTTTGACAGAAAGTGGCTAAATAAATGGCAAACCTACACCGCAATTTTAATTGCCTTCCTGCTGTTTCTGCCGGTTATCATTTGGAATATCCGTTACGATTTTATCAGTTTTAGCTTTCACTCCGAGCGTGTAGAGGTATTACAAATCCGACTTCGTCCTGACCTGTTTGGTATTGAGATGGGCGGGCAGATTATTTACAACAATCCTTTTGTTTTTGGGTTGATAATAGCCGGTCTGATCGCTTTTTGGAAGGGACGCTTCCGCGAAAGCAAACCTGAAATCAGGTTATTGCTAACCACTGCCCTGCCGGTAATTTTGCTTTTTCTTGGCTTCTCCCTGTTCCGCCGCACCCTGCCACACTGGACTGGTCCGGCTTATATTACACTTATTCCGTTGGCGGCAATTTATATTCGCGATTTAACCTTCAAGGGCCGGGATGGTAAACTGTTTCCTTTAGTAATTAAAATCGCACTTGGCTTGTTGGCCTTGCTCCTTACGGTCGCTTTACTGCAATTCAGTCAGGGTTGGTTCCTGAATATGGGCATAAATCCAGAGACCGGTAAACGTCTGGGCAGCAAAGACATTACCCTGGATATGTACGGTTGGGAGCAGTTGCAAGATGGCTTTAAGCCCGTTTATGAGCAGGACACTGCTTCAGGTCGTATGCGTAAGGATGCTGTAATCATTCAGCAACGATGGTTCCCCGCTGCCAACCTCGATTATTACGTGGCCCGTCCGCTCGGCATTAAACTCCTTACCCTTGCTGACCTCGAACGCACCCACAAATATGCCTGGATTACCCAATACCGTGGCGGCTTCCATTTGGGAATAGATGCATACTACTTCTCTTCAAGCTATGATTTTACCGACCCAAACGGACAATACAGCGACTACTTTACAACCATCGAACCACCGGACACTATCCCCGTTTACCGCAACGGACTGCTGGTAGAGTATCATTATGTGTGGAGGATGAAAGGGATGAAGAAAGTTCCAAAAAACCTAATTACTAATTTCTAAAATCTAATTTCTAAGCCGCCAACCTGCACTCAGTTCTTTAACCTCGAAACCTGGCATTGGCGGTAGATAAAAGCTAAGGATTAACCTAAGGACATATTGAAATTAAAAAACGCCTCCTCTCGGAAGCGTTTTTTTAAAGGATACTCTTTCTAAAGACTTGAAGTAAATATTTGGGGAAGTCAGGGCTTATACAGATAATTTTTGGAATCCGCTGGTCTCTAGAGAATTCTCTCCTTGTCCCCTCATTGGTCACTGAGTGTTTATCGAAGTGCCCCTTGTCTCCTTGTCTACTCAAACTTCTCGTCCTACTAAATCGCTAAATCATCTTAGAAGGATCCACCCACTCATCAAACTGCTCGCTGGTCAGCAGGCCAAGTTCAACAGCAGCTTCTCGCAAAGTAGTTCCCTCGGCATGTGCTTTTTTTGCGATTTTTGCCGCATTTTCATAACCGATATGCGTATTGAGGGCAGTAACCAGCATCAACGAATTTTCAAGGTTGCGCTTGATAAACGGTTCGTTGGCTTCAATACCAATAGCACAATTGTCGTTGAATGAAACACAGGCATCGCCCAGTAATCGTGCAGCCATCAGCAGGTTGTAAATAATGACTGGTTTAAATACATTCAACTGGAAGTGGCCCTGCATAGCGCCTACCGTAATGGCCGCATCACAACCCATAACCTGTGCACAAACCATGGTAAGTGCTTCGTTTTGAGTTGGATTTACTTTTCCAGGCATAATTGAAGACCCTGGCTCATTAGCCGGAAGTGAAATTTCGCCAATGCCACAACGTGGGCCGGAACCAAGCAAACGAGTATCGTTACCGATTTTCATCAGACTAACGGCTAAGGTTTTCAATGCACCGGATGTTTCAACCATGGCATCATGGGCCGCCAACGATTCAAATTTATTGGGAGCTGTCACAAACGGGAATCCTGATAATTCAGCGATTTTGTCAGCTACTTTTTCGGAATAACCTTTGGGCGTGTTGATACCAGTACCAACGGCTGTTCCACCCAAAGCCAATTCGGAAAGGTGAGGAAGCGTATTTTTAAGTGCCCTGATGCCATGGTCAAGTTGTGAAACATATCCTGAGAATTCCTGTCCAAGCGTAAGCGGTGTGGCATCCATCAGGTGAGTGCGTCCGATTTTTACGATATTTTTAAAAGCTTCCGCCTTGGCGTGGAGCGTGTCACGTAGTTTCTGAACGCCGGGAATGGTTACTTCAACCACCATTTTATAAGCGGCAATGCTCATGGCCGTTGGGAAAGTGTCGTTGGATGATTGCGACTTGTTCACATCATCATTGGGATGCACCGGGCTTTTACCTTCACCAAGTGTGCCACCGGCTAAAACGTGGGCGCGGTTGGATACCACCTCATTCACGTTCATGTTCGATTGGGTGCCTGAACCTGTTTGCCAAACCACCAGTGGAAACTGATCATCTAACTTCCCGGCAAGGATTTCATCACAAACTTTACCAATCAAATCAGCCTTTTCGGCAGAAAGCACGCCCAGATCGCGATTGGTGAAAGCGGCGGCCTTTTTCAAAATTGCAAATGCCCGAATGATTTCGATGGGCATGGTGCCATCTCCGATTTTAAAGTTTTGCAATGAACGTTGAGTTTGTGCGCCCCAATACTTATCGGCTGGAACCTCAACGTTTCCCATGGTGTCATGTTCTGTTCTTGTTTTCATATTTATAAGTGTTTTTATGCCACTAAGGCTCAAAGTTGCACTAAGTTATTTTTGAAATACGATTTATTTTAAGACTTTATCTGCCTTTTCAGGAGGATCGGCCAGCGCGGCTTTGCCATCACGCACCACAATCGGGCGACGGATAAGCTTTGGATTCTCCGAAAGGATGGTGAACCATTCCTCATCCGTAAAAACCTTCCCCTTCAGGTTTTCCTTGAAATAATCTTCCTGGGCGCGCACCAGTTCAGTTACCGGTATGCCAAGCATTTTTACAATTTCACGGATTTCATCGGGAGCAATGCCTTCACGAATGTATTCTTTTACCTCCACCGCCGGATCTTTGGCCTTCACGTATTCAAGACCAGCCCGCGATTTACGACATTTGGGGTTGTGGTAAATGATCATGGTTTTTAGAATTTATTGAATGGATACAAAATTAAGAAGAATTTCAGTAAGGCTTCTCTTATAATGCACTTTCCGGCTAACCTTTGATTAATTCAATGCGCAGATCCCGCGAATTTTATCCGAACATAATCCATCATCAGGGACAAGTCACTCTGCTGCACCCCGTTACCAATCAGGTATTTCCGATCAGCAACAAACCCCCTTAAAAATGACTTAACCTCCCCTCTCCTTTCACGGATACTTTGAAGATAATGTTCTGATGCCTGCTGCTTGTCTCCCAACGAAAAAGCCAGGTGCCCAGCATTCATATAATCATAGGCATTGGGCTCAAGGGAAAGCAATTGCTGGTAATAGGGTGCGGCCTCTTCGGTCCGGCCGAGGATAAGCAAACACCAGGCCACCGGTCGCAAAGCTTTTACTGAACCCTGATCGGCAAATTCTATCCTGTAAAAGTATTCAAGGGCCTGCTCAGGCTCATCCAGATTAAGATAACAGCTTCCAATGGCCGCAGCCGTTTTCAGATTATCAGGATCAGCAACAGATTGCTCCAGATAAGTATTCAACGCCTCGCGGGTATTGTTTAGATTAAGATGGCATTGGGCAATTTTCCCCAGCAGCCAGGTACGGTTTGTATCAAACAAATCTGCCTTCTGATAATGAGAAATTGCCTCCTTGAAATTGCCTTTTTGCTGATGGCAATATCCTGATTTTTCATACAATTCAGCATAGTTCTCACCCTGATTCTCAAGATATTGATAAATGCGCAGGGCTTCATTATAGTGGTCATTGTCAAAATAGAAGGAAGCGATAGTTTTGAGGTATTTTGGGTCATTGATCAACAGGTTATACAGGAGTGAATTGTATGCTTCAAGGGGTTGTAAAAAAACATCCCCGATTTCGTGCCTTAGCGGATGAAGTTTAAAGAAGCGGTATAAATCCTGAATGTATTGTATAACAATGCGCTTATTGTGCAATTGCGGATTACTCATTTCCTCGCCCATCAACTCTTCAAACTGCTCCATCTCGGCACCAAACATCTGACCCATCATGTTTTTTTGGGCTTCAGGCAGGTTAGACATGTTCAGAATAAAGGAAAATTTATCTGAATTGCACATATAGACGGACTTTTCGATGGCCTCACCAAGCACCTTCCCAAATTCTTCTTTTTCGTTGCGTAAAGCGTTTACCACGGCATAATGCTCCTTGTAAAAAGGCATTAACCAGTTGGGCAACTCATTAAAAAAACTAAAAGATTTAAGCATTGAAAAAGCACCCAGAAAAACATCCGCCCCTTCCAGTTGCATATTGGTCAACTCTTCGAGTTTTCTTACCAAACCGGGCTGATTGTCGAAATACTTTTCCCAATCGGGATTTTTATCTTCAAACTCATCGGGCGACATCAACTTGTCGAGGTTCAGTTTTTCGCTGAGTTCTTCATTAAACCGGATTACATCCGGCACAATTTCATCCCTGAATTTCCGGGTAATCTTTTCAGTGTCTCTGGATCGAATCAACTGAATAACAACCGATTCAACTTCTGCTGCAAACCTTTCATTATCCTTAAACAGGAGTAATCTTTCCATAATGGCAGGATACAAAAGGATTCGGTTATTGTAAAGCATCAAAGAGATGATCATTCCTACCAGTGCACGTTGTGAAATCCGTGGATCATCAGTGTTATATAAATCAATAAGCAAGGCAAACTTCCGTTGATCGAAACATTGCAGCAAGCCAAGGGTGAGGGCACTTACCATCATGGCTTTTTCGTACCAGGGAATGGACTGACTTTCAAAAATCCTTGACACCTGGGTTGCATCATCTTCGGCAAGTTTATCGCTTAGCCAAAGCAACTTAAATGCCCTGAGGATGGCCTTGCGGTGCTGAACGGCCGTTTCACTTTCGGTTTCATCGTCAAACAGCACGGTACTACGCAGCATTTCATCCAATTCATGATCAAATGAAAGGCTCATAAGACTTTCGGCCATGTCTTCATTCTCGTTACGCATTTCGCGCTCAAGATCATCTTTGATGGACATTAGCCTCATTCCAGATTTTTTGAAAAGAGCTACCCGAATATTATCGGACAATTCATAAATAGCAACCAGCAGGCGATTATAAACTTCACCACGCTGTGGATCAGGCACATCTCGTATAGTATAACCCAGCATGGCGCTATAGGTTGAGCGTAATTCCTCAACCCTTGCCAGATAGCTTGTATTTTCCTTAACCAGTTTTATAGATGATATCTTATCGAATGCATCAACAACTCGTTGCTGTTTCAACAATTCATCAATTCTGTCGTTCCATTCTTTTATTTCGCGATAATTCATATGATAATTTCTTAAACCATGACACTTCAAAAACCATGCAGCAGGTGAAAATACTGCCACATTTTCAGGCAGTTGTGTCCACCATCGTACATCAGTTATAACAAAAGTGGACAAATTAGGATTTGTAGGCACGATACAATATATTTATTTTACTAACTGTGTGCGCATTACATACCTGACATGATGCATAAAATAACAGAAAACTGATTATCATTAAATACACATTTAATAACCTGATAAATCAGAAGAAGTAGCCATTTCCCGAAATTGACTTACTCTCTCTGGTGGTTACCCTGACTTCGGTGAGTTACTTCTTATTACGCGCGGCAACGGCCAATCCAGTAAAGGCAATTAAATATGTATAAACCGAATGGTGAAGTGATTTTAAGGCAATGAGGCCGTTTGCCGGAATCTGGTCACTATTCCCAGGGCTTCATCATAATCATGTGCCTCCATCAGTTGCCCCCGCAAAGCAGCGGCACCTTCAAATTCATTGATATAAATCTTAAAAAAACGTTTCAACAGGCTAAAATTTCTTGTACTGCCCCATGTTGAAGCAAAATTGGAGATGTGTTTTTCCAAAAGTCTCAGTTTTTCTTCAACACTTCTAGGTGCATTATCATCGGCAAAAAACCAGGGATTGCTAAAAATCCCCCTACCAACCATTACACCGTCGGCACCTGTGTGCTCCATTAATATTTGTCCATGCAACAGGCTTTCAACATCACCGTTGCCAATGATTTTTGCCTGAGGATTGATTTGATTGCGTGCTTCAACAGCCAGCTTAACCTGCTCCCACTCAGCAGGTTTTTCCGACATCATGCGCTGAGTGCGCGCATGTAGTGTGATGGCCGAAACACCGCTTTTAAGTAAGTGGGACAACCATTCCGTAGTCTGGTGCTCCCTGATTCCTGTGCGTGTTTTCACGCTTACTGGTAATCCAGAGCCTTCGCGCACAGCTTCAATAATCTCATTTACAAGTTCATACTGACCAATAAGCGCGGAACATGCACCCTGCTTAACGATTTTAGCCACCGGACATCCCATATTGATGTCGATGCCGTCAAATTCAAAGGTTTCAGCAATATACCGCGAGGCTTCGTAATACTTTTCGGGGCTTGATCCCCAGATTTGAGCCACAAGTTTAGACTTATGTTGGTTAAGAAATTGGCGCTCGGATACATTAATCCGAAGTCGGTGAATAACCGCTTCCCTGCCTTTGGGATGGCACAATCCTTCCACAGATGTAAATTCCGTAAACAAAACATTCAGGTTTCCCGGATAGGAAGCCGATAAAACAAGTTCCCGGAAAACCGTATCGGTAACATCCTCCATTGGGGCCAGCGCAAAAAAAGAAGCGGGAAGATCCTTCCAGAAATCATTCAAAACCATAAATTTAAGGGAGAGGAATTAGAACAACCATTGAACTGGAAAAGTTCAACAACACATTGCCACATAAGACGCTAATACATTTTGTATGATTTCCTGAGCTTTTTGTAATGTTTCAATCCCTCGTCGTTGGCAATGCCACGAATGAAATTATCAATCATCACTTCATAAAGAACTTTAAAAGAGAACTTTTCAGGCGGAAAAAAAGCTGCATTGTGAAGGTCGATGAGGCGGCTGATATACAATCGCGCAAGTAACTCAATGCTGAGGTCTTCGCGATAAATACCCTGCCTGATGCCTTTTTCGATGTTTATTTTCATTTTCATGAAGATAAAATCAATGCGCTGTTCAATGTGTTGATGATAGACCACAGGATATAAGGATTCAAGATCGGAAGTTACCGATGGTGTAAGTTCGAGAAAACGCGTACTCATTGCCTGGCTTACGATCATCAGTATCTCGATGGCATTGGTATCCTCGAAATTATTTTCGTCAAAGATGGATTTAAAGGAATTGCGCTCGTATTCAAGCACTTTTTCTACAAGTGAGGCTTCGGAAGGAAACCAGGACCGGAGGTTGCTTTCCGGCAGTCCAAGATGTTCGGCAAGGTTGGAAGTTTTCAACTTCCGGATACCTGACTTCTGAATAAATTCCCTGGCACCGGAAAGGATACTTCGAAGGTTTTCGTCCATCCAAAATCTTTTGTGTGAGACAACTATTAATTAAAGGGTACAAATTTATAAAAAAAACTGTTTGGGTAAGATACAGGTTTATCCTCCCAACATCCTCAGGGTGAATAAACCACCTTTTGGCACTGTTTTCCTGCCGGAGTCAACAGTTCAAAAAAATACACTCCGGCATCGAGTTGCATTGCTTTGCCATCGAGCTGCTGCACATATTTCCCTGCCTGGATCAACTGATTGTCAACAAAAACAGCCACAGTACGGCCGGTTATATCTAGCAATGAGAGACTTACATTGCCAGCCCGCCTAAGTTTATAAGAAAAAACAGCCGTTTGCGAAAAAGGATTTGGCCAGGAATGTATAACTGCAGAGGGCTGGTCTGAAGATAAATCAGGCAATCCTACCGATTCAATATCCACAATCGCCGTGTAAATTCCCAACTGATTGTTATGAAGTCTTGTCCAAATGGGCCGCACAACATCGTTATAAGCTGAAATATTGCTGTAATCCCCAAAGAATGTCCAGGAAGATGGAATAAAAGGGGACTCGCTTACCTTAAAATTGGTAAACGTCTCACCTCCATCATTCGACATCGCCATATAAACATCCGTCTGGGTATCATTGTAATTCCTGCGATCGTAAAAAATACACCAAAGTTTCCCTGTAGCCTGATCTACACACATCCAGTTAAAAAACTGTTGCTTTCCAGGCGCATCATCATTTACCCTTTTCCGCTCACTCCAGGTTTCCCCTCCATCGGTTGATTTAATCATCCAAACATCAGTATCATCCGGCCCATTGCGTTGATCGGACCAATTGATGTATATGGCACCGCGGTTTGGCCCATTGCTGAGATCACAAACCGTTACCGGGAATCCATTGCTGCGCATAATGCCAGGGATAGCAAAATCCCATCCTCCGGGGAAATCACTTAATAGCCTGTCATCGTCGAGCCAGGTTTCACCACCATCCAGAGATCGATCGAACACAATACCTTCCGGTCCGGCCCAGGCAACATATATTTCTCCATTTGGCCCTACGGCCGGCACAGCTCCCTCAACCGTATTGTCGCTATCAATACAATCGCCGGCAGTTTTACTGAGGCGCACCGGCTCGCTCCAGGTTTCGCCCTGATCCATTGATTTTGAAAACCTTATTATGGAGCTATCGTTTGGACTTTCACTCCCATATTCATCAAATTGAGTCCATGTTACATAAATATGGTTGTTTGCAGGGTCAACCACGGCCCACTCTTTATCCTGCGCTTTTGTGCCGTTGAGGCCAATACCGGAACCGGCCGTCCAATTGGTTGTAAAATCGTCGGTACGCTGGCACACAATCCGGTCAATCCAGCTACCATTGGTTGGGTTGGAAAGATGTAAAAAGTAAAAACTTCCGACGGTGTCCACGATAATACAGGGATCGCCCCAAACACCGAGTTGGGGTGAAATCAGATCTTTATTTTCCCATGAAAAACCGCCATCAGAAGAGTAATAATAATTGGTTGTATTTGCCCCAGCCAATATTTGATTGGTATTTTGGGGATTGATCATGATGGAAGGTTCATTCGGATAATGAAGTGCTCCCATCAGAACATTGAGATGCTGTGCATGAACCGCCATTGAGCATATCAAAATTGAAGCAATTAAAAACTGTTTTCTCATCAAATGAAGTTTTTCTTTTCAAATTTACATAAAATTTTCCTTTTTCACTGAGGAATAAATACGAATTTGAGGATAATCCTAATACGAGTCCATAGTAGCTTAGTTTAATAAACAAGAATTATTGTAAAGTAAACAAAAAAACCAACCTATGGACACCAGTGAAATCATCTGATCTGCGTATGTTTGCATAAAATAAAAGGAATATTCTAAAATGCAACCGAAAGATGAAGTTTAAAATCAGAAAACCGGAAATGCACTGGCAAATCCTGATTGCCTTGATTGCGGGCACCCTTTTTGGCGTTTATTTTTCGGGGCAGGTAGTGTGGATTGGCTGGATGGGCGACCTGTTTCTGAAATTGCTGAAAATGGTCATTATTCCGCTGATTGTAAGTTCCATCATTACCGGCATTGCAGGCATTGGCAGTCCTGAAAACCTTGGGAGGCTTGGATTAAAAACCATTGGTTTTTACATGGGTACAAGCCTTTTGGCAATCCTTCTGGGATTATTTCTGGTGAATATGATAAAACCGGGCATGGGTGCTGATCTTTCCTTTGCCGAAACTGTGGATTCCCTTCCCGCAGCCGAACAGTCCATTGGTCAACTGCTCATGGATGCCATTCCTGAGAACATTTTCAAATCACTTTCGGAAGGCGCCATGCTTCCGATTATTTTCTTTTCAATGGTATTCGGATTTTTCACCAATCTGACGCCAGATCGTCATCAGAAAGTTATTCATGGCTTTTTTGATTCCGTTTTTGAAGTGATGATGAAAATTACCATGGCAGTCATTAAGCTCACTCCATTGGGGGTATTTGCGATTATTGCAACGGTAATTTCACGTTATGCAGGTGATTCTGGTGGATTGGCACAGATTTTCTCACGAATGGGCATTTACATGCTCACGGTGATGGCTGCATTGCTTATTCATAGTATGTTTACCCTGCACCTTGTCATCTGGCTATTGTCGGGAATAAATCCCATAAAACATTTCAAAAACATGTCAACACCCTTGCTCACGGCCTTTTCTACCTCTTCATCGAGTGCAACCCTGCCGCTAACCATGGAAGCCGTTGAACATAAAGATGGTGTTTCGGCACGGATATCAAGCTTTACCCTTCCACTGGGAGCAACCATTAATATGAATGGAACAGCGCTTTATGAGTGCATTGCCGTTATGTTTATTGCACAAGCCTACGGCATTGACCTGAGCCTGGGACAACAATTGGTTGTTGTGCTCACCGCATTGCTGGCAGCAGTTGGTTCTGCTGGCATTCCGATGGCAGGATTAGTAATGATGGCCATTGTGCTTAAGGCTGTCGGACTTCCTATGGAAGGCATTGGACTTGTTTTGGCCGTTGACCGGATACTTGATATGTTTCGCACGGCAGTAAATGTTTATGGCGATACCTGTGCTGCAGCCGTAATTGCAAAATCGGAAGGGGAACAACTGAATGTTTAATCCTTAAAAAAAACGCCTTTCCCCCACTCAGCTAATAATGGGCAGGTTGATGGATACCCGCGTACCTGCAGGGCTTTGATCTTCATGGTATAAATCTGTGAAATTGACAAACATATTTACACCATAGTAATTATTTAATAAATTGAGCCTCGACTTAACTAAGGAGATGCCGAGGGACTTCTTTTTCAACTCCGACTCCCCCTTTATCTCCATCGATTTTCTGCGGCCCACGCCATTGTCTTCAATAACACATAATAATTGTCCTTCTTCCATCGTAAAATTGATTTTAATTACACCAGTGGTTTTCAGTCCCATAATTCCATGCCAAATGGCATTTTCAACAAATGGCTGTATTAAAAAAGCGGGAATATAGCAGTTTTCAGTATCCACTGATACATCTGTAGTTATACTAAACTCAAATTTATGTTGGAACCGCAATGATTCCAACTCCATGTATAGGCTTAAAGCTGCTATTTCATCACTTAATGGAACCGCATGTTTCTGTGAGTTATTGAGAATTAACCGCATCAGGCGTGCGAATTTTGACAAGTATTGCGATGATGCCAGGCGGTCGTTTTTTATAATATAGGATTGTATGCTATTCAGTGTATTGAAAACAAAATGCGGATCCATTTGACGGGAAAGCGCCTGTTGCCTGAACCAGTTAAGGTCACTTTGCAGGTTATGCTCTTTCCTGATGGTGCGTAACCGACGCGAATAAAGATAAAAGAATGAAACGCCAATGAAAAGAATTACCAAAAGGATAAACCACCATTTTTCCCAGAAGGGTGGCAAAATGACAAATTGCAGGGTAGCAGGCGTAAGACTTTCCTGTCCATCCGAATTGATGGCAATTACTTCAAACTTATATTTGCCAGGGGGCAAAAAAGCATATTCAACCTCTGGATTATCAGTCTGTACCCATTGGTTATCTAGTCCCTTCAGCCGGTATTTATAGCGAAGGTTCCCTCCGTCCCGGTAGGAAATACCAGTGTATGAAATAACAATGAAATTTTGATCGTGAGCCAGGCGATATCCATCAGATGAAATGGTATCCCGGTTCATTATGCTCAATCCGGTTACATAAATAGGTGGGTTGTATTTGACAGGCTGGTATTTATCGCGATCAAAAATGGTTAGCCCGGCAGGTGTTACAATATAAATTTGCGCATCATTGCCTTTGAGTTGAGTAATTTCATTGGAAATAATCCCATGCTCTTTTTTCATAACAACAATCCTTGGGTTAACTTTGCCAAGTTCCCTGATATCAATCAAATTGAGCCCGTTATTTGTACCAACCCATAATTCATGCCCGGATAACAACATGGAAGTAATGGAATTTGATGACAACCCATTTGATCGTGTTAGCTGAAAGATGGAATCATTATTCTTTACAATCAGGCCCGAACCTTTTGTTCCCAGCACATACTCTCCATTGTCGTTATACACAACAATATTCGTAATCCGCTCTTTTAACATCGGGTTATTAATACCCAGGTATTCAAATCTTTTATTACAAAAAGTCCATAAACCATTAAAAGTCCCTAATAAAAATGAGCTGTCTGACTCCCTTTCAATGGCTTCGATCCTAAGCTCAATATTGTCATCCTTATAAGAATTATATACAACGTGCCCATCCTTTAAAATAGACAGCCCATTTGACTCTGCCAATAAAACTTCAGTAGCACTTATTGGGTAAATATCCTTTGTACTGAAAATGAATCGGCTAATATTAATTGGAATACCTTTATTCTTGTATTCATTGGTAAACTTTTGGAAATGCTGCTTATCATATGAATACAAGTAATCTTCAGTAACTATCCATAAGATTTCTTCTTTATAGGCTCTTAATAGATTTACTGTTACTAGATCCTTATCAAAAGGGACTACATCATGCACTTTCCCATTTTCAATATATCCGAAACGCTTGTTCAACAACCCTGCATAGAGTATCCCATTAAAGTATTGAACATCCTTAACATAATCTCCATTTAGATATGATCTTGATAAAGAATAAATACCTTCAGTCGGGAGATAAAATATGCCGTTTTCGAGAGTTGAAAACCATTTTCCCCCTTCGTTATCATTAAGTACCGATGTTACAGACAGACTGTCGAGATATGTTAATTCAGCTCTTTTATGCAATAAATTAATATTAAACTTTTCAACGCCACCATTTGCCATCCCGACCCATAAAAACCCTTGCTTATCAACATTTATCCATATTACCCTGTCCTTAAGAATCCGTGTCTGATAATTGCCTTCTGCCAGGACTAGGGTTATTCTGTCATATTTGGCGAAAATTATTCCTTTGCCTGGAAGGCGTTGTGCCATAATTTGACTATGTGAATATTTGTCAGATTTATCAATTGTAATGACATTATTTGAATCAAAGAAGTCTATTACTAATTTTATGGGTTCATTATTTTCCCCTTTACTGCAAAGCAATAACTGTTCATCCACCGAAACGATCATAGTATTGATTGAAGATGATGATAAATCATACAGAGCTGTCAATTCTCCTCCTCTATCAATACGATATATTTTACTGTCACTGATAAAACTAAAATAAACGTTATTGTTTTTGTCTGTCCTGAATGACTTTTTTATAGGAACAGCACCTTTTCCTGCAACCGACCGCAAAACACTATTGTATTTATACTGAACAATGGAATCATTACTAAAATAAGACAACTGAAACGGAAATCCAACAAACCAAACCCTGCCGGTTTCATCTTCATAAACTTCAAAAATAGTGTTTTCAGACAGCCCGTCTTCCTTATCAAAATTTTCAAACTTCTCACCATCAAACCGACTTACACCCATATTCGTAGCTATCCAAATATAGCCTTTTGAATCCTGGATCATATGATAAACCTCGGAACTGGGCAGCCCCTCGTTTACCGAAAAGTGACGGAACCCTGAATTATTAGCATAGAGATTTATACTAAGAATCAATAGAATAAATATAAGCAGTTTGCTACGCATGATCAAACGTGAAATAATATTCAAATATAAGCTATTTAGCTTAGGGCAATAGCATTTCTTGAATACTTTAAAGGGCTACATTTTATTTTGATGTGTTGGGATTAAATTCGCCGAGTTGAATAAAAGTTTTGTAAGGCATAGATTCTTGGAATAGAAGGGACGGAAGAAAAGGTTCAACCCTTTCAGGGCTGTAGTAATTATCTGCTCAT
>SWCB01000857.1_pt1 | contig 68239 bp, 58 predicted proteins | sample 4692901 | NCBI WGS metagenome assembly SWCB01 (sample SAMN10267276, study PRJNA491770) | bioreactor metagenome | isolation source: DHS bioreactor inoculated with subseafloor sediment | place: Japan: off Shimokita Peninsula | collected 2006-08 | reverse complement strand
GGAATCCGTATTGCTGGCATCGCTCATGCGCACTCCCCAGGTTCCGTGTGGCGATGGCCGGGTGGCAGTGGCCCCGTCTGCGTCAGGCAGCCCGGTGCCGGCTCGGGTTTCAGTATCTTGTCGCAGCCATTGCCTGGTCAAGGCCGTGTTCAGGCCAGCAGTGACATCCCGATGAGTGCAAGCACCAGCACCGCGTGCGGAAAGGCCACGGTGGGGCGCAGCGCATTGCGCGCATATTCGGCGATGAGCCCGGCCGTGCTGCCTCGTGCCGCCTCCCATTCACTGTGCAGCTGGCAGGCAGCCGTTGTGTCGGCCCCCTCGCGCACGAGCGCTTCGATGCGCAGGATACGCACCGACAGGCGCGCCTGAAACGTCCGCAGGATCGCTTCCTGAGCCCATAGCACGGCGACCAGGAAGGCCATCCAGTGTGCTGCGCTGCCGCTGATCAGGGCGATGGCCGACAGCGTCACCGACAGCAGCTTGAGCCACATCAGGCCGCGCTCATAGCGTTCATGGTTGTCCTGCAGGGTGGACCATTCGAGGCTGAGGGCGGGGGCGGCGTCGGGCAGCATGATGGGCGAGGGCGCAGGCCGGAGCCTGTGTTTGCATGAGGATGGCCGCAGGATACCCGATCGGGCCCGCTGCCCGGGTGTCCGTCCCGGCCCGAGTGTGCTTCCCGGTGCTTGCTGGAAGAGAAGGCTTGTACATGGCCTTGCGCAGGACCCCGTGCCGGTGCTGGGCGGCTGTCAGGCCGTGGCGGCTCAGCTCCGGGCGTCACCTGCCGGAGTACGCGTGTGGTGGTGCAGGTTGCGTTCGAGCCATTGTCGAACCTGCTCCGCCACCCACTCGCCGTCGTCCAGCGGCAGGTCATGTCCGGCGCTGGCGTGGAGCCTCAGTTCGCAATGCCAGGCGGCTGCGAGTGCGCGGGAGCACGCAGCGTTGACCAGGGTGTCGCGGCTGCTGGCGAGCAGCAGCATGGCAGCGGCTGGCTTCCGCGCTGGCGCGCGAAAGCGGGCGGCAGCGAGCAGCTGGCGCAGGGCATTGGCGCCGGTAACCGGATGCGCTTCGTGAATGCGGGTCCACGCCGCCGTCACCGTGTCGCTGTCGGCGTGGAGCTGGCTGGTGAGCCCAAGAATGGCACGTTCCTGCTCGCGCGCCTTGCCGCCTGCGACCGCCAGCCGCAGCAGGGGCAGATAGTTGCGCGGGCGCAGGCGCTGATGAAAGGGGCTGAACGGGCGCATGCTGGTATTGATGAGCACGCAGCTGTCGATGTCTTGCGGATGGGCGTCGGCCCATGCGACGGCTACCATCGCCCCGAGCGACATCGCCAGCACCTTGCACGGTCTTGTGACGGGCAGTGCCTGCAGCGCCGCATGACAGTGCTCCGCCATCTCCTCGACCCGCACCGGGCTGGCGAGCTGGTTCAGATCGCCGTTGCCGGGGAGGTCGAGCGTGATCACGCGGGCGTCGGGTACCTTGTGCGCAAAGGTGTCGGTGAAGCTGCCCCAGTGACGGCTTTCCCGTGTCAGTCCGCGCAGAAAGATCCAGGTCGTCATGGCTTCGGTGTTCAGGGGGGCGGGTGGTGGGTTCGGACTCAGACCCCGGGGGCCGAGGGATACCAGTGCGCCATCGCCCGCGCATGGTGGTCGGCGCGTGCCTCGCCCTGCGGCAGCCATCTGAGGTGGCTGCAGCTCGCGCGCGACAGGAAATCGAGCAGCGACAGATGGCGCCGCAGGACACGTTGCTGCCGGTGCGCGATCAAGGGGTTGAACATGCCGTGCCGGGTGAGCAACTGACGGGGATTCTTCTTGATCCACCGCCACGAGCCCATTTCCAGCGTCAGCGGCAGGAAGATGCGTTCGGGCGTTTCGAGGGCGCGCAGATGCAGGAAATCCCACAGGTCACCATGCGTCAGATACTGGCTGCTCTGGGGCTCGAAGATGTACGGGTGGTGAAGATGCGTGCGGTAGAAGACATCCTTGAGCGCATGAATCTCCGCCAGATGACTGAACGGCGTGCGCGTGTGCGCATACGGAAACCAGATGCGGTCGCTGACGCCGAAGCCGGAGTGGCAGTCCACTGCGAGGGAGAACTTGCGCGTGAGCAGGTCGGTTGCGACCAGGTCGCATACGGCCTGGCTCTCGGCTTCCATGCCAGCGTCGCTCGCGCCGCGATACCACGGCAGGCGCGCGCTGATCCGCTGCCCGCCCACCAGCATCGGCACGCGCTCGCTCGAATCGAGCGGGGCATTGCGCATCAGGTCCACGCCATTGGGGTTTGCGCGCGTACCCAGGCGCATGCCGCCAGGGTTGATCAGCGGCATGAACACGAAGCGCACGGTCTCGAGTTGCTGATGCAGGGTCACGTCCCACTGCAGGCGCGTCACCAGATACTGCAGATAGGCGATCGCGACCGTGGTGCCAATGCGCTCCAGCCCATGCACGCCGCCGAATATGCCGATGGCGGGAACGTCGGGCGCGGGGTTGCCAAGCGCGATGGCATACAGCGGGAGCGGTGCGCCCGAGCCCGTGTCGACCTGATGCACGACCCGGGTCTCGAGCTGGCCCGCGCCGGTCTCGATGACATGTTCCAGTGCGCTCAGTTCGGGAAGCTCGGCGTGCGTCACGTTCAGCCATTGGAAGGACCGGGTCACCGAGCATACCTGAGCCGCTCCTGCCTTGGCGCCGGAAGTTGCGGAAACGCACCGGGGGCCGCCATGCGTAGGCATTGAAGCGAAACGGTCATGTTTCCTTGCTAGGGTGGAGGGCCTTCAATCGCCTCTTTGCGGGGGATGTCATGAGCGGACTGATACGCAGGTGCGTGCGCTACCCGGCACGCTCGGTGGCCAGCGCACTGTTGTGGGGTGTGCTTGAGTTCGTCGCACTGCAGCGCTCGCGGCACAGAAGCAGGCAGCCGCGCGCCTGAGACGCTTCCCCGGGGCTCCACTTGCCGCCAGAGCCCGACGGGCGGCGTGCTGCAGGCACAGATGACGGAACTGACGGTCGTCGATGGCCTGACCGGGATCGGTCTGCAGTAGTGATAAATTCCGCATATCGAGGCATTAAGCAAGGCTGAAACGGCGCGTCCGGATACAATGTCACTACGTAATTGGTGATATTTCCGCGCGGATCTGACTTGCGATTTTTCCCTTCAACACTCTCCGGCAACGAGAACACGGTTCCGCGTCTGTACCTTTTCGGCACGCTGGCCATTGTTTTCTTGCTGACGCTCGCGCTGGCGAGCTTCTATTCGTGGCGGCACGCAAGCGATCACCGTGCGTCGCTGAGCCGGCTCGAGGAGGTTGTCACCCGGCAGCTCGAAGAACGGCTCTCCGCGGAGATGAGCTCGGCGCTCAGCTATCTCGAATTCACCCGCTCGCGTTCCGAGGAAGAGTTGCGGCGGACGGTTGTCGAGCAGGTCGATTCTGCGGTGCAGATTGCGGAGGCCATCCATGCGCAGGAGGCGGCACGCCGGCCGGCAGAAGAGGTCAGAAAGCTGATCGTCGAAGCACTGAGGCCAGTGCGTTTCTTCGAGGGGCGGGGCTACTACTTCATCGACGACATGAGCGGGCGCTTCATACTGCTGCCGACATCGCCGCAGCTTGAAGGGCGGCTGCTGCCCGATAACAAGGACGATCGCGGACGTTACATCATGCGCGGCCTGATCGATGCGGCACGCAGGCCTCAGGGCGAGGGATTCCTGGACTATCGCTGGTACCGGCCGGACCAACCGGAAAAGATGGCCGACAAGCTCGCCTATGTCCGCTACTTTGCGCCCTACGACTGGCTGATCGGCGCCGGCGACTATACGTACGAATGGGAGTCCCTGCAGCGACGCAAGGCGATGGCACGTTTTCGTGCGCTGCGGTTCGGGCAGAGCGGTTACATCGGTGTGCTCGACAACGAAGGGCGCCTGTTGCTGTCGCCCTCCGACCCCGAGCTGGAGGGGCGCCCCTTGCACGCCATTTCCGCCGCCGAGCGTGATGCGCTGGAGCGCATTCATCGCAAGGCGCAGGAAGGTGGCGGGCTGCTGCGCTACCAGTGGTTCGATGCCCGGATCGGCCGGGCAGCCAACAAGGTGGCGCTGGTGCGGAACTATGAACCGTGGGGCTGGACGCTGGCTGCAACGGTGTTCGAGGATGAGTTGCAGGTCGCGCTCGATGCCGAGCGCCGGGCGCATGAAAGCGGGGGCGCGCAGGCGACTTCGCGCATGCTGCTCAACGTCGCGCTGGCGCTGCTGCTTGCGCTGGCGGCTTCGCTGCTGTTTTCGCGCTGGTCGCGCAAGCTGTTTCGTGCCTATCACGCCGATAATCTGGCGCAGCGCGAAGCCTTGCGACGTCAGGCCATCGAGTTGCGTGAGAGCGAGGACAGGCTGGGGGTGATTCTCGATAGCGTGGAGGCCTACATCTATATCAAGGGCGCCGATTACCGTTACCAGTATGCCAACCGGCAGGTCTGCGATTTGTTTGCCTGCGACCTGAAGAATGTCGTGGGCAGGGACGATGGCGCTTTCTTCGATGCCGAGACGGCAAAGCGCTTGCGCGAAAACGACGCACGTGTGATTGAGGGGGGCGAGCGGGTCGCAACGGAGGAGGTGAATACCCGCCACGGTGAGGACGGACCGCGGACCTTCCTGTCGGTGAAGATCCCCTTGCGGCGGGAAGATGGCAGCATCTATGCGCTGTGCGGCATCTCGACCGACATCACCCAGCGCAAGGTGATGGAAGACGAGATCCGGGTGCTGGCCTTCTACGATGCCCTCACCGGTCTGCCCAACCGGCGCCTGCTGGTCGATCGTCTGCAGCAGCAGCTTGCTGCCAGCGGACGCAGCAAACGCAGCGGTGCCTTGCTGTTCATTGATCTCGATAATTTCAAGACGCTCAACGACACCCTTGGGCACGACAAGGGTGACCTGCTGCTCAAGCATGTAGCTGCCCGTCTGGTGCACTGCGTGCGGGAAGGGGATACGGTTGCCCGTCTTGGCGGGGATGAGTTCGTCGTGATGCTGGGCAACCTCGGCAGCGACCGGGCAGAGGCTGCCGCGCACGCGAAAGCCGTCGGCGAGAAGATTCTCAAGAGTCTTGGCGAACCACACGACATCGACGGGCAATCGCATTTCAGTACGCCAAGCATCGGGGTCGCGCTGTTTGCGGGCAAGAATCACAAGGTCGATGATCTGCTCAGGCAGGCCGATCTCGCCATGTATCAGGCCAAGGCCGACGGGCGCAACACCATGAGCTTCTTCGATCCGGAGATGCAGGCTGCACTCAATGCACGCGCCGCACTTGAGGCTGATCTGAGGTGCGGCCTGAAGCTTGGGCAGTTCGAGCTGCATTATCAGCCGCAGGTGGATTACACCGGGGCGCTGATCGGCGCCGAGGCGCTGCTCCGCTGGAATCATCCGACCCGTGGTCTGGTGCTGCCGGACGCATTCATTCCGGTTGCTGAAGACACCGGTCTGATCGTGCCGCTCGGCGCCTGGGTGCTCGATACCGCCTGCGCCCAGTTGCGGACGTGGAGCGACACGCTGGACACCGCAGCCCTGACCCTGTCGGTGAATGTCAGTGCGCGCCAGTTCCGGCAGGCCGATTTCGTCGATCTGGTGCTGTCGGCGCTCAATCGCAGTGGCGCCAATCCGCGATGCCTGAAGCTCGAGCTGACCGAAAGCCTGCTGCTCGTCGACGCCGAGGAAACCATCGCCCGCATGGCCGCGCTCAAGGCGCACGGCGTCGGATTCTCGCTGGATGACTTCGGCACCGGGTATTCCTCCCTGTCCTATCTCAAGCGCCTACCGCTCGATCAGCTCAAGATCGATCGTTCCTTTGTCCGCGACGTCCTCGCGGATCCCAACGACGCGGCGATTGCGCGCGCCATCATCACCCTCGCGGAAAGTCTTGGCCTGAGCGTGATTGCCGAAGGGGTGGAAACGGTCGAGCAGCGCGACGCCCTGGCCAGGCAGGGGTGCCTGAGCTACCAGGGCTATTATTTCGGGCGACCGGGACCGGTCGAGGCGCTGTTCAAGCTCCGGGCGTGAGCTGGGCGCGCGTGCGCCAGCGTCTGAAGCGTGCCCGGGACGCACGCTTCGTGGTATCCGCGCCTCATTTCTGTGCATCTTTCGCCGTATGAGCGCACGCAGCGCTGCCATCAATGTCTCAGCTGAGGGATAATGACGGACTGCGTCAAAAAACGGACACTGAAGCAATGAAGCGTGTTGATGATTTTCGCCTGCGGCTCGGCTCGCATGAACTGGTACCGATCATGGTGGGAGGCATGGGTGTCGATATCTCGACGGCCGAGCTTTCACTGGAGGCTGCGCGCCTCGGTGGTATCGGGCACATTTCCGACGCGATGGTGCCGACCGTTTCCGACCGGCGCTTCAACACCAAGTTCGTCAAGAACAAGCTCAAGCAGTACAAGTTCAACGTCGCAAATTCCGACAAGTCGGTGGTGCAGTTCGACCTCGGACTGCTCGCCGAAGCGACGGCCATGCATGTGGGCAAGACCATGGAGGCCAAGCGCGGCCCGGGTCTGGTCTTCATCAACTGCATGGAAAAGCTGACCATGAACGGCCCCAAGGAAACCTTGCGGGTGCGGCTGCAGGCCGCCATGGACCATGGCATCGACGGCATCACGCTGGCAGCGGGTCTGCATCTGGGCTCGTTTGCGCTGATCCAGGATCATCCGCGCTTCAAGGACGTCAAGCTGGGCATCATCGTGTCCTCGCTGCGCGCACTGCAACTCTTCCTCAAGAAGAACGCACGCACCGGCCGCATGCCCGACTACGTCGTGGTTGAAGGCCCGCTCGCGGGCGGTCACCTCGGGTTCGGCATGGACTGGGCCGCATTCGACCTGGCCTCGATCATGGTCGAGATCCGCGACTGGCTGCAGGCTGAGCAGCTCGATATTCCGCTGATTCCGGCCGGCGGCATCTTTACCGGCAGCGACGCGGTGAATTTCCTCGAAATGGGCGCCGCGGCGGTTCAGGTCGCCACACGCTTCACCGTCACCGACGAGTGCGGGCTGCCCGAAGACGTGCAGCAGGAGTACTTCAAGGCCAGCGAGGATGACATCGAGGTCAACGGCATTTCGCCGACCGGCTATCCGATGCGCATGCTCAAGAGCAGCCCTGCGATCGGCAGCGGCATTCGCCCCAACTGCGAGGCCTTCGGCTATCTGCTCGACGCCAAGGGCAACTGCCAGTACATCGACGCCTACAACCGCGAAGTTGCCGCGCATCCCGAGGCCGCCAAGGTCAAGGTGATGGACAAGACCTGCCTGTGCACCCACATGCGCAACTTCGACTGCTGGACCTGCGGCCACTACACCTATCGGCTCAAGGACACCACGCGCAAGAATGAGGATGGCAACTACCAGATCCTCTCGGCCGAGCATGTGTTCAACGACTACCGCTACAGCACCGGCAACACGATCGCCCTGCCGCCGGAAGTCACCGCCTGAAGCCGTTCTGATCGCGCCGGCGTCCCTTCACCGGGAACGCCGGCGTTCTTGTTTGTGCGACTGCTTTGGCTGATTCGGCCGCCCTGCGGATCGCAGGCGTCGTTGCTGCGGGATGCCCCGTTCAGCCGTAACGGCGCATGGCCTGCACGGCGAGGCCGGCGCCGATGCTGCCGTACAGATCGCCCTCGACGCTGCGTGCCTGCGGCAACTCTGCCGCGATCTGCTTGCGCAGCTGCGGAACCCCGCTGGCGCCGCCAGTGAAATACACCGTATCCACCTGATCCCGCGCCACGCCCGCCTGATTGAGCAGGGTGCTGACCGTCTCCGCCACGCGCCCCACCAGCGTTCGCGTGGCAAGCGTGAAGGCGTCGCGGGTGATGCTGTGGGTGAGGCCGGGCTCCAGCCGGTCGAGTTCCAGCATCGCCTCGGGCGCCGCCGACAGGTCGATCTTGGCCTGTTCCACCTGCAGCGCCAGCCAGTGCCCTTCCCGGCGTGCGATCAGCCGCGAGAGCCGGTCCAGTTCGGTACGGGCGGTGGCGTCACGGTAGATATGCTGAAGGTCGGAGGTGACCTGGCGGGCGTAGGCAAAGTTGATCGTGTGCCAGGTCGCGAGCTGAAAGAAGATGCTCGACGGAATCTCTGCACCGTTCTTCATCTTTCCGCGGTAGCCGAGCAGGGGCATCACGCATTCGAGACTGAGCGCACGGTCGAAATCGGTGCCGCCGATATGCACGCCGGCATTGCCGAGCAGGTCTTCGCGGCGGTCCTCCGCACGCGCGCGCTCGGGCGAGAGCCGAATCAGGGAAAAGTCCGCAGTGCCGCCGCCGATGTCGGCGACGAGCACCAATTCCTCACGATCGAGTGAGGCCTCGTAGTGCAGCGCCGCACCGATCGGTTCGAACTCGAAGCTGACGTCCCGGAAGCCGACCTGGCGGGCAACCTCTTCGAGGGTGTCCTGCGCCTTGCGGTCTGCCTCCGCATTGTCATCCACGAAATGTACCGGACGGCCGAACACTGCCTGCTCGAAGGGGCGGCCCGCCTGTGCCTCTGCACGTTGCTTGAGCTCGCCGATGAAGCTTGCGAGCAGCTGGCGAAAGGGCAGCGCGCGGCCCAGCACTTCGGTGTGGCCGTCGATCAGGCTGCTGCCGAGCAGGCTCTTGAGCGCCCGCATCAGGCGCCCCTCGTAACCTTCCAGGTACTCGCCAAGCGCGGCGCGCCCGAAGCAGGTGGTGTCCTCGTCGGCGTTGAAGAACACCGCAGATGGCAGGGTTGGCTTGTCGTCTTCGAGGGTGAGCAAGGTCGGTGCGCCCGGGCGCAGCCAGCCGATGGTGGAGTTTGAGGTGCCGAAGTCGACGCCGCAGGCACGGGCAGGCGCAAGGCTCATGATGTAGGTACAGACCAACGAAAGAGGGCTGCGATGCTACTCGATGAGGCGGGGAAGGGCGAGATTATTTCCCCGTGCGATGGACTGCGGCGGTGTGGCGGCAACAGGGGCGGGCGGAGCGTGTACCCCGGATGCGCGCAGGTGTAGGCTTGATGATCATGACCGAACTCAAAAAGTCCAGGCGGGCAGCCAGCCCGAAATCCGCGCCTGCCGTAACACCATGTGCCGATGCTGCGGCCGGTGGCGCCGCTTTGAAGCTCGTTCTGCGCCGGGTGGCGATCGACACCTATCGGGAGAACGTGGCCTATCTCCACCGCGACTGTGCGGTGTATCGGGCTGAAGGCTTTCAGGCCTTGTCCAAGGTCGAGGTGAGAGCCAACGGCAAGCGTATTCTGGCAACCCTGAACGTGGTCGACGACGAGCACATCGTCGGTTGCGCCGAACTGGGGGTGTCCGAGGATGCCTTCGATCTGCTCGGCGTGGCGGACGGGCATCCGGCGTCGATCTCGCAGGCCGAACCGGCCTCGTCGATCCCGGCGCTGCATCGCAAGATCGCGGGCGAGCGCCTCGATCAGAATGATTTTCGCGCCATCGTGCGCGACATCGCCGAGCACCGTTATTCGAAGATCGAGCTCACGGCATTCGTGGTGGCCTGCAATCAGGGCGAACTCGATCGTGAGGAGGTCTATTACCTCACCGATGCCATGGTGGCTTCGGGGCGGCGGCTCGACTGGCGTGAGCGTCCGGTGGTGGACAAGCACTGCATCGGGGGCATTCCGGGCAACCGCACCTCGATGCTGGTGGTGCCGATCGTGGCCGCGCACGGCATGCTCTGTCCGAAGACCTCGTCGCGGGCGATCACCTCGCCCGCCGGCACCGCCGACACCATGGAGGTGCTCGCCAATGTCGAACTGCCAATGGAGGCGCTGGCCGAGATCGTGCGCGAGCACCGCGGTTGCGTGGCCTGGGGGGGCACCGCACACCTGTCGCCGGCCGACGATGTGCTGATTTCGGTCGAGCGTCCGCTGTCGATCGACTCGCCGGGCCAGATGGTGGCCTCCATCCTGTCGAAGAAGATCGCCGCCGGCTCTTCCCACCTGATACTCGACATCCCGGTCGGCCCGACTGCAAAAGTCAGGTCCATGCCCGAGGCCCAACGCCTGCGCAAGCTGTTCGAGTTCGTCGCCGGGCGCATCAATCTCACGCTCGACGTGGTGATCACCGATGGCCGCCAGCCGATCGGCAACGGCATCGGGCCTGCGCTGGAGGCGCGCGACGTGATGCAGGTGCTGGAGAACGATCCCACTGCCCCCAACGATCTGCGACAGAAAGCCTTGCGCCTTGCCGGCCGGATGCTGGAGTTCGATCCCGATGTGCGCGGCGGTGAAGGCTTCGCGATCGCGCGCGACATCCTGGATTCGGGCCGCGCGCTGGCGAAGATGCAGGCCATCATCGATGCCCAGGGCGCCAAGCCCTTCCGCCAGGAGCATCCCGACTGTGGGAGCCTGAGCTTCGACGTGCTGGCCGAGACGGATGGCGTGATTACCGGTATCGACAATCTGCAGATCGCGCGCATTGCGCGGGTAGCAGGTGCGCCGAAGGTGCAGGGCGCGGGCGTGGATCTGTTTCACAAGCTCGGCGAGCGCGTCACCAAGGGGCAGGCATTGTTCCGGGTGTATGCGGACTTTCCGTCCGATCTTGAGTTTGCGCGCCAGGCTTGCGCGCGCAGTTCGGGCTATACGCTGGGTTTGGCGGACGACGTTCCGCATCGCTTCGTGGAGTTCTGAGCATGATTGATCTGTTGCTGTGCTTCGAAGACGAGGCGCCTCTGGCCGCACGGATCGCGGAGGCCGCCGGCGTGCCCTGCGAACGGGTGGTGCGCCACCGCTTCCCCGATGGCGAACTGAAGCTGCGCCTGCCGCCGGCGCTGCCGGCGCGCGTGGCGATACTGCGCGGTCTCGACCATCCGAACGAGAAACTGGTCGAACTGCTGCTGAGCGCGCGCACGGCGCGCACCCTGGGTGCCGGCCAACTGGTGCTCATCGCGCCCTATCTCGGCTACATGCGCCAGGACATCGCGTTTGCGCCCGGTGAAGTGGTCAGCCAGCGCGTGGTCGGCGAGTTTCTGGCTTCGCTGTTCGATGCCGTGCTCACTGTCGACCCGCATCTGCACCGTATCAGTCGCTTGTCCGAGGCGGTGCCCGTTGCACAGGCGCTGGCCTTGTCTGCCGCCCCCTTGCTGGCGGAGTTGATCGCGGCCAGGCGCCCCGCAGCGCTGTTGCTTGGGCCCGATGCAGAGGCCGCTCAGTGGGTGGCTGCCGCGGCGCAGGCGCATGCTTTCGACCATGGCGTGTGCAGCAAGCAGCGCCATGGTGATCGCGAGGTGCATGTCACCCTGCCGGAAATGGCATTTGCCGGGCGGCAGGTGGTCCTGATCGACGATGTGGCCAGCAGCGGACATACCCTGGCCGTTGCAGCCAAGCAGCTGCTGGCGGCCGGCGCGGCATCGGTCGACGTCGCCGTGACCCATGCCCTGTTTGCCGACAATGCACTGCAGACAGTGCAGGCCGCCGGGGTGGGGGCGGTGTGGAGCACCGACTGTATCGCGCATCCCAGCAATGCGGTCGGTGTGGCACCCATGCTGGCGCAGGCGTTGCGGAGCCTGAAATGAACTGCCGCTGCGCCTGGGTGTCCGACGATCCGCTGTACATCGATTATCACGATAACGAGTGGGGTGTGGCGCGTCACGATGCAGCGGGACTGTTCGAGTTCCTGTTGCTGGAGGGCGCGCAGGCCGGGTTGTCCTGGATTACGGTCCTGAAAAAGCGGGCGCATTACCGGGACGTGTTTGATGGTTTCGATCCGGTGCGGATTGCGTGCTGGGATGATGGCAAGAAGGCTGCGCTGATGGCCGACGCCGGCATCATCCGCAATCGTGCCAAGATCGAGGCGGCTGCGATCAATGCACGCGCCTGGCTGGCAATGCAGGACGAGGGGCTCGATCCCGCCGTGTGGCTGTGGCAGTTTGTCGGCGGGACGCCTCAGGTCAATGCCTTTGCGTCGCTGGCGGAGGTGCCGGCGAGCACCCCGGTCAGTGAAGCGATGAGCAAGGCCTTGCGCAAGAGGGGGTTCAAGTTTGTCGGGCCGACGATATGTTACGCGTTCATGCAGGCCGTTGGCATGGTGAACGACCACACTACCGATTGTTTCCGCCATCCTGGCCCCTGACGCTGAGCCTGAGTGGCGCCTGGCGTTTCAGATCTGCCGGATGCTTCCATTATCGATGACGATTACGGCAGGTAATGCTAGGATCACTGGCCCGTCAAGTGAATTTGTCACGCGACGGGCTTGCACAATCATTTTTGGCAAGTGAGGGGGCGTGTGGAGCAAGCGGGAAAAACTGTCGTGTTTGCCGACCTGACGGGTAGCACCGGTCTGTTCGAGTCGGCTGGCAACGTCGTCGCGACGCATGTCGTGACGCGCTGCACGCAAACGCTCGGCGCGCACTTCGCACGCGCGGGCGGACACATGGTGAAGTACCTTGGCGACGGCGTGCTGGTGACCTTCGATGACACGGTGGCAGCGGTCGAAGCCTGTATCCGCACCAAGGACATCCTGCACGACATCAATGCCGACCGGTTCCGTCATGCGCCGCTTGGTTTCAAGATCGGGATCGAGCACGGTCCGATCATCGAGCAGGATGGCGATTGCTATGGCGACGCGGTCAATGTCGCGTCACGGTTGAGCGACCGGGCCGAAGCCAACGAAATCCTGATCGGCGAGCCGGTGTTCCGTCGTTTGCCCGAGCATCTGCGCCAGTCATGCAGCAGTCTCGACCGGATCACGGTCAAGGGAAAGTCGGAGCCGATCAGGGTGTGGCGTATCGACTGGGCCCGCACGGCCGAGTCCACGATTACGGTATCAATCGACACCATTGCCGGTGGCTCGCGTGCGCAAGTGCTGCAGCGGCTCGATCTTGATCTGCTGGATCAGCACCTGAAGCTGTTGCCCTCGGACGGTCCGCTGGTGATCGGACGTGGTGACGAAGTGGGCATGAACATCAACGACCCGAGGGTGTCACGTCGCCACGCCCGGATCGAATGGGTCAACGGTCAGTGCGTGCTGACCGACTTCAGCAGTAACGGCACATGGGTGAGCTTTGCCGGTGCGGTTTCGCCGGTGATGCTCAAGCGCGACAGCTGCATGCTGCATGGGCGGGGAGAGATCGGGCTTGGGGCTGCGCCCGACGACTTTACTGCACCAACCCTGAGCTTTCAGGTCATCGACGAGGTCTGAAAAGCGCGCAGGGCTGGCGTCAGAGCGTTACTGTCAGGCGCTGGCGCTGAGCAGTGAGCCGCTGATCGATGTCGAGGCGTTGCTCCCGTAGGATGCGGCCAGCTCCATGATCTGCTTGAGCAGGCGCGCTTCGCTCGACACCGATTGCCCGCCACTTGTGGCTGACTCCGATGTGGCGCTGGGCGGCTGAGCCTGACCGTAGGCTTGCGCTTCGCTTGCGTTCACGAGCCCGTCACCGTCGGCATCTGCGGTATCAAAGTTTGTTGCGAGTGCGGAGAACATCGAAGCGAGGTTGCTGTTGCTTGTTTCGCTGGCCATGGTTGTGAGCTCGTCCTGGCTGAGGCCACTGTCGTCGCTTCCTTGCGGCGGCGGGGGCGGCGGCATGCCACCCATTGCGCCCATGCCGCTTTCCGCCATGCGCATCTGCTGGAACTGGCTGTCGAGCTGATCGCCGAGTTGCTGCAGGCGCGAAGACAGTTCGTCTTGCGTGACCTTTCCGTCTTCGTTGCTGTCGAGTGCAGTGAACAGCTCTTCTGCGCTGGCGCTGGTGTCCGACAGGCCGCTCAGCGCGGTCTCAAAATCACTTTGCTCAAGATAGCCCTGGCTTTTCGTGTCGAGCTTCGAGAACAGGTCTTCCGACATCCGGGACGCGTCGGGGCGACGGGGCATCGACTGACTGCTCTGGGTGCTGGCCCAGTTGGTATAAGACATGCCGCTGCTGCTGATTGCGCTGGTCATGGTGTGACTCCTTGTCTGGTCGAGTTGCGGCTACCGATGGAGCCGCACGCTTTCATAATCTATGCGCAGGATGTAGCTGTAGTTTGTCCGCCTCGTATCCGTTCTGATACGAGGCGCAGCGCAGGGGGTCGGGGGGTCAGTCCCGTGGCAGGGTGACGCGAGCAATGAGTCCGCCGCCGGGGGCATTGCGCAGGCTCAGTTCGCCGCGGTTGCGATGCGCCGTATCACGTGCAATCGACAGCCCCAGCCCGACCCCGCCCGAGTTCCGGTTGCGCGAGTCCTCGATGCGGACGAAGGGTTCCATGACCTGGGCGATGCGGTTCTCCGGAATGCCCGGTCCCTTGTCCCTGACTTCGATGATCAGGCTTGATGGCCCGTCGGTGAGGCTCAGTGTCGCCGCGTCACCGTAGCGGACCGCGTTGTCGACGAGGTTGTCGAGGCAACGGCGCAGCGCATGCGGCAGGCCTTCAATCGGTTCTGCCTGTCCGATGACGCTGACCTGATGGCCATTCTCCTGCGCGTCCTCGGCGACGGAGTCGACCAGTGACTGGATATCGATGCGTTGCCAGGCCTCGTCCAGCGCTTCGCCGCGCAGGTAGCTGAGGGTGGCGTCGAGCATCGAGGTCATCTCGCCAATATCGTTGCGCAGCCTTTCGCCAACGTCAGTGTCGGCAAGGGACTCGATGCTCAGTTTCATGCGTGTGAGCGGAGTGCGCAGATCATGTGACACGGCTGCGAGAAAGCGTTCGCGCGCTTCAATCTGCGCCCGGATATTGTCCTGCATGCGGTTGAACACGCGACTTGCGCGGCGAGCTTCCCGTGGGCCCTGTTCTTCGATTGGCGGGCTGCTCAGGTTGTCGCCCAGTTTCTCCGCTGCAGATGCAAGCTGCTGGATCGGTCGGGCGAGCATGCGTGCCCCGTACCACGCCGCCACGGTGACCGCGATGAACTGGATGAGCAGGCCAATCAGCATGCCGTTCAGGGGTGACGGTGGCGGCGGACGACGAAGCGCGTCTGGTGGTTGCGCTCGGTCCGGACGCAGTGCGCTGGACTGGGGCGCGGGGCGCTCCGCAGACGGGCCGCCAGGTGCGAGGTTGATGAATACTGCGAAGACCAGGATGTGGCTTGCAAGGACCGCCAGCACCACCAGCCCGAACAGTCGCCCGAACACCGTATCCGGCATGAAGCGTTTCACTGGGAAACCTCGGCGTCGAACAGGTAGCCCTCGCCGCGAACGGTCTTCAGCAGGCGTGGCAGCCGAGGATCTTCCTGCAGTTTCTGCCGCAGGCGCGACACGAGCAGGTCGATGCTGCGGTCAAAGGCTTCAGCCGCACGGCCCCGGGCGGCGTCGAGCAACTGGTCGCGATTGAGTACGCAGCGCGGCCGCTCGATGAATGCCCACAGCAGTCTGAACTCCGCATTCGACAGCGGAATCGCGAGCTGGGCAGGAGAGGTGAGCAGGCGCGTGAGCGGGTTGAGGTGCCAGCCGTCAAAGCGCACCTCGGCCTTCTTCTGCGGCGAGACATTGCTGGCTGGCGTTGCAGTGCGCGTGCGACGCAAAATGGTGTTGATGCGGGCCACCAGTTCGCGTGGCTCAAAAGGCTTCACGACATAGTCGTCGGCGCCGAGTTCAAGGCCGACGATGCGGTCGGACAGCTCGCCGCGCGCGGTGACCATGATGATCGGGATCTGGCTGTCGGCCCGCAACTGCCGGCACAGACTGAGTCCGTTCTCGCCAGGCAGCATCAGGTCGAGGATGATGACGTCGATTTCGCTGTGCGCCAGAACGCGGCGCATCTCTTCGCCGTCTGCGGCCAGCTTGCAGCTGAAGCCGTAGCCGTCCAGGAACTCGGACAGCAGTTTGCGGATCTGGGGATCGTCGTCGACGATCAGTATTCGGGCTTGCATTGCTTGTGACTCCGGGCGACCAAAGGACCGCGTCAGTGACGGCGGCAAGGCAGCATTTTCCCGGAGTCGGGCAGGGTGTGCTTAGCGGATTTGTAGCGAAGCAGATACATCACGCCGACGGGATATCGGCGCGATGTGATCGGAGTGTCAGCGCTCGGCGAGCAGCGCGTTGATGGCGAGGACGTCTTCTTCGCCAAGTGTGCCGGCTGCGGCTTTCAGGCGCAGCTGGGCCAGGAGGGTGTCGTAGCGGGCACGGGACAGCTTCTGCAGCGTATCCGCGAGCTGGCTCTGGGCGTTGAGTACGTCGATGTTGATCCGCACGCCAACCTCGTATCCCAGCTTGTTGGCTTCCAGCGCAGAGGTTGAGGACAGTCTCGCCGCTTCGAGCGCACGGACCTGGGCCATGCCGCTGGTCACGCCGAGGTAGGACTGCCGTGCGGCGAGCGCTGCGCTGCGGCGTGCATCTTCGAGGTCGGCGTCCGCCTTGAGCTTGAGTGCAGCAGCTTCACGCTCGCGTGAGGACACGCCGCCGCCCTGATACAGGGGGACGTTGAGCTGCAGGCCGACGGTTGTGGCGTCGCTGCGGTCGTAGGAGATCGACGGGCGATTGTTCAGACTGTGCGTGGCGACGAGGTCGAGCGTGGGCATGTGTCCGCCACTGACCCGCGACACTTCGCGGGTGGCAATCTCGCGCGCCAGTTGCTGCGCCTGAACGCCGAAGCTGCCTTGCTCGGCGGCAGAGACCCACTCACCGATGTTGTCGGGCTGGGGGCGCTGGAGTTCCACGCCTGAACGCAGGCCTGCGAGCGGCTCCGGCTCCTTGCCAATGATTTGCGCAAGCGATTCGCGACGGACGTCGAGGTCGTTGCGCGCAGCGATTTCCTGTGCCGAGGCGAGGTCGAAGCGTGACTGCGCTTCGTGCACGTCGGTGATGGTGACGGTGCCGACCTCGAAGCTGGTCTTGGCAATCTCCAGCTGTTCGGCGGCGGCAGTGCGCAACTGGCTCACGGCCGCCAGTGTGTCTTCTGCATTGAGCACGTTGAAATAGGCCTCGGCAGTGCGCAGGATCAGGTCCTGACGCGCCTGTCCGTACTGACTGTCCGCGAGCGCTGTCTGCAGTTCCCCCTGCTTGTATTGCACCCAGTTCTGCCAGCGGAACAGCGGCTGGGTCAGCTGAACGGCGTAGCCATTACTGTTATACGTGTAATCGCTGCTCGCACTTGAAGCCCGGTAGCTGACATCGTTCCAGGTTGATGTTGCAGACGCTGCGATGACGGGAAGCAGACCCGCACGCCCCTGGACCACCTTTTCCTGTCCAGCCTCGAACTGGGCTCTGGCTGCGGAAAACTTGGCGTCGTTTGCCAGCGCATCGCGGTAGACCTGTGTTAGGTCGGCGGCAAAGGCTGCGCTCGCAAACAGACTCGAAAGGCAAATCGCCAGGGCGCGCTTCATTTGATTCTCCGTGGTTCTCAGTACTGCGGCATCTTCGGATCGACCCGGCCAGCCCACTCGGACACCCCGCCGGCAAGGTTGATGACCTTGCCGAAGCCTTGGCGCTCAAGGAACATCGCAACCTGCGCGCTGCGTCCGCCGTGATGGCAGATCACGACGATTTCGCGCTCGCGGTCGAGCTCCTGGCTGCGGGCTGGCACCGAGTTCATCGGCATCGCCTGCGAGCCTTCGATATGACAGAGCTCGAACTCCCACGGCTCGCGCACATCGAGGAGCAGTGGTGATGGCTGCTGCGGATCATTGAGCCATTCGGCCAGTTCAAGGGGGGAAATGTGACGCATGGCAGTCGATCAGAAGCGGAAGGTGTCATGACGCTGCGCGTTACGCAGCATCGGCACCATGGTTTCAAAAACGTCTTCGGTCCGGAAGCGGCCTTCGGCTTCGCAGGTGACGAGGCGGGCCTTCATGACCGGGGCCTCGCCAACAAAGGCAAACAGCCGGCCACCGACCTTGAGCTGCGCGAGCAGCGACTGCGGCAGGAAGGGCAGGCCGCCCGACACCACGATCACGTCGTAGGGCGCACGCTCGGCCCAGCCCAGGGCTGCGTCGCCTTCTTCGACGATGACGTTTTCGACGCCATTCCGGGCGAGGTTGGCGTGGGCGAGCTTGACCAGTTCGGGTTCGATGTCGACGGTGCGCACCCATTCGGTCTTGGCTGCAAGCAGGGCGGCGAAGTAGCCGGAGCCGGCACCGATCTCGAGCACGGAGTCGGAGCGATGCAGCTGGAGCGATTGCAGAATCTTGCCTTCGATCACCGGCTTGAGCATGACCTGACCCGCGCCGATCGGAATTTCCACGTCGGCAAAGGCCAGCGAGCGGGAGGCCGCAGGCACGAATTCTTCGCGCTTCACGGTCATCAGGAGGTCGAGCACACCCTGATCCAGGACCTCCCAGGGACGGATCTGCTGCTCGACCATGTTGAAGCGCGCTTGTTCGAAGTTCATCAGGTACTCCTGGCTAAATATTAGCACACGCTAATGTATAGCGTGACCGAATGAGAAACCATCATATTCTAACGCAGTTGGTGCACCGCACGCTGTGCCCCCGACCGGCTGAGCCATCGTGCTGGCCAATGTGGGGGCGGGCGGTGCAAGTCGCGCCGGCATATCACGTGGCCTCGGCCTTCGCCGCGGGCTTTACCCGGTACCAGGCGGCATAGAGCGCGGGCAGAAACAGCATGGTGAGCAGGGTTGCGACGGTCAGTCCGCCCATGATGGCCACCGCCATCGGCCCGAAGAAGGCCGAGCGCGACAAGGGGATCATGGCCAGAATGGCCGCGGCCGCCGTGAGCATGATGGGGCGGAAGCGGCGCACGGTGGACTCTACGATGGCCTCCCATGGCGGATGACCTGCGTGCGTGTCCTGTTCGATCTGGTCGACGAGGATCACCGAGTTGCGCATGATCATGCCCGACAGCGCGATCGTGCCCAGCATGGCGACAAAGCCGAAGGGCTTGTTGAAGGCGAGCAGGAAGGCAGTGACGCCGATCATGCCAAGCGGCGCCGTCAGTACCACGATCAGGGTGCGCGAAAAGCTCTGAAGCTGCAGCATCAGCACCGTGAGTACGACCAGAATGAAGAGCGGTACGCCGGCCGCAACCGAGCTGCCCCCCTTGCCGCTCTCTTCGACCGAGCCGCCGACTTCCAGACGATAGCCCAGCGGCAGTGTCCTTTCGATGCTGGCAATTTTCCCCGCAAGCTGCCCGACCACGACGGCGGGCTGGACCGTGCCGTACAGACTGGCGCGGACGGTCACCGTCGGAACCCGGTTGCGGCGCCAGATCACGCCTTCCTCGAAGCCGTACTCTGCGGTGGCGACCTGCGCCAGCGGCACACTGCGCCCGCCACTGACAGGCAGTGCGAGGTCTGGCAGCAGGCCAAGATGCAGCCGCTCCGAGGCCGAGCCGCGGAGCACGACCGAGATGGTTTCCGTGCCTTCGCGGAACTGGGTGACGGTCGTGCCCTGCAATGATGTGGCGAGCAGGGTGGAGATGTCCGCGCTCGATACACCCAGCAGGCGTGCCTTGTCCTGGTCGATCTGCAGCCGGATGACCTTGGACGGCTCCTCCCAGTCCAGATGCACGTTGGACAGGTGGGGGTTGGATCGCATCGCGTCCGCGACCTGATGAGCGAAGCGTCGCATCTCGTCGGCATCCTGCCCGCTGACCCGGTACTGCACCGGAAATCCCACCGGCGGGCCGTTCTCCAGGCGGTTGACTGTGGCCCGCAGCGGCCATGGCTCGGACTCGAACAGCTCGATCAGCCGGGTGCGCAGGGCTTCGCGCTCAGCGCTGCCCTTGGTGAGCACCACGAACTGCGCAAAGTTGGTCTGTGCCAGTTGCTGATCGAGCGGAAGGTAGAAGCGCGGGCTGCCGCCGCCGAGCCAGGCGACGTAGTTGTCGATTCCCTCCTGTTGCCCAAGGAAATGCTCGACGCGTTTCACTGCTGCTTCAGTCGCCTGGTGCGAGGCGCCTTCGGTCAGGCGCAGGTCAATCAGCAGTTCAGGGCGGGTTGAGTCCGGGAAGAACTGCTGCGGAACCGCGCGTACGAATACCACCAGCGACAGCACGAAGATAAGCAGGGTGGCTGCAATCACGATCCAGCGGTGGCGCACACAGGCGCTGACCAGCGCGCGAAAGCGGTTGTAGAACGGGGTGTGATAGATCGCAAATTCGTCGTGCTGTTCATGGGTTTGGCGCGCGCGAGCGGCCATGCGCGCCCCGAGCTGTGGCGAGATCCGTGCGATCACCCGTGCCGGCAGCGAGGGCTTGCCATTCTTCTTGCGGAAATCCGGCAGCAGGTGAAAGCCGAGGTATGGCACGAACAGGACCGCTGCGACCCAGGACACCAGCAGCGCGATTACCGTGACCTGAAAGATCGAGCGCGTATATTCGCCGGTAGCCGAGGCGGCCGTGGCAATCGGAAGAAAGCCTGCTGCCGTGATCAGCGTGCCCGAGAGCATCGGCATCGCGGTCGATGTGTAGGCAAAACTGGCGGCTTTTGCACGCTCCCAGCCCTGTTCCATCTTGGTTGCCATCATCTCGACCGCAATGATGGCGTCGTCTACCAGCAGGCCAAGCGCAATGATCAGCGCACCGAGCGAGATCTTGTGCAGTCCGATATCGAACATGGACATGAACAGAAAGGTGATCGCCAGCACCACCGGGATGATGATCAGCACCACCACGCCAGTGCGGAAACCGAGCGACAGCAGGCTGACCGCCATCACGATCACGACCGCCTCGGCCAGGACCTTGACGAACTCGCCGACCGAATTGCGTACCGCGCGCGGCTGGTCGGCGACGCGCTCGAGCCGGATGCCCAGCGGCAATTGCGACTCGATGCGGGTCACTGCATCGTCAAGGTGGTGACCGAGCGCGACAATGTCGCCGCCGTCGCGCATGGAGACGCCAATGCCGAAGGCGTCCTCGCCCATGAAGCGCATGCGTTCGCCGGGTGGGTCGATCAGTCCGCGCTTCACTTCTGCCACGTCACCAAGACGAAAGGCGCGACCCTTGGCCCGAAGCAGAGTGTCGCGGATTGCGTCGAGGTCGTCGAAGCTGCCACTTGGGCGCAGCCAGATGCGTTCGTCGGCGGTTTCAAAGTAGCCGGCACCTGTCACCGCGTTCTGGGTGGACAGGGCGCTGGCGATGTCGGCGATGTTCAGGCCGAAAGTCGCGAGCTTGGTGTTGGACAGTTCGATGTAGATGCGCTGCGACTGCTCGCCGAAGAAGCTGACCTTGGATACGTCCTTGACGCGCAGGATCTCGTTGCGGATCGCCTCCGCATGGCGCTTGAGTTCTGCATGGGGCACACCTTCGCCGACGACGGCGAAGACGTTGCCGTAGGTGTCGCCGAACTCGTCGTTGAAATAGGGGCCTTTGACACCGGTCGGCAAGGTGTTCTGCATGTCGCCGATCTTCTTGCGAACCTGGTACCACACGTCCGGAATGTCGCGCGAATGGGTGGAGTCCTTGGCGAGGAAGAACACCAGGGTTTCACCCGGCTTGGAATAGCTGCGCACGACATCGATCTGATCGACTTCCTGGAGCTTCTTCTCGATCTTGTCGGTCACCTGCGCTTCCATCTCGCGCGCACTGGCGCCGGGCCATTCGGCCTTGACCACCATGACCTTGAAGGTGAAGGGCGGGTCTTCCGATTGCCCCAGCCGGGTATAGGACAGCATCCCGATCAGGGTCAGTGCCACGAGGAAGTAGAGCACCAGCGAAGGGTGCGCCAGTCCCCATTCGGAGACGTTGAAACGCGAGCGCGCGGCCTTCATCGCTTTACGTCCAGTGCGGGTGTGCTGCCCTCTTCGACGGGGCGTACCGCTGCGCCGGCGACGAGTTTATGTACGCCGGCAACGACCACTCGGCTGCCCTCAGGCAGTCGGTCGCGCAGAACCGCACCGTCTTCGCGAAAGGCGAGGACGTCGACTGCAACCGGGCTGAGCCGGTTTTCGCGGTCGACCAGCCAGATCGAAGCCTGGTCGCCGTTGCGGGTTACCGCGCTAAGCGGCAGGACAGGCCGGTTTGCCTGAGCGCGGGAAAAGGACGCCGTTGCCGTCGCCCCGAGCGGCAGTGCGTCGCCGTCTGGCAGGCTGATGCGTACGCCATAGGTCCGTGTGGCACTGTCCGCTACGGGCGACACTTCACGCACGATTCCGGGAGACGGCTGATCCTGCGCAATCCACGGGCGTACTTCGACTGCTTCGCCCGTTTCAATCGAACCAATCCTGCTTTCGGGAACGTAGATCAGGAGCTCGCGCTCTCCGGGGCGGGCAATGCGAAAGACCGCCTGGCCGGCCGAGACCACCTGGCCCGCTTCGGCGAACACCTGAGTGATGACGCCGGCACTGTCGGCATGGAGTTCGGTGTAGGCGGTCTGGTTGCTGGCTGTCGCCGCCTCCATGCGCGCCTGCTGCAGTCTGGCCTCTGCGGCATCGAGTGTTGCGCGCTGAGAGTCGAGCGCGGACGCGCTGACAAAGCCCTTTGCGAGCAAGGCCTCGGTGCGCTTGAGTTCGACGCGCGCAAGTGCGGCGTCCGCTTCGGCCGCAGTAATCTGGCTTCTGGCCGCCGTGGCGGCGAGTTGGGCGTCCCGCGGGTCGAGTTTCGCAAGCAGTTGCCCACGGGTGACGAGGGCGCCGACATCGACACTGCGTTCGGTCATCTTGCCGCCGACCCGAAACGCGAGTTCGCTTTCAAAGCGCGCCCGGATTTCGCCCGTATAGGTCTGGACCGACGCTGCGTTGGCGGCGCCGTCGAAGCTGCGTACCAGTACGGCCGGGGTGACGGGGGCTTGCGTTGCAGGTGGTGAGCAGGCAGCGAGCGCAACAAGCAGTGGGAGAGCCGACATCAGGCGTAACGGTTTCATAAGTGTTTTTCCTGTTCGTCGTTGCGGACGGTGAGCCCGTGGAGGACGAGGTCGATATGGGCGTCCACATAGGCGAGGGCGTCGACCTTGCCGCCGCAGCAGCTGGCAAAGGAATGTTTCCAGTTCGCGAGATGGACCAGGGGTGCAACCAGCAGCGTGCTGGTCAGTACGGGATCGACAGGGCGGAAAAGACCCTGGGCGATTCCGCGTTGAACTGCGGTACGCAGCAGTGCAAGACCACGCTGGATCACGACCTCGTCATAATAGCGGGCGAGCTCGGGAAAGTTGCCGGCTTCGGACATCATGAGCTTGGGAATGCCGCCCAGTGGTGTGCTGCCGATCAGCTCCCACCATGACAGCAGGAAGGTGCGCAACAGCGCGATGGGGTCGTCCGGAGACTCCGTGAGCATCGCTTCGCCGGCCTCGATCGTCGGGACGACGCCCTCGCTGATGACAGCCTTGAACAAGGCTTCCTTGCTGTCGAAATACAGGTAAAGCGTGCCCTTCGATACGCCCGCTCGCGCTGCGATCTCATCGAGTCGGGTGGCAGAGAAGCCCTTCTCGACGAACAGGGCCAGTGCGGCTGCGGTCAGCTCCTGCGGGCGGGCTTCCTTGCGCCGGCGGCGCGGCGCCACCTCCTTAGCGGGCATTCGCTGGCACCTCGAGACGGGGCGCAGTGTTCCCGGTAAGGAAGTGTCCTTGTGTTGAAGCGGTGCTCCGTTCCCGGACTCGAGTGGGTTGCGACGGCATGCGCTGCTCCGCGTTTAATAACTGACTGGTTAGTCATTAAACGCGGTTTCAAGGCAGGCGGCAAGTCAATTCTCGAGGTCTTTTCCTGCCATGGCCTGAAGGCTCGCAGGCAGCGTTCTGCATGCGGTGCCGGTGCGAAAGATCATGCTGCGCAAGGCGACCCCGGGTGGAACGGGTGAGGGGGTGTCAGCGCTGGTCTTCCAGCTTTGGATTTGCCTTAGCGAGCGCGCGTCGAAGGCTGCGCCCCCCCGATCGCTCCACAGCCACAGCCGGTTGCCTTGCTCATCCAGGGTCATCGCGACCGGGCACAGGCCTGAAGGCAAACGGATGCTGCCCAAGGGCGCGACGCCGTTGCGGAACGAGTAAACATCGACCTGGGTCCGCTCGGGGTTCAGGCGATAGATCGACTGCCGTTCCGGCCAGGCAATATCCACTGCCGTGTCTGTCTGCGGCTGACCGCAACCGGCGAGCATGGTGCAGGCTGCAAACAGTGCGAGGGAAGTGAAAGATCTCTGGTTCATGTCTGGCTCCTTGACAGTCGTGCTTCGTGGACCAGACACTACCTGACACTTTGTTGTCTGAAACGGACACCTTGCCCGATCAATGCTGGAATCGTACCGGTCGAACGAGCGGTACAGGCTTGTTCGACACCCTTCGCACCCTGGAGTACTGCAATGCTGATGGTCAGTCTCGATAGTTCGCAAGCCACGCCGCTGGTGGAGCAGATCGTCGATGCGGTTCGCACCCAGATCGACGACCGCATCCTGCGCCCCGGCATGAAACTGCCGCCAATCCGCAAGCTCGCGGAGAGCCAGCTGGTCAGCCGGTTTACCGTGGTGGAGGCCTACGACCGGCTGGTTGCGCTCGGCTACCTGCGCTCGCGCCGCGGTTCGGGCTTCTATGTTGCACCCCGTCGCGAGCGTGGAGAGGGAAGACAGCAGGCAAGCACCGATCGCGCCGTCGATGTGGCGTGGATGATGCGGCAGGGGCTGGATGACCGCCCCGGTCTGATCAAGGCCAGCGCGGGCTGGTTGCCCTCGGACTGGCTGGACGGAGACGGCTTGCGCCGACATTTGCGGACGCTCTCACGGCGCCCCGACGTTCGCCTGACGAGTTATGGAACGGCACAGGGCTATCTGCCGCTGCGCCAGCAGTTGCAGGTCAAGCTCGCCGAGTTCGGAATCGGGGCCGCGCCGCATCAGATCGTGCTGACCGAGGGCGCCACCCGCGCGCTCGACATCCTTGCCCGGCACCTGGTCAAACCGGGGGACACCGTACTCGTGGACGATCCCGGCTACTTCAACTTCTTCGGCAACCTGCGTCTGCAGGGCGCGACGCTGGTGGGGGTCCCGCGAAACATTGATGGTCCGGATGTGGCGCAACTGGAGGCGCTGCTCGCCCACCACAAGCCCAAGGTGTTCTTCACCCACTCGGTGCTGCACAACCCGACCGGGGCGAACCTGTCGCCTGGGGTCGCGTTCCGCATCCTGCAACTGGCCGAGAAACACGACTTTCTGGTGATCGAGGACGATACCTACGCCGACTTTCATCCCCATTCGACCACCCGGCTGGCAAACCTCGATCAGCTCAATCGGGTGATCTTCGTCGGCAGCTTCTCCAAGACCCTGTCGGGGAGTCTGAGGGTGGGCTATCTGGCCGCGCGCCCCGATCTCGCGGCCGAGCTGAATGACGTGAAGACGCTTACCGCCTTGTGTTCGAGCGAGTTCAATGAGCAGCTGGTGTACCAGATGCTGACCGATGGACACTACCGGAAGTATCTGGACCGGCTGCAGGGGCGGCTCGCGCAGGCGAGCGATGCGTGTCTGCGCATGCTCGAACGCGTCGGGCTGGAAGTGTATCTGGAGCCTAAAGGCGGCTTGTTCATCTGGGCGAGGCCACCGGGGTTCGAGGATGTGGCGGAAATTGCCTCGCGGGCTGCGGAGCAGGACATCATGCTCGCGCCCGGCAAGGTCTTTCGTCCCCAGATGCAGCCCAGCCCGTGGATGCGTTTCAATGTGGCGTTTGCAACCCAGCCCCGGGTTGAGCGCTTCCTGAGCGACGCGCTCGATACAGCGTGAGCGCTTAGCGCGACTCCAGCACCAGCCTGCCGTTGGTAGGCTGAATCGGTCGCGAGTTGCGCGGGTAGAGCCGGTTGAAAATTGCGAGCTGATCGTCCGACAGTGAAACCGTCTGCTTCATTACCACCCACAGGACCTCTTCGGTGCAGGGCGGCGTGGTCTGCGATCCCATGTAGAGGAAATGCGCTGGCTGCGTTGGCAGAAAGGCCGCAAGGTCTATGGTTACATCGGGCATGTAGGTGTTGCCCTTCTCCAGAGGCAGATTGTTGAGTACGGCCTGCAGCATCGCGTTCGGCTGCTCGCCGCGCTCAAGCAACACGGCCACGATGGCCTGCCGGCCTTCCGCGCTGCGGTGATGGAAGTGCACCGCCATGTCGGAGGCACCACCGCCCACCCGCTCTTCGGACGGACGGTGCAGGGTCAGGTGTTCAAGTTCGTAACGCCTGCCACGCACCTCAATGCTCATGCCTTCGCCGACCGACACTCGCAGCAGGTTTCCGGTGTCCGTGGTACGAAAGCGTGTCGCACGGTAGTCGAACTTCACCGGGTCGAGATCCACCGCAACCCCGTTCTGCAGGTTGATCGGTGACTGGCGCTTGCCTTCGCTGCAGATCTTCCAGTCCGGCCGCAGGCTGCCCCAGTGTTCCGGGCCGGTGTCGCCACCGTAGCTCCAGCCTTCGCCTTTTACCTGCTCGACGGTGAGCGATGGGCTTGGCTTCACTTGCGTCTTACTTTCCGGCGCTGCCTTCGGTTCTTTCTTCACCACAGGCGCCTTCGGCTTTGCGGCCGGCCTCGGCGGACGGGTGGGTGGTGCAGCTTCCTTCTTCACGGTTTCTGCGACCTTGTCGCGCGGCGGAGGCGGTTCTACCTTGGCTGGCGCGGGCGCAGAGATCCGCATCGCCGGCTTCGGCTCGACGGTCTCAGGCTTTGCCGGCGCATCCTTGACCGCGTCCTTTGCAAGCAGGGGGGCGAGATTCGGACGAATGGACGGGATCGGCATTGCCGCAGGCGTCGGCTCAGGGGCGACCTCCGCTGCCGCCCTCTCCTTGATCAAGGCCTCTGCGGGTGTGTCCTTGACCGGCGGGGCTGCAACGGCAGGCGCTGCCGCCTTTGCAGATGGCTTCTCGGATGGCTTTGCCACCGGCGGCTGCGGCTCGGCCTTCGCAGTTGCGGCGGCGGGCGGTTTGGCCGGCGGCTGGACCAGCGGTGGCACGGCAGCGACGGGCCGGGTTTCAGCGCTGGCAGCGGCAGCCGACTGGCTGGCAGCATCTGCAATCTTTGCCAGGTCTGCGAGTCCGGGCGGTTTGCACACCTCCCGCCACATCCGCTCATCCACGGAGTTTTTTGCCACCACGACGGGCGTCTGATCGGCGACGGACTCTTCCCGCAGCACCCGCTCGGCCGCATCCAGATACACGCGCTTGATGGTGAAGAAGCTGTTGTTGCGACAGTCGTAGCGATTGAGCGCCTTCACCGTGCGATAACCCGCTTGCGCGGCTTCCTCGTTTCCGAGCACCACGCGCCCCCATGACACCTTGGTGCCACGGTCGGAGTCGAAGATGCTCGCGCGGTCGATCTCGATGGTCCGCCCCTTGTCGCTGAGGACCTTCTGCCAGTCGGCGGCATCAACCGGCGCGCTGACGAGCAGAGCCGCTGCGAGCAAGAGATACCGTAGAGAGGAGTGGGGTGGAAAAGGGGTGGTCATCGAAATTCCTTTGCGCTGTAGACAGTTTCGGCAGCGCGCCGAATATCTTTAGACTGTCAGCGCTTTTCTCCGGTAAGGAAGCCGGGAACTCGAAGTCGTATTCTCCCCTGTTTGGGCTGCTTGCCCACGTGAGTGCGTCTTGCGTCCGCAGTGCCTGCCTGGTGCTGTGCTCCATGTCTTGAAGACTTTTGCCGCAGGGATGTCAGGTAATCGGATGATGAAACAATGAACAAGACCCGCTCACTGGTGCTTGGACTCGTCGCAGTCTTCACGGTCGTGCTCTATGCCCCGTTCTTTTCCAACCCACTCGTGTTTGATGACCATAACCTGTTCGCGGGGGGGCGGGTGTTTGATCACGCCCAGAATGTCTTCGATTTCTATGCCCGGACATTTCCGTACTTCACCATCGGGTTCATACAACTGATCTTCGACAGCATAGAGGTTCAGCGCGCTTTCAACCTCATGCTGCATCTCGCGAATGTCTTCGTGCTGATTGCACTGTGCTCAAGGGTCTCCAGAGTTGATCTTTCAGCGCCACCCAGCGCTGCCGTGTGGGGGGCGATTGCAGCCTGTGCCGTGTTCGCCGTTCATCCGGTCGCGGTCTACGGCGTTGCCTACCTTGTCCAACGAACGGTCTTGTTTGCCTCGCTGTTCTCCTTGCTGTCCTTGCTCGTTTACTGGCGCGCCATTGAAGACGGGCGCTATCGGGATGTTGTCGTTTCGGCCTTGTTCTATGCGATGGCGGTGTTCTCAAAAGAGCATGCGATCCTGCTGCCTGCGGTTGCATGCGCGCTGGGCATCGCTGCCCGCAGACCGGGGGTGCTTCCCCGCACCCTGCTCTATCTGGCCTTGTGCGCATTGCCTGCGCTTCGTGTTTTTCTGTCCTTGAAAGGGCTGGTTGGCGCGGTTGCTGAGCCCGGCGCCCAAGAAGTTGCAATCGACCTGCTTGCTGACGCCAGTGCCGGGAAGGCAGCATCAAGCTGGTCGATCAGTGCGCTGGCACAGGCGGGGTTCTTCTTCCGCTACTGGTATCTGTGGATCGTTCCCGATACGGGTGCCATGTCCATTGATCTGAGGGCATATATATCTGGCGGCTCACCGGGCCTGACCGATGTATTCAAGCTGGTGGCGTTCGTGGCCTGTGGGCTCCTCGGCGCTGCACTCGTCTTTGTGTCAAGACGCTGGAAGCTCGCAGGCGTCGGCATTCTGTATTTCTGGATTTCGTTTCTCGTGGAGTTCTCGTCGGTCCGGTTTCAGGAGCCTTTTGTCCTCTATCGCAGCTATCTCTGGGCGCCTGGCTTTGTCATGGTGCTTGCCTCTCTCCTGAGACTGTTGCCGGTGAAGGGGCTTGTGGTGCTGACCGTGCTGGCCTGCGGCGTGCTGTTTTACCTGTCGGAGGATCGCCTGCAAAGCATGGAAAGTGAATGGTCTGCATGGGACGACGCAGCCAGAAAGCTGCCGGCTGCCGATGTCCGGGGTGCGGATCGGATCTTTTTCAACAGGGGCTTGCAGAGCATCAAGGCGGGGAGGATAGCGGAGGGGGTTGCCGATCTGGACCGGGTCATCGCGCTGAGCCCGGGCGTGCGTCAGGCCTATGAGCAGCGGGCAGAGGCGTACGTGAGGCTGGGGCGCTATCCGGAAGCCGTTGCCGACTTCAGCCACGCAATTGACCTGCACGAGGTGGGCGCTTCGTTCTACGGCAGAGGTCTTTCTTTCGAGCGCATGGGCTGCCTGATTGCAGCGGGCCGAGATTACGAGCGGGCCCGGACGCTGGGCGTCCTGTTTGCGAAAATGAAACTGGACGAACTTGAGGAAAAACGAATGGAAAAAGGGCAGGCTTCAGAGTCTGAAGCCTGCCCTTTGAGGTAGGACGCTTAGCTGGTGAAGCTTAGCAACCGAAGGTCTTGCTCATGTTGGCATGGGCGTAGCCGCAGGTCACAGCCCAGGTCACGGCAGAGTTGCCAACCGTCGGCGTGTAGGTCACGGTCGTGCCATCGTAGCCGGTACCGATGCTACGAAGCGTGGCAACGATTGCGCCCGTACCTGCCGACACGGTGATGGCGGAGACTTCCGTTGTCGCCGTCGGTGCACCTTGGAGGCCGAGCGAGGTCCAGCCGTTGGCCGGGATCGTGCCGACACCGGCGTTTTCCTGAGCGAACATCGCGACAGCGGTCTTGACCGGATCGACGGCGACGTTGACCTTCGAAAGCTTGGCGCGGGTGACGTAGTCCTGATACTGGGGAATTGCCACAGCAGCCAGAATGCCGATGATCGCGACAACGATCATCAGTTCGATAAGGGTGAAACCTTGTTGGACTTTTTTCATGACTTCTCTCCTGAATGGATCAACACGGAAGACCCGCTTGGCTTAGCTATCGCAAGCGCTGTGCCAGTTCTTCGGTTTGGAGTGGGATGTTCAGGATATATTTATGATTGTTATTCAATAACAGTGACTTGCGTGTTCTTTGTGAATGTCAGGGGCGATCGTGTCGCCAATTGGTTTCAATGTCCGGGTTTGAATTGTCACGCGCGACTGTCAAGCACTGACGTTTTCCGATTATGAATGTCAAATGTTGACGCTGGCTGACAGGAGACTGGCCAGTCAGATTCTGCTGCGCCTCATCCGGTCCCGCTCATCAATGAGAAACGCCCCTTGCGGGGCGTCGGCGTGATGGCGTTTCGGGTCCTAGACGTTGGCGCTGCGTCGGCGCGCCAGCGCTGCAACGGCACCAATCCCCAGCAGTGCCAGCACGCCCGGCTCCGGCACGTCCTGAGCACGGCGCGTGACCGTGAGCTGATCCTGCGAGTTTCCTGCGCTCAGCGCGACGAAGTCGTACATCGTGGAGCTGTAGGGCTGGCTCCCGAGTTGGGTGTTCCATGTTGCGAGCTCGGTCAGCCAGGTCGTGGCCATGGTCAAAGCGCCGCCGAAACTCGATGTCGTGAGGAAGTTGCCGCCGCTCAGGCTCAGGCTGGCACCGTCCGTCACAATCTCCCATAGCGCGAGTTGGAATGCCGGTGCGGCGCCGGCGACGCTGCCTACGGTGTCGTAGTGCAGGTCGTAGAGGCGCGAGATGAGATTCTGCTGCGGCTGACCGAAGCGGTCTGCGAGGGAGCCAGTGGAGAACAGGGTGTCGCCACGCAGCAGGCTGGTCTTGGGTTCGATGCAGAAGCTGTTGAGCAGATCGTTGTCGTAAGCGCTTGCGCCCGGCGCCTTCTGCTTGAAACTGATCATGCCGGCGCTGACCGTCGAGGTCTTGATGGTGCCGTTGGAGAGGACGCTGATGGAGCCGTTCGATGAGCCGGCGAGGACGTTCTGAAAATTCAGGATCAGGTCTGCATGCGCGACATTGGCACCGAGCGCACCGGCGCTGAGTGCGAGTGCGGTAATGAGGGGGCGAATGCGCATGTTGAGGGCTCCTGTTCGATCGGGTTGGGGATATCCCCGGCAATGGATAAATTATCCATTATTGGTTAAAACGCCGAAATCGAATAAAAGTGCTCTATGTGCGTTGCGTCACATCGCTGACGTCTTTAAGGCGTCTTCCCGTTCCATGCAGATGTCTGTTCAGGTGTTGGTGCCCCTGGGTGAGGCGGAAAGCAGATCGGAGACGGGAACGGGGTGTTCCCTTCGCGTCTCCGATCAGATGTTGCGAGTGGGCAGCTGTCACGGCCCACGGTTCAAGCGTCAAGCCAGATTCATCTTGCGCGCGGCCTCACGCAGTTCTTCGCGGAAGTTCGGGTGCGCGATGCCGATGAGCGCTTCCGCGCGCTGTCTGGCGGTCTTGCCTCGCAGTTGTGCAACACCGTACTCGGTCACCACGTAGTTGATGTCGTTCTTGCTGGTGGTCACGTGGGTGCCCGGGCACAGCACCGGCGCGATGCGCGAGATGGTGTCGTTCTTTGCGGTCGAAGGCAGCACGATGAAGGCCTTGCCGTTTTTCGAGCGGTTGGCTGCGCGCACGAAGTCCACCTGCCCGCCGGTACCCGAGTAGGGCGTGTGGCCGAGGCTTTCCGAACCGCACTGTCCGAGCAGGTCGATCTGCAGCGTGGCGTTGATGCAGCACAGATTGTCGTTGCGGGCTGCGATGTAGGGGTCGTTGGTGAAGTCGACCGGATGCATCTCCAGCATCGGGTTGCGATGCAGGAAGCGATACAGCTTGCGCGAACCGAGCGCGAAGGTGGCCACCATCTTGCCGGGCATGAAGGTCTTGCGGCGGTTGGTCACGGCACCACTTTCGATCAGCGACAGGATGCCGTCGCCGATCATTTCGGTGTGAATGCCGAGGTCGCGCTTGTGCTGCAACTGCATCACGACCGCGTCGGGAATGCCACCATAGCCAATCTGCAATGTGGCGCCATCGTCGATCAGCTCGGCCACGTGCTTGCCGATGGCTTCCTGGATCGGGCCGATGGTTGGCAGGCCGACTTCAAACAGTTCATCGTCGCTTTCGACCAGGCCGGACACCTGCGAGATGTGCACATGGCAGTCGCCATTGGCGTAGGGCACGTTCGGATTGACCTCGAGCAGGATGACGCGCGCCTTGCGCACGGCAGCCATGGTGTAGTCAGGCGCAAGCGAGAGCGAGAAGTAGCCGTACTCGTCCATGGGCGAAGCCATGGTCATGACCACGTCGGCCGGGGTCAGCCCGCGGTCGATCAGCATGGGCAGTTCGGAAAAGTAGGCGGGGACGAAATCGACCCAGCCCGACTGCCCACCTGCGCGGGTGGCGCCGCCGAAGAAATAGGCGTCATGCCGGATGTTGGCATGGGTCTCAGGGTCGAGGTAGGCGAACTTGCGCAGTGGCAAGATCTGGCTGACGGCGACATCGCGCAGCGTGTGGCGACGGTCGGACAGCGCCTGCAGCAGCGCAGGCGGTTCGCCAACGCCGGTCGGGACCACGACGGTGTTGCCGTTGCTGATCATGCCCACGGCGTCGGCCGGGCTCATCCTCTTCTGATCGTAAAGCGTCTGCATGCTCACCCTCTCTCTCCTATCAAATGCTTTTATATGCGTCTGTATAGGGGATTATACGTATATTCCATACCTGCGCGTATGGGCTGAACGGCGTCAGGCGGTAACGGTGGGGCCCTGGTGAAAGACGAGATCGGTAACCACCTTGCCGCCCACCAGGTGCTGGTCGACGATTCGCTGCATGTTTTCCGGGGTGACGTTGTAGTACCACACGCCATCAGGCTGCACGCACAGGATGGGACCGCCCTTGCACGCGGCAAAGCAGGACACCCGGGTGCGTTTCACGCGCAGCTCGCCCTGGTCCAGCCCCGCGAGCTTGAAGCGCTCGCCCAGGCTGTCGAACACGGCCTGCACCTCGCTGTTGGCGCTGCAGCGCGGACCGGTGCATACCAGCAGATGGCGGCGGTAGCTGCCGAGCTTCGGCTTTTCGACCAAGGCGCCTGTACCGGGTTCTTCAGTTGAGTCGTGGCTGTTCATGAGTGGCCTTCCTCGGTGGCGGGCTCGGCCTCAGTGTGGGGCAGGTCGGCAAGCGTGGCAACGATGTAGTCCAGTGGGAGTCTGTAATGCGCTGCCAGTTGTGCGGGCGTTTCATCGCTGGCGCGAAGGGAGTCCAGCCAGCCGTTGAGGCCGGTGCTGAGCGAGCGCCCGGCCTGTTCGCCACTGCGGGTGGCGCGCTCGCCATCGGCGACGTCGTACTTGTTGCTGTAGCCGCGTGGCGTCACCATCAGGCCGTCGCGCACGAAGGTGTTCGAGTTGCCGATGAGGACGGTGGTGAGCATGCCGATGTCGCACTCGCTCATTCTCTCCAGTGTGGTGAACTCGATGCGCTGCTTTGGACGATAGGCCGACTTGACGATCGCCACCGGGGTATCCGGCCGGCGGTGGCGCAGGAACAGGCGCTGGGCTTCGACGATCTGGCGTGTGCGCCGCCCGCTCTTTGGGTTGTAGAGCGCAACCACGAAATCGGCGTAGGCGACGGCGTCGAGGCGGCGCGCAATGGTGGGCCAGGGGGTGAGCAGATCGGACAGCGAAATGGCGCAGAAATCGTGCGTGAGCGGGGCGCCGACCAGCGCAGCGCAGGTGTTGAGTGCAGATGCGCCGGGGATGATCTCAACCTCGATGTCTGAGTCGGGTGTCCACCCGGCCTGAAACAGCACTTCGAAGGTCGGGCCCGCCATGCCGTATACACCGGCATCGCCCGAGGAAATCAGTGCCACCTTCTTGCCCTGCCGGGCGCGGGCGAGCGATTCGATGGCGCGGTCGAGTTCCTCCGTCATCGACTTCCTGATCACTTCCTTGCCTTCGAGCAGGTCGGCGACGAGCTTGATATAGGTGACGTAGCCGATGATGGTGTCGGCCTCCGCGATGGCGGCGCGCGCACGCGCGGTGAGGTGGTCGTGGCTGCCGGGGCCGAGGCCCACCAGCATGATCTTGCCCTTGCCAGTTGTTGTGTTCATTCGGTGATCCTTGCGATGGAGATGGTGGCGTTCTTGCCGTCAGTGCCGCGCACCTTGTGTTTTTCGACCAGCAGCGCGTCCTGGCCTGCACTGGCCGCGAGCAGCGCGGCGGCTTCCGAGACCGAGGGTGTGCCGGTGTAGCGACGCACGGTTTCGGACGGGTTGGGTACCGCGATCGCGGCGAGGCGTGGTGCGGGGTGATAGTCGATACGCCAGCCGTGAACGGCTGCGAGCAGTGCCAGGCCGGGTTCGTCTGCCTTGAGGTCGATGCTGGCCACTGCGCTGACCGCTTCCAGACCGACGCCGGCGGCCGCCAGCGCTTCATTGACCGCACGGGCGAGGGTTTCGAACGGAGTGCCGCGGTCGCAGCCGAGTCCAAGTGCGACTCTCACTGGACGCTCGCGGCAGAGGGGCGGTAGATGACTTTCTTGCCGCTCAAACGCTCGGCAAGCGTGTCAGGCAGGCTGCGGTGGCTGACCCAAAGCACGGCGCCGAAGGCATCCGGGTCGATGTCTTCAAGGCGGTCGAAGCGGTGCAGGTTGGCGGGCAGGCAGCCGCTGCGACCGTTGGCGTGACGCGTCCACCAGTCGGTGCTGCCGGTTTCCTGAACCAGCGCAACCGGTTCGTCGTTTACTACGGCGGCGCTGGCCCGCACGATTTCGTCATGGCTGGCCTCGAAGGTCCAGCCCAGTTCGCGACCGAGCAGATCGACCGCGAGGGTTTCGCGGGCGTCGGAGGCCGTGGTGAGCACCTGTTGTGCGCCAAGGGTCTGGGCAAGTACGCCGGCCAGTGCGTTGGCGCCGCCAAGGTGCCCGGAGAGTACGGGGATGGCGTAACGCCCGGCTTCGTCGAGCACTACGACGCCGGGATCGCTTTCCTTGTTCTTCAGATGCGGTGCGATGAGTCGAACGACCGCACCGAGCGAAACAATACAGATGATGCCGTCGAAAGCCGCGAACAGTGCCGGGATCTGGTCACCGGTCTTGCCGGAGAAGCAGGCAAAGGCACCCGGTGCGGCCGCCTCGGCTTCGCGGTGAAATTTCTCCGGCGCGAACAGCGTGGCACCGGGCAGGGCGGACACAACCTTGCCGGCGAGCGCAATGCCGTGCCGGGTGATCGAGACGACGGCGACCTTGTTATTAGGGAAGGGGAGGTGTTGGGTCATGTGTAAACGTCTTCTATGGGGTCGTTCTTCAGGTGGTGGTGATTGAACGCGGCAGGGGGGCTTGCGTGGAGCGCGCCGGGGTGTTCGGCCAGCGGGCTGTCGTGAGCGCCGGTTCGGCAGGCGGCGGCGGGGAAACAAGGCGATGCATGTCTGAGTGAGCGTAGCGAGCGAGTTTGCATCGCCGCCCCGACGGCGCTTGACGAGCCGGGAAGCCGAAGGCCGCGAGCGTCTGCCCGATGGCCGAATACCTCGGGTAAGCGCTTCACGCGAGCCCCCCGTAGAGCGTGGCACTGATCAACGAGCTTCGCTTCACGTGGCGGCCTCTGCTGCTGCAGTGATATCCGAGCCCTCTGATCTCTTGCGACAGCCGCGGCGCAGTTCTCCGCGCACGCGCTTCGGGTTCTGCACGAGCAGCAGCGACAGGTAATTCACCTTCTCTCCGCGCAGGCTGGCGACGTCGCGCACCACCCGCTCCTCAGGTGAGCCAACCTTCTCGATGAAGCAGCTGGTGGCGATCAGCCCGCGTCGTTCGAGCAGGTCCAGCACTTCGTCCAGCAGCGGCTTGACCTTCATCAGCACCAGGGTGTCGAACTCGTCGAGCAGATGGTCGATTACCGGCACGCCGTAGGCCGCCGGGATGACGGCCAGGGTCTCGTCCTCTTCGGCCAGTGCCACATCCGCTCGGGCGGCGGCAGCGGCAAAGGAGCTGACGCCGGGGATGGTCTCCACCGCGACCTCTGGTGCCAGTTCGCGCACTGCGCGCGCTAGGTGCCGGAAGGTGGAGTAAGTGGAGGCATCGCCCTCGACCAGAAAAGCGACATCGCGTCCGCTCGCCAGCAAATCGACGGTGCGGCTCGCGGCACGCGCCCACGCCTTGGCCAGCGCGGCGGCGTCGCGCGTCATCGGGAACACCAGCTCGGCAGCATCCTCAGGGACTTCCAGGCCGCCACGGCGCGCAATGCCGAGCGCGTATGAAGTCTCCTCGGCGCGCTTCACCGGATAGGCCCAGCGCGCGCCCGACTGCAGCGCCGCCCAGCCGCGGCGGGTGATGAGATCGGGGTCGCCGGGGCCGAGCGAGACACCAATCAGGCGGCCGAAGCTGCAAGGAGGGGGCGATGCTTGAAGGGCGGTGGTGCGCATTTCATTCATGAGTGTTGCCTCCTGCGAGGTCTGATGGACGGCCTGCAGCCTGCGCGCTGACGATCCAAACCGGGTTCTGGGCAGCGAGGCGGTGCATGTCGAGAATCGGCTGACTGCGCGCGGCTGAGAGCATGGTGACGTCCCAGGTGGCGCCCAACTGCTGAAGCGTCTGGGTGGCGAGGGCGAGGTTCTCCAGGGTGACGAAGTTCATCACCAGGCGCCCGCCGGGCTTGAGCCGGGCAAGCACCAGTCCAATCAGCTCGCCCAGCTCTCCGCCGGAGCCACCGATGAAGACCGCGTCGGGAGCAGGCCAGGCATCGAGGCCGGCAGGCGCCTTGCCTTCGAACAGGCTGTAATTGCTCGCGCGCATGCGTCGCGCATTGGCGCGGGCGTTGGCGGCATCGCCGCTGTTCTTCTCGATTGCCCACACGTGGCCGAGGTGAGCGATGCGGCTGGCTTCAAGGCCGACCGAGCCCGAGCCGGCGCCGATGTCCCACACGATGCTGTCGGCGCGCAGGCCGAGGCGGGCGAGCGAAACCGCACGTGCTTCGAGCTTTGTGATCAGCCCCTTCTCGGGCGTGCGTTGTACGTAATCGAGATCGTCGAAGCCGAACACCGGTGCGGTATGCGGAATGCTTGAGACGAGGTCGGGCGGGTAGCGTGTGGGTGCGTGCTCGTCGCCGGTCCGCCCGACACGTTCGATGATGACGACGTTGGGGGCAGGAAAGCGGCGGGTGGCTGCGTCGGCAAGGGTGAGGTCGGCAAAGACGGCTTCGTCCGCGTGGCAGAGGCAGGCGACAACAGACAGTGTGACGCTTTCGTGCGCATCGTCGCCATAGCCGGCGGCGAGCAGTGCGCGGGCGATGCGGTCCGGGCTGTTGTGCGGGCTGGTGAAGGTGGCGACCAGCGGATGGGTGGCGACCGCGCGCACCAGTTTGTACAGGCCGTGTGCCGGTGTCGGGCCGGGCGTCGATTCGTCTCCGAGCCATTCGCCTGCATCGGGGCCGTGGCAGGAGCTGATACGCGCGTCCTGCCACGGCTTCTTGAGGCGGGCGAAGGCGAGCTGAATGGTCGATAGCGCGGGCATGACCTCGACAGCGCCGACACCGAGCTTGCCGATCAGAAAGCGGGCAATGCCGTGACACAGCGGATCGCCCGTGGCGAGTATCGCAACTGGTCTGCCCGCATCGAGCGCGCTGGCGATCCATCCTGGCGTTTGCGACAGCGCACCATCCATGTCGAGACACTCGGTGTCTTCGGGCAGGAAGGGCGCGACCAGATCAAGCGTGCGCCGAGCACCGATCAGAACGCTGGCGGCGCGCAGTCGTGCCTGGGCGGCTGCGGACAGGCTGGCCCAGCCGTCATCGATGACGCCGATCACGCTGCACAGCGGGCGTTGGTTTTCAGGCATGAGCGGGTTCCATCAGTTCTTCTTCGTTCAGGGTCACGATCGGCACGCCTTCGAAATTGCAGGCCAGCACGGTGAGGCGGTGGGGGCCTGGGTAGCGCTCGCGCAGGCTGCGGATGGCGCGGGCAGCGAGCGCGCGGTGAAAGGCCACGGCAAGGCCGAGCTCGGCCAGACGTTCGGCAGCGAAGCGGGCGGTTTCGGCGGCGCGGATCTCCTCGATCAGATCGGCTGGTGCGCCGACCTCGGCGGCGGCGCCGGCGATCAGGTCGCGGTCGACCTCCTCGCGCCAGGCGTGCGTCACCGACAGGCCCTGGGCGATCTTGGTCAGCTTGCCCACCATCGCGCCGATGATGATGTGCTGCATGTCGTGCTTGAGCGCGGTGGTGAACGCGGCCTTGACGAAGTCGCCCATCTGCACGAAACAGGCTTCGTCGAGTTGCGGAAACTCCCGCATCGCGCATTTTTCGGTGCGGCCGCCCGTCGTGAACACCACCGAGGTCTGGCCCTGGTTCGCCGCCACATCCACGGCCTGGATCACGCTCGCGCGAAAGGCTGCGGTCGAATACGGGCGGACGATGCCGGTGGTGCCGAGAATGCTGATGCCGCCCAGAATGCCGAGCCGGGCATTCAGCGTTTTCTTGGCCATCTCTTCGCCACCCGGCACCGAGATGGTGACTTCAAGACCGTCGCCTGCGGACAGAATGGCTGCGCCCGCGGTGGCGACGTTTTCGGTGATGCTGCGTCGTGGCGCAGGGTTGATCGCGGGGCCGCCGACATCGAGTCCGAGGCCGGGCTTGGTGACGACGCCGACACCGGGTCCGCCCTTGAGGATGATGGCACCGCCCCCGCCAATGATGCGGCGCACGTCGGCGGTGAGTTGGGCGCCATGCGTGGCGTCGGGGTCGTCGCCTGCGTCCTTGATCGAGACCGCGTGCGCGCAGTCGCCTTCCGGGTGATGCGTCACGCGGCCGTCGCAGATGTTGAAGCGCACGCGCTGGGTGTTCGGCAGCACGCATTCGACCGCCTCGGGCACCACGCCCTGCGCCAGTCCGAGCGTGGCCGCAGTAGCCGCTGCCGCGGCATTGGCGCCGGTCGAGAAGCCGGTGCGGTTGCCGCGGTCGCGCTTGGGATCACCCTTGCGAACCTTCTCGGGGAGCGTGTGACCGGCTGCCATGGCGTGTTCAGGCCTGCGCGGGCTGCAGCTGGCGTGCTTCGGCCAGTCCGAGCAGTGCGTGCAGAGCGGCGACCACCAGCGTCGAGCCCCCCTTGCGCCCACGGATCACGATCCACGGCACCTCGGTGAGCCCGGCCATCAGGTCCTTGGATTCGGCGGCGGAGACAAACCCTACCGGCATGCCGACGACCAGCGCGGGGCGAGCGCCTTCCTCGCGGATCAGTCTCACGATCTCGATCAGCGCGGTGGGCGCGTTGCCGATGCCGATCAGCGCACCGTCGAGCAAGCCTTGCCGGTGCGCCTTGCGCATCGCTTGCACCGCGCGCGTGGTGTTCTCCGCCTTGGCGAGCTCGATGACGTCGGCGTCGGAGATGAACTGGTGGGCGTGCATGCCGAAGTGCGCCAGTCGTGACGCCGACAGGCCGACACAGATCATCTCGACATCGGCCACGATCGCCGCTCCGCCCCTCAGGATGGCGGCCAGCCCCGCCTCGACCGCAGCAGGATGAAAGTCGGTGAGGCCGTTGAAGTCGAAGTCGGCATTTGCGTGAATCATGCGGCGCACGATGGGCCATTGCTCGGGGCGATAGTCGTGCCGGACGACTTCGGCGTCGATGACGGCAAAGGAGTCATGCTCGATGGCACGACCCGCGGCGGTGAGCTGCTCGGTAACGGTGTTGGTGGTCATGGTCGAGTTCCGGGCGCTGAGCTCAGGCGGGTGCATGGTCGTGGTGGTGTTCATGCGCGTGACCCTGCGAATGCGCGGCATGCACGTGGGTGTGGCTGTGGTCGTGCAGATGTTCGGCTTCAGCGGCGAGGCGGTACTTGCAGCCATCGCATTCGAGCAGGCCACCTTCTGCGGCGCCCGACTCGCCGATGCGGCTGTCGAGCAGGTCGAAGATGCCCTTGTCGAAGCCGAAATGGGTGCCGAGGGCAAAGGCAATGTGCGGAAACTGGGCTTGCAGGCGTTCGGTCTGGGCCTTGATGCGGTCCATCAGCACGCCGCTGAAGAGATACACCGGCACGATGCAGATCTGCATCATGCCAAGGCGGATCTGGCGCTGAACAACGGTTTCGAGCCGCGGCCAGGTGATGCTGGTGAAGGCAAGGTCGACCAGATCGTGGTCGTAGTCTTCGAACACCCAGCGCGTCATGCGGGCGAGCTCGCCATTGGCACCGGCATCGGACGAGCCGCGGCCAAGCAGGATGACGCCGGTGGTGCGCGGGTCCGGGGTGGCGAGCTGGTGCAGCAGGCGGTCGAGCTGGCCCTTGAGCACGGCGAGCATCTCGCGGCCCATGCCCAGGTGGCGGGTGCACACGAAGTCCACCTCAGAATGGCGGGCGCGGGCACGCGATACTGCCGCCGGCAGTTCCATCTTCACATGGCCCGCTGCGTTGAGAATGAAGGGTACGACGGTGACCCGGCGTGCGTTCCGGGCGGCGCGGTCCAGGCCCTCATCGAGCAGGACTTCCGCATGTTCGATGAAGCAGGCTTCGATGCGCCAGCCCGGGTGACGCGCCTGCCACTGGGTGGCGAACTGCAGGATCTCGCGGTTGCCTTCGCGATTGCGCGAACCGTGGCCGATGAGGAGGATGGTGTGATCGTTCATGACGGAATCTCGGTGGTTGCGCTTTCCGTGCCGTCTTCCTGCATCAGGGTGGCCTTGCGGAAACGGTGTGAAAAACCGGGGTCGTAGAGTTTGGAACGGGCGATATCGGCCCAGTCGCGCGCGCCCAGCGCGGGGCTGGCGATGATCATGGCCTGCGAGGCGATCTTCTCGTCCTGGCAGCGACGCTTGATGTCGGCGAGCGTGCCGCGCACGATCTTTTCCGCACCGGGCCAGCTGGCCTTCTGCACCACGACGATGGGTGCGTCCTCGGACCATCCGGCACTGCGCAACGCACGCTGGACTTCATGCAGCAGCGTGATCGACAGAAAGATGCACAAGGTGCTGCGGTGCGCTGCCAGCGCCTTGAGCTCTTCGCCTGCAGGCATCGGCGTGCGCCCGGCAACGCGGGTGAGAATCACGGTTTGCGTGACTTCAGGCAGGGTCAGGGTTTCGCCTGCCGCAGCCGCGGCGGCCATCGCCGAAGACACGCCCGGCACGACCTTCCACTGCACGCCGGCGGCGTCGAGCGGGCGGGTCATCTCCACCAGCGCCCCATACAGCCCGGGGTCGCCGGTCTGCAGGCGCACCACCGTTGCATGACGGGCGCAGGCGTCGAGCAGCCATGCGCTCATCTCCTCCAGCGTCATGTCCTTGGAGTCGCGAATCTCGCAACCTGGGGGGGCAAAGCGCGTGGCAGCCTGGTCGACCAGCGACCCGGCAAAGAGGATTGCGCCCGCCTCTTCGAGCAGCCCGCGACCCTTGACCGTGATCAGGTCGGGGTCGCCGGGGCCGGCGCCGACGAACCAGATGACGCCCATGTGCTCAGCCTGCCCGCAGGGTGGTGCACAGCTTCATCGCCGGGCTGGCGGCATAGGGCTGCAGCAGGTGGATCAGGCTGAAGGTGATCAGCGGTTCGAGAACGACCAGCGGAGCATAGGCAAGCGCGAAGGCGGCCCAGTCGGCAAGCGGCGTGGCCACCTCGCCAATGGCGAGCCAGAAGCCGACCATGGCGGTTACGCCGGCGTAGAACGCGGCGTCGAGCTTCATGAGGTTGCGCAGCCTGAGGCTGTCGAAGCGCTTGCCGACGGTGTGGTGCACCAGCATCAGTGGCACCGCGAGCGACAGGGTGTTGATGCCGAGATGGACAAGATCGGCGGGTTCGAAGAACAGCCCCTGCAAGGCCAGACCGATGCCGAAACCAAGCAGCGTGGGCACGAATCCGAGGATCAGGTACATCGGCATCGCGCCGAGGAAATGCAGTTCGGACGGACCGACGGCAAGGTGAAAGCTCTGCATGAACACCGAAAAGAACAGCGCGGCGAGCAGCGAGCGCAGGATCAGTTGCGGTTGCCGCAGCAGCGGCAGGGCATGACTGGCAAGCAGTCCGGTGGCTGCGATGTTGGCGGCAGCGATTTTGGCGGTGGAAACGTAACCCGGTTCGATATGCATGAAGAACTCCCCTCGTGTGCTTGGCTGGCGACCTGAAGCCGGGGAGGCAGGCGAAAGCGCGCATGGGCAGTCCATGAACGTGCGGACGGCTACGCAAAACGAATATCGAATGCGGCTGGCATGGAGGCGTACGAAGAAAATACGGCCGCGACCAAGCAGTCGGATCGAACCCTCACCCCGGGATTCACATCTCTTTCATCTCGATCGGGCCGGTCTTCTGGCTCACCATCTTCCTCATCCGCCGACCTTCCCGGGGAGAAACCCAGTGGTCATCTGTGTTGCAGCGGATTCGTCAGGCTTACAGCAGCGGGGGCTGCGCCGGAGTGGCTGAGCGCATGTGCGATCAGCGTCACCGGACTTCCCGTTTCACCCGTCATAAGACTTTATGACAAGGCACCCGGATCGAATGTGGGGCGGAGCTTAGTCGAGGTTCATGGGTATTTGCAAGCTGTCCTTACGGCAAGCGGGTGGAAGGAAGGTGTGTGGCCACCGGTGCGCTACACTGCAGCCCTGCTTGCCGGAGTCCTGATTTCATGCCTTCAAACACTGCTTCGCTCGCCTTCTCCAGCGCGGAGATCGCTGCCGTTTATCGCGTGATCGCCGAACGTCGTGACATGCGCCACTTCCTGCCGGATGCAGTCGATCCCGAAGTCCTGCGGCGACTGCTGTGGGCTGCCCACCATGCACCGAGTGTGGGTTACATGCAGCCCTGGCGCTTCATCCGCATCACCGACCCCGCCTTGCGCGAGCGCATGCACGCGCTGGTGGAGGAAGAGCGGATTGCCACTGCCGAGGCGCTTGGCGAGCGTGCGGAAGACTTCATGAAGCTCAAGGTCGAAGGCGTGCTCGACGCCGGCGAGGTACTGGTGGTCGCACTTGCCGAAGGGCGCGAGAAGCATGTGTTCGGGCGCCGGACCTTGCCCGAAATGGATCTGGCCTCAGTGGCCTGTGCGATTCAGAACATGTGGCTGGCGGCGCGCGCAGAAGGGCTTGGCATGGGCTGGGTGTCGATCTTCGATCCGGACAAGCTGGCCGCGCTGCTGTCCATGCCCGAAGGGGCCTGCCCGGTTGCGGTGCTGTGTATCGGCCACGTCGAGGCCTTTTACCCGAAGCCGATGCTCGAGATCGAAAAATGGGCCGAGCGCATGCCGATCGAGGACGTATTGTCCGAGAACGTGTGGCCATCTTCGGCTGATTGAGTACTCTCGTGCCAAAAAAGAAGGCCACCTTGCGGTGGCCTTCTTCACGGGTCAGTCGTGCAGCGCGGATCAGTGATCAGCGATTGCCGTTCCCCGTTCTGGCGGAGAACAGCGCTGCGCGCGGTGCGGTATTGCGGCGGTCGGACGGCTGCGGCGCGCGATTGCCATTCACTTCGCTGCGGCCACGGTTGCCCGCATGGTTGCCGTTGGGTTCAGGGCGGCTGGGGGCGGCGCGATTGCCGTCCACTTCACCGGCCTGGCGCGGCGCGGGACGGGCACGATTGCCGTCCGCCTCGGGGCGGGCGCGCTGCGGGCCACGGCTGCCGGGCTGGCCACCGTTTGCGGGACCACGGCCGCCGGGACGATCGCTGCGTCCGGCGGGCGCGCTGCTTCTGCGCTGTTCGTTGTTGTTACGACCGCCACCGCCTCCGCGGCGCTGCATCGGTTCGCGGCGCTGATCTTCGTCATGCGACTGCTCTGCCGTGGCGCTGGGCACGAAGCCTTCGGCGGTGGCGCGGTCGACCTTGCGGTGCATCAGGCGTTCGATTGCGGTCAGGAGCTTGAGCTCCTCGCGGTCGACCAGCGAAATCGCGTGGCCGGCAGCGCCGGCACGGCCGGTGCGGCCGATGCGGTGCACGTAGTCTTCAGGCACGTTCGGCAGTTCGAAGTTCACCACCTGCGGCAACTGGTCGATGTCGAGGCCGCGAGCGGCGATATCGGTTGCAACCAGTACTGGCAGCGATCCGTCCTTGAACTGTGCCAGCGCACGGGTACGTGCAGCCTGGCTCTTGTTGCCGTGAATCGCCGATGACTCGATGCCGTGCTTGGTCAGGTATTCGGCCAGCTTGTTGGCGCCGTGCTTGGTGCGGGTGAACACGAGCGCCTGAAACCACTGGCGCTCCTTGATCAGCCACGCCAGCAGTTCGCGCTTCTGCTTCTGCCCGATCATGTAGGCAGCCTGCTCGACGCGCTCGGCGGTGGTGTTGCGCGCAGCAACTTCGACGCAGCCGGGCTTGTGCAGCAGGCCGTTGGCCAGTTCACGAATCTCGTCGGAGAAGGTGGCCGAGAACAGCAGGTTCTGGCGCTTCTTCGGCAGTAGTGCGAGCACCTTGCGGATGTCGCGGATGAAGCCCATGTCGAGCATGCGGTCGGCTTCATCCAGGATCAGGATCTCGACGCCGGACAGATCCAGCGTGCGCTGATTGACGTGATCGAGCAGGCGGCCGGGCGTCGCCACCAGGATGTCGACCCGCTTCTTGAGGGCCGAGATCTGCGGATTGATGTTGACACCGCCGAACATCACCATCGAGGTCAGCGGCAGGTGCTTGCCGTATGTCTTGACCGATTCCTCGACCTGGGCAGCCAGTTCGCGGGTGGGCGTGAGGATGAGGCAGCGCGGGCGGCCGTTGGGGTGCGGATGTACATGCGTCTGCGACAGCAGGTGCAGCACCGGAAGGGTAAAGCCGGCGGTCTTGCCAGTGCCGGTCTGCGCTGCGGCGAGCAGGTCGCCACCGGCGAGTACCTGCGGAATGGCCTGGGCCTGGATCGGCGTCGGCGTGGTGTAGCCGGCTTCCGAAATGGCGCGCAGCAAGGGTTCTGCCAGTCCGAGACTGGCGAAGTTTGATTCTGTGTTCATGCGAGAAAATGCTCCAGCGACGGCCTGTCGTGCGCAGGGCGTACGACACCAATCGAGGCGGGCGGGATTCGTGACCTGAAATGGTCGTTGGAAAGTGCTGCGGCCGATTGGTCGGGCACGCAACAGCCGCTCACTATAGATTGTTCAGGCGCGGAAAGCGAGAATTCACTGAAATCAGAGGGTTTCTTCCCTTTGCATGAGGCTTCCTAAGCCTTTCGTTGAATATCTCCCCCTGCTGACAACGTGTATATTCAAGCCCGCCTAACGGCTGTCGCCGGAGTGTGCCCCCATGTACGTGCCTCGTTCCCGCCTGTTCGATTTGCGACCACGCCTTGCGCGTCGGCTCGGGCTGATCGCGTTTGCGGGGCTGTCGGCAGTGGGGGCGCTGATGATGCTTGCCTTCTGCGCTGTGGTGCTTGCGCTGATGCACAGCTGGCAGACCCTTAACGAGGGGGATCCACTGGCCACGGTGGCGTCGAGTCTGGCGGCGGTGTGTGCCGCGTATCTGTGCGCTCGCCTGACGACGATCTTCTACGTGCCTGCCCCCGAGCCCGAGGGCATTCTCCTGCCGCCTGATGCGGCCCCCGAGTTTTACTGCCTGATGGACGATATCGGCAGCCATCTTGGTGCCGATCCAATTGATCGTGTGTGGATCACCCGCGACCCGAACGCGACAGTGCTGCAGCGTGCGCGCTGGGGCTGCGTGGGCCGCATCGAGTCTCACCTCCTGCTGGGGCTGCCGCTGGTGCATAGCGTTTCGCGCTCGCAGCTTGCGGCGGTCATGGCGCATGAGTTCGCCCACCTTGCCCTGCAGCGCAAAGGGCTCGGAAAGCTCGGCGCACACGTGCGGGCATGGTGGTTTCGTGTGCTCGACGCAATGTGCGAGAGCATGCCCATCGTAGAAACCCTGGCCGATCGCCTCTTGCGCCGCTTCTACCGTGACATGCTGCGGCTCTCGCGCATCGAAGAGTTCGAGGCTGACGCCATTGCGGCGAAGCTGGTCGGGGCTGGGCTTCTCGGAGAGACCCTGGTCGAGGTGACGCTCAAGGAGCGCTTCCTGCGTCAGGATTACTGGCCCAAGGTCATGGCACAAAGCGAGAGCCGTGCACGACCGAGCATCCGCCCCTACCGCGAAATGGGCTTGGGTGTGGAGACCGGGTTCCTGCGGCCGGCATCGGTGCGCGCTGTCACCGCGGTGCTGCTTGATGACGAGGAAGACGTCTCCCTGCCATTTCATCCGTCGCTGCATCAGCGTCTGAGCGCGTTGAGGGTTCCGCTGCGCGCAGCCCAGGTCGACCGTCCGTCGGCCGCGAGGCATTACTTTGCGCCCCTTCTGCCATCGCTGGCGTGGGTGTTCGATCACGCATGGTGGCAGGACGTCCGTTCGGGCTGGCGCAGCCAGTACGCGCGCGCCCGGCGCAGCAGCCGTGACTAGGCGTTCGCGCGCTTGTCCAGGCTGCTGAAGCTGCCACCCGCCAGCTAAGGCGGGACGACCTGCGCCGCAGCTGCGCGCCCTCGTCGCTCTCCATCGTCGCTCTCAAAATCCACGCTGCTCGGCCAACAACGGTTTTTTTGACCGGTGTCGTCTTTGGGCGCGCGCCGGCGCGTTATGCTTTCAGCCGGAGATAACAGTAGGCCGAAGCCAAGTCCTTCGCCACAGGCGTGCAGCGTCGATGAAAAAACACATGATTGAACTGGGGAAACGACTGTTTCGGCGGTGCGCCCCCCTGCTGCCGGAGAAGTGGCGTTTTTCGGCATACAGCAAGCTCATTCGCTGCGACGCCGAACTCTCCGACAAGATGGTGTTCAAGCTGGCCGAGACGCGCGAGGAGCTCGAAGCCTGTTTCCATCTGCTGCACGACGCCTATGTCGACGCCGGCTTCATGACGGCGGACCCCTCGGCCATGCGGGTCACGGTGTATCACGCATTGCCCACGACCTCGACGCTCCTGTGTCGCTATGGAGACCGCGTGGTAGGCACGCTGTCGCTGATTCGCGAGAGCGCATTGGGTTTTCCGATGCAGCGCATCTTCGATCTGGGTGGGGTCAGGCAGGCGGGCGGGAATGTTGCCGAGGTGTCGGCGCTCGCCATCGACCGGCGTTTTCGATCGGCAAGCGGCAAGATCCTGCTGCCGCTGATGAAATTCATGTACGAGTATGCGACGCGCCAGTTCGATACCCGTCACCTCGTCATTGCAGTGAACCCGCGGCATGCCGGCTTCTACGAGTCGGTGCTGTGTTTTCGCCGTCTGGCTCAGCACACCGTGGCGCATTACGATTTCGTCAATGGCGCGCCGGCGGTGGGTGCGCACCTGGATCTCGCTGCAGCCCCGGCGGTGTATCAACGTCGCTATGGGCGGATGCCGGCGTCCAAGAATCTGTTCCGGTATTTCACCGAAACGACCGTCCCCAATATCCGCTTTCCCGAGAAGCGTTTCTATACGACGACTGACCCTGTGATGACGCCGGAGTTGATCGAGCATTTCTTCAACGTCCGCACGCGCGTGTTTGCCGGATTGCGCATGGGGGAACTGCTGCTGCTGCACTCGATTTACGACTTGCCCGAGTACAAGCGCTGTCTGCCGCTGGTGCCCGACGACACCCCGCGCTCGGAAATGCGCAGGCGCACGCACAGGCGGTTTCCGGTCATGTGTCCGGGTGAGTTCAGTGCCGGCCTGCCTGGCCTGCGTCGCCGTTATCCGCTGAAGGTGTTCGAGTGCTCGGGATCCGGCTTTCGGGTGCGATCGGAGCGCAAGCTGCCCGTTGGCGTCAGTGGCGAGGTCTCGATCGAGCTGGGTGCGTCGGACCGCAGCAGGATGAAGGTCACCATTCTTCGCCTCGGTTCGCACGACGAACGCATTGCGTTGGTTCGCATCGACCATGCAGACCTGGCCTGGCGCAAGTTTGTCAGCGCCTTGAGCCATGCGCGAACGCATGACGAACTCGAAGAGGCGACGCGCTTTATTTGAGCGGGTTCTGGGGGCGGCGCCGGCGCGCCTCGTTGAGCTGTTCGCACAGACGACTGGCGCCGTCCAGGATGCGCGGCGTATGCCGCTGGATGATCGTCGGCGGGATGAAGAACAGATTGTCGCCCGCGACAGCGGAAATGCTCGGCCAGCGGCGCCACTGATCAAGCCATTCGGGACGGGCGTCTCCCATTCCGCTGGCGACGATCGCTTCCGGATTGGCGGCCAACACCGACTCCGCGTTCACCGTCGGTGCCAGCTGGGGAAGATCGGCAAAGACGTTCTCGCCACCACACAGGCGGATGACGTCGCCAATCAGATGCTCGCCGTTGATCGTCATCAACGGGCGGTCCCAGACCTGATAGAAGGTGCGCACCGGCGGCAGCGTCGAGTAGCGGCTGCGCAGTGATGTCAGACGCGCACGGAAGCGCGCTGCTGCAGTGCGCGCTTCGGCGGATGTCCCTGCGAGTTCGCCGAAGGTCTCCAGTGCGCGTGCCACGTCGTCAAGGTTGCGCGGTTCGTTGATGAAGACCGGGATGCCCAGCGCGGACAGGCGATCGAGGTGGGCATTGCGGTTTCCGCTCTTCCATGCCACCACCAGGTCGGGTTTGAGCGCTGCAAGCGCCTCCATGTCGACGTTGGTGTAGCTGCCGACTTGGGGGAGTGCCTTGGCGGCCTCCGGGAAATCGCTGTACGACACCACGCCGACGACCTTGCTTCCGGCGCCTGCGGCAAAAAGCAGTTCGGTGAGATGTGGTGCGAGACTGACGATGCGCTGGGCCGGCTGTTTCAGGTGCAGCGCTGCACCCGTGTCATCAGTGATGCGGAGATCGGCAGCGACGGCAGCAAGACTCGATGTGGCACAGGCAACTGCGATGAGGCGTAGGGCGGTTTTCATCTTGAGAGATCCTTGATGCCCGGTGTGTCCAGGGCGTCGGCGAGTCGCTGCCAGTCGGCTTCGAGCGCAGGGAGTCCGAAGCGCAGGCTCGCCGGCGAATCGAAGTGCCGCACAAGAATGCCATGCGTGGCGAGTCGATGGCGGAGTGTGTCTGCATCGGGGTGTTCGAACCACTGAAACAGGGCTGGGCCGCGGGCGTTGCCAAAGCCGGCAGCGTGCAGCAGCGCAGCAAGGCGTTGTCCCTGCGCGAGCAATTGGGTGCGGGCGCTTTCCTGCCATGCGTGGTCGCGCAGCGCAGCCTGCGTGACGATTCGGGCAGGGCCGCTGACGGCCCATGGTCCCAGGTGCTCTGCGAGTGCTGCGCGCAGTTCCCGCGGGCCGAGTACAAAACCGGTTCTGGCGCCGGCCAGCCCAAAGAACTTTCCGATCGAGCGCAGCACCACGAGGCCGGGGCGCCCAGCCTCGGCGGCGAGACTGTTGGACGGCGCCGTATCGATGAAGGCTTCGTCGATCACCAGCCAGCCGCCACGAGACGCAAGGCGACGGTGCCACGCCAGCAGTTGCGCACGGTCGTAGTGTTCGCCCGAGGGGTTGTTCGGATTCACCAGCACGAGCACGTCGGTCGCATCGATGGCGGCGTCGATGCTGCCAACGCTCGCGTCGATCCGTTGCAGTGTGGTGCCCCGCCACGCGTGCGGGTGTTCCGCATAGGTCGGGCCGGGGATTGTGATGCGAGCCCCCGGGATCAGCGTCGGGAGCGACTGGATTGCGGCTTGCGAGCCGGCGACGGCAAGGAGTTGGTCCGTGCCGTAATAGTCCGCCGCAGCCGCTTCCAGGCCATCATCGTCTTCCGGCAGCCTGTGCCAGGCGGACAGCGGAATCTCGGGCACGGGCCAGGGCGTGGGGTTGATGCCGGTCGAGAGGTCGAGCCAGTCTTGCAGCGGGATCCCGTAGTCGCTGGCGGCGCGGCGCAGCCGTCCGCCGTGCTCAAGCATGGAGGCGTTCCAGCGCGAGGGCGATCAGGCCGGCGACGGCGAGCCACAGCAGGATGCCGCGACGGACCAGGCTGACGGCCGCGCGGATGGCGCGCGCATCGGGCGCAGTGCCTTCGCCGAGTTGAGGGCGAAGCTCTTCCTGTCCGTGGTAAATCGCTGTACCACCGAGCTTGAGATCGAGCGCTCCCGCGCCGGCGGCCATCACCGGTCCTGCGTTGGGGCTGTCCCAGGAAGGCGCCTGTCTGCGCCAGCACTCAAGCGCCTGGCGGGTACGGCCAAGCACGGCGTAGGTGAGCGCGGTGAGGCGGGCGGGAAGCGCGTTGAGGAGGTCGTCGATGCGGGCGGCAGCCCAGCCGAAACGAAGGTATTGCTGCGTGCGGTAGCCCCACATCGCGTCCAGCGTGTTGGCGAGGCGAAACAGCAGCACGCCGGGTCCGCCGGCGAGCAGAAACCAGAACAGGGCGCCGAAGACGGCGTCGTTACCGTTTTCCAGCACGGATTCCGTGCCCGCACGGGCCACGCCCTCGGCGTCGAGTACGCTGGTGTCGCGACTCACGATCCAGCTTGTACGCTGGCGTGCTTCATCCAGGTTGCCTGCCTCAAGCGGCAGGGCGATGGCCTCGGCGTGTTCGGTGAGGCTGCGTCCGCCGAGCGCGAAGTACAGCAAGGCGATGTCGACTGGCCAGTGCGCCAGCGGATGCACGTCGCGCACGAGCAGTGCCAGTCCAACCCAGGGGCCGACTGCAAGCAGCCACGCCAGCATGCCCGCCAGGCGGGACGCAGACCAGGCTCTGACCCTGGCTTCGACAGCATTCGACCAGCGCCCGAAGCCGACCAGCGGATGGTAGCGGGGCACTTCTCCAAACAGCCGGTCCAGAAGCAGGCCGGCGGCGAGTTTGAATACGATCAGCGTGAATACGGACATGGCGGAAGCGCGCCGGATTGCGGGCGCAGCGTATGCGGAAGCGGGGCTGGAGGGTACGACAAGCGATGGCAGTATGGCAAAGGCTTGTCGTCAGCGCAGCGACTTCCGGAGGGCTGCGGAGGCTTTCGAGGCGGGGCTTGAGGTGGTCTGACCGCGCAGGCCGTGCTGGCCCTGTGTCCTCAGCGCCCGTGGGGCGGGCGGGAAAGGTGAGTGTGAAAAACTTTCCGGACGGGCACGCACCTGCCCGTCCGGAAAGCAGCGGCGTTCAGCCGATCATGCCGGCGCCGACGGTGTTGTTGGTGCTTTCATCGATGATGATGAAGGCGCCGGTTGCACGGTTGGCTGCGTAACGGTCGGCAACGATAGGTTGTGCGAGCTTGAGCGTGAGGCGCGCGATGTCGTTCATGGCCAGGCTGGTGACAGGCTGCTGTTCGAGCGTGTTCACATCGAGGCGGTAGTCGATCTTGGCGATCTTGGCTTTGGCTTCGCGCGTGGTATGGCGCACGAGGTAGGTGCGGGCCGGTGACATCGGCGTCTCCGAAAGCCAGCACACGGTGGCGTCGATCTGCTTGACCGCCGCCGGTGCTTCGGCCGATTTCACGATCATGTCTCCGCGCGAGATGTCGATTTCGTCCTCGAGCAGCAGGGTGATGGACTGTTCGTGGATGGCGCGCTCAAGCTGTTCGGTGCCAATGCTGATGGCCTTGACCTTGCTGGAGGCGCCCGACGGCAGCACCGTTACCGCATCGCCGACGCGGACTTCGCCGGATTCGACACGGCCCATGAAGCCGCGGTAGTCGTGCAGTTCGGGGTTGGCCGAGTCGTGCGGACGGCAGACGAACTGCACCGGAAGGCGGAAGTCTTCGGCTTTCTCGGTGTGGGCGGCAGGGGCGGCTTCGAGAATCTCGAGCAGGGTGGGGCCCTTGTACCAGTCGAGACGCGCGCCGCGATCGACGATCATGTCGCCGGCGAGTGCCGAGATCGGGATGAAGCGCACGTCCTTGATGCCGAGCTGGGCGGCGAAGGCGAGGTAGTCAGCCTTGATGCGCTCGAAGGTGGCTTCCTCGTAGTCGACGAGGTCCATCTTGTTCACCGCGACCAGCAGGTGGGGGATGCCGACCAGGCTGGCGAGGTATGAATGGCGACGGGTCTGCGTGAGTACGCCCTTGCGTGCATCGATGAGGATGATCGCAAGGTTGGCGGTCGACGCGGCGGTGACCATGTTGCGGGTGTACTGCTCGTGTCCGGGGGCGTCGGCGATGATGTACTTGCGTGTGCCGGTGGTGAAGTAGCGATAGGCGACATCGATGGTGATGCCTTGTTCACGTTCTGCCTGCAGGCCGTCGGTGAGCAGCGAGAGGTCGACCGCGGTCATGCCGCGCTTGGCCGAGGTCTTCTCGATCGCGTTCATGGTGTCGGCGAGGATGGTCTTGGTGTCGAACAGCAGGCGGCCGATCAGGGTGCTCTTGCCGTCGTCGACGCTGCCGCAGGTCAGAAAGCGCAGCAGGCCGTTGTCGATCTCGGGCAGTTGTTCAAGTGCGGACATGGTCATTTTTCCTTCAAGCTTTCCAGAATTCGGTTGGTGCTTTGTCTTGTGCTGGTTTGTGTGTGCTGCTAATTCGCCGGGGCTGCATGAGGCATTCGTTCTGAAGGCTGCGGAACTCGCCCTGCGGGCTCGGACAGTCCTCGCCTTCGCCACGAATGCCTCACACATCCCCGGCTCTTGTCCGGATGGATCCGCAGTCAGAAGCGTCCTTTGCAGGGAGGCTGCGGTGCGTCGAGTGAGCCTTTGCTCCCGCTGCCTCTAACCCTGTTCATGCACACACGTTCAGGTGGTGTGCTGGGTGTTTGTGCAGAGGGCGAGGACTGTCCGAGCGCAGCGAGTTCCGCAGCCCTCGGAGCAAACACCCAGTGCGCCACCCCGGCACGACACGCAACTCACAAAGAACAAGCAACAAGCAACAAGCAATAAATCAGAAATACCCTTCCTTCTTGCGCTGCTCCATCGAGGCCTCGGAGGTCTGATCGTCCATTCGCGTCGCGCCACGCTCGGTAATCGTCGTGGTTGCGGTCTCGGCAAGAATCTTCTCCACCGTGTCCGCGTCGGACTCAACCGGCGCCGTGCAGGTGATGTCACCCACGGTGCGGAAACGCACGAGCACTTGTTCGATCTTGTCGCCAGGCTTGGCCGGGGTCACGTCGGTCACCGGCTGCATCAGCCCGTTCTTGCGCACCACCGGGCGGGTGTGGGCGAAATAGATCGACGGCAGCTCAAGCTGCTCGCGGGCGATGTATTGCCACACGTCGAGCTCGGTCCAGTTGCTGATCGGGAAGGCGCGGATGTTCTCGCCCTTGTGCGATCGCGCGTTGTACAGGTTCCACAGCTCAGGGCGCTGGTTCTTCGGGTCCCACTGACCGAACTCGTCGCGGAAGCTCACGATCCGCTCCTTCGCCCGGGCCTTCTCCTCGTCGCGGCGGGCGCCGCCGATACACGCATCGAAACCGAATTCCTCGATGGCTTCGAGCAGCGTGACCGACTGATGCTTGTTGCGCGACTCATCGGCCGACTTCAGCACCACGGTGCCGCGCGCCATCGAATCCTCGACCGAACGCACGATCAGGCGCTCGCCCAGTTCGGCGGCGCGCTTGTCGCGGAAGTCGGTCACTTCCTTGTAGTTGTGGCCGGTGTCGATGTGCATCAGCGGAAAGGGGAAGCGACCCGGGCGGAAGGCCTTCTCGGCCAGGCGCAGCAGGCAGATCGAATCCTTGCCGCCGGAAAACAGCAGCACCGGGTTCGCGCACTGGCCAGCCACCTCGCGCAGGATGTGGATTGCCTCTGCTTCAAGCCAGTCGAGGTGGGAGAGCGTCTGTTTGGTGAGAGTCGACATCGTTGCCTTACCGTTTCGAGAGTTGAGCGCCGTCCGTCATGCGCAGGGCCCGCAGGGCGGCGCGCAGACCTGCACGGATTGCGAGGAAGCGTTGCTTCAGGGTGACGGAGAACATGTTCAGTCCTTTTTCACGTGAAGGCCGCATTCCTTGGAGGTGGGGTCTTCCCACCACCAGCGTCCGGCCCGGACGTCCTCGCCCACGGCAACGCCGCGGGTGCAGGGGGCGCAGCCGATGCTCGGGAAGAACTGGTCGTGCAGCGCGTTATAGGGCACTTCGTTCAGGCGCAGATAGGCCCAGACCTCGGCCTCGGTCCAGTCGGAGAGCGGATTGAGCTTCTCCAGACCATTGCCGGCGTCGAATTCGCGCAGCGGCAGACCGCTGCGGGTCGTGGACTGGGCGGCGCGCTGACCGGTCACCCATGCCTTCTTGCCCGCCAGTGCCCTGCGCAGGGGCTCGACCTTGCGCACCTGGCAGCAGGCCTTGCGCAATTCGACGGAGTCGTAGAAGGCGTTGATGCCCTCGGTGCGAACGTAGTGTTCAACCGCGGTAGCATCGGGAAAGAACACCTTGAGGCGAGTGCGATAGCGCTGCTCGACCTCGCCCATCAGCTTGTAGGTTTCGGCGGGCAGGCGTCCGGTGTCGAGCGAGAAGATTTCGACCTGCAGCTTGCGGCTGAGGATGATGTCGGTGAGCACCATGTCTTCGGCGCCAAAACTGTTGGCGAAGGTCACTTCGCCTTCGCTGCCGAGTTCGGCCACCACCGCCTGCAGCAGGTCAACGACCGCAGCGGTCTTGGCTACGACGCTTTCGCGCAGTTCCGGGGTGAGTTCGGGGTGGGTGGCCGGGTTGCGCGGTGCGCCACCGGTGCCGGGCCGCAGCATGGAGACGCTTGCGTTCATGCGGCCACCTTGCGCGCCAGTCGGCGGAACAGGGGCTCCGCACGATCCACTGCACCCTGGTAGGGCTCGGTGAAATCCCTGAAGCTCTCCAGTGCGATCTTGAGCTGCTCGGGCGTGTATCGACCGGCGGCCGGCTGCAGCGCATCGAAACCGCAGCGGGTCAGGAAGAAGAACTGGTCGCGCAGCACTTCGCCGATGGCACGCAACTCACCGCCATAGCCGTGGCGGGCGCGCAGCAGGGTGGCGATGGAGTAGCCGCGACCGTCTGCAAACTTGGGGAAGTCGACCGCGATCAGCTGCAGCCGCAGCAGGTCGTCGGCAAGGGCTGCGGGGTCTTCGGTGCCGGCGAGCCACACGCCCAGCACGCCGGCCTCAGCCTGGGCGCCAAGCGCATCGCGGCGTGCGAGCCAGACTGCGAGCGGCACGATCACACGGCCGGCGGGCAGTTCCACGGTGGCTGCCTCCTCGCCCTCGGCGAGGCGGAGCACGGTCCAGTCGTCCTCATGGACGACGCCATTCTTGATGATCTCAGACATGGGCTTGCTTCCTTTCTTCGCGGTCTGCATAGACCTGCGTCTTGAACGGTTCTGCGCCGACACGGCGCACCGTATCGATGAAGCGCTCGTCGTCGTGGCGGTTGGCGGTATAGGTCTGCACCAGCGAGCTGACGACGTCCGGCATTTCGTCTGCGGCGAAGGACGGGCCGATGACCTTGCCGAGCGAGGTGTCGTTGCCCTGGTCGCCACCGATGCTTACCTGGTACCACTCCTGGCCGTTCTTATCCACGCCGAGCACGCCGATGTGGCCGACGTGGTGGTGGCCGCAGGCATTCATGCAGCCGGAGATGTTGATCTCGATCTCGCCGATGTCGTGCAGGTAGTCGAGGTCGTCGAAGCGGGCCTGGATGGCGTTGGCGATCGGGATCGACTTGGCATTGGCCAGCGCACAGAAATCGCCGCCGGGACAGGCGATGATGTCGGTCAGCAGGCCGATGTTCGGGGTGGCGAGACCGGCCTCGCGCGCGCCCTCCCAGACGGCGAACAGGTCCGACTGCCGGACGTCGGCCAGCACCATGTTCTGCTCGTGGGTGACACGGACTTCGCCGAAGCTGAAGGCGTCGGCAAGCGCGGCCACGCTGTCGAGCTGATCGGCGGTGATGTCGCCCGGCGCAATGCCGGGCTTCTTCAGCGACAGCACCACGCTGGCGTAACCAGGCTGCTTGTGAGCGCGCACGTTGCGTCTGGCCCAGGCTGCGAAAGCCTTGTTTGCCGCGAGCTGGGCGGTGTAGCCCGCGTCGGATGCCGGCAGCGTCTCGTAGGACGGATCGACGAAGTGGTCGGCGACACGGTGCACTTCTTCCACGGTCAGCGTCGCCGGGCCGTCCTTGAGGTGAGCGAACTCCGCCTCGACCTGGCTGCGGAAGGCGTCGATGCCAAGGGCCTTCACCAGGATCTTGATGCGGGCCTTGTAGGCATTGTCGCGGCGACCATTGAGGTTATAGACGCGCAGGATGGCCTCGCAGTAGCTGAGGATGTCCTGCCACGGCACGAAGGACGAGATCTCTTCGCCGATGATCGGCGTACGGCCAAGGCCGCCCCCAACCAGCACGCGAAAGCCGATCGTGCCTTCGGCATTGCGCTTGAGGTCGAGGCCGATGTCGTGCACCTGGATGACTGCGCGGTCTTCCTTTGCACCGTTGACGGCGATCTTGAACTTGCGTGGCAGAAAGGCGAACTCGGGGTGGAAGGTGCTCCACTGGCGCACGATCTCGCACCACGGACGCGGATCGATCTCCTCGTCGGCTGCGACGCCCGCAAAGGGGTCGGAGGTGACGTTGCGGATACAGTTGCCCGAGGTCTGGATAGCGTGCATCTGCACGGTGGCCAGCTGGGCGAGGATCTCAGGCACATCTTCCAGCTTGGGCCAGTTGAACTGCATGTTCTGGCGCGTGGTGAAGTGGCCGTAGCCGCGGTCGTAGGTGCGCGCGATATGGCCGAGCATGCGCACCTGGTCGGCGCGCAGATTGCCGTAGGGCACGGCGATACGCAGCATCGGTGCGTAGCGCTGGATGTAGAGGCCGTTCTGCAGGCGCAGCGGGCGGTATTCGTCCTCGCCAAGTTCGCCTGCCAGATAGCGTTGCGTCTGATCACGGAACTGGGCAACCCGTTCATCCACAATGCGCTGATCGTATTCGTCGTATTGGTACATCACGTCTCTCTGGTTGCGGTCGGCGCCACCTCTGCGGGGCCGGCCTTGCATCTGATTTACGAGCGCCCGGCGGATGCGCCTGCAGGTGGGCTCATGTTGCGTTGCATCGTAGTCGGGATGTTTAGGTTCATAAAGGGGGTTTGCGTTAGACTTTAAGAAGAATTGGTTATTTAGAGAATGCCATGAACCTGCAGCAACTGCGTTACATCCATGAAGTGGCCCGGCGTGGTCTCAACGTTTCCGATGCCGCTGATGCCCTGTTTACCTCGCAACCCGGCGTCTCCAAGCAGATCCGCCTGCTCGAGGCCGAACTCGGCATCGAGATCTTTGCGCGTCATGGCAAACGTCTGGTAGCGGTGACCGAGCCTGGTCGGGCCGTGCTGGGCATTGCCGAGCGCATGCTGGCCGACATGGACAACCTGCAGCAGGTCGGCCAGGAGTTCGCCAACGAGCATGCGGGCAGTCTCTCGATCGCGACCACGCACACTCAGGCGCGCTATGCCTTGCCGCGGGTGATCCGCGACTTCATGCGCCGCTACCCGCAGGTCAAGCTCTCGCTGCACCAGGGCAACCCCCGCCAGGTGTGCGAGATGGTGCTCGACGGCACGGCCGACATCGCGCTCGCGACCGAGGCCATCTCGGAATACGACGAACTCGTGATGCTGCCCTGCCACCAGTGGAACCGCTGTGTGGTCGCCGCGCCCCGGCACCCTATCCTGAAGGAGCAGCCGCTGACGCTTGAGGCGATTGCCCGTTACCCGCTGATTACCTATGACGACGCCTTCACCGGACGTGGCCAGATCAACAAGGCATTTCTCGGGCGTGGTCTCAAGCCCAATCTGGTGCTGACCGCAATCGACTCCGATGTGATCAAGACGTATGTGGCGATGGACCTCGGGATCGGCATCCTCGCGCGCATGGCCTACGACCCCGCAGTCGACCGCGATCTCGGCATGATCGACGCCGCCCACCTGTTCGAATCCAGCACCACCCGCATCGGGCTGCGCCGTCGCGCCTGGCTGCGCGGTTATGTGTACGCCTTCATCGAGGGCTTCGCGCCCCACCTCACGCGACGCATGGTCGAAACGGCCTTGAGTGGCACGGCGGACAACTACCAGCTCTAGGAGGCGATCTCCCCGAAGCGCTCCGCTGCCGCGCTCGCCAGGCAGAGCATCAGCGCGACACGTGCTTTCGAGGGCGACAGCGTGCCCGCGTTGAGCAGGCCCGCGGGGCCATGGCCCGCACCGACGCTCCCCTGTGCAACCCGGCTGGCGCGAACCACTGCGCAGCCGTTCGCGATTGCGCGTTCGACCGCCGGCAGCCAGCTGTCGGGCAGGCTGCCGTGGCCCGCACAGGCCAGCACGGCACCGCGCAGCCCGGCGTCGACCGCGGCGTCGAGGAGCATGGGCGAGGCGCCGGCCGTGAGGTAGAAGACTTCCACCGCGAGCGGCCAGCGCGCAGCGTCGACGGCTGCCAGGGGCAGCACGCCACGGTCGAACCCAGGGGACGGGCGGTGCAGACGCGGCGGATTGGCCCAGCCCAGCGCACCGGTTTCGGGGCTGCCGACGCCTTCCACGGCCCGCGTGTGCCACTTGCTCACCTCCCGCGCTGCGAAGACGCGGTCGTTGACGGCGACCAGGGTGCCGAGACCGCGAAATTCGGCGGATCCGGCCACGCTGACGGCAGCGAAGAGATTCATCGGCCCGTCCGCAGAGAGTGCGGTGGCCGGCCGCATGGCGGCGGTCAGAACCACCGGCTTGTCTGTGCCAAGGGTCAGATGGAGGAAGAAGGCCGTCTCCTCCAGCGTGTCGGTGCCGTGGGTGATGACGATGCCGTCGATGTCGCGCTGCTCGGCGAGGCTTTGCACGCGCTGCGCCAGGGCAAGCCAGTGCGCGGGGGTCATGTCCTTGCTGTCGAGCGCGAACAGCGTTTCGGGCCGGATGTCGGCGATCGCTTCGAGGCCGGGAACGGCTTCGAGCAGCGCCGCGACCTTGATCGCGCCGGCCGCATAACCCGTGGTGTCGCTTGCCGACGCTGCCGCGCCTGCGATCGTGCCACCGGTGGCGATCAGTGCAATGCTGGGCTTGTGGTTCATTCGAGTGGTTCGTCGTTGGGGTTTCTGAACAGTGCCCGCATGGCATCGGACAGTGGAAATTCAAGATTCAGACCGTGCGCGGGAATGGGCTGTGTAAACCATTGAGCATAGAGCCCTTCCGCTTCGCCACTGCGCATGCTCGCGACGATTGCCTCATCCACGACGCGCTTGAAGGCGAGATCGCCCTTTTTCAGCATGCAGGCGTAGGCCTCGAAGGATTTCGGTTTGCCGGTGACGTGCCAGTCTGCGGGCCTTGCCGCCTTGGCGCGGGCACCGTACAGAAGCGCGTCGTCCATCATGTAGGCGCTCGCGCGCCCGGCTTCCAGGGTGGCGAACGCGTCGTCGTGGTCGCGTGCCGACAGTATCGTCATCGCGGTCTCGCGTTCGGCGTTGAGCCGATACAGCAACTGGTCTGACGTTGTGCCGGCGGTGGTTACCACGCGCTGGCCGCCAAGATCATCGAAATCGTGAATCTTGCTGTTGCTGCGGGTCAGGAGCCGGGTGCCGGCGATGAACAGGGTGTTGGAAAAGGTCGCGAGGCGCTCGCGGTCCCGATTGTGCGTCGTCGACCCGCACTCGAGGTCGATGCGCCCGCTGTCGACCAGCAGGAAGCGATTCTGCGAAGTGATCGGCACCAGCCTGATCTCGAGCTTCTTCAGACCGAGGTGACGCTGCACTGCTTCCACGATTCGAAGCGCAAATTCGTGCGAGTAGCCCTGGACCTTGCCGTTTGCGTCGAGGTAGGAAAATGGCGCAGAGGATGCGCGGTAGCCAAGGTGGATGACGCCCTCGGCCCGAATGCGATCGAGCGTGCCGGGCGCAGCAAGGGATGTCGTAGCCGCGAGAAGCGCGCCCAGGAAAAGGGCAAGCCGGAAGAAACGGTTCATGCGATCGGGTCGGTTCGGGTGGGTCTGCAGTGTAGCCGCTCGCGGGCGAAGCTCGAAATGCGCCCAGCTCACTCCCTGAACGCAATGATGCGACGTTCGCGTTCCTGCTCGAGCAGGCGGGCGGCAGCATCGGAGGGCACGCCAAGCGTTTCGAGTACCGATCCCGCGAGCTTGAGGCTCGACTCCAGCGTTTCCGGCACCACCGAACTGGCGCCGGCCTCGCGCAGAGCCAGCGCATGTTTTTCGTCGCGCGCACGGGCGATGATGCGGATGTGCGGCATGGTCTGGCGTACGCCCTTGACCGCATGGATGGCGGCGGCGACATGGTCCATCGTCAGCACCACCGCCTGCGCCCGATCCAGGCGCAGGCGGCGCAGCAGTTCGGGCCGGCTTGCATCGCCGTAGATGACCGGCACGCCATCCTTGCGTTGCCGTGCGACGAGTTTGGCGTCGCTCTCGATGGCCAGATGCGGCACGCCCTGTTCGGCCAGCAGCTGCCCCACCATCTGCCCGACGCGGCCATAACCGGCGATGATGACGTGGCCGCGCATCTCACCGAATTCGTCGGTATCGAGCGTTTCGCGCTGAACCTGACGGCGCTCGAAATGGGCGCCGATCATGCTTCCAAGGCGAGCCACGAGCGGGGCTGCAAGCATGCTCAGGCCGACCACCAGAAGCATGAACTGCCCTGTGTCGCGCGGCAGGACGTTGAAGGACAGCGCCAGTCCGATCACGATGAAGGCGAACTCGCTGCCCTGACCGAGCAGCAGTCCGCCCTCGGCCGCACGTCCCCAGGTGAGACCGAACGCGCGCAGCAGAAAGAAGATGATGGCGCCCTTGATCAGGATCAGTCCGACCACCGACAGTGGCGTCCACAGTGGCTCCGCGACCAGGGCGCGGAGGTCGATGCCCATGCCGACCGAGAGGAAGAAGAGACCCATCAGCAGGCCCTTGAAGGGCTCGATGGTGACCTCGACCTCGTGTCTGAATTCGGTTTCTGCAATGATCAGGCCCGCCAGCAGCGCGCCCAGCGCCATCGATAGTCCTGCGGCCCAGGTAAGCGCTGCAACGCCCAGGGTGGACAGCAGGGTGAGCGCCATGAAGGTGTCGGGCTGGCGGTTTGCCGCAATCTGGTGGAATACCGGGCGCACCACCCGGCGTCCGACAAGGTAGATCACCCCGACCGTCACCAGTCCTTTGATCGCAGCGGTGCCGAGCAGCATGCCGAAACTGCCGCCGCCGTCGTTGGCGCCAAGGATGCTGATCAGGACAAGCAGCGGCACCACGGCCAGATCCTGCAGCAGCAGGATGGCAAAGGCCGCCTGGCCGAGCGGCGTGCCCAGTTCGCGGCGCTGGATCAGCAACTGCATCACGATGGCGGTGGACGAGAAGGCCAGTGCAAGGCCGAGCACGACTGAGGCTTCTGTACCGTGCTCGAATCCGATCGCCACCACGACGATTACGAGCGCCGTGATCCCGACCTGCATGCTGCCAAGACCGAACACCAGCTTGCGCATCGACCACAGGCGGTCGATCGACATCTCGAGCCCGATCATGAACATGAGGAAGATCACCCCCAGTTCGGCAAGCGTCTCGACGTCGTCCTGGCGCGAAAAGGTGACGTAACTCAGCCACGGCGTTGTTTCGCTGAAACTCGCCAGTCCGTAGGGGCCGAGCAGTGTTCCCACGGCCAGGAAACCGAGTACCGGGTTGATGCGCAGTCGTGCCAGGAGCGGAATCAGGATTCCCGACAAGGCGAGGAAGAGGATGGTCTCCTTCAGGAACGGGAAGGCGGCGTGTGCTTCCATGAATGTGCTGCGACTTTTGTCGTTGGTATGCCCCGCAGTGTAATGCAAGCCCGCCATGTGCCGGGGCGCGGGTGTGTGGAAACGCAGGCCGGGCACTCGCGTGTCAGGGAATTGCCGTCGTTATTGCTTATTACGTTAATGCTGTTTGTGCGCCGTAAGCGTCGTTCAAATGCAGAGTTGCGGCGTCAGAGGGAGGATTTAACGGCTTTTCTGGTGCTTTTTGCATATATTGAGGGCCTGATACATCTTGCTCCGGACGCCCTGCGAGTCATGAACAGCCGATATTCCCGCTCCATTCGAATTGCCGCTCTGCCGCTGCTTCTGGCGCTTGCACTTCCGGTTCAGGCGGGCACGGTCGAGGCCAGTCGTTACTACGAGGACGGCCTGTCCCGCTACAGCAAGCAGGATCTGCCGGGGGCGATCATCCAGCTCAAGAACGCGTTGCAGCAGGATCGAAACATGCTCGCCGCACATCTGCTGCTGGCGAAGGCCTATCTTGCCGACGGTGACGTTGGGCCGGCCGAGGTGGCATTCCGGGAAGCGCTTAAGCTGGGGGTGAATCGTGCCGAAGTGGCAGTGCCGCTGGGGCGCATCTATCTGATGCAGGGCAAGCCGCAGGTGCTGATCGACGCGATTCCTGCCGATGGTCTGCCTGCTGTGACGCGGCTGGAGGTCCTGGTGCTGCGAGGCGAGGCCTACGCTGCGCTGGGCAAGTCTGCCGAGGCCACAAGCGCCTTCGCCGATGCACGTGCGATCGACCCTGCTTCTGTCGTGCCACTGGTGGCTGAAGTGCCCGTTCTGATCGCTGCGGGCAAGGGGGGCGAAGCCCGTGACATGGCAAACCGTGCGGTTGAACTGGCGCCCGACAGCGCGGAGGCACTGAATGCACGTGCCTCGGTTGCACATGCCGCGGGAGAACTGGCGGATGCGCTCAGGGACTACGAACGGGCGATTGCGGTCCAGCCCGACCACCTGGATGCGCGCGTCGCGCGAGCGGGCATCCTGATTGACCTTGGTCGCGACCCGGAGGCAGACAAGGACCTCACCGCACTTGCGGCGTTTGCGCCGTCGGAGCCGCGTGTTGCGTATCTGCGCGCGCTGCTTGCCGGCCGGCGGGGTGATTCCCAGGCTGCCGCCTCGCATCTCGAGAATGTCGCAAGGCTGGTCGATGCGCTGCCAGTGGAATGGGTTGCCGGCCAGGAGCAGCTGCTGATGACTGGCGCGCTGGCGCATCACGCCGGGCGCCAGTATGAAAAGGCTCGCAAGTACCTTGATGTGCTGACGTCGCGCTATCCGCGCAACATGGGCGCGCGCAAGCTGCTTGCTGCCGTTTATGTCGATACTGCTGATTATCCACGCGCGATAAGCCTGCTGGAGCATGTGCTGCGGTCGCAATCCGACGATCCCCAGGCATTGCACCTGCTCGGCCGGGCCTATCTCGGCCAGCAGCGCTATTCCAAGGCTTCCGGCCTGCTCGAACGCGCACTTGCACTTGGCGGCAGCGATGCGGGTTTGCGTGCCTCCCTGGGGTTCAGCCAGCTGGGTGAGGGCAAGTCGGACGCTGCGGCCGGGAATCTGCAGGCCGCGTTCGACAAGGCGCCCGGTGACCTTACGCTCGCAATGCCGCTTGCCAACCTGTACATGCGCCAAGGCGACATCAAGATGGCGCTCACCGTTGCGCAGCGTCTGAATGACGCCCTTCCGCGCAACCCGGCGGCGCTCAACCTGCTGGGGGTCGTGAAAGGGGCGAGCGCAGACCTTGCCGGCGCGCGTCGCGCCTATACCGAGGCCCTGCAGCACGATGCGGGCTTCATGTCCGCACGCCTGAATCTTGCGCGCCTCGATGTTGAGGAGGGGCGTTTCGCCGAAGCCAGGAAAGCCTACGCCGACATGCTTCGTGCCAACAGGCGCGATGCGACCGCAATGTACGAATCAGCCTTGCTCGAGCGGCGTGCGGGACGGCTCGACGAGGCGCTGCGCTGGAGCGAAAAGGCCGCAGCAGAGCAGCCCGGTGACCCGAGAATCGGCCTGGGTCTGATCGAGATGCGCTCGGCCAAGGGCGACAAGCTGGGCGCTCGCGATGCCGCACGGGCGCTCTCGGTCCGGCAGCGCGACGACCTGGGTGTGCTCGAAGCGCTTGCGCGCACCGAGATCGATGTCGGTGCGCACAAGGATGCGCAGCAGGTGCTCAAGGACATGACGCGCCTGGCCGAATACGATCCGGCTGCGCTGGTCAGGGTTGGCTATCTGCAGCTGGCGGCGTCTGACCTCAGCGGTGCAGCCTACAGCGCACAAAAGGCCCTTCAGGGGCGGGCGAAGGATGTGGGCGCAATGATCCTCGCGACCGAGGCTGCCCTGGCTGCCAAGGACTTCGACGGGGCGGAAAAACGGGCCGCCGCGCTGCGCGCCGCACATCCTTCTAACGCAAAGGGGTTTCTGCTGACGGGAGACATCGCGCATGCGCGCAAGGACTTCAAGACCGCGGCCAGTGCGTATCGGCAGGCATTCGCATTGGCGCCGTCGACCGAGTCAGTGCTGCGGCAGGTCAACGTCTTCATCGCACAGCGTGATCCAAAAGGCGGAATTCCTCCCCTCCTGCAGTGGCTCAAGACGCACCCGGACGACGACCTGGCCAGACGTGCGCTGGCCGACCTTCATGCGCAGGCGCGAGACTGGTCCGCAGCGAAAGCCGAGTACATGAAACTCGTGAACAAGGGCGTTGCCGATGCCGGCGTTTATAACAACCTTGCCAATGTCCTGATCGAGTTGCGCGACCCGGCCGCAGTCTCGATGGCCGAGCAGTCGGTCGCCCGTGCGCCGGAAAGCGGAAGTGCGCGCGATACGCTGGGCTGGGCGCTCGCGAGCCAGAAACGCTTCGAAGAGGCATTGCCCCATTTGCGTGAGGCCCGTCTGCGCATGCCCGACAGCGCGGATATCAAGTGGCACCTCGGCTACGTGCTGGCACAAATGGGAAGGCAGTCAGAGGCACGGCGGGAACTCGAATCGGCCCTCGCGAACGGGCGCTTCTTTGACGGTGAAACCGAGGCGCGCGAATTGCTCCGTAACGTGAGCCGCTAGCAGTGAGTGAAAGTGTCGAGTATTTTTACATTTGCGTTTTTATCGCGTTTTGTAGTGAATTTAAGTTGTTGAAAAGTATAAGAATCTGACTTTTGGCGCGATTTTTGCTCAAAATAGCCAAAATGCAGAGGGGTTCAAAATGAAAAAATACACCGCAGTTGCGCTTCTTGTGTCGGGGCTGTCGGCCTTCAGTGGCGCGGCGTCGGCCGCCTGGAACTGGGATCTGAGTTGCGGAACTTTTGCCTGCAGCCAGACGACCTCCGCTTCGCAAACGAGTAATCCCGTGGGGGGGCCGTCTGTCACGGTCACAGGCTGGAGCGGCACCAATTCGGGCAGCGCGCTTGCTCAGGGCTACATCGAGAGCTGGAATGGGGTCGGAGTTCAGTACAGTGGCGAGTCGTCTGCGAGTCCGAATCATGCGATGGACAATAAGGACAAGTTTGAATCCGTGCTGCTGGATTTCGGCGCGGATGTCCAGCTTGATTCCGTTGGCTTGGGTTGGGTATACAACAACGATAGCAGGCGCTCTGACTTCTTCGTTCTTGCATACACCGGAACAACCGCATTCAGCGGCGACCTGACGGGCAAGAGCTATTCGGACCTGCTTTCGCTTGGCAGTGGATGGACGCTGGTCGGAAACTATGGCGGTAGCGGTCAGGGAGGCTATACGCTGAGTCCCGGCGCGACCTATTCCAGTTTCTGGCTGATCGGTGCAGGCGCGGTGAGCGGCACCTCGGTCGGGTATGGCAGCAACAACTATTACGACTACATGAAGGTCGCCAGTGTCGGGGGGAGCGCGAAGCCGCCGTCGCATGACAACAAGGTTCCCGAGCCGGGCTCACTCGCGCTGGCAGGGCTCGGTGTGCTGGGTTTGATCGGCATGCGCCGCCGCAAGTCCGAACGCTGAGTTGAGCAATGCTTCATCCGGAACGGCGCCATCCCGGCGCCGTTTTTCGTGGACTCAGTCTGCGGTCTGCTCGCCTTCCTCCTGTTGCTGCAGCATCCACATCTGCGCATAGGCGCCCGCGCGCGCCAGCAGTGCGCCATGCCTGCCGCGCTCCACGATGCGGCCCTGATCAAGCACGATGATCTCGTCGGCGTTCATGACCGTCGATAGCCGGTGTGCGATGACCAGTGCGGTGCGTCCGCTTGCGGCCAGTTCGATCTGCGCCTGTATGGCTTTTTCCGTTTTCGAATCGAGGGCCGAGGTGGCTTCGTCGAAAATCAGGATCGCAGGGTTCTTGAGCAGGGCGCGGGCGATGGCGACGCGCTGCTTTTCGCCGCCCGAGAGCTTCAGTCCGCGCTCGCCCACACGTGTTTCGTAGCCGTCGGGCAGGCGCTGGATGAATTCGGTCAGCTGGGCTGCGCGCGCGGCGGCGTCGACCTCTTCGCGGCTTGCGCTTGGTCGGCCGTACTGGATGTTGTAGAACAGCGTGTCGTTGAACAGCACCGTGTCCTGGGGAACGATGCCGATCGCCGCGTGCAGGCTGTCCTGGGTGAGCTGGCGCAGGTCGTGGCCATTGACGCGGATCGCGCCCGACTGCACGTCGTAGAAGCGGTACAGCAGGCGCGCAAGCGTCGATTTGCCCGATCCCGAGTGTCCGACGATGGCGACCGTGCGCCCTGCGGGGACTTCGAAGTCGAGGTCGTGCAGGATGGGGCGCTTGGCATCGTAGGCAAAGCCGACGTGCTCGAAGCGAACGCTCGCCGGACCGGGGGGCAGGGTGAGTGCGTCAGGTGCGTCGGCGATCTCCTGGTGCTCGTGCATGAGTCCGAACATGCGCTCGATGTCGGTGAGTGCCTGGCGCAGTTCGCGATACATCATCCCGAGGAAATTGAGCGGGATATAGAGCTGGATCATGAAGGCATTGACCAGCACGATGTCGCCGATGGTCATCTCGCCGCTGGCAACCCGGCTGGCGGCCTGCCACATCATCGCCGTCACTCCGACCGCAATGATTGCCGCCTGTCCGACATTCAGTCCCGACAGCGAGTACTGGTTGGTGATCTGCGCCGAGGTCCATTTGGCGAGTTCCTGATCATAGCGGGCGGCCTCGTAGGCTTCGTTGTTGAAGTACTTCACCGTTTCGTAGTTGATCAGGCTGTCGATGGCGCGCGCATTGGCGGCCGAGTCGAGTTCATTGGCCTGTCGCCGCAGCGCTGTCCGCCAGTTGGTGACCTTGACCGTGAATACGATATAGGCGGTCAGGGTTGCGAGCGTGATGAGCGCAAATACGGCGTCGTACTCCACCAGCAGGATGCCCATGACGAGGCCGATTTCGACCAGCGTGGGGAGGATCGAGTACAGGGTGTAGCTGATCAGGGAGTTGATGGAGCGGGTGCCGCGTTCGATGTCGCGGGTGAGGCCGCCGGTCTGGCGCTCGAGATGGAAGCGCAGGCTGAGGGCATGCAGATGACGGAACAGTTGCAGGGTGATCTCGCGTACAGCCTGCTGCGTGACACGTGCAAACACGATCTGCCGCAACTCGGTGAACAGCGACGTGGAAAAGCGCAGCACGCCGTAAGCCAGCAGCACCGCTGCCGGAACCACGATGAGGGCCTGCCCATCGGTCAGTGTCAGTGCGTCGATCAGATGCTTGAAAGTGATCGGAACGGTGACGTTGGCGCCCTTGGCTGCCAGCAGGCACGAAAGGGCAAAGATCACCCGGTACTTGTACGCCCAGATGAAGGGCATGAGATTCTTGATCGTCTGCCAGTCCCTGCGTTCGCCGGTTTCGGGGGCGGGGAGGGCGGTCGCGGAGGCGCGTCTCATTGAATGGGGCAGTCCTGTTGTGTGATCGGGAGGGCGCGACTACAGCGTGTGATCGTCCAGCGCGAGCCTTGCGGCCAGCCCGATGAAGAGCACGCCCGCCATGCGCTCGAGCCAGATGCTGGCCCGTCCATGGCGCGCCAGCGCCCTGCCGAGTGTCCCTGCTGCGTATGCAATCGCACCGAACACGAAGATGGTCTGTAACGCGAAGACCGCGCCGAGCGCGATCATCTGTGCGGTTGCGCCGCCGTCCTCCGCGCGCACGAATTGTGGCAGGAAAGCGAGGAAGAAGAGCGCGACTTTCGGATTGATGGCGTTTGCAATGAAGCCCCTGCGCACCTGGCTCGCCCATGGGGCGGGCGTGCCGTCGCCGTTGCGCACGACCTGCGCAACACGTGCGTTGAGCAGGGTCTGGATGCCGATCCAGCACAGATAGCCGGCACCCGCCAGTTTGAGGGCGGCAAACACGGTCGGAGACGACGCCAGTGCCGCACTCACGCCAAGCGCTGCCCACAGCGTATGTGTGAAGCACCCCAGCGCGCATCCCACCGCGATGCCGAACCCGGCGGCGCGGCCGCGCGCAAGGCTCTGCCCCAGGACCATGAGGTTGTCTGGCCCGGGAGCGAGCGTAATGAGGACAGAGACGGCGAGAAAGGCGGCAAGGGTGTCAAAGGCGGGCATGGGTTGTTCCTGTTCGATCGAGTCATTCTGTTGGTCGCCGGAGTCCTGCGTCAATCCGGTACGAAGAACGCGTCGGCGAACGGCAGATGTCCGCAGAGCGTCTATTTCAAACTTTTTTTGCAGAATGGTTTGACAAGCCGGGAAACCGCCACTATAGTGCGTGGCTTCGCGCTTGGAGGGGTTCCCGAGCGGTCAAAGGGATCAGACTGTAAATCTGACGGCTCTGCCTTCGAAGGTTCGAATCCTTCCCCCTCCACCAAGCACATTTCGTTGTGCTGTTGTAGATTGCGGCACGCGAAGCGGTTGTAGTGAGTCAGCTGGCGTTTGGCATGTGCGGGTGTAGCTCAATGGTAGAGCAGAAGCCTTCCAAGCTTATGACGAGGGTTCGATTCCCTTCACCCGCTCCAGCAGTTTGTTGTAGTACAGGTTTCGGCGCCCTTGTAGCTCAGTGGTAGAGCACTCCCTTGGTAAGGGAGAGGCCACGTGTTCAATCCACGTCAAGGGCACCACATCTATCTGCCTCGTCAAGCGTGACGGTGTCGGAGTCATCGCTTCGAAATTTCTGATTCTGATTAAAAGGTATCGATATGGCTAAGGGTAAGTTTGAGCGTACGAAGCCGCACGTAAACGTTGGCACCATTGGTCACGTTGACCATGGCAAGACCACGCTGACGGCGGCAATTACGACGATTCTGTCGAAGAAGTTCGGTGGCGAGGCCAAGGACTATGC
>SWCB01009425.1_pt1 | contig 69500 bp, 70 predicted proteins | sample 4692901 | NCBI WGS metagenome assembly SWCB01 (sample SAMN10267276, study PRJNA491770) | bioreactor metagenome | isolation source: DHS bioreactor inoculated with subseafloor sediment | place: Japan: off Shimokita Peninsula | collected 2006-08 | reverse complement strand
AGATACCTTTAGCTTGACCTTTGTCTAATTTCTTATGAGCGAAAGATAATGCTTGAGTCGCCTTTTCTTTATCATGATCATGAGCTGCAACTTCAACAGCTTTGATTGCTGACTTCACAGATGATTTAAATGATTGATTACGTAAACGACGTTTTTCGTTTGTCTTATTTCTTTTAATTTGTTGTTTGATATTTGCCACAATTTCACCTCCTAATTACGCACAATTAATTATATCAAAACCAAATTAAAAAAACAACAGTAAACACATAAATATGTTAAAATAGAGGTATATTCAGTAAAAAGGAAACTATATCAATGACAACAGCTAACAAATTAACCATTTTAAGAGTCATCATGATTCCTGTGATGATTGCGTTTCTTTATATCGAAGCGTTAGAAAAGGAAATAGGATTTCTAAATTTAAGTATCGCACAGTTTATTTTTGCAGTTTTATTTGTGATAGCATCACTGACAGACTTACTTGATGGTTATATCGCAAGAAAATTTAATCAGATCACAACTTTCGGTAAATTTTTAGATCCTATCGCAGATAAAGTATTAGTTTTAGTGGCACTTCTATATTTAATGGTGTTAGACCCTGTTCGTGTACCTATATGGGCAGTCATGATTATCATCATGAGAGAGTTTATGGTCACGGGCATTAGATTGCTAGCAGTGGATAAAGGATCAGTGATTGCTGCATCACCTTATGGTAAGTTCAAAACAGCATCTACAATGGTTGCGTTAGTCTTAATGCTGTTTAATGATTTTGGGTTAACGCCATGGATTGGAAATATTATTTTCTATATAGCAATTCTATTTACAGTCATTAGCGGTGTTGATTATTTGTTAAAAAACAAAAAGGTAGTATTTGAAAGCATTTAAAGTAAAAAACAATTATTCTATGTACAATAATATGGAGGTGCACAATGGATAAAGATAAAAGAGCACAAGCCTTAGAGGCTGCAATGAAACAAATTGAAAAACAATATGGTAAAGGTTCAGTGATGCGTTTAGGTGACGAGGCAGATCGTCATGTTGCCGCAAACCCATCGGGATCATTAGGTTTAGATATTGCCCTTGGAATCGGTGGTTATCCTAAGGGAAGAATTATAGAAATTTATGGCCCAGAAAGTTCAGGGAAAACAACGTTAGCACTTCATGCCATCGCAGAAGTTCAAAAGGCAGGCGGATATGTAGCATTTATTGATGCAGAACATGCGCTTGACCCTAAATATGCACGTGCACTAGGTGTAGATGTTGATAATTTGATATTATCCCAACCAGATACTGGTGAACAGGCTTTAGAGATTGCTGAAGCTTTAATCAGAAGTGGTTCTGTCGACACGATTGTTGTTGATAGCGTTGCTGCATTAGTTCCGGAAGCAGAAATTAATGGGGAAATGGGTGATTCTCATGTAGGACTCCAAGCAAGACTGATGAGTCAAGCAATGAGAAAATTATCAGGTGCCATTTCAAAAACAAACACTACAGCAATTTTCATTAACCAAATTCGTGAAAAAGTCGGGATCATGTTTGGTAATCCAGAAACGACTCCAGGTGGTAGAGCACTTAAGTTCTATTCATCTGTAAGACTAGAAATCAGACGTAGCGAAGCCTTGAAAAATGGTTCGGATATCATTGGTAATAAAGCAAATATTAAAGTTGTTAAAAACAAGGTTGCACCACCATTTAAAGTTGTTAGTGTTGATATCATTTATGGTGAAGGTATATCTAAAGTGGGCGAATTGATTGATTTAGCTTCAGATCTAGATATCATCAACAAGAGTGGTGCTTGGTATGCTTATAACAACAATAAAATTGGTCAAGGTAGAGAAAACGCAAAACAATATTTGTTAGATCACAAAGATGTTTATGATGATGTGTATAAAAAAGTATTAGAGCATTATCATATTACTTATTAAACATGAAACACTATTTCACATAGTGTTTTCTTTTTAAGCAAAAATCATTAATTATGAATGATTTAGGTATAAAATACCAATAAAGTTATACATTAAAATGTATAATAAGTATACAAAACAAAAGAAGGCATGATGATATGAAAATAGAATTTTTTAAAAAAATTTCATACATATTCATATGGATAACAATTTCTATTTTTTTCTTCATGCAACAAGAACAAGTTGATGAACCGATTGAATTAATGTATGAAGTAAGCTCTATCAGTGAAGCTAACAAGATAGCAAATACATATGAGTTGGAACTCCTCGAGTTTAATGATTATGGTTTTGCGATTTTTCAGACGAATCAAAACAAACAACTTAATGACCTCATTGACATAGGATTTGAGATAAATGGAACATATCAAACAGCAAAAAATCCGATTTTTGATAATAACGGCACCGATCCATTTTATACCGATCAATATGCAATACCGATCATGGAAGTAGATGACGCTTGGTCTTTGGAATTGGGCGATCCAACATATGTGATTGCAATCGTTGATACAGGTATCGATACTGACCACGTCGAGTTTACGAATCGTATATCAGCTAATTCTTACAACGCGGTTACTAAAACAGTAGGACTTCCTGCTGTTGAAGATACAAACGGCCATGGAACTAATGTCGCTGGTGTGATTGGAGCTAACAAAGATAACGGTGAAGGTATTGCCGGAATTGTCCAAAACAGTATTTTACTTGTCATTAAAGCAAATGAAATTGATGATCCATCGACTCCAGATCAAGATGAATCAGATTCTTTTAAAGATTCTTCATTAGTAGAAGCAATCCGATATGCAACTGAACATGGAGCTGACATTATCAATATGAGTTTGGGTGGATCAGGATATAATAACTTGGTTCAAAATGCGATAAATGATGCATATGCAGCAGGTGTGATTATTGTTGCTTCAAGTGGAAATGATGGGACTAATGATACGCTATATCCAGCATCATATAACCATGTCATATCTGTGGGCGCTGTAGATTCAAGTTTAAACATCGCAGCATATTCTAATTTTAACAGTGATGTTGATATTAGTGCTCCAGGAACTGGTATCGTTACGACACATATTGGAGATACTTATGTATCTGCATCTGGGACATCTTTTTCAGCACCTCAAGTGACAGGAGTCATCGCTTTATTACAATCATATTTACCAGAGCTAACTGATCAACAAATCATCGATAGAATTTATCAGACTACACTTGACCAGGGAAGTGTTGGAAAAGATGATTACTATGGATGGGGTGTGATTAATGCATATCAAGCAATGTTGTTAGATCCAATCACTATTACATTTGAAACCTACAATGCTCTAGCAATTGCACCAATTGAAGTAGAAAAAAATCAACCATTCACGATTACAGCTCCACAAATTGATGGATATATATTTGATGGTTGGTATTTGGATGAAGCATTTACACTGCCATTTATTATTGGTGTAGATACATTGAGTGTGGATACGACTTTATATGCTAAGTTTATTGCAATCCAGTATACTATTTCATTTGTTACAGATGGTACACCAGTTGATGATATTATTACAACTTATAACCAAACCTTTATTTTGCCATCCTCAGAAAAAGATGGATTTGCATTAGAAGGCTGGTATTTGGATCAAAATTTCACGATTAAATATGTAAGTGAACCTGTAACCAGTAGTTTTACCTTATATGCTAAATTTGTTAAAACAGATTATATCATCAACTTTTATATTGATGACGTGCTTGATCAAACTCGGTTTGTTGAAATCGGTACTTCATTAGCATTATATATTCCAAGTGGAGACAGTGAGTTTATAGGTTGGTATTTAGAGCCTACATTTATTACTTTATATCAAGATGAGGTTCCAACATCTGATCTTAATTTATATGCGCGTTTTGATGATGGTAGGTTTGTTGTGACCTATTATGATAGTGATCAAACAACAGTTTATATCATCCAATATGTGAGTGAAGGACATGATGCAATCATTCCAGAAGGTCCAAAAAAACCATCTACACCTTCTCTTGAGTTTGAGTTTATTGGATGGAGTGATGATGGATTAGATGTGTCATCTGATTTATCAATTTATCCAGAATATGAAGTTACTTATGACAATCGTTCGATAAGATTACGATCAGGACTAGATACAGTAAATCTTTATGAGACATGGACAGATGCTGGAATTAGTGTACTTGATAGTTTGTTATCATATGAAGTCACAGGAAGTGTAGATACGCAAACAGCCGGAAGATATATCATCTCATATGTTATTTATTATGATGGAGAAATCATCGATACTATTGATAGATATGTAAATGTCGTTGAACCACAAGTTATGATTACATTAAATCCTGATGTGACAACTATTTTTGTTGGGGAACCATATGTTGATCAAGGTGCGATTTCAAATGTTGGATCTGTTCAATCAAATGGAGTTGTTGATACAACAACTATAGGTACTTATGTCATTACGTATTCAGTGACTTATCAGCAAAAAGTTTATACGAAATCAAAATACGTCTATGTTTTAGAAGCTCCAGTTTATGAATCACCAGAAACGCTTTACATCATTCCTCAAAAAAAGGAGTGGGTTTTATGAGAAAAACAATATTTTTCATGATTATAATGGTATTATCATTGAGCTTAGTAGCTTGTGCTGAACCATCGATTGATCGACTTAAATTTAATTTAAATCCAGGCATAGATACAATTGAACTTTATACAGAACATGTGGATGAAGGTGCAAAAGCTACTTATGGTTTTAGAACACTTGATGTTGAAGTTTTATCAAATAATGTAGACACATCAAAAATAGGTGAATATGAAATTGTCTATTATGTAACTTATCTTGACTTTAAGAAAACCTTGACGAGAAAAGTAACTGTCGTTGATGAAATGTTGCCGATTGTCACACTAAATCCTGGATTAGATACTATTTATCAAGGGGAAACTTGGATTGATCAAGGTGTCTTTAGTGATGAAGACATAGATGTAGAAGTAACGGGATTTGTGGATATCAATACCCCTGGTGAATATGTCATTACTTATACTGTTAAAGATATCAACGGGCAGGAACTTGTTTTATATAGATTTGTTAATGTTATTGAAAGGTAAAGCTTAGCTTTACTTTTTTTAAGCAAACTCTTATTAGAAAAATAATAATTTGATATAATATATGTAGTTAAACGTAGAAATGGGGTAATGTATATGAATCACGAGAACATTTATGATCATTTTTTAACATACTTAAAAAAAGAAGATAAGAAACAAAGTGTCTTGTTTGCCTTAAGCTTACTAGAAGAAGAAAAGTTAAGCATCGAAGATTTATATAAACATATTTTAGCGCCTTCGCTCATTTTTTTCGAGTGTGATGTCAATGATGAAGATATTTGCATATGGAAAGAGCATACGAGAACTTCAATTATTAGAACCATCATTGAAGCTGTTTATCCATATATTGTCAAAAGACTCGAAAAAATCAAACCTATTGGAAAGAAAGTAGTCGTTTTAACACCAGCTTTTGAATATCATGAAATTGGTGCTATTATGGTTAGTCATTTGATGGTATTACAAGGATTTGATGCTACTTATATAGGTGCGAATACACCTAAGCAAGATATCATATCAGCGCTTAGAGCTTATCATCCAGATTATATTGCACTTAGTGTGACGAATCCTTATAATATTGTCGTGACACAACAAATATGCGATGAAATCAAAAAATTCTTCCCAGAAATAAAAATCATTTTAGGTGGACAAGCATTTAATGATCAAGCAGCATTAAGTAGTGTAAAATACGATTACTTATTATCTGATTTTGATGCAATCAAGCAGTTTGCAGATGAGGTGAGCGTATGAAGTTAGCGTTTAGTATTGCTTGGCGCTTTTTGATGTCTGCAAAGAAACAAACCATTGTGATTGTCTTAGGGATTGCTGTGGGTGTATCTGTGCAAGTATTTATTGGTTCGTTGATTTCAGGACTTCAAGTCGATTTGATTGATACGGCAGTCGGATCAACCACACAAATAACAGTTTCATCCGATATCGATCGTACAATTGATCTAAATCCTGGAGAAATATCATTGCCTGTGATAACTGATGATAGCATTTCTTCATCAATCAGTAATCTTTCTGAAGACTTGATTTATGTCACTGAGACACTTGATGTCATTGGTTTTGTTGAAAAAGATGGCATCGAAAAACAAGTTGTTTTTAGAGGGTTTGATTTAGAACAGGCAGAAGGTATCTATAAGTTAGAGACGGATGAGAAACTTGTTTATGGCCGCATGCCAAAACAAGCTGATGAAATGATCTTAGGTATTGATTTTTATACTGAATATCAAGAAAACGATATTGAGCTTTTCAATGAAACCAACCCGATTACTGTAGAGGTAAGAAGACAAGGAAGTAATGAACTCATTAATTTTAAAGTTGTTGGATTCTTTGATTTAGGTGTTAAAGCCTTAAATAACGCTTGGGGTATTGGAACGATTGAAGCTGCAAGATCTATTTATGGCATTGATGATTATTATATTTCTTCAATAGAGATGCAAGTTTCTGATCCGTTTTTAGCGAAGGAACTTGCAACACAAATAGAAAATGAACTTGGAGATACATATGAAATAACCAATTGGATGGATGAACAAGCATCTTTATTATCAGGGTTAGAAGGACAATCAATTTCATCACTTATGATTCAAGTATTTGTAATTGTTGCTGTTGTGTTGGGGATTTCATCAACCTTAGCAATCACTGTTTTACAAAAATCAAAGCAAATCGGTATTTTAAAAGCAATGGGATTAAAAGATAAAGATGCCTCATTTGTGTTCTTATCTGAAGGAGCAATATTGGGCATATTTGGTGCAATTGTAGGTGTTATTTTAGGTGTTGGTCTATCAGTTATGTTTGTTACATTCGCAATCGATCAAACAACAGGTGAACCTGTCGTTCCACTCAATATTGATCCTGGATTTATTGCATTATCAGCTTTCGTTGCATTGTTTGCATCTATTTTATCGGCTTTATTACCTGCAAGAAGATCTTCTAAAATGACAGTGATTGAGGTGATTAGAAATGCATAATATCGTAGAACTTAAACAAATCAATAAAATTTATGGTGAAAATACACCGAACCCGACACAAGTTTTATTCGATTTGAGTTTATCGTTTGAAGCTTCAACATTTAACTCAATTATAGGACAATCGGGGAGCGGTAAATCAACTTTATTAAACATTCTTGGAACTCTAGATAAAGCAACTTCAGGAGAAGTCTATATGAATGGTATTAATACGCAAAAAATGAAGAAAGATGAAATTGCTCAATTACGAAATGAGTCTATCGGTTTTATTTTTCAATTTCATTATTTATTACCTGAATTTACGGCACTAGAAAATGTATTGTTACCATACAAGATTACAAAAAAACCAATCACGCAAGAAATCATTGATCGAGCAAATGAATTACTTGATATCGTTGGATTAACTGATAGAAAAAACAATCTAGCCTTAAATTTATCAGGAGGTCAACAGCAAAGAGTTGCAATCGCAAGATCTTTAATCAATAATCCTAAAATTATTCTTGCTGATGAACCGACAGGTAATCTTGATAGTGATACTACAGATCAAGTTTATGAGCTCTTAAGGAAGATTAATCAAACCTATAAAACGACGTTTATTGTGATTACACACGATAGACATATTGCAGAAAAGGCAGACCGGATTATCGAAATTAAAGATGGACGTATCCATTTGGATATCCATAAAAATAAACAAAAAAAAGACTAAGCAATAAACTTAGTCTCTTATCGAAAGCACTTCGGTGCTTTTTTTAATTTGGAATAACAATGTCAGGATTTAAATCTTCCAACGGAAATTTCACATATTCTACTTCAGTCACATCTTGACCTGCACTTGTATAAGTGTATTCAACTTTTAAATAAAGATTAGGCTCTTCGACTTTAACAAATAATAATGGTGTAATCGGAAGATCATAATTAAAATCGATAGCAAATGTTGTAAAATTTGTAGAAATTGGTCTTTCTACACCAACGGAACTAAGATTTTTCCAATCAGTTTTTAAGACAGGTGTAATTTTCACATTAACTATATCAAAATTTCCATTAGCAAAATATCTGACATCAAAACGGTAATAACCTTGAACCAATATGCCATCATTGTTTTCAACAGGCTTTTTAAGGGCATCCCACTCAATATCTAAAGTGATTGCTTTAAGTTCATCTGCCGAAACAAAATTTCTAATTTTTTCTGATTCTTCAGTTATTTCTTGTTCAAAATAAACTGATTTATTTGAAGTGTAACTGCCTACATAAGCTGTAATTATCAAAGAAATTGGTAAGATCACTAAGAATAACCAAACCCCAACTTTTATTCTATGATTATGAATCCATTTCAATATTAAATTTAATTTCGTATTCTTTTTTTTGTTCATAAGCTATAACCCCTTTTTGTATGTACATTTTCTATTATACACAAAAAAATCAAAATTAAAAGGTTCATGAAAATCTTCGTGGTTATTACATTGACTTCAGTATAAAAAATAAGTTATAATAAGATAGTATTGTGAATCTAACAATTAATCAATAATTGTTTAAATATTTATCAATCTAATAAAAAATAAATGGAGGTGTTAGAATGCTATTTCCCATAGCACTCACAGTAGTAGAGACAGTCATCTCCATTTTGCTAGCCATAATCGTAGGCATAGTCGTTGGATATTTCATTCGTGTTTGGCATCACGAAAAGAGTATCAAAGAAACTAGAGCCATGGCTGAAAAAATTGTTGAAGATGGAAAAAAAGAAGCTGAAAAAGCGAAACGAGAAAGTGTTTTAGAAGCAAAACAAGAAATTTTTGCGTTAAGAAAAGATTTCGAAAATGACATGCGCGAGCGTCGTCAAGTTGTTGTTAACTTAGAAAACAAAGTTACACAACGTGAAGAAAACTTGAATAACCGTGCAATTCATTTAGACAGAAGAGAGCAATCTTTAGCTGCACGCGAAGAAAAACTTGATGAAAGAAAAGAACAACTTGAACAATTAAATAGCAAAGTGGAAGAGACATTAAAAGAACAAGAAGAAAAACTCATGGAGATCTCTGGTTTAAATACAGAACAAGCAAGAGAGATTATCATGGAAAGAGTCAGATTAAGTATCTCTGATGAAATTGCAACATTTATCAAAGAAGAAGAAGAAAAAGCCAAAAATGAAGTCCACAATCGTTCAAAACAATTGTTAGCACTAGCAATGCAAAAATATGCAAGTGAAACAACTACTGAACGTACTGTATCTGTTGTTGATCTACCTAATGATGAAATGAAAGGTAGAATTATTGGTCGTGAAGGCCGTAATATTCGTACAATAGAAGCCTTAACAGGTGTTGATTTAATTATTGACGATACACCAGAAGCAGTCGTATTAAGTGGATTTGATCCAGTCCGTAGAGAAATTGCCAAACGTGCACTCAGCACGCTAGTATCTGATGGACGTATACATCCAGGTAGAATCGAAGAAGTTGTCGAAAAGGCGAGAGTTGAAGTTGACATGTTCATTCGTGAAGCTGGAGAAGATGCAGTGTTTACCGTAGGTGTAGGTAAAATACACCCAGATTTAATTAAATTATTGGGCCGTTTAAGTTTTAGAACAAGTTATGGTCAAAATGTATTAAAGCATTCAATTGAAACAGCATTTTTAGCAGGTAAATTAGCTGCTGAAATTGGTGAAGATGAGAATTTAGCAAGACGTGCTGGATTACTTCATGATATCGGTAAGGCCGTTGACCATGAAGTTGAAGGCGGACACGTTGAAATTGGTGTAAAACTTGTAAGTAGATATAAAGAACCAAAAGAAGTCATTGACGCAATCGCTTCTCACCATGGTGATAAAGAAGCAGAGAGTATCATTGCTGTATTGGTAGCTGCTGCAGATGCACTGAGCGCTGCTAGACCAGGTGCTAGAAGCGAATCAATGGAAAACTATATTAAACGTTTGGAACAATTAGAAGCCATTTCAAATGAAATTCCAGGTGTTGAAAAGTCTTATGCAATTCAAGCAGGACGAGAAGTAAGAGTTTTAGTTAAGGCTGAAGAAGTCGATGATCTATCAACGTTCAAAGTTGCTCGTGAAATTAAAGAGCAAATTGAAGAGAAGATGACATATCCTGGAACAATAAAAGTTACAGTGATTAGAGAAACTAGAGCTACTGATGTTGCGAAATAAGAGGCTTTATGCCTCTTTTTCTTAGTAAAGAAGGGTAAGAAATGAAGATTTTGTTTATCGGAGATTTATATGGTGATCCAGGTGTTGATATGATTGAAAAATATCTTCCAGAATTGAAACAAACATATAAACCCAATTTGGTTATTGTCAATGCTGAAAATGCTGCACAGGGCAGAGGCATTAATAAAGCAATTTACAAAAAACTTATGTCTTTAGGTGTTTCTATGATTACCATGGGTAATTGGACCTGGGGAAATAAAGAACTATTTGAGTTTATTGATGATGCAAACATCATTAGACCTTTTAATTACCGTGAAGCTCCAGGTGACGGCTATAAAATGATTAATTACAATCATCAACGCATATGCATTATCAATGCTTTAGGAAGAACATTTATGAATGCGAACTTAGAAGATCCTTTCACTGGTATTAAAGCAATTATAGAAAAAGAAAAACCTGATGTTTCCTTTGTCGATTTTCATGCTGAAGCGACATCAGAAAAAGTTGCGCTAGGGCATTACTTAGATGGATTGGTTGATGTTATTGTAGGCACGCACACACATGTGCCAACTGCGGATAATCGAAAATTACCAAAAGGGACTTTATACATCACTGATGTAGGCATGACTGGTCCTTTAGACGGGATCATTGGAGTTGACCAAACGATTGTGATTAACAGGTTTTTAAATGGATTTTCAACGCCTAATCGCGTAGCTGATGGTCCTAAACAGTTAAATGCTGTCTTGATCGATCTTCAAAAACAGACTATAGATAGAATCCACATAGAAAGCGAAACAGTATAATTTATACTGTTTTTTCATGTATAATAGAAACGGGTGATGATATGAGCAAAAAAATAGATATAGAGAAATACTTTACGCCTGATTTAAATAAGGCTAGAAAAAGAACAAAAAAGACAATTGAAGAAGTGCAATTTGACTTAAACGATACATATAAATCAATAGGTCATAATAAGACCTATTTAATTCATACTTATGGATGTCAAGGTAATGAAGCTGATAGCGAAACCATGGCAGGTATTTTAGAACTTATGGGTTTTAAAAACACCAATGATGAGAAAGATGCAGATATTATTTTGATTAATACATGTGCAATTAGAGAAAACGCTGAAAATCGTATTTGGGGTGAACTGGGGAGACTAAAAGCATATAAAAGACAAAATCCAAACCTTATTTTGGGTCTGGCAGGATGTATGGCTCAAGAAGAAAATGTCGTTGACCGTGTGTTAAAGAAGTATCAACACGTAGATATTGTTTTTGGCACACATAATATTCATAAACTTCCAGACTATATTCAGACTGCTATGTTTGCAAAGGAACGTGTGATTGAAGTTTATTCCAAAGAAGGAGAAATAGTCGAAAATCTTCCGAAAACAAGAAATCATCAGTTCAAAGCTTGGGTAAATATCATGTTTGGCTGTGATGAGTTTTGTACATATTGTATTGTTCCTTACACAAGAGGTAAGGAAAGATCAAGATCAAAAGAAGAGATCATTGAGGAAGTCAAAGAACTAGTCAAACAAGGTTATCAAGAAGTTACATTACTTGGACAAAATGTGAATGCATATGGAAAAGACCGAAAAGAAGACGACTATACGTTTGGAGACTTATTAAGAGATCTTAATGATACAGGAATCAATCGTATTAGATTTACTACCTCACATCCACATGATTTAGATAGAAAAACTATGGAAGCGATGAGAGATTGTGAACATGTCATGCCATTTTTCCATTTGCCTGTGCAATCTGGATCTAATCCAGTATTAAAAAAGATGAATAGACATTACACTAAAGAATCTTATTTAGAAAAATTAAAAGAACTTAAAGAAACCGTACCAGGCATATCAGTAACTACAGATATCATTGTTGGCTTTCCGGGTGAAACTGAAGAGGATTTCTTAGAAACTTTAGATTTGGTTGAAAAAGCAGATTTTGAAGGAGCGTTCACTTTTGTTTTCTCAAAAAGAGAAGGGACACCAGCAGCTAAGTTCGAGGATGAAACTCCTGAAGAAGAGAAAAAACAAAGATTATATAGATTAAATGAAAAAATCAACGATGGATATTTAAGAGGATCTCAAAGATTTTTAGGTGAAACAGTAAAAGTATTGGTTGACGGTGTATCAAAACACGATGACGAAGTTCTAGCAGGATATTCTGAACATCAAAAACTAGTCAATTTTAAAGGCGATAAATCTTTAATTGGACGTATTGTTCATGTCAAAATTACGGTTGCAAAAACTTGGTTTCTAATGGGTGAGCTCGTTGACTGAAAAACAAAAAATCATTGAAATGATTAAAAATAGTGAAGAAATTAAAAGATATAAAGCCATTGAAAAAGTGATTAATGATAACCAAGATTTGAAACTAAAAATCAATCAATTAAAGACTGTTCAGAAGCAATTAGTTAATGCAAAAGAGATTCAAAAAGAAAAATCTGCTGAACATTTTCAAAAGCTATATGATGACCTCTTAGATGAGATTGAAGCATATCCCCTTATGTCCGATTATCTCGCTTTGCAAGGCGATATCAACGAAATGATACAAGCAATTGCTGAAATCATAGAAGATGGGATTAATAACGAATTAAACAGCAAATGACCCTAAATCCTCAATTTAGGGTCATTTTGATACCAATAACTTGATAAATTATCAAAAAAATTGTATGATTAAGTAAAGAGTTCATATGGAGGTAGCTTATGCCAAGATTGACAAGAGATAGCAATATTAAGGTTGGAAATAAGGAGTATAAAGTCGAAGATCTATTAAAGACAATTATTTATTTACCTGAAACTGATATCAAGAATTATTTTATGGATCTTGGACTAACTATTCCTAGAGAACTGCGCATGTATGTCTTAAAAGAAAATTTAAGAGAGAAAGTTGTAGAAACTAGAAAGTCAAGATTAACTATGGCTGATGAAATCAATTATAGACTTTCTTGGTTTACTGAATTTTGTGAAACACAGCTTGAGAACTTACTTGTTTTCTTTGATGATGAAAGAATTTTTAGAAATTATTTAGAAGATTTTTGGACAGATCTTTTAGGCTATATGGTTGAAAAACATGTACCAGCTGAAGACATGAAACGTTTATATGATTTAAGCGTTCAACAAGTTAAGAAGCATGGACTTGTTTTACCTAACTTAAAAACATATAATCGTGGATTAAAAGATATTTTTTATGATAGCTTTGGTAGAATAGATGGTTTAGCACCACAAAAATTAAGACCAGTACTTTATAAGAGTTCTACACTTGGCGAAATTCGCGATTTAGGGACAAAATATGGTGTTAATGTACCTAGAAGACTGAAGAAAAATGAACTTGCAGAAATCATTATTAATGAACTCAAAGATGAGGGAAAATATACTGAAGAGTTAGAGCGTAAAATCAAAGGTATGTCAGTGATTGTGATGCAACGTTATGCAGTCGATCATGATATTAAAGCTTCAACAGAACTTAAAAAAGAAGAAATCATTGAATATGTTTTAAAACATGCTGAAGAAACTAAGGAAACTTACTTTGTTCCTCAATCGATTGAAGAATATGATAAAGAGGTTCATGATGTCTCTGAAGATGTAGTTAAAGAAGAACCTGCTAAAATAGAAGCAGTTGAAGAAGAACCTAAAGCTGTTGTTGTTGAAACAGTTGAAGAAGTTAAAGAAGAATTGGTAGTCGAAGTTAAAGAAGAAGCAGAAGATATCGTAGTTGAAGAACCGGTTATTGAACAAGAGGTTGAAAAAGTGGAAACTAAGGTTGAAACTAATGAAAAACCTCAAATTCAATATGTCGGACAGTCCATCAATTTAGATGAGCTTGTTAAGGAAATTAAACTATTAAGAGAAGCTATTGAAAAGAATCGCGAAGAGAAAAAGGTTGAAGTAGTTAAAGAAGTCACTGAAAAAGAACCAATCATTCAACCAGAAAATGTTGTTCAAGATGAGATTGAAATAGAAACCCTTGAAGATGCTCAAACGATGGAAGTATCACAACAAGAAGCACTAATTTTAAATTCAGCTGAATTTTATGGTGACAAAAAACTATATAAAAAACTTCAGAAAAAAGAGGAAGCTGCTGAAAGAGAAGCATTCATTGAGAAACAAAAAGAAAATTCAACGATAGGTGTTGATCAAAATGATGATGAAAAACTTCCGGCAGAAGTTAGATTCTTTGGCAAATTATTTAAGAGAATAGGTAAGATTTTATTCAAAATCATCATTATCGTTGTTCCGATTGCACTGATTTTATTATTGCTATTTGGATTACTAACATATTATGTAACAACACTTACATTCCTAGATGGAATAAAAGCCGCTTTAAACAACTTAGTCTATATTGGCGGTAGAGGATTAATTGATTTTATTCACCATTTATTTGCCTCAATAGGCATGTAAAAATACTAAAGTAGGGGGCACCTTATGGAAAAACAACAATTCACCCCAATGATGCAACAATATCTTGATATTAAAGAAGACTACGCCGATGCGATAGTCTTTTTTAGATTAGGTGATTTCTATGAAATGTTCTTTGATGATGCAATCATAGCATCAAAAGTTTTAGAAATTGCATTGACTTCAAGAGATGCAGGGGAAAAAGTACCGATGTGTGGTGTTCCATTTCATTCTGTTAAACCATACATTCAAAAACTTATTGAAAAGGGTTTTAAAATTGCTATTGCTGAACAAGTAACAGAACCAGGGAAAGGCTTAGTTCAAAGAGAAGTTGTAAGACTTATTACACCAGGTACTGTTTTTGAAGACGGCATTTTAGACCAAAATACGAATAATTTTATCGCAAGTGTCATATTAACTGAAAAAGGATATGCATTAACATATGTTGATATTTCAACTGGTGAAGCATTTATTACAGATACATTGGATAAAAAAGAAGTTTTTGATTTAATTCTATCCTTAGATATTAAAGAGGTATTAGTATCAGTAAATTTCGATAAATTATTTATTGAACAGCTTAAAGATAATGATTTACTCATTTCATACGCTGATGATTATACATTACATGATTACACATATATTAAACATCTTGATAGAGAACAAAAAAGAGCAGCTTCTCATTTATTAAATTACTTAAGTAAGACACAAATGCAAACCTTGAATCACTTAATGCCATTTACATATGTTCAAAAAGTTGGACATATGCATGTGGATTATCGAGTGAAAAAGCATTTAGAGATATTAGAGTCCTTAACCAATAATCACAAAACAACACTTGAATATTGGTTAAACCATTGTCAAACAGCAATGGGATCAAGATTATTGAAATCCTACTTAAATCACCCTTTAAATGATGAAAATGCCTTAAATGAGCGTTATGATTTCATAGAAGCATTTATGCCTTATCAACCAAGAGAAGATTTAATAGAGCATCTAAAGTATATTTATGATATCAATCGTATTGTAGGTAGAATATCATTCCAAACTGTAAATGCAAGAGATTTATATCAATTAAAAGAAACACTTAGACATATACCATATGTTATTGAAACCCTAAAATTATATGAACACCCACGCATTAAATCATTAATCAAAAACATAAAAGATCATCAAGAACTATTCAAGTATTTAGATCAAGCCATCGAAGAAGATCCACCACTAACAATTAAAGAAGGTGGAATCATCAAAGAAGGTTTTAATCAAGATTTGGATGATTTAAGACATATTAATCTCAAAGGTCAATCATGGCTTAATGAATTTGAGATGAGTGAAAAAGAACGCACAGGTATTAAAAATTTAAAAGTTGGATATAATCGTGTATTTGGTTATTATATTGAAATCTCAAAAGGGAATACGCAATATGTGAAAGATGAGTTTGGATATGAAAGAAAACAAACTTTGACAAATAGTGAACGATATATATCACCAGTACTTAAAGAAAAAGAAGATCAAATTCTTCATGCTAAAGAAAAAGCAATCAACCTAGAATATGAGTTATTTAAAGATATAAGAACTTATGTAGAAAAATATACACATGACTTACAAGAACTCTCTACACAAATTGCTCAAATAGATGTCTATTTAAATTTAGCAATTGTTAGTGAAAAAAACCAATATAAAAGACCAATGATTAAAAAAGATCGAAAAGTTAGGGTTATCCAAGGAAGACATCCAGTTGTTGAAAAATTTACAACATTTATTAAAAACGATGTCGTCATGGATGAAGGTGAGATATTTTTAATCACTGGACCAAATATGAGTGGTAAATCGACTTATATGCGTATGTTTGCGATGATGATTTATATGGCTCAAATTGGTTGTTATGTGCCTGCTGACATGGCAGAACTCCCTCTTTATGACGCACTTTATACAAGAATTGGTTCTTCGGATGATTTATCTGGAGGCAAATCTACATTTATGGTAGAAATGGTAGAGTCTAATGAAGCATTGACGTATGCAACAAAAGATTCACTCATTTTATTTGATGAAATCGGTAGAGGTACAGCAACATACGATGGTATGGCTCTTGCTCAAGGGATGATTGAATATATCCATGAAAAAATAGGATGTCAGACATTATTTTCTACACACTACCATGAACTAACAGTTCTTGAACAAAGTCTATCAAGATTAACTAACTTATGTGTAAGAGCTAAAGAAGAAAACAATACGATGGTTTTTTTACATCATGTAGAAAAAGGAACAACCGATAAGTCTTATGGTATCCAAGTAGCGTCACTTGCACATTTACCGAAATCGTTAATTACAAGAAGCAAACAAATTTTAAATAAGTTAGAAGATAAAGAGAATAAGGTTGCACTTGATTTATTTAATTATGAAGATTATGAATCTTCTTTAGATCAAGTGATTGATGTTAAAGAAGTTGAAGTTCTAGATGAAATAAAGTCATTAAACACAGATGAAATGACACCAATAGATGCGCTTTTATTACTCAAACATTTACAATCAATCATACAGAAAAAGTAGGTATTTATGGCTTTAATTAAACAAATGGATAGCAGACTTGCGAATATGATTGCTGCTGGTGAAGTTGTTGATCGCCCAAGTTCTATCGTAAAAGAACTTGTTGAAAATGCAATTGATGCAAAAGCAACATCCATTACCATCGAAATTGAAAATGTAGGTATGAACAAAATTACCGTCACTGACAATGGTACAGGGATGGATTTTGCTGATGCCCATTTAGCATTTGAAAGACATGCAACATCTAAGATCAAAAATGAATATGAATTAAGTCATATTTCGACACTTGGGTTTAGAGGCGAAGCCTTAGCAGCTATTCAAGCAGTTTCTAAAGTTTCATTAAAGACTAAAATGGAAGGTCAAGAAGGTATAGAAGTTATATATCATGGTGGTCATTTCATTGAAGATAAAAAGGCAACATTAAATACTGGAACTGTAATTACGGTTACTGATTTGTTTTATAATACACCAGCAAGATTTAAGTATATTAAATCAGAACAAGCTGAGAAATACGCAATCATTGATATTTTTGATAGATTAGCACTTGCAAATCCGGATGTTAGATTTAAACTAATCATAGATGAAAAGCTAGTTAAAGAAACATTTGGAAAACACGATTTTCATCAGTTGATTGATCAAATCTATGGATCAAAGATGACAAAAGATATGATTGTTTTCAATCAGACATTTCAGAATATTGATATAACAGGATATCTAGTTTCTCCCAAAATCACGAGATCTAGAAAAAAAGATATCTCTATTTTTGTAAATCACAGATATATTAAAAATTATAAGTTAATTCAATCAGTAATCGATGGCTATCATGGCTTTTTAATGACAAATAAGTATCCTATCGCGCTCATTCATTTAACTATGGACCCTCAACTTTTAGATGTCAATGTACATCCTCAAAAATATGAAGTTAAATTTGTTAATGAATTATTGTTAGCTTATCAAATAGAGCAATACATTAGACATGCACTCGAACAAAAAACACATCAAATACCTGAAAGATATGAAGAAATCAAGAAAGTTAAACAAGAGACTTACGATGTTCAGCATTTGGATTTTGAACTTAATGAAACAGAAACGAATGAACAACCAAAGCATGATGGAATTCCAGAGCAAAAAATCCCATCATTTGATTATATTGGTATTTTTTCGGGGACTTACCTATTATTCCAAAATAAAGATGGATTGTTTTTAGTTGATCAACACGCTGCCCAAGAGCGTATCAGATATGAGCATTATTTCGAAAAATTAGGGAATCCAAAATCCCATCAAAGACAATTACTGATTCCTTATGAACTGGATTTAACACATAGTGATTTAGATATACTTGAACAATATCAATCTGTTTTCAAATCATATCAGTTTGAGTTTATTAATCAAAAGATCACAGGATTACCAACATGGTTAAGAGAAAAAGAAATTGATCTTGCTATAGAAGAAATGATTACTCAACTTGAAAATCACGGAAAAGTTGATTTAAAATTACTTAGAGATTATCTTGCTAAAGATATTTCATGTAAAGGGTCAATAAAGGCCAATCAATATATATCTAATCAAGAAGTCGAGCAATTAATGAAAGATTTAAGATTGTGTAAAAATCCTTATACATGTCCACACGGCAGACCAACAATTATTAAGTTATCTCATTATGATGTTGAACGCATGTTTAAGCGGGTGGTATGATGAAAAAAGTTATCGTTATCGTCGGACCAACAGCATCAGGAAAAACAAAGTTATCGGTAGATTTAGCAAAAAAAATAGGTGCAGAAATTATCAATGGTGACTCTGTTCAAATTTATAAAAAATTAGATATTGGTTCCGCAAAAATTAAAGAAGATGAAAAACAAGGTATCAAACATCATTTGTTTGATGTTTGTGAGCCTAAAGATACATATACAGTTTACCAATTTCAAAAAGATGTTAGATCATTGATTGAAAATATCAAGCATCCAATGATTGTCGGAGGGACTGGTCTTTATATTAAGGCTGCTTTATATGATTATGAGTTTGAATCCGAAGAAAAAAAGATTGATGTTGAAACCATTTATGAACATGATTCAAATGAAACTTTATATCATAAAATAATTGAGTTAGATCCGAACATTGAAATCGATCCACATAATCGAAGAAGATTGTTAAGAGCTTTAGCTTTGGCGCATCAAGGACAACTAAGATCACATAAGCAAAATAAGGATCAACCATTATATGATTTATGCATATTGTATCTAGATTTAGACCGTAAGGTTTTAGAGGAAAGACTTCATATGAGGTTAGAAAAACAGTTAGAAGATGGCTTCATTGATGAAGTCAAAGCTTTAAAAGATGATGGTATAAAAATTAATGCGATTGGCTATAGAGAAATCGATCAATATTTGGACCAACTATTGTCATATGAAGAGATGAAAACTGAAATCATTAAAAAAAGTAAAGCTTTAGCCAAAAAACAAAAGACATGGTTTAAAAACCAAATGCATGCATATATGCTTGATGCTTTATCAGAAAGCTTATTAGATGATGCATATAAGACCATTAAAGATTTTTTAAACGAATAGAGGGATGAGATGAATATATATATCATAGGTATGCCTGGATCTGGCAAAACAACAGTTGCTAGACATCTAGCAGAAGCCTTAAATTATACATATATTGATTTAGATGGTATGATTGAAAAAGATGCACTCATGTTTATCGAAGAGATATTTGATAAGTATGGAGAAGAAAAATTTAGACAGTTAGAAACAGAAGCCATTAAATCTATAGAATGTGACCAAGCAGTGATATCTTGTGGTGGTGGTATTGTGACAAGAAAAGAAAATAAAGAACACATGCAAGGACTAAAAATTTATTTAGACACTGATTTAGATGTGATTAAAAAACGACTAAAAAACGATTATCAAAGACCGTTGCTTCAAAAAACAACTCTAGAACAACTCTTTGATGAAAGATTTTTAAAGTATCAAGATTTTGCTGATGTCATCATCAATAACAATTATGATGTGGATCAAACAGTTAAAGTGATATTAAACTATTTAGATAAAAAAGAGGTAAAATAATGAATATTTTAGTGATTCATGGACCCAATTTAAATATGTTAGGTAAAAGAAATGAAAAACATTATGGCACCTTTACTTTAGATGAACTATATCAAGAAATAGCTGATTATTTCGAAGATATAGAATTCTCGTTTTTTCAAACAAGTTATGAAGGCGAAATCATTGATGTCATCCACCAAGCTGAAGAAGATGGATATGATGCGCTCATCATCAATCCTGGTGCTTACACGCACACTTCGATAGCAATTAGAGATGCATTAGAGTGTATCGATATCATTAAAGTTGAGGTTCATTTATCAGATATTGAGAAAAGAGAACCATTTAGAAAAATAGATTATATTAAAGATGTTTGCCATGCAAGATTTATGGGTAAAAAGATTGATAGCTACATAGAAGCAATCAAATTTATCCAAAGTTTATATGAAGAAGAACATATGCATGACATTGACGTGTAAATAAAATAATATTTATTTTGATATTTATTCGAATGACTTGTATTATACATTTATTCGTGTATAATGGAGATAGACATTAAGTTGTTAGATTTAAAAAAGGAGTATCGTAAATGAAAGGCACTGTAAAATGGTTTGATTCTGACAAAGGATATGGATTTATCTCTTCAGAAGACAACAAAGACATTTTTGTACACTTTTCAGCAATTCAAACTGAAGGTTACAAATCACTAGCTGAAGGCGACCAAGTCGAATTTGAAGTTAAAGACGGCGATCGTGGCCCACAAGCTGCTAACGTAGTTAAATTATAATTTTAAAATTTATCTAGGTAGTAAAAGGGAACTCATTTGAGTTCCCTCTTCTTATTTAATGGATGAAAACGTTTTACGAAGTTTTTAATGTTGACATCTTTTTCATCTATGTTACAATAGTCCCATACAATTTAAGAGCATTTAGAGGTAGCGATGTAGAAGAGTACTTTGTGGAGTCGGCAGACTATGAAACAAAGGAAAGGCAGCCATCGCCGAATGAATATCTTAGGCATAAGATGTTTGTGGGGTTATAAGAAATACTTATGACACTCCTACTATAAGTAGAGGCGCTAATAAAATATCTATTTTATGTTGAAGTGTCCTCTTGGGTGCTTTTTTTTGTAAAAAAAACAAAGAAAAGAGGAAAAGAGAATGAAAAGAATTTTTGCATTCGTATTGATTTTGGCTGTTACATTTAGTTTAGCAGCATGTGGGACATCAAATGAGTTTGATGTGGAAGAAGAAACACAGATTGTTGTGGGGTTAGAAGCAGCTTATGCGCCTTTTAACTGGGCGACGCCTGAAACAAATGATTTCACTGTTGAAATTAGTGGTCAATCAGGGATGTATGCTGATGGTTTTGATGTTGTGATGGCTCAGGCGATTGCTGATGAGCTAGGTTTAGAACTTGTTATAAAAGCAATTGAATGGGATGGACTTATTCCAGCGTTATTAGCAGGAGAGATTGATTTGATTATCGCTGGTATGTCTCCAACTCCAGAAAGATCTGAAACAGTTGCGTTTACTGATGAATATTATAGAAGTGAACAAGTGATGGTAGTGAACCGCGATGGAAATTATGCCAATGCGACATCACTAGATGATTTTAGTGGTGCTAGAGTTGTTGCTCAACTTGGAACACTACAAGATGATTTAATTGGGCAAATCGATGGAGTTAACCATTTAGAGGCATTAAACGACTATCCAACCTTAACAACTGCTTTATTAAATAACGCTGCTGACGCATTTGTTGCGGAACTTCCAGTTGCTCAAGGTGTTGTGCAATCAAATCCTGATCAATTCAGTATTGTTAGCTTTGTAGAAGGGCAAGGATTTGAAGTCAGTGATGAAGATGTTGTTGTCTCGATTGCTTTAAGACAAGAGGATGTAACACTTTTAGGATTAATCAATGATGTTTTAGCAATGATTTCTACAGATACTAGAAATGCTTATATGGAAGCTGCATTAGGTAGACAACCACAATCATGATTTATCAAACACTTCCTGCTAGAGATGCCTTTTTTGAGACGGTTTGGTATTTGGTTGATACATATGGATCGTTTTTTATAAGAGGTATTATTATAACCTTATTATTATCGGTAGTAGGAACCGTAGGGGGATTTATATTATCCCTCTTTTTGACGGTTATCAGAACTGCTGAAATCGATAAGAAGAGAGATCATTTACCTAAAAAAGTCCTAGTCAAAATGGGGCATTACATGACGAATTTCTATGTCACAATTTTTAGAGGAACACCGATGATTGTACAGGCAATGATTTTTTATTATGGTGTTTCTAGATTGCAGTTAGCTTGGTGGACACCGCTTGTTGCCGGTCTTACTGTTGTTACTTTAAATACGACTGCATATATTGCAGAAGTGATAAGAAGTGGAATCAATGGTATCGATAAAGGGCAGATGGAAGCTGCTAGATCTTTAGGGTTTTCAAGAAGAAAAGGTATGTTTTTGATTGTCATGCCACAAGCGATTAAAAACTCTTTACCAGCTATAGGTAATGAATTCATTGTCAACTTAAAAGATACTGCTGTTTTGTCAGTCATTGGCGTATCGGAACTCTTTAGAGCAACTCAACTAGCAACCGCTCCAAATTATAGAACAACTGAGGGATTTTTTGTTGCTGCGGTGATGTATTTATTGTTGACATATGTCACTAGCAAAGTTGTCAATTACTTAGAGAAAAGAAAACCAGCGCAAAAGAAGGTGACAAGTCATGTCTAAAGTTATTTTAAAAATCAATAATATACATAAAAAATTTGATGACCAACTTGTTTTAAATGGAATCGATCTAGAGATTCATGAAAAAGAAGTAGTGAGCATCATCGGATCATCAGGATCAGGAAAAACGACACTACTCAGATGTTTGAATCTTTTAAATGAACCAGATGATGGTCATATCTATTTTTTAGGTGATGATCTAATGGATCAAAAAACAGACATTGATCATCTAAGAATGCATATGGGTATGGTCTTTCAATCTTTTAATTTGTTCAACAATAAAACAGTACTGGAAAACTGTACTTTAGCACCTATAAAACTTTTAAAGATGGATAAAATAGAAGCTGAGAAACTCGCGTATGTCTTATTAGAAAAAGTAGGTATGAGAGAGTTTGCTCATCAACCTGTAACTCAATTATCAGGTGGACAAAAACAAAGAGTAGCAATCGCTAGAGCGCTTGCGATGAATCCTAAGATCATGCTTTTTGATGAGCCGACGAGTGCACTTGATCCTGAAATGGTTGGAGAAGTCTTGCAAGTCATTAAAAAACTAGCACTTGAAGGTATGACAATGGTTATTGTAACTCATGAAATGGGGTTTGCTAAAGAAGTATCTGATCGTGTAGTCTTTATGGATCAAGGTGTAATCTTAGAAATGGGTAGTCCAGAACAAATATTTGAAGCTCCAAAAGAGATAAGAACACAAGCTTTTCTTAAAAGATTTGTGAAAAATGAGAACACTTTGTGAAAAAGTGTTTTTCTTTTTAACGTTGTTGTCTATGAGAGCGCTTTTATGATATAATAAATTCAAAGATGGGAGCGTTGATAATATGGAGAAAGATCTATTAGAAGTAGAGCGTAAGCATCTAAGTAATGTCTTAAAAGAATGCGAAGAGAAACAAGTTTGTGATATGGAAGAAAAATTCGCATTGACATATACTTATGATGCAGTTGGAATGGGAGAAAATAGAATCCCTTATGAAGATGTAAAACGTTTAAGCCAAGCTAAAGCTCTACTTGAGTACAGTGAAAGAGAACAAAAGGAAATTTTAAATCATTTAAAAGCTTATCAGTATGTGAAAAATGAAGCTCAAACTGGAAAAGTTTTTGATGAAGAAAAACTAAAAGATATCCATGAAATTTTAGTGGAAGGTATATTCCAAGGTGGATGTTATCGTAATGTAAACATTAATATTTTTGGTGCAACACACCAACCACCGGATCATGTTAAAGTTTATGATCGTATGGCGAAATTCTTTAGAAATTTAGAGCATTTTGAAGGAACACCATTAGAAAGAGCAACTTATGCACATGCAAGTATTGCTAAAATTCATCCGTTTGTCGATGCAAATGGAAGACTTGCAAAACTTGTTCTAAATTATTTCTTAATGAAAAATGACTTTTTACCAATATCTATACCACTGGAATTACGTGAAACATATATAGAAAAACTTGAAATATTTAAAACTGAAAAAGATTTAAATCCATTAACTGATTTCTTCAAAGAATTACTCATCAAACGCTACGAAGAAGTCTTAAAAGAATTAGACATTTGAGTGCTTGATTGCACTCTTTTTTTTCGTGCTTTTTATCATGATATATGATAAAATATAATAAGGTGATGACATGTCAATAAAAATAGGTGAAACGCAAAAATTAAAAGTGGATCGAAAAACTGATATCGGATATATGCTAACAAGCGATATGGATGAAGTTTTCCTACATTTCAACGAAAGTTTGCATCAAACATTAAATCCAGGTGATTTGGTTGATGCATTTTTATATTTGGATCATAAGGGTAGAGTAGCTGCTACATTAAAAACAGCATATTTAACGGCAGAACGACCGGCATTCTTAGATGTTAAGGATATTCATCCCCAATTAGGGGTATTTCTTGATATGGGTATATCTAAAGATTTACTTTTATCAAAAGATGATCTTCCTTTTGATAAAGATTTGTGGCCAAAAGTTGGAGACAAATTGTATGTAATACTTTATGTTAAGGGCAAAATGGTCGCGAAACTTGCGAGTAAATCTGATATTGATTTAAAACCCGAAACGGTATTAAAGCCAAAAGATCATATTGAATGCTATGTACATCAAATTGGTAAAATCGGACTCAATCTACTATCCCTTGAGGGGCATCAAATATTTGTTCATGAGTCCATGTATCAAGGAAAACATAGACTAGGTCAAAAAGAAGATGTTACAGTGACATTTATATCTGATAAAGGTATCAATGGATCATTAATTGAACAAAAAGAAGTGAAACTATTTGATGATGCAAATCTTATTTTATCTCATCTCATTAGATATGGAGATTTAGATTTAGACTCAGATAGTTCACCAGAAGATATCAAAAAAGTTTTTGATATGAGTAAAAAAGCATTTAAGCGAGCATTAGGTCATTTATATAAAGAACGTAAAGTTGATTTTACAAATGGAAAAACAAAGTTGGTGAAGTAAAATGAGCGAAAGAAACGAAAAAGATCCTTTTGCAGAATATGATAAATTTTGGGATGAACTTAATGAAATAGATGAAATCAAAGACGATGAAGATTATTTCAAAGAAAAAAGAAAACAAAAACCATATACATTCAACTCGTTTTATAAACAATCAAAAAGTAACAATGGTCAAGCTAACGGTCAAAACATAGTAAAAGGATTTACTGTTATGTTTGTATTCTTCGTGATTTCTTTCATAATCATAGGCTTAATTAATATGCCTGCATTTAGAATGGGTATGTCTTTCTTCTTTCCGATACAAGCCATATTTTCATTTATCTTTTTCATCACGATTGTGTCATTTATTCTTAGAAAAATAAAAAACAAATAATAAGGTGAAGTTATGAATCAAAATAAATTAGTAGAAAATGTTACATCAAGAGATCAAGATTTTGCACAATGGTATACAGATTTGTGCCTTAAAGCAGAACTCATGGATTATAGTGATGTCAAAGGATTTATTATATATCGCCCATATGGATACGCAATATGGGAAGGTATTCAAAAATATTTAGATCGAAGATTTAAAGAAACAGGACATGAAAATGTCTATATGCCATTAGTGATTCCTGAGTCTTTATTTGAAAAAGAAAAAGAACATGTTGAAGGTTTTGCTCCTGAGACTGCAATGATTACAACTACAGGTGTTGAAGATTTGGCAGAACGTTTGATTATTAGACCAACTTCTGAAACATTATTTTGTACGCATTATCAAAAAATCGTAAATTCTTACAGGGATTTACCTAAAAAATATAATCAATGGTGTAGTGTGGTGCGTTGGGAAAAAACAACACGTCCATTTTTGCGTGGTAAAGAATTCTTATGGCAAGAAGGTCATACAGTTCACCACAATGAAGAAGAAGCAAGAAAAGAAACATTAGATATCTTAGATATTTATAATGATTTAGGAAAAGAATTACTTGCAATTCCTTTTGTTACAGGTAGAAAAACTGAAAAAGAAAAGTTTGCTGGTGCTGTTGAAACTTATTCGATTGAAGCTCTAATGCATGATGGTCAAGCCCTACAATCAGGTACTACACATTATTTTGGACAAGAATTTGCGAAAGCATTCGATATTAAGTTTCAAGATGAAAGAAATAAGATTCAATATGCTTATCAAACTTCTTGGGGCGTTTCAACACGTTTAATTGGGGCTGTGATTATGGTTCATGGTGATGATGAAGGATTAGTTTTACCGCCATACGTTGCACCAAATCAAATTGTGATTATTCCAATCCAAGGAAAAAAAGAAGTTGTCAAAGAAGCAACTCAAAAACTTTATCAATCACTCAAAGACGAAGGATATCGTGTTATTGTCGATGATTCTAACAAATCTCCTGGATGGAAGTTTAGTGAGTATGAAATGAAAGGTGTTCCAGTTCGTATCGAAGTTGGACCACGTGATTTGGAAAATAATGAAGTTGTAATTGTTACTAGACACGATCGCAAAAAACAAGCATATCAAGTTGAAGATGTAACTAAGCATATGGATAAGATTTTAAAAGATATGCATGATGCTATGTATCAAAATGCACTAAATCATGCGAATAAAAACACTTATGAAGCAAAAACATATGAAGAGTTCAAAGCATATATTAAAAAAGGTGGATATGTTGCGTTAAGTATTTCTGGTGAAGAAGCTGAGCTTAAAATCAAAGCGGATACTACAGCAACAGCTAGAGTAATACCATTTGAACAAAAACTCATCACAGATGTTTGTCCAGTGACGGGCAAAAAAGCAGTACAAACTGTCTGGTTTGCACGTGCATATTAAGATTTTTGTGATATAATGGTAAACGTTGGAAAAATAATGAGGTGATATTATGCACAATTCAATTATTAAAGATACGATTCGATTAGATAAAGAAGCTAGAGAAAAAATCGAAGCTCTAAAAAAAGAAAAAGATCATTTAGATGAACTACTTAAAACTGAAACTCATGAACTTAAAGCAACTTATGAGGCAGAGAATAAGAAAATTATAGATGAAAGAAAAGAATCATATCAAAAAGAAATAGAAACAAGACAAAAACGAGAAAAAGACAACTACGATAAAATGTTAAAAGAGATTCAAAAATTATATAAAGAACAAAAAGAAAAGTGGATTGAAGAAATTTATGAAGCTTGCATTAAATAATAGCAAGAAGGTGAATTCATATGAGTTCGTGGTCTAATAATGCAATTATTACAAAAGCAAAATCTATGTATGGACGATTTCTGAAGCCTTCTGATTATGATAAACTCATTAAGTTTCATTCGCTTCCAGATTTGGTATCATTTTTAAAAAAACACCCGCATTATCAAGAGGTGTTAAAAGATGTTTCGGAATCTACAGTTCATCGTGGAAATTTAGAGTCTCTCATACGAAAAAATTTATTTGATCAAGTTATAAAATTGATCAAAACGGTTTATTCAAAAGACTCAGAATATTACGAACTTAATATTTTAAAACAGGAACATGAGATTATTTTATCTATTATAAGAACATTCATTTCTGATGATACAGAAGATCAAAAAGGTAAGTTGCCTTACTTTTTTGACGTGCACACCGAATTAGATATGAAAAAATTAATCAAGGTAGCAAGTTTTGAAGAGCTTTTAGATGCTTTAGAGCATACACATTACGAAGATATTATAAGACCTTATTATACAAGAAACAAAGATAATATTAGATACTTAGATATTGAACATGCACTCGAAGCGTATTACTATGATGAAGCTTTTAGACGTATTGAAAAGCATTACAGTGGATCATTAAAAAAAGATCTAGAGAGTATCTATCAAACGAAAATAGAACTCGCAAACATTACTAAAATATATCGTTTGAAAAAGTTTTATCAAGCTGATCCGGGAACGATTAAAGGTGTTTTGATTACCAAATATAGTCGTATGAAAGAAAAGAAAATTGATGAAATGATTGATTTAAAAGATCCAGATGAAATCTTGAAGTATCTTGCAAAATCTGAATATCAGAAATTCACAAGCGACAAAGATTATGTTTACATCGAATATTATGCAGGTCAAATTCGTTATGATTTAGCTAAAAAATTTATGTATTTTTCAACAGAGGTGCCGAAAGTTTATACAGCTTTCATAACACTCGCTGAAATAGAAATAGAAAATATCACCAACATTATCGAAGGTATTAGATACCAAGTGAGTGAAGGTGAAATGAAACAAATGTTAATTTATTAGGAGGCATGAAATGGGTATAGCAAAAATAAAACTAATTGATATCACTTCAAATACTGCTAATTTAGATCCCGTTTTATCAAGATTCGTCGACTTAAGAGAATTTCATCCGGTTTTAGCCAGTGAAATCTTAGAGCGAGTACATGGTTCAACATCTTTTGTTGCTGAAAATCCATGCCAACCACTATTACAAGAGTTAGATGATATTGAGAAAAGATATGATTTAAATCTTCCAGATACTGAGGTTAGAGACTATAATTATGATTTTAGTGAAATGTATGATTATATGTCCCAAATCAAAGAAAGTTTAAGTGAAGAAGTAAATCGTATTAAAGAGTTAGAGGATCACATTAGGAAATATAAAGATGCACTCATTCAAGTGAGACATATTGAAAGTTTAGATATTCCACTTGATGATTTGTTTGCATGTGAGTTTATATCAATTAGGTTTGGTAGACTTCCAAATGACAGTGTGGAAAAACTTAGATTTTTCCAATCACGACCGTTTGTATTTAAGTCATTTAATACAGATTCAAACAATAGCTGGTGTATGTATTACACAACTGATGAGTATAAACGTGAAGTTGATAATATATTTTCATCATTATTCTTTGAACGAATATTTATTCCTGATTTTGTACATGGACGACCTAAGGAAGCCGCTAAAGCTTTAGAAGAAGAAATTAAACAAGCACAAAAGATGATTGATAATTATAAATATGATATTTATGATATCTCTTGTGGATGTAGCAATCGACTTTCTTGTATAAAGTCTGAGTTGTTGTTCTTAAATAGAACATTTGAAGCAAAAAAATATGTTGTCGGACTTGGAGATAAATTCACAATATCCGGATTCGTTGAAGATCACAATGTTTCAAGAGTTCAAGCAGCTTTTAAAGATATGAAAGATACTGTTGAGATTGAAGTACAGGAAGCAGATAGTGATAAACGTATTACACCACCTACGAAATTAAAAAATGGCTGGTTTTCAAAACCATTTGGATTGTTTGTGGAAATGTATGGTTTACCTGGATATAAAGATATAGATCCAACACCATTTGTCGCAATTACTTATTCATTACTCTTTGGAATGATGTTTGGTGATTTAGGACAAGGACTTGTTCTAATGCTTATCGGCTGGTTACTTTATAAGTATAAAGGCATGAGACTTGGTGCAGTTGGTGTGAGAATCGGATTATCCTCTGCGATCTTTGGACTCATATATGGCTCGGTCTTTGGAAATGAAGAGATACTTAATCCAATGTTCCATGCTTTAGGTTTTGCTGAGAAACCAATACATGTCATGGATTCAAATTTTACAATGACATTGTTGATTACTGCTATTGGTATTGGCGCAACACTTATTTTAATTGCAATGATTTTTAATATCATAACATTAATCAGGAAGAAACATTATGCAGAACTGATTGCATCACATAATGGGCTTGCCGGATTTATGCTATATGGATTTATTCTAGTTGGTGTTGTTTTACAGATGGGACTTTTGATACCAGTATTTAACACAATAACTATATTAATTTTCATTGGTATTCCGATGTTACTCATTTTCTTTAAAGAACCTATTGAAAGAAAATTCCATGGACATAAGATGTTTCCAACTGGATTTGGAGGATTCTTTGTTGAAGGATTCTTCGAACTGTTTGAAATCGTCTTGTCTTATGTAACCAATACAATGTCATTCTTGCGTGTTGGAGGATTTATACTATCCCATGCTGGTATGATGCTAGTGGTCATGAGCCTGATGGAAATGGTCGGAGGAGCGGGAAGTATTGTGGTCCTTATCTTCGGTAACATATTTGTAATGGCTCTTGAAGGTATGATTGTTGGTATTCAAGTACTAAGACTTGAATTTTATGAAATGTTTTCTCGTTATTACGAAGGTAATGGCGTTGCGTTTGATGCTTTAAATCTATAATTATTGGAGGAATAGAAAGATGTATTTAAATTTAATTGAAATTATATTACCATTATTATTAGTTGTTTTAATTACTTTACCACTAATCAAAGTGTTTAAAGGTGAAGTTAGTGCGAAATCTGCGAAAAGTAGATTGATAACACATATCGCTGGGTTCTTTACAGTCATCGTATTTGTACTTGTGATGCAAATGGTGATTAGCCCTAGAGTGTTTGCTGCTGAAGATACTGGGGCTTCATCGATTGTTGGAACCATGGCTCAAGGTTTAGGATTTTTAAGTGCTGCACTCGCTACAGGTATGTCAGCTTTAGGTGCAGGTATTGCCGTTGCTGCAGCTGCTCCAGCAGCTATTGGGGCATTTTCTGAAAATGAAAAGAACTTTGGTAAATCATTAATTTTCGTTGCACTTGGTGAAGGGGTTGCGATTTACGGATTACTTATTTCAATCTTAATTATTAATAACTTAGGATAATTTAGAGAGAAGGATTTTTATGAAATTTTTCTTATTATCGGACAATACAGATAGTCTTGTGGGTATGAGACTTGTTGGCATTGACGGTGTTGTAGTTCACGAAAAAAAAGAGTTTTTAAGAGCATTAGAAGATGCGCTAGAAGATCCATCAATAGCGGTTATTTTAGTGACGACAAAACTTGTTGAACTTGCACCTGGTGTCATTTCAGAGTTGAAACTGACCCAATCAAGACAATTGATTGTCGAAATTCCTGACAGACATGGTGGAGCGGGTATTGGTGAAGCGATTGACCGATATGTTTCTGAAGCCATAGGCGTCAAGTTGTGAGGTGAGGACATTGGCATATTATAATGAAGACCAGCTTTACCGTTATTTTGATAAGGCTATTAAAAAAGAAGCAGGCAAAAAAATCGATCAACTCAGAAAAGAAATCGATTATTTGTATGCAAAAGAAATGAAAAAGATCAAAGAAGAGCTCATATTAAAGAAAAATCTTGAGTTAAATAAAGCACTTAGAGAACTTCAAGTTGAGTATCAAGATCAAATTAACCAAATTGGTGTTGGTTTCGATGAAAAACTAATTAAAGAAAGAACATTTATGGTGAACTTTATTTATCAAAGTGTCTTACTTAAACTCGGTGATTTCATTCAAACAAAAGACTATGATCAATTGATGGCAAAAAAAGTTGAGGATATCAATCAGTTTGTAAAAAACAAAAAAGTAATTTTTAATGTTTCTCCAAATGATGAGCGTATATCTAAAGTGATTGAAAAAACAATGACTTCAAGTTATGAAATTAAAGTTTCACAGCATATCCACTTAGGTGGCTTTTTAGCTGAAATACCTTCAGATAAAATAGAAGTTGATGAAACACTAGATACGAGATTTAACGAAAGAAAAGCATGGTTCTACAAGAATTCTAAACTTTTCATCAGACGATAGGAGGTAACCATGACAAACAATCAAATTTATTCGATTAACGGTCCTGTTGTTACCGTAAAAAACGCTACTGTTTTTCAAATGCTAGAAATGGTATATGTAGGAAAACAAAAGCTTCTTGGTGAAGTGATTTCTATTAGTAAAGATAAAACAACTATCCAAGTTTATGAGGATACAACTGGACTCATTCCTGGGGAACCAGTATTTTCAACTGGAGAACCCATATCAGCATTACTAGGACCGGGTTTATTGACCAATATTTTTGATGGTATCGAAAGACCACTTAAAGATATTGCTGAAAAAGAAGGCATTTATATTCCTACTGGTAGTGATGTTGAATCACTTGATCGCCATAAACCTTGGGATGTAAAACTTACAGTAAAAAAGGGTGATCACATTAAGTTTGGTGATATATATGCAACCATCCAAGAAACACAAATGATTGAGCATCGTTTAATGGTACCAGAAGGATTTGATGGTAAAGTTGTAGATGTTAAAAAAGATGGTACATATAAACTATATGATGTGATTGTTCAGACAGAAGATATGTATGGAAATATCCATGAATTATCACTTTGTCAAAAATGGCCAATTAAAACGCCAAGACCTGTAAAAAAACGTTTAACACTTTCTAAGCCTTTAATTAGTGGACAACGTGTTATCGATACACTTTTTCCAATTGCTAAAGGTGGAACAGCTGCTGTTCCGGGTGGATTTGGAACTGGTAAAACAATGATGCAACACCAGTTTGCTAAATGGTGTGATGCAGATATCATTGTTTATGTTGGATGTGGTGAACGCGGAAATGAGATGACACAAGTTCTAGAAGAATTTAGTGAACTTATTGATCCACGCACCAATAAACCATTATTAGAAAGAACAGTACTCATTGCAAATACATCAAATATGCCGGTTGCAGCGAGAGAAGCAAGTATCTATACTGGAGTTGCAATTGCAGAATACTATCGTGATATGGGTTATCACGTTGCTGTTATGGCTGATTCTACATCAAGATGGGCTGAAGCATTAAGAGAAATTAGTGGACGTCTTGAAGAAATGCCTGCAGAAGAAGGATTCCCAGCTTATCTTCCTTCACGTATATCTCAGTTTTATGAACGTGCAGGATATATGGAGACTCTAAATCATAAAGAAGGGTCAGTAACCATTATTGGTGCTGTATCACCTCAAGGTGCAGATTTTTCTGAACCAGTAACCCAGAACACAAAACGATTTGTTAGAAGTTTTTGGGCGTTAGATAAACAATTGGCATATGCTAGACATTATGCAGCAATCAACTGGAATACAAGTTATTCTGAGTATGTATTAGATTTGTCTAAATGGTATGATCAACATGTTGGTTCATCATTCTTACTTAATAGAAAAGGCATTATGTCTTTACTTGCAGAAGAAAACAAATTATTAGAAATTGTTAAACTTATTGGTGCTGATGTATTACCTGATGATCAAAAGTTAGTGATCGAGATTGGTAAAGTGATTAGACATGGTTACCTACAACAAAACGCTTTCCATAAAGATGATACTTATGTTCCACTAGAAAAACAAAATCATATGATGGAAGTCATTTTATATCTATATCAAAAAGCTAAAAACTTTGTTGATGAAGGTAAATCATTGAACTTATTAACAGAAACGGGTATTTTTGATCAAGTCATTAAAATGAAATACGATGTACCAAATGACAAATTAGAGATGTTTGACCAATATTTTAAAAATATTGATAAAATCATCAAACGTATTAAATAAGGAGGGATCGAATTGAATCTCCAATATATAGGGTTAGATGAAATTAATGGACCCTTAATCTTTTTAGATGATGTTGAAGGTGTTGGATTTGAGGAAATGGTTGAAATTAAGTTATCAAATCAGTCTTCAAGATATGGTCGTGTTGTTCAAATCGAAGGGAAAAAAGTTGCTATTCAAGTCTTTGAAGGTACTCAAAATATTTCTCTTACAAATACAAAAACAAAGTTTCAAGGACATCCAGTTGAGATGGCACTTTCTAAAGAAATTTTAGGAAGAACTTTTAATGGTTCAGGTCGTCCAATTGATGGACTCGGTGAAGTTTATATCGACGAAACGAGAAACATTAATGGTCATCCATTAAATCCAGTAGCAAGAATTTATCCAAGAAACTATATTCAAACAGGTGTTTCAAGTATTGATGCACTGACAACACTTATTCGTGGACAAAAATTACCAATCTTCTCAGGATCTGGTATGCCGCATAATGAACTTGCTGTTCAAATCGTTAAACAAGCTAAGATTGCTGAAGAAGAAGGCGATAATTTTTGTATCGTGTTTGCAGCGATGGGTGTAAAAAATGACGTAGCTGATTATTTTAGAAGACAATTTGAAGAAGCTGGAGTCATGCATAAGGTTATTATGTTTTTAAACCTTTCAAATGAACCAATTATTGAAAGAACACTAACACCTAGATTCGCATTAACTGCAGCAGAATATTTAGCATATAAGCATGACATGCATGTATTAACCATTCTAACTGACGTTACATCGTATTGTGAAGCTTTACGCGAGTTCTCAAGTTCTAAAGGTGAAATTCCTGGACGTAAAGGATATCCTGGATATCTATATTCAGATTTAGCATCTTTATATGAGCGTGCAGGTATTGTTAACGGGGCTAAAGGGTCAGTGACTCAAATTCCAATTTTAACGATGCCTAATGATGATATTACGCATCCAGTACCTGATTTAACGGGATATATCACAGAAGGACAAATCGTATTAAGTAGAGATTTAAATCAAGTTGGAGTTTATCCACCTGTTGGTGTACTACCATCACTTTCAAGACTGATGAAAGACGGCATCGGTGATGGATATACTCGAGGTGATCATTCAGCTGTTGCTAATCAACTTTTTGCATCATATGCACAAGTACAAGATGCAAGAAGTCTAGCATCTGTTATCGGTGAAGATGAGTTAAGTCCAATTGATAGACAATATATTGAATTTGGTAAATTGTTTGAAAAACACTTTTTGGATCAAGGATTTGAAACCAATAGAAACATTATTGATACACTTGATCTAGGATGGGATTTATTATCTGTTTTACCAAAAGAAGAATTGCATCGTGTCGATGAAGCATTATTAAAAGACCATTATAATCATCAACGTGCCGTAGAAAGATTCGATATCATTAATAAACCAATCATCCGTGAACTTAGAGGAGATGAACGTTATGAATGATCAAATATTTCCAACTAAGGGAAATTTGATGACGTTACAAAAATCTAATGAGCTTGCTAAAAAAGGCTTTGAACTCATGGACAGAAAAAGAAATATTTTGATTCGAGAAATGATGAGTATGCTTGATGATGTTAAACAGCTTCGTGATGAGATATCGACAACTTATGCAAAAGCTTATCAAGCATTGCAAGAAGCAAATATCACTTTAGGTATTGTTTCTGACATTGCAAAATCAATCCCCATTGATTCTGGATTAAGTGTGACTTATAGATCAGTCATGGGTGTTGAAATCCCAAAAGTATCTCATGAATATCAACCTGTAAAGATTACTTATGGTATTGGATCAACCAATACGAAGTTTGACTATGCATATAAGATGTTTCAAAAAGTTAGAGACTTAACAGTTAAACTTTCAGAGATTGATAACGCAGCATATAGACTCGCCAATGCGATAAGAAAGGCACAAAAAAGAGCGAATGCCTTAGAAAACGTTGTGATTCCTAAATTTCAGGCAAATATTAAGTATATTACTGAAGTATTAGAAGAAAAAGAACGTGAAGCATTTACTAGACAAAAAGTGATCAAAAACAATCAAGACAAAAAGAAAAAACAATTAGAGAATAACCTATGATATATCGTTTTGAAATAAGAACCTATAACATAGGTTTTTATTTTGTAAAAAATGCATGATGCAACCACGAGTTGCCTAGATTTTCCTCATAGTTTTTGATATGCTTAGAAGTAAAGAGGTGCTTATGATGAAATTAAATGAAAAATTAAAAACTTTAAGACTACATTATGGGTATAGTCAACAAAAACTAGCAGAAAAAATGTATATTTCAAGACAGGCAGTAGCAAAATGGGAAAGCGGGGATTCAATTCCAGATTATGAGCATTTGAAAAAGATTGCTGAAATATATGAGATAAAAGTAGATGACATGATGGATGAAAATATGGATGTGTTTTCTTCTCTTGAAGAAAAACAAACTATGAAAATTACAAAAGTGCTTATTTTCTTATGTATGTCATTAGGTATTTTAATGAGTGTTCTAACGTTTACTAGTCATCTTGGCTTTATAAGATTCTTTATAGTGCCAGGTATGCTACTTATGATTACACTTACAATAGTTGGTATTTTCTCTTATGCAATTAAGACAAATGACTATTCCATGTTAGCAGGATTTAATGAGAAAAAAGAGTATAATTACCCACAGTTAAAGAAAATGATGTTAACCATAGAAAACATGATTCTTATCTCAGCAATGATCACTTTATTGCTATATAGTTTGAATTTTCTGATTGAAGGACTATCAGATACCGCATTTAATGTGATATTGCTGTTGACTTTCTGTTTCAATATGATTGTTTGGATAGCTGTGATTAATAAACGATACAAGTTAAGAATATATAAATGAATGAATTAATGAAAAGAAAAAAACAATGTCATGCTTTACTTAGCATCAGACATTGTTTTTTTTCTTTCTTTTTTTTCTGGAACAGGATCATATTTAGGTTTAAATAGTGGGTTACACGTTAAAACTCTTTTTGTAGTTAAAAAAGAAGCCTTCACAAAATTGAATCGTTGATAAGCTGTTTTTGCATATGCACTACATGTAGGCGTATGTCTACATTTATGATTCGAGTGTGGAGAGATATCTTTTTGATACCATTCAATAAGCTTTATAGCTGTTTTATTCATAAAATCACCATACATATTATATCACTTATCTATGATTATGTTAAATTTTCGATTTAGGGTTCCTTACTGTATAATCTTTAAATTTTTTATGCTATAATAAACATATAGAAACTGAAAACGATTACAGGAGGTAAAAGATGAAGGAGTATACCACCAAAGAAATTCGCAACATAGCCATCTTAGGGCACCAGGGCACTGGTAAAACGACAATGTCAGAGTCATTATTATTTGTATCTGGCGGTATTGATAAAAAGGGAGAAGTTGAGCGTAAAAACACTGTTTCTGACTACTTAGTAGAGGAACAAAATAAGCTTACAAGTTTATCATTAAGTTTAATTCCAACAGAGTGGCAAAACTATAAACTTAATTTCCTAGATGTTCCAGGAAGTGATGAGTTTGTAGGAGACTTAAATCAAGCACTTGAAGTAGTAAAAGGCGCAATCATTATGATTGATGCATCTAAAGGTGTTGAAGTTGGTACTGAACGTGTGTGGCATGAAATAAGAAAACGTCATATACCAGCGATCTTATTCATCAATAAGATGGATAAAGAAAATGTTAAGTTTGAAGAAGTATTAGAAGAAATCAGAGAAAAATTAGGTAAGAAGGCAGTACCATTTGCTTGGCCAATTGGACATGACGAAAACTTTGAAGGCTTTGTCAACGTTGTGGACATGAAAGCTAGATTATATGATGGCGAAAAATGTGTAGATGCTGAGATTTGGGAAGAAAAACGAGAAAAAGTTGATGAACTACATAATCTTATTATTGAAAGTGTAGCAGAAACTTCAGAAGAATTATTAGATTTATATTTATCAGGAGAAGAAATTCCTGACGCAAAAATAAAAGAAACATTACATCACAACATTATTGAAGGTGAATTAACTCCAGTAATCGTTGGTAGTGCAACAAAAACAATCGGTATCGAAACTTTATTTAATATGCTTGTTGATTATTTACCTGCACCAGATGAACTTACACCACTTGAAGCAATCGATCAAAAGACAAAAGAAAAAGTGACTCGATTGACTCACGATGACGAACCATTTTCTGCATATATTTTTAAAACTGTTGTAGATCCATTCTTGGGTACTGTAAACTTAATCAAAGTGAATTCAGGTATTCTAACACTTGGTCAAGAAGTTTTAATTCCAAACACAGGAGATACTAAAAAGATCTCTAATTTATCTGCAATTAAAGGTAAACAACAAATCGAACTACAAACATTCCATGCTGGAGATATGTGTGCTGTAGCAAAAATGGAAGGTTTAGAAACTGGATTTACATTAACTGATCCTAAATATCCAATTATGTATGAACCAGTTAAACAACCAACACCAGTTATTTATATAGCTGTTCATCCAAAAAATAAGAACGATGAAGATAAAATCTCTATGGCACTTCATAGAATTAATATTGAAGACCCAACATTTGAGATTAAGAGAAATAAAGAAACTGCACAGTTACTTTTAGGTGGTCAAGGTATGACACATCTTCAATATGTTTTAGAACGTATGAAGAACATGTTTAAAGTTGATGTCGATATTGAAGACCAAAAAATTGTATATAGAGAAACAATTAAGAAATCAGTTCAAGCAGAAGGTAAACATAAGAAGCAATCTGGTGGAGCAGGTCAGTTTGGACATGTGTGGATTCGCTTTGAACCATCTACTGAAATATTTGAGTTTGCTGAAGATGTATTTGGTGGCGCTGTGCCTAGAAACTTCTTCCCTGCAGTTGAAAAAGGTTTAGTAGAAACATTTGAACATGGTCCTCTCGCTGGATTCCCTGTGATAAACGTTAAAGCAACCCTTTATGATGGTTCTTATCATCCTGTTGACTCAAATGAAATTTCATTTAAATTAGCTGCAGCATTAGCGTTTAAAGATGCAGTTAAAACATGTGGACCAACAATTTTAGAACCGATTGTTAAAGTAGAAGTTACAGTTAAAGATCAATATGTTGGAGACGTCATGGGCGATATGAGTAAACGCCGTGGACACGTCTTAGGTATGAATCAAGCAGATGGATTCCAAGTCGTAGTAGCGGAAGTTCCAGAAGCAGAAATCGTTTCATATGCTATTGACTTAAAAGCTATGACTCAAGGTAGCGGTTCTTTCACACGTGAGTTTGTAAGATACGATGAAGTGCCTGCACAATTAATCGATAAAATTATCGAAGCTTATAAAAAGTAAAAATGACAAAGCCCGCCTAATATGATTAGGAGGGCTTGTTATGTTTTGTGAGGTATGTAATAAAAAGATAACTACAAGAAGAAGCTTGTTTAATATTTTTAAAGTAGAGAGACATCATATATGTGAATATTGTTATCAAAAGTATCCTTTAATCATAAAAAAAAGTATGATACCTGTTGATGGAGGTGAAGTCATATGGTTGAGCTTGATCCAAACATCTGAGCATGTATCACCGTTAGCACACATGTCATTTTATAAACCATTTTATATTGAGTATTTAAGACAAAGAAAAGATCAAATTATCTTAATCTTTGATAAAATCTCAGAAGATTGGGTTACATTATTTGACAAAATGAAGCTTGGTGATATATACTTACTAACACTTTATGATATTATAGAAAAAAAGGAGAGTTACTATGAAATTTGAAGTCTTAGGTAAAAATGGATTTAATCCAACTCATGCTATTAAAGCATATGCTCAAAAGAGATTTGAAAAGGTCGTATCCTTTTTTGGACCAGAAGTTGTTGATGAAATTAGAGTTGTATGCAAAGTTTACAAAGATCATCACAAAGTTGAAGTTAATGTCTTTTCCGGAAAAACGATTGTAAGAGCTGAAGTATCTGATGAAGATATGTATGCTGCAATCGATAAAGCTAATGATAAACTGGTATCTCAAATTCGAAAACACAAAGATAAATTAAAGAATCATCTTGAAAAAGAAGGTATTAAACAAGCATATAGTCAAGAGTTTGATGCTGAACAGTTAGAAAAAGATATTTTAGCTGCTCAACTTGTTAAAAATAAAAAAATTGATTTAAGACCAATGACATCAGAAGAAGCGATAGCAGCAATGGAATTATCAGGACATGACTTTTATGTGTTTTTAGATCAAGAAAGCAAGAAAACAAATGTTGTTTATAGAAGAGATGATGGAGATTATGCAATCATCGAAACACAACCCATTTAAGGAAGCGAAAGCTTCCTTTTTTTTATGCATTTTCCGCATAGATTTTTATGAAAACGTTATTATGAAAAAAATGTAACATTTTCTTGAAAATTACATTTAAAGGCGTATAATAAGGTCGGTTGATGTCCAAGTCACTAAATAAAAGGAGATGATGAGACCATGGACATATATATTTTTTTGTTTTATTTATCAATTACTTTGCTAGCTGGATTCGTGTTTGGAAAGCTTGCAGAACTTGCTAGAGTACCAGAAATTACTGGTTATATTATTGCAGGTGTATTTTTAGGACCTAGTATTTTTAATGTTTTAAGTTTTGAAGCTTTGGGAAGTTTCGATATTATTACTAACTTTGTATTAGGTATTATTGCCTATCAAATAGGAACAGAACTTTGGATGCCAAAGGTTAGAAAAAGTGGTAAGTCGATTGTAACGATCACTTCAGTACAAGCAATCGCAACAGCTTTAATAGTCTTTGGAGTCATTTATTTAATTGATGGAAGATTATGGTTGGCACTAACTTTATCTGCAATTGCAACAGCAACTGCACCTGCACCAATCATGGTTATTGTTAAGAAACTAAGAGCAAAAGGACCTGTAACAAATACAGTGATTCCAGTTGTAGGTATTGATGATATGTTTGGGGTCATTATCTTCGGTTTATTTACAGCAATCGCGGTTGCAACCATTGGTAATGAAGCATTAAGTATTCATAATGCTGTGATTGAACCAGTCATTGAAGTTTTATTATCTGTTGGTGTTGGATCTGCATTTGGATTATTATTAGGATTTGTATCAAGATTCTTTATTCACAGATTACCGAAAACTGAAAAGTATATCGCTTATCTAGTCTTTTCATTATCTAGTGTGTTACTAGCAGTATTTATCGCTCATACATATCATTTATCAATGATTTTAACACCTATGATGATTGGTATGGTATTTACGAACTTCATTAAAAAAGAACCATTTGAAATCCAGGGTGCTGCATTAAGCAATTTTAGTGGACCACTTATTATTATATTCTTCACATTAGCTGGTGCACAATTATCATTATCAGTACTTAAGAGTGCAGGATTTATTGCAGTGCTATATATAGTTTTTAGAACCATTGGTAAGATTGGTGGTGCCTACTTAGGTGCAGTGATGGCAAAATCACCAAAAGTTGTTAGAAATGCAACAGGATTTTGTTTGCTTCCACAAGGTGGTGTTGAGATTGGGATGTTAGTTGCTGTTTCTTCAATCTTCCCAAGTGGAGAAGCAATCTTTATTAAAACAATTGTCCTTGCTGGAATCTTATTCTTTGAGATTGTTGGACCTATTATATTTAAGTTTACTTTAGAGAAGGTTGGAGAATCAAGACTTACAGAACATCATCAAGAAGCAGTTATTACAGATGTAAAACAACTCCAAGAAGCATAAAAAATAAGTCAGTTCATTGGTGAACTGACTTTTCTTTTTAACTATTAAACATAATTTTTTCAGAGTTGAACATTTTTGTAAGACCAAAGACACCTACGATAACAACACCAAGATTTATCATAATAGTAACTACTAAATGGGTTACATTTACTTCAAGACTCAATATTGCAGTAATACTTTGTACAGAGTTATAAACTGGAATGAGATAGGATGTAATGTTTCCACTGGAAATACCTAGCATCGAAGAAATACCAACGAGCATATTAATAATCATTAAAGGTACAGCTAATGCAGAAGCTTCTTTGATTGATTTTGAGTAAGCAGATATGATGGATAATAAAACAACGTATATGAATACTGTAGAAACTATAACAATAAATAGCAATATATATGTGTTAAGATTATACATATTTGTTGATAAATTTTGATCTCCCATTAACTTTGGTATGGATAACATGAGTCCAGTGAAACTGGATGCTGCACTAACCAATGTAACAATACTCAATGAAATTACTTTTCCTAAAGCAATTTCACTTTTCTTAGTTGGTGTTATTAATAGAGTTGCAATTGTACCTCTTTCTTTTTCTCCAGCAATAGATTCTGCAGATATACTCATAGCACCACTAAATAAAAATGTGAGTAATAAGAAAGGAAGTAGAGAGGTGATGATTTGGATTGAAACATCATCTTCAGTAGCAAAATTATAAATCGTATCTGCTCTTTGGTTGATATCAAACTTGTTTGAAAGTTGTGACTCTAATTGATTGAATTTTTGTAGGTATGAACTATATAGAAATGAAGATTCAGTTTTTGTTGAGTTGTAGTAAATCTCAACAAGTGGAGCTGTCCCTTGACCAACTTCATAGTCTAGCATTTTTGAGTAAAAGTCAGTTTCATAAACAATAATTAAGTCAATCTCTTTTTCAGATAATAAATCCAATTGAGTGTCATCAAGTGTATCTTCATGAGATATGTCTAATTGAAGATTAGGGAAATGATTGATATCAGTAAGCTCACTTGGTTCGTTTATGATTTGAACTTGGTAAATGTAATCTTCATCAACACTATTTATTCTAGATGTCATATCACCCATGAAAGAGTATAAAATAAATATGAGTAAACCAGGTAGAAGAAGTGATACAAGCATTCTACGATCTGTAAAAAAACGTCTGAGTTCTTTTTTGATAATTGTTAAAATATTTTTACTCATTTAAATCACCTCTTTTTTCATGGTAAAGTTCAAAGAATAATGGCTCAATACCTTGATTTTTCAGGATGTTAGATAAGGTATCTTCAAAAGTCATCTTCCCATCAATGATAATACCTACGCGATCACATAATTTCTCTACAAGTGAGAAGATGTGTGTCGATAAAATAATAGTTTTGCCTTCTTTTTTAAGTTCAATAAGAAAATCAGTGACTGTTTTTGCAGTGATGATATCAAGACCATTCGTTGGCTCGTCAAAAATGATAATATTTGGGTTATGAACAATCGAAATAACTAATGATATTTTTTGTTTCATTCCTGTTGATAAATCTGATATTTTAACCTCTTGAAATTCATCAATCCCAAATCGTTTAAACATTTTTTCTTTTCTCTCTTGTGAAACTTTTTCATCAACGTGATGCAGCCTAGCAAAATAGTCATACAAGTAGTTCGGTGTAAAAAAATCTTCAAGTTTCAGTTCACTTGTAAGAAAACCGATCTTGCTGTGTACCAAGTCTTGATCTTTAGTGACTGAAATACCATCGATGATTGCTTCGCCTTGATCCGGTTTAATCAAACCAGCCAAAATTCTAAGAGTAGTTGTTTTACCGGCTCCATTAGGACCTAAAAGACCATATATCTCACCTTGATATGCACTGAAAGACAAATGATCTACGGCAATCTTCTTCTTAATATTTGTGTTTTGAATCTTTTGTTGCTTTTTTGATAAATGAAACGTTTTGACTAAGTCTTTAACTTCTAATAATTTTTCCATAGTTTCTCCTTAATTAGTATTTTCTTTTGTATATAAATCCCATAAAAAATAGGAATAAGCCTTCTACGAGAAGCATAGCCGCAATGCCAACAGAAAGTATATATGTATCTTCAAAGAAACCAAACATGATGACTAAGACAGTACTAAATGCGATGTGAAAATAGTAACCTGCACTCATTTGTTTTTCTTTAATCATAATTACTCTCTCATCAGACTCATTGACTTTCATTTTTTCTATGTATTTAGGACTTGCTAAGACGATGAGTGAGAATAAAGTCACTGTTATACCAAAGGAAAGTGTAAATCCTTTTAGATAATCATTGAGAAAACCTAAGTATAAGTTTAATGCGAAAGTAAATATAGATAATAATCCAATAAATAAAACAAACGTTAAATAACGCTTTACAAAACTTTTTTTCATTTGTCAATCTCCTCTTCATAGGTAAAAATGTCTTCAATCTTTTGATTAAAAAATATTGCAATCTTAAATGCCAATAGGATAGAAGGATTATACTTACCTTTTTCTAGAGAATTAATCGTTTGTCTAGAAACTTTTAGATGGTTTGCAAGATCCTCTTGGCTGATATGTTTGTTTTTTCTAAGTTCTTCTAACTTGTTTTTCAATTTATCACCCCTGTAAAGTAAGCTTTACATTACTATTATATACACTTTCATCGTAATGTCAAGCATACTTTACATTTTTCTATAAAAAAAACTTATCCAGTTGTGGATAAGTCTTTTAAAGTTTACTTGATTATTATTTAGCTGCTTTAAAGTATTCAGCAACTTGATCCCAATTGACTACATTAAAGAATGCAGAAATATAATCAGGACGACGGTTTTGATAGTTTAAGTAATATGCATGTTCCCAAACATCTAATCCTAATATTGGTGTGCCTTGATCAAGTGGTGTATCTTGATTTGGTGTAGACACAACTTTTAATCCTTCTTTAGTAACAATTAACCAAGCCCAACCACTACCAAATCGAGTAGCAGCTGCATTTGAGAATGCTTCTTTGAAGGCATCAAATGATCCAAAAGCAGCATCGATAGCTTTAGCAAGCTCACCTTCTGGTTTTTGGCCATTGTTTACTTTTAAAATTGTCCAGAATAACTTGTGGTTATAAAAACCTCCACCATTATTTTGAACTGCACCACGAATGTCTTGTGGTACTAAAGTTAAATCTGCAAGCACTTTTTCAAGTGGCATATCAAAATCTGGATGTTTAGCTAAAGCATCATTCAGTTTATTTGTATAACCTTGATGATGTTTTGTATAGTGGATTTCCATAGTTCTAGCGTCAATAAATGGTTCTAATGCATCGTAAGCATAAGGTAGTTTTGGTAATTCAAATTTCATATAAATTCCTCCTCGTTTTATAGTTTCATCTTACATGATTTTATGTATATTTTCAAATCTTATGCTTCAATTGATTAAAAATCATATAAAAAGCAATTAAATGAATTATAAATAAGAATTGACTTTTTCTTCATCGATATCAATGAACATAGTTTTCTGGTTTTTTAATAAAACTTTATAACCAGGAACTTTAGGGATTTTCTTTACATTCTTAATTTGTGTGTAATCAACAGGAATGGATGAAGAATATCTTAAACTTGAAAAATAAGCAGCAAGCATAGATGCCTTTCTAATTATCTTTTCATTTAAGGCATGAGTTTTAACAATGAGATGACTACCTGGTGCATCTTTCACATGAAAGAAGTAATCGTCTTGTCTAGCTAGTTCATGTGTCACATATTGATTTTGCAAACTATTTTTCCCAATAATATAGACAGCATCATCATCGTTAATTTTTAAGATATTTGGAGATTGTTTTTTCTTGAATGTTTGTTTTTTCTTAGTCTTATATCCGTATAAAATGAGATCATTTTCTAAATCGATGATGTCTTCTTGCGTGGCAAATGACAAATATGTTTCAAATTCTTTAAACAATTCAACCAAATCACTGGTTTCTTTGATTTGTTCTTCGATATGAATGAGTCCTCTTTTAGCTTTTTGATAAGATTTAAAATATTTTTGAGCATTTTCATTAAGCGATAATGTAGGGTCAAGAAGAACCTCTTGACCATAAACATCGATACTTGATAATTTTTGATTAAGATTTTGTCCTGATTGATAAATTAAATCACCTGAAATTTTATCATTGAGTTGATCCTTAGTCTTGTTAAAACTTATTTCTAGTTGACCAAGTTTTCGAAGATACCTTTCTAGTTGTTTCTTAATAAACAGGTCATAGGATTGCTTATATTGTGTATTGATGATTTCTTGATCATCACATAATTCTGATAAAGTATCATAGTATTTTTTTTGATGTTCACTTGGAAAAATATCAAAAAAATAACCTGTGTTTTTCGTAATATCTTTTGTAGGCTTAAAAGGTAAATCTTCTATTTGTATATGATGCTCAAATAAATAGGTTGCTAGCTTCATTGATACTCCCATATAGCTTTGAGATATTGCTTTAGGTGAATCAATTAAAGTGTAGTCAATAGAAGTAAAAGGCTTTTTATCAGAAGGGAAAAATTCAAATACAGCTCCGGGTATTAACTGTCTTCCAGTCTCGAAAAACATTTTCTTGTATGTATCAACAATCTTACCATCATGGATTAAAATCAAGTTTGAATGTTTGCCCATGGCTTCAAAAACAAGTGTTTTTTGAATGGGACCATCGATAAAGTCATAAACTGTAAACTGAAATAAAACAACACGATCCGTTTGATATTGTTCTATGCTCTCTAAAATGCCGCCCTCTAATTGTTTTTTTAGTGTTAATAAAAATTGTGTATGTTCTTTATTTGGATTTTTTTTACTTGTTAAATATGTCGAGAAAAAATTAGCATTTAAATCAATAATCAATTTGAGTTTTTCACCCTTGAAATAGAATTGAAATAAAAAGGATTCACTAGTGACATGACTAATCTTCTCAAGTCTGGCTTTATTAAGTTTTTTGTCGAGCTCTTTCACAACTCTTTGTATAAATGCTCCATCTATAATCATAATCCACCTCATAACTATTTTAACATTAAATTAAAATGTAAAGCGCTTTTTCTTTAAAATTACATGACTTCTCTTTACTTAAGCCATTTTATCATATATAATAAGGGGTAAATATAGAAAAGAGGAGGCGCTTATGAAACTCAATGAACGTGGATTGCTAGTCGTATTATCGGGTCCATCTGGCGTAGGTAAGGGCACAGTAAGAAAAGCGTTGTTTCAAATGCCAAATCATGATCTTGTTTACTCTGTTTCGATGACGACTAGAAAACCTAGAGAAGGCGAAGTAGATGGTGTAGATTATTATTTTGTAACGAAAGAAGAATTCTTAAAACGTATTGAAGAAAATAAGTTTTTAGAATGGGCAGAGTTTGTTGGCAATTATTATGGTACTCCCAAAGATAAAATTGATGAACAACTTGATCAAGGAAAAGAAGTTGTTTTAGAGATAGAAGTTGAAGGTGCATTACAAGTAAGAAAGCAAATGAAAGATGCTGTATTTATCTTTTTAGTCCCACCAGGAAAAAAAGCTTTATACGATCGCTTAAGAGTTAGAGGTACGGAACCGATTGAACTTGTTGAAAAAAGAATGAAGAAAGCTGAGTCAGAGTTCCTACTTGCACACAAATATGATTATATTGTTGTTAATGATGAGGTCAATAATGCTGCTGACCGTATTATGGCAATTGTGCGTGCTGAGCATGCAAAAACAGAACGTACAATTCACAATTACTTGAAGATGATAGGAGAGTGATTACATGTTAAAGAACAAAGATGGTATGAGATACCCATCGATCGATAAACTATTAGATAAAATAGATTCTAAATACAAGTTAGTATATGCAGCTAGCAAAGTTGCAAGAATTATCGAAGATGAAAAACTAGTTGTTGATAATGCACAATGTGTCAAAAGTATTGGCATGGCATTAGAAGAAATTCTAAATGACAAAGTGCAAGTTGATTTCGAAACGTAAAAGCGATTCAGTCGCTTTTTCTTTTTCAAAAAAATGATTAAAAATATGTTAAAATGATAGTGGTGATTTTGTGAGTTTAAAGGCAAAAATGAATTTGCTCCCAACAGAACCTGGCTGTTATTTGATGAAAAACAAGCAAGGCGATATCATCTATGTTGGTAAAGCTAAAAATTTAAAAAATAGAGTTAAATCTTATTTCACTGGTGCTCATAATGAAAAAACAACAAGACTTGTTTTAGAAATTGATGATTTTAATTATGTGCTAACTAATAGTGAGCAAGAGTCTTTAATTCTTGAAAATAATTTAATCAAGCAATATACTCCAAAGTACAACATACGTTTGGTAGATGATAAAACATATCCGTATATTGAGCTTACTAAAGAAAAATATCCTAAGCTTCAGGTTGTTAGAAAGAAAAAACCTGAAGGCAGGATTTTTGGACCTTATCCAAATGTTTATGCCGCCAGAGAAACAGCAAGACTTTTAAATAGATTATATCCACTTAGAAAATGTGATACAATGCCAAAGAAGGTATGTTTGTATTATCATATTGGCCAGTGTTTAGGGCCATGTCAGTTTGATGTTGATTATAAAGATGATATCAATGAAATCATTAGGTTTCTAAAAGGAGACACGAAAGAAGTTTTAAGCAAGTTGAAAACAGAAATGGCAAAAGCATCTGAACAAATGTTTTATGAAAAAGCAATTGAATACAGAGATATGATCAGACATATCGAATCAACCACTGAAAAACAAATCATTAACATCAATGATTTTAAAGATAGAGACGCAATCAGTTTTGCGTATAATGAGGATGATATATCTATTCAAATCTTAAAGATGAGATCAGGAAAGATTGTAGATCATGAACAGATTGTTTTTGCTTATGTTGGAGAATACACAGATTCAGTTTTAAGTTACCTTCAACAATACTATGAAGATCATATGCCTGATGAGTTATTGTTTAGTGATAGGTTTGAATATGAAGCATTAACACTGATGTTTGGAAATAAAGCAATCATGCCACAAAAAGGTGATAAAAAGAAAATCGTTGATCTTGCATCTAAGAATGCAGATTATGATTTAGAACATCACTATATGTTATATAGACATAAACAAGAAAAAACACAACAAGCCATTGATGATTTATCACAGATGATAGGAGCAGAAGTTAAAACTATTGAGATATTTGATAATGCCCAGCTTTTTGGAACAGCTCCTATTTCAGCGCTTGTTGTTTATAAAGATCATGCATTTGATAAAAAAGGATATCGTAAATATCATTTAAAAACAACTACAAATGATGATTATCAAGCAATGAGAGAAGTTGTTTATAGAAGATATCAAAGATTACTTGTTGAAAGTAAACCAATGCCTGATTTGATCTTAGTTGATGGTGGTAAAGGTCAATTAAACGCTGCACATGAGATACTAAATGAACTCAATCTAGATATAAAAATTGCGGGACTAAAAAAGAATAAGAAACATCAACTTGAAGCGCTTGTTTTTAATGGCGAGGTTTATCCATTACTAAAAAATAGTGAAGTTTATCAACTATTATTAAGTATATCCGAAGAAGTACATAGGTTTGCGATTAGCTTTCATAGAAAAACAAGAGACAAGACAACACAACAATCTATTTTGGATCACATTAAAGGTATCGGTCCAAAGAGAAAACAAACAATTTTATCAACATTTAAATCCTTGGATGAGATTAAAGACGCAAGTGATGAAAAGCTTAAGGAAATCGGCTTAACTGATGATATTATTGAAGCACTAAGAGAGGTAGTTAAATGACAAAAATTATATACGACATCAATCGTGATTTAAAAATATTCTATTTAATTATTGAAGGTAGAAAAATAGGGTTTTACTTATCAAATAGATTAGCAAAAACATTTTTCGATTATTTAAGAAAAGGTGTTTTGGTTGACTTTGAAATTGCCACAAAACGGAAAAAGATTCATGGGAAACTATATTTTCAGGTTGCTCATTTTAATCGCATTATTTCACTAGAACCACATCGTGTACATTATGATCTATTTCAACTTAGAAAAGATATGCAAAATGTTTTAAAACAATATAAACATTATTTATTTATTGATTTTGAAATGACCATGCCAGGATATACTTCAACTTCGTTTACACCAGAAATCATTCAAGTTGGATATGTTTTATCAGAGGCACAAGGAGAAATCATTGAGCAAAATGGATATTATGTTTTGCCAGCACCATCAACAAATCTATCAAAAAGAACAAAAAAATTCTTAAAACTAGATGAGCTACAGTTTTATGAAGATGCCATTCACTATGAAAAATTCTACGAAGATTTAAACAGGATTATTGAAAAATATCAACCTAAATTCGTTGTTTGGGGTAAGAATGACATCACTGCTTTAAATGATTCTTATAAATTACACGATAAAAAAATATTAACTAAAGATACTGATTTTATTGACTTACTCAAGTTACATAAGGATTATTATAATTTAAAAGATGATTTAGGTTTATTTAAAGCATATAAAACATATTTTGATATTGATGGTATTCAACATCATGATGCAAATGATGATGCTTTAGTCACTAAATATGTATTTGATGCATTTATGCTCCATATGCAATAAAAAAAGTCCTAAGGACTTTTTTTTACGCATTTTTTAAATCGATAATAATTGGAATAATTAAAGGACGTCTTTGAGTGATCTCAAATATTTTATCGCTTAAATGATCAATTACTGCTTGTTTGATGTGTTGGTCACTATATAGTTTTGCGGATAATTCTTGTTGACACACTTTTTTAGCTTCATTCGCTAATTGTCTGGTAAGCTCTTCATTACCTTTCATGTAGATGAAACCTCTTGAAATAACGGTTGGATCATTAATTAACTTTTTATTTTGTGAATCTACAGAAAGAACAACTGAAAATAGTCCTTCCTCACTTAGTAACTTACGTTCTTTAATAACAGCACTGCCAATATCTCCAATACCTGTTCCATCAATATAGATTTCACCTGAAGTCACTTTTCCAGCATAGCGAATACCATCTTTAGAAACTGCAGCAACATCACCATTATCCATAACTAAAATGTTGTTAGGTTGAACACCACAATCAATGGCGAGTTGTTTATGTTCTTTAAGCATTCTATGTTCGCCGTGTACTGGAATAAATAGTTTTGGTTTAACTAAACTTAATACCATTTTTAAGTCATTTTGAGCACCGTGTCCAGAAGTATGAGTATCTGCTAGTGGTCCATGAGTGATGACATTAACATCTAATCTAAACAAGCGATTGATTGTTCTATTGACACCTTCTTGATTTCCTGGAATAGGAGAAGAAGAGAAAATCACAGTATCACCTGCCATGGCTTGTACTTGCCTGTGAGTACCATTTGCGATTCTACTCAGTGCAGCAAGTGGCTCACCTTGAGAACCGGTTACTAATAAGCAAATTTGTTCTGGTTTATATCTATTGACTTGATCACCAGTAATGAGTGTATCTTTTGGCGCTTTAATATAACCAGTTTGCATACCAGCTTCTATAGCACGTTCCATGGATCTTCCGAACACTGCAACTTTTCTTTTGTTAAGTACAGCAGCTTCGATGATTTGTTGGATACGATACATGTTGGAAGCAAATGTTGCAATAATAATTCTACCTGTCATTCTCGTGAAAAGTTCATGAATTGATTTTCCAACTTTACTATCCGATATAATGAGTTCATCACGCTCTGCATTGGTAGAATCCGAACACATGCATAGTACGCCTTCACTACCGATTTTAGCTAGTTTATCAAACTCAGTTGGTGGTCCGACAGGTGTAAAATCAATTTTAAAATCACCGGTATGAAATAATGTACCGATAGATGTCTTAAATACGATACCAAACATATCAGGGATTGAATGGGTCATTCTAATAAAACTAACTTCAACATTTTTAAAGTTATATTTATAATGACTCTTATACTCTTCAATATGAGGTGCTTTAATATCTTTGTGTTCCATAAATTTATATTCAATTAAGTCTACAGCTATACCTGAAGCGTAGATTTTGGGAATTTCAACTTGACGCAATAGATAGGGGATACTTCCAATATGATCTTCATGACCATGGGTAATAAAGAGCCCAACAATGCGCTCTTGATTTTCAATAAGATATGTGTAATCTTGAATGACGTAGTCAATACCTAATAAGTGTTCATCTGGAAATAAAATGCCTGAATCGACAATGAAGATTTGATCTTCTATTTCATAGATATACATATTTTTGCCGACTTCGCCTAGCCCACCTAAAGCAAAAATGCCGATTTCCCCGGGGTTTAATAATGGGTTTTTCATATAAAAATCCTCCAGCATCGATTTTCTACATTTCTATTTTATAATAAAATCGTTAAAAATGATAGTCAAATACAATATATGCTATAATAATTTTGAGGTGTAAGATGAAAACTGCAATTTTCTTTGATGTTGACAATACGATATATTGTCATAAAGATCATAAAATTCCAGAACAGACAAAAAAACTTTTAAGCCTTTTAAGCTTGCAAGAGGACGTTGTTTTAGGCTTGGCAACTGGTAGAGGCCTTCGTAAGCTTGAAATCATCAATGATGTCTTACCATTTTTTACATATAAAGTTCTACTAAATGGTGCTTATGTATTAAAAAATAATGAAGTCATTTATGATTTACCTATTGATCAAAAAGATATTATCGATGTCTTGAAAATGACAAAGGATCAAGATATCAACATTGGCATGATTGGTATTGATGATGAAGCTGTTAATTATATGGATCAAAGTTTTTTAGATGGCATGAAATTATTAAGGGACATAAGACCTAGTATTAACGAAAAGTTTTATGAAGAGCATAAAGTCTATCAGCTTTGGATGTTTGCAGCAAAAGAAGAAGAGATTTTTAAAGCTGCTAAACTTATGCCAAAATTCAGAGTTTTTCCTTGGCATGCTGGTGGTGCGGATTTCACTTATCCACATATAAACAAAGCACTGGGCATTAAAAAATGTTTAGAAGTTGATCGAATTGATCGACTCATCTGTATAGGTGATGGAGCTAATGATGTAGATATGATTGAACTTGCTGATGTTGGAATTGTGATGGATAATACAAGATTCCAAGAATTAAAAGAAAAAGCCGATTATATTGCGCCACATATACATGAGGATCAATTATACGACTTTTTTAAGAAACTTAATCTTGTTTAGGTTTTAGTTTGTTTTGTACTAGTTTGATGATTTCTCTTGGAACATAAGGTGAAATATCAGCATGGTGAACGACTAATTCTTTGATTGCTGAAGATGAGACAAAGTGATTTTTCGACGATGGAAATAAAATGAGCGTTTCAATATGTCTGTTAATATTTCTGTTGAATTGGTATAAGGCATACTCATTTTCATAGTCTTGAATATTTCTTAGTCCACGAATCATCAAATCTACACCATGATCTTTGGCATATCTTACCACTAAATCGTTTGTTGAAGATACGACAACATTATCTAAATCTTCTGTAACGAGTTTAATCATCTCAATGCGTTCTTCGGTTGTAAATGTTGGTACTTTCTTATAATTATCAGCAACAACAATATGGAGTTCATCTACAATTCGTGAGGCACGTTTGATCAAATCGAGATGACCAATCGTAAGTGGATCGAATGTTCCAGGATATACAGCTTTTTTCATAAAGTTTACCTCGTTTCATTATTAGTATAACAAAAAAAATAAAAAAATAGTAAAGGAGTCACAAAAAATGAATATTTATCGTAAAAGTTTAGTTATTCAACTCATTATGTTTATCGTATTTTTGATTATGGGTGCTAATATTATTATCCAGCACTATGTGTCAGACACTTTCCCTGCTTATAATTTTATTATCTTAGGTGTATTAGTTCTATTTGGTGTCTTTGGGTTTTTATTATATAAGAATTCATCTGATCAAATTCTACCGATTACTGAACAAATCATGAAAACACTTAAAGGGATACTTTATGCATATTTATTTGTTTATATATTAGAAATGATTTTATCTAATATGGAACAATTACCAACTGATATTGTTAAAATTGGTTTTGGGTCAGTACTGATGATTTTAGCAATCGCAGGTATTTATATTCAAACTCGATTACTTACTCACAAATAAAGAGCTCTCATGCTCTTTTTTTATATCGAAGCTTCTGATATGGTAAAATGAAGTTAAGATTAAAAGTTAAAGGATGTGAGTTTTAATTTGAGTAAAACAATATTTGTATCAAATAGACTGCCTGTAACTGTATCTGTAAAAAGACATCAAATCGATTACCATGAAAGTATCGGGGGTTTAGCTACAGGACTAAAAAGTTTTCACCGAGGATCTGATGGTTTATGGGTTGGTTGGCCAGGAGTTGCAAAAGACAGATTAAGAAGAGAAGAAGAAAAAAAGATAGAAAAAACATTAAATGATAAGTATCAATGTCATCCTGTTTATTTAACTGATAAAGAAATCAGTTTATATTATGAAGGATTTTCTAATAAGACTATATGGCCGTTATTTCATTACTTTGCGGATAAAGCAGAGTATAACGAAAAGACGTGGGAAGCCTACCAAAAAGTCAATCAAAAATTTTATAAAAGTTTAAAACCACATATCGAAGAAGATTCGATTATATGGGTTCATGATTATCAATTAATGCTGCTACCGGAAATGATTAAGCACGATTTTCCATCAGTAAAAATCGGATTTTTCTTACATATCCCTTTTCCATCAAGTGAGATTTTCAGGTTACTTGTTTGGAAAAAAGAGATCTTAACTGGTTTACTCGGATCAGATTTGATTGGGTTTCACACCTATGATTATGTTAGACACTTCTTAAGTAGTGTAAGGAGAATATTAAACATTAATCAAAGTTTTTATAAGATTCAATATAATGATCGTACCATTGAAGTTGATGCGTTTCCAATGGGTATTGATTATGATTATTTTGCACATAAGAAAATCGAAAAAGTTAATATTCCAAAAGATTATAAAGTCATATTATCAGTAGACAGGCTTGATTATACAAAAGGAATCTTAGAAAGAATCAAGGCATATCGTGCATTTTTAAAGAAATATCCTAAATATAGAGGGAAAGTTAAGTTGCATTTAATTGTAGCTCCTTCAAGACAATCATTGCCTACATATGATGAACTGAAAAGAAATATTGAAAAATTAGTTAGTGAAATCAATGGTGAGTTTGGTAGTTTTGATTGGATGCCAATATGGTATTTGTATCAATCATTTTCTCAAGATGATTTGATTAAGTATTATAAAGAAGCATCGATATTACTTGTTACTCCACTGAGAGATGGTATGAACTTAATTGCTAAAGAATATATCGCAGCAAGATCTGATCATCAAGGTATGCTTATTATTAGTGAAACAGCTGGAGCTGCAAGCGAACTAAGTGAAGCAATCATTATTAATCCAAATGATGAATTGCAAATTGCTGAAGGTATTAAAACAGCTTTAGAAATGACGAAATCAGAACGCATAGAACGCAACGAAATCATGAATGAGCGCATCAAAAGATATAACGTTGAGTTCTGGGCGAATGAGTTCATGAATCGCTTAAATAAAGTTGAAATTAAAGAAATTGTAAAATTGCCTAAAGATGAAATCATAGATAAAAAAAGAATTTTTAGTCAATTTGAAAAAGCAAGTTCACGCATTTTATTTTTAGATTATGATGGCACATTGGTAGATTTCCAATCTACACCAATGCAAGCATATCCTTCTAGAAAACTAAAAAATATTTTACAAAAACTGTCTCAACTACCGAACACAGAGATTGTTATTATTTCGGGTCGAGATCATCAGACATTAGATCGCTGGCTAGGAAATTTAAATGTGAACTTAGTTGGGGATCATGGATTATGGTATAAAACTAAGGATAGCGAGTGGAGAAAAACCATTTCTATCGACAGTGATTGGAAAGGGCGCATGCGTCATGTCTTAGAGATTTATGTTGATCGTATGCCAGGATCGTTTATTGAAGAAAAGACACATTCAGTCGCTCTACACTATAGAAAATGTGAGCCTGAAATGGTTTCTAATAAAATGTCTGAAATCAAAGATGCTTTATTTTCGATTAAAGGCAATTATCCAATTGAAATACAAGAAGGACACATGGTATTAGAAATTAAGGATCAAAGAGTAAATAAAGGGAATGCAACCTACTTATTTACCAATCATAAAGATTACGATTTTATGTTTGCAGCAGGTGATGATGTTACCGATGAAGATATGTTTAAAGTCTTAAAAGATGCTGTAACCATAAAAATTGGTTATGGGTATACTTTAGCAAACCATCGTTTACAAACGGTCAAAGAGTTTAGGGAGTTATTAGAAGATATAATAAAATTAGGAGGCGTCAAAAAATGAAAGCATTAACAGATGTTTATGTATTATCAAATGGAGTTAAAATTCCAAAAATCGGTTTTGGAACATGGCAAGTACCAGATGGGGATATAGCTTATGATTCAGTGATGATGGCACTTAAAAATGGGTATCGTCATATTGATACAGCTGCAGCATATAGAAATGAAGCAAGTGTAGGTAAGGCAATCAAAGACTCAGGGGTACCTAGAGAAGAAATCTTTGTAACATCTAAGTTACAATCTCATATTAAAACATATGAAGGTGCTAAAGAAGCATTCTTAAAAACATTAGAGGAACTTGGCTTTGACTATTTAGACTTATATTTGATTCATGCACCATGGCCATGGAATGAAATGGGTAAGAACTGTGATGAAGGCAATGTTGAAGCATTTAAAGCGATGATTGAGTTTTACAATGAAGGTAAGATTAAAGCAATCGGTGTTTCTAATTTTTCACCAAAAGATATAGATAATATTATAAAAAACACTGGTTTTGTACCACATGCAAATCAAATTGCTTTCTTTGTTGGATTAGATCAAGAAGAGACAAGAGCTTATTGTGAAGCAAAAAATATTTTGATTGAAGCTTATTCACCGCTTGCTATTGGGTATGCACTTAAAAATCCAATCGTTATCGATATGGCTAAAAAATATGATAAGACACCTGCTCAAATGCTCATTCGTTATTGCTTAGAAAAAGGAACATTACCTTTACCTAAATCAACCCATGAAAGTAGAATTATTGAGAACTCACAAGTTGATTTTTCAATTAAAAAAGCAGATATGGATATATTAGATGATATCCATGATGACCCAAGAAGATGGAATAACTAATAAAAAAAATGGAGGAAAATTTCCTCCATTTTTTATAACCCTAAAGCATCTTGACAACTCTTGCAATACCCATAAACTGTCATATCATGATGTGTAATTTTAAAATCGTGTTTTTTAGCGATATCATCAGTTATATGGTGTATGTGACAATCAATCTCATACATTTTTTGACAGTTTAGGCAAATCATGTAGTGATGGTGTTCTTTGTGGTTTAAGTAATAATAAGTTGTATGATTCATGTAGCTTTTTGAAATGATTTCTTCTGCGAAAAACAAGTCTAGCGTTCTATATATAGTGGATAAGTTCAAAGCATCTTTAGGTAGCGCTTCTAAAATCATTTCTGCACTAAGCGGGTGAGAAGCTTTTTTTAAAATATCTAATATTTGTTTTCTTTGATGTGTCATGCGCATGATATCATCTCCTTAAAATTTTCTTAATAATCAGTAATATAATCAATAATATCGTATAAATAACAACAATTGTTGAACCTACAGGAATCTCAAGTGGATGCGCTATGAAGATACCTAAAACAACAATGATAAAACTTGAAATCATACCAAAGATTAGAGTCATTTTAAAACTTTTGGTCCATTGTGAAGATATGATTGACGGAAAAACGACTAGTGCTGATATTAACAAGGTGCCAATCGTTCTAACACCAATGACAATGAAAAATGCTGTAAGAATTGCTAATCCATATCCTAAAAGGTTTGTTTTTACTTTTGAGAATTTAGCATAGTTTAAATCATAGGTCATTAAGAATAAGGGTCTATAGAAGAAAATGACAAAGCATAGTATAAAGACACTTACAATAGTAGACAAAAGCATATCTGCTCTTGTTGCGGTAAAGATATTACCAACAAGCATACTCTCAACGGATATGTTAAAGCCTGGCCCTTTTTTAATCAGTATTAATCCGATTGCAAATGAGACACTTGCAACTAATCCGATTGCTGCATCACCATTCATTTTATCTGTTGTTGCCAGATACTTAATAAGTATTGCAGCAAGTGCTACAAAAGGGATGGCTATGTATAAAGCTTGATTCGATAATAATATACCAATCACTAAACCAGCAAAACTCACATGAGCTAAACCATCAGCAATCATTGCTTGTTGGTTTAGCACTAAATAAGGACTTAATAAAGAAGCTGACAGTGCTAGTGTAATCCCGATGAATAAGGCATTGATGATGAAATCATATTGTAACAGTTCAAGCATGATGATGCCCCCTATGTTCAAAATGATTAAAGTCATGATAACTACCTAAAAATTTTATGCTTTGGTCAACATACATGACTTTACAATCATCTTTTACAGCATCTGTTAAATCGTGAGTAACGTGAATGATCGTTGTTTGTTGTTGCTGCTGAATCTCGTAAAGTAAATGATAAAATTTCTCTCTAAAGGATGGATCGAGTGCACTTGTTGGTTCATCTAAAATGAGTACTTCAGGGTTTGAGATTAAAGCTCTAATCAAATAAACTCTTTGTTGTTGTCCGCCTGATAGATAGTTCATGCTTTTGTTGAACAGTTCCGGAATTTCCATTTTTAATAACCATGCCTTAATCAAATCGCATTCTGTTTTTGTAGGGATGAGCCTTTGCTTTTTGAAACCACTATAAATGACTTCTTGAACAGTCATTGGAAGTTGGTTTTTTAAATTCAGTTTTTGAGGTAGGTAACCCATATTATTAGTGTTCATCTCAATGATTCCAGTTGTAGGTTTTAAAAGTCCAACTAAGGTCTTAACTAAAGTTGTTTTACCACTACCATTAGGACCGACAATGTGAAGAAAATCACCTTTTTTAATATGAAAATTCACATCTTTTAAAACATTAAATGATCCAAAAGAGACACTCACTTCGTTATATTTAATCATTGGATTCGGTTATACCTAAAGCTGTTTTGATGTTTTCGAAATTTCTCATCAACAAGTCTTTATATGTAACCTCTGCCTCCCAGTCTTCTTGGTTTACATTGTGATAGGTGTGTAATTCTAACAGTGTTAAAGCGTAATTATCACTAAGCATTAAGTTTTCTTTGATAGCATTTGCTGCTCTTGGTTCAATGAGTGCTTCTACAAATAAATACTCTACTTGTGAAGATTTTACAAGATTTGAAAAATTAATGATTTCACTACTTGTCAAATCATCATCAGGTTTAAATTCGCTAAATAAAGATTCAATATGCATATGATATCTTTCAGCAAATGCACCCATCGCATTATGTCCAGCGAAATAGATTTCAGAATCTATATAAGGTTCGTGTGCTAATAGTTCATAAATTTCATGATGAATACTCTCGATCTCTGATTTATATTGTGTTGCGTTGCTTAAGTAAAATGTTTGATTTTCAGGATCAATTTCAATAATGTGTTCATAAATGTAATCAATCATTTGTAAAACAGTAGTAGGATCAACCCAATAATGAAGTTCATCATCATGATCGTGATCGTGGTCATCTCCGATACGCACAGAACCTAGTTTTGATTGATAACTGATCTCTTCATGCTCATGGTCTTCAACTGTATAACTTTTCGACATATCTAAAACAATAGTTTGTTCTCCACCGATTGTTGATGGGTCTTTAATCCATGTATCAATCTCGAGACTTGTAAATAAAAATAGTTTAGCATTTTCAATATCGATCATATCTTTACTAGAAGCTTCAAAATCATGGATGTCAGCGCCTAGTGGGACAAGCATCTCGACAGACATTTTGTCACCAACAATTTGTTTTGCTAAATCATAGTGTGTAAACATGGTTGTCACAATATCTGGGTGCTCATCATCATTTTGACAAGACATTAACGTGATTCCTGTGATTAAAACTAATAATATTGCTGCAAATTTCTTCATTCTATTACCTCCAATTGCAAATCATTCGCATAATTATTATAGCACCATTTCACCTATTTGCAAATCATTCGCAATAAGTTTTTTTAAATAAACTCTTAATTGCTTAAAAAACCCAAAAAAACCTGTTTATAAATTGTATTTAACTATAAAAAATGTTATAATAAAAACCTAAACGTGAGTGGAGATGATGATTTCCACTCATTTTATTGAGGTTTGAGATGAATTTACAAAAAATGAGAGAAAAGTTAATACCGATTTTGAAAAGATATGATTTAGATATCTATAGTATCCGCACAAAAAAGGAATTTGGAGAAAAAATCGTTGAAATCTTGATTGATGTCGATGTCATGGACATCAATGATTTAGAGAAAATTCATATGGAATATGTGGATTTGCTGACAGATGACGATTTAGACGATGATTACTTTTTAGAGCTTTCTTCTTTAGGTGCAGAAAGACCGCTTAAGACCAAAGAAGATGTAGAAAAAGCTATTGGTAAATATATTTATTTAGAAACGAATAAATATAAAGGAAACGGGTATATCATATCGTTTGAAAATGATATAATTAAATTAGAAATCAATGATAAGGGACGCATTCGAAAAATTGATATCGATTTCAAAGATGCCAGACATATGCGTACTTCAGTTAAGGTATAAGGAGGATATCATGATAAGTAAAGTATTTTTTGACAATATTGATGCGGTTGCAGAGGAAAAAGAGCTGTCAAGAGAACAGGTTTTTGAAGCATTTACTCAAGGACTTATTGCAGGATGTAAAAAAGCACATGATGTAAGATCGTGTCGTGTAGAACTTAAAGAAGATAAGAATGAAATTTTGGTGTTTACTCAGCATTTAGTTGTTGACGAATTATCACTTGATTTAGATAAGAATTATTCACAAATGCTACTTGCAGATGCGAAGAAAATCAATTCTAGAATCAAAGTTGGAGATATCTTAGAACAAAAAATTGATCCAAAAGATTTTGGGCATTTTGCGGTGAGAGATTTCAAGTCAAGATTGAACGAAAGTTTAGTGACAAGCCAAAAAGAAAATTTGTACAATCATTTTAAGAGCTTTGAGCATGAAATGATTAATGCTAGAGTTATTGATGTTCAAGATGATCATTATCGTTTAGATATTGGAAAAGATTTAACTACATTGCTTCCTAAAAAAGAAGCACTTCCTAAAGACCAATTTCATGTCGGAGATCATGTAAGAGTTTATGTTTCTGACGTTGAAATGAAAACGAAATGGCCAAAAGTTTTTGTCAGTCGTTCACACCCAAGTTTAATCATCAGATTACTTGAAAATTATATCCCGGAAATCAAAGATGGCATCATAGAAGTGATGGGTATTTCTAGAGATCCAGGAGATCGTGCAAAAATAGGTGTGAAATCAAATGATTCTAAAGTAGATCCAATTGGAGCTTGTGTTGGTGAAGGTGGATCACGTATACGTGAAATCGTTAAAGCCCTAAGTGATGAAAAAATCGACTTATTTAGATGGAGTGATAACGAGAAAGAATTAATTGCTAACGCCTTACAACCTGCAGAAGTTGTGGCGGTTACACACGTTAATCCAAAAGAAAAGAGTGCATTAGCGATAGTCCCAGATGATCAATTGTCACTTGCAATTGGTAAACTCGGACAAAACGTGAAACTTGCTGTTCAAGCTTGTGGATGGAGCATCGATATTAAATCAGAAACGATGGCTCAAGGTGAAGGCATTCTTTATTAAGATTTTATAAAGGTGGTTTTACACATGAAAAAAGTAAAAAAAATTCCACTAAGAACTTGTGTGGTTACTAAAGAAGTTTTACCGAAAAAAGAGTTGATGCGTGTAGTTGCTGATAAAGAAGGCAATGTGTCTGTTGATCCTATAGGTAAAGCTAATGGACGTGGTGCATATTTAAAACTTAGTGAAGATGTGATATTGTTAGCGAAAAAGAATAGAGCATTAGATAGAAAACTCGAAGTTGAAGTGCCAGAACATATTTATGATGAGTTGATGAAACTTGTACATGGATAAAACAATAGGTTTAGCATATCGTGCAAGAAAGGTTACCGTAGGTACCGAAATCACGATAGATGCGTTACGTAAGAAAAAAATATGTTTAGTCATTTTGGCAAATGACGCTTCAGAGTTAACAAAAAAGAAGGTAAGAGATAAAGCAAAGACATATGAGACAAATGTCTTAGAGGATTTAGATTCACAAACTTTATCCTTAGCTTTAGGAAAAAAAGACATCAAAGTGATTGGCATTGCAGATCAAGGATTTTGCCAACTATTGATGGATCAGAAAAGGAAGTGATTATATGCCTCAAAATCAAAAACAAAAAAAGAGACCAAACAACAATCATCAAAAAAGAAATGATTATAGAAAACCAAATGCACCTAAGAAACCTAAACAAGAAGAAAACAAGGTATTTATCTATAAGAATGATATGACGGTTGCTGATGTCGCGCAAGGGCTTAATATTAGTAATGCAGCGATGATTAAAAAACTGATGAGTCAAGGTTTAATGGCTACAGTAACACAAATCATTGATCGAGATACGATTGAAGTCATTGCTATAGATGAAGGCTTTGAAGTACAAGATGAAGTTGTTACAGATGTAACAAGATTTGATGAAATTGAGATCGTCGATGATCCAAAAGATTTAGTAAAAAGACCACCAATTGTTACCGTTATGGGACATGTTGACCATGGTAAAACTACACTTTTAGATACGATTCGTAAATCCCGAGTAGTCGCAGGAGAAGCTGGAGGAATTACACAACATATTGGTGCTTATCAAGTTGTTAGAAATGGTGAAAAAATCACATTTATTGATACACCTGGTCATGCTGCTTTTACAGAAATGCGTGCACGTGGAGCAAAAGTAACGGATATTGTTATTTTAGTTGTAGGTGCTGATGATGGTGTGATGCCTCAAACGATTGAAGCGTTAGACCATGCAAGAGCTGCTAAAGTGCCAATCATTGTTGCAGTGAACAAAATTGATCGTCCATCTGCAAATCCAGATCGCGTTATGACTGAATTATCAGAACGTGGTTTAGTACCTGAGGCTTGGGGCGGAGATACACCTTATGTCCAAGTTTCTGCATTAAAGAACATCAATATTGATGAGTTATTAGATGTGATTCAATTATTAAGTGAAATCAATGAGTTTAAAGCAAATCCTAACAGATTAGCAAGAGGTACAGTGATTGAAGCTAGCCTTGACAAAGGTAGAGGTGCTGTTGCTACTTTAATCGTAGAAACAGGAACTTTAAAAGTTGGCGATTATATCGTTATTGGAAATACATACGGTAAAATCAGGACAATGAATGATGATTTAGGAAAACGTTTTGATGAAGCAGGTCCTTCACAACCAGTTGAAGTTACAGGACTCAATGAAGTACCACAAGCTGGTGATATTTTCATGGCATTTAAAGATGAAAAAATGACAAGAAGTATCGCATCAGATCGTCAATCTAGACAAAAAGAAACAGAATTAAAACAAATGAAAAAACGTTCACTTGATTCTTTATTAGGTGAAATTGAAGAAGAAACTAAAGAATTAAATATCATTATTAAAGGTGATGTTCAAGGCTCTATAGAGGCTTTAAGAGGTATGCTAGAAAAAATTGACATCAAAGGATTCCATGTGAATGTCGTTAGACATTCAGTGGGTGCAATCACAGAAAATGATGTGACTTTAGCATCTGCATCAGATGCAATCATCATTGGTTTTAATGTGAGACCTACTGCAGCAGTTAAACGTGTTGCTGATTCTGAAGGTGTTGAAATTAGACTCTATAGTATTATCTATAGAATCCAAGAAGATATCGAAGCTGCACTTAAAGGTATGTTAGAACCAGAGTTTGAAGAAATCGTTACTGGACAAGCTGAAGTAAGAGAAACTTACAAGATTTCAAAAGTAGGTACAATTGCAGGTTGTATGGTAACTGATGGTGTCATCAAACGTGATGCATTAGTAAGAGTCTTAAGAGATGGTATTGTTGTTTACGAAGGTAAGCTAGCATCACTCAAACGTTTTAAAGATGATGCTAAAGAAGTTAGAAATGGATTTGAATGTGGATTATCTATTGAAAACTTTAATGATATCAAAGTCGGAGATGTTATAGAAGCATCACAATTAAAAGAAATTGAGGTGTAAGAAATTATGTCAATTACTACAGAACGTTTAGCAAGTTTGATTCAAAGAGAACTTGCACCAATTGTTAATCAAGAAGTTAAGGATAAGAGCTTTGGTTATATTAATTTAACAGAAGTTAAAGTCACTAAAGACTTATCTTTTGCTACTGTTTACTACACGATTTTAAGCGATGAAGCAGAAGTTTTAGATCGTGCAAAAAATGCAATTGAAAGTGCAAAAGCGACGATACGTATGGAATTAGCTAGAAAAATTCGTAACGTGCGTAAAATACCAGAATTGGTCTTTAAATATGATGAAGCATTAGCTTATGGAAATCATATTGACCAACTTCTAAAAACAATAAAGTAACTTCGGTTACTTTTTTTAAAATTAAAATCAATAGAAAAGTGTGATGCTGTGTACGCAAAAGTCATCGTTGATATTAAGCATGAACAAGTCAATCAAGCATTTGATTATCATATACCAGATGATATGATTAATGATTTAGAAGTAGGCATGAGAGTGATCGTGCCTTTTGGTGCGCAGACAAGAATGGGTTATGTTATTGAGATGATGGAAGATTCATCTGAAGAGACTAAGGATATCATGCATCTTCTCGATCTTACGCCTACAGTAAATGACGAATTATTTATGATTATTAATGATCTATTAAAAAGCACTGATTCCCTTTATAGTGAAGTTTTTGAGTGTGTTATACCTAGTGAACTTGGTATGGATTATGATAAAGAAATCGTCATTAAGGATAAAAATTTAGTACCTGATTCAATGAAAATATATTTTAATGATAAAGGTATTTGGCACTTAAAAAAGAGTGACTATGATATGCTGCCAAAGCTCAGAAGATTACGTGAGAAACAGGTTGTAGATATCAAAAATATATATGCTCAAAAAAGCAAAGAGAAAAAAGTAGTCGCATATTTATATCATGAAAATCATCAATATCAAAGAGTTGATCAATATCCTAGTTTAGAAAAGGATAAAACTTATACAAAGAAAGATTTAGAGACTTTAGGATTTACAACAGGGCACATTCAAACACTTAAGAAACATGATGTGCTCAGACAAACAACGATCACTGAAAAAAGAGAAATCAAGCACGTTTTTGATTTAAAAGATAAAATCGTTTCCTTAACTTCTGAACAAAAAATAGCAAGTCAGTCCATTCAAGATGCTCTTGACAGCAATCAAACTTTCTTACTTCATGGTGTGACAGGCTCAGGTAAAACTGAAGTTTACTTGGATGTCATGGAAAAAGTTATAATCAATCATAAAAAGTGTCTCATACTTGTGCCTGAAATCACTTTGGTATCGCCGATGGCGAAACGCATCAAATCAAGATTTAATCGAGTTGCGATATACCATAGTGCTTTATCAAAGGGTGAGAGATTTGATCAATATCAAATGATCTTAAACAATGAAATTGATGTTGTTATTGCTACTAGAAGTGGTGTTTTTATGCCAATGAATGATTTAGGTATCATCATGATTGATGAAGAGCATGATCCATCATACATTCAAAAAGAAGGCGTGATTTATGATGCTAGACAGATCGCGTCATTAAGAGCGAAATATCATCATATACCGTTAGTTTTAGGATCTGCAACTCCATCAATTGAAAGTATGTATCATGCGAAAAATGGTATGTATCACTACTTAGAACTTAAACATAGACCTTTTAACTTAAAACAACCTAGTATTAAGTTAGTAGATATGAAATCTGAACTCAAACAGAAAAATACTTCAATCTTCTCAAATGAACTAAAAGAAGCAATTCATAACAGGTTATCTAAAAAAGAACAGACCATGATTCTATTCAATCGAAAAGGATATGCACCATTTGTATTGTGTAGACATTGTGGAGATGTGCCAAAATGTCCTGATTGTGATATATCTCTTACATACTATAAAGATAAAGAAGTACTTAAATGTCATTATTGTGGATATGAAAAACCTTTTTTGAAAACATGTGAAGCATGTCATCAACCTACGGTTAAAGAAGTTGGTGTTGGCATTGAATATGTCGAGCAACAGCTTAAAAAAACATTCCCTACTGCCAGAATTATGCGCATGGATAGAAATGTGACAACAACTAAAGGAGCACATGAAAAACTTTGGCATTCATTTCTTCATGAAGATGCTGATATCTTATTGGGAACACAAATGATTGCTAAAGGTTTAGATTTCCCTAAAGTAACACTTGTTGGGGTTTTAATGGCTGATTTATCTTTAAAAGTACCTTCTTATACAGCAAGCGAACAAACGTATATGCTCTTATCACAAATTTCTGGAAGATCTGGAAGACATATGCCTGGAGATGTGATTATCCAAGGGTATCAACTGGATCATTATGCGATTCAAAGTGTTTTAAAAGATTACGATGCTTTTTATAAAGAAGCCTTATATGAACGAAAACTATTACGATATGAACCTTTCATGCATGTTTCTCAATTTTTAATTGAGGGAAGAGAGTATTTAAAAACATATCAAGTTGCCTTTCAGTTAAAGAAAAAACTAAATCTTTTAGATGATGTTTTAGTACTCGGTCCATCTCAAGCACTCGTCAAAAAAATAAAAGACCGTTTTAGATTTGTGGTTACCATAAAGTATAAAACTTTAGATGCTTTAGATATTAAAAACATGATGAACGATCTAAAGTCTCAAAATATATATATGAAGTATTATCCAAATTTAGATATGATGTAGGTGAATAAAAATGAAAATTGTATTTATGGGAACGCCTTTATTTGCAGTCGAAGTCTTAGAAATGTTAATCAAAGAACACGATGTATGTTTGGTTGTTACACAACCAGATAAATTCATAGGTAGAAAAAAAGTATTAACTCCACCCCTTGTAAAAGAAGTGGCCTTAAAACATGGTATTGAAGTCTTTCAACCCAAAAATATTAAGACAGAATATCAAAAAATTGTTGATCTTAAACCAGATTTTGTGATTACTGCTGCTTATGGTCAAATATTACCAAAAGCTCTTCTTGATGAGGTAAAAGCAATTAATGTCCATGGATCCCTGCTGCCCAAATATCGTGGCGGCGCACCAATTCAATATGCACTTTTCAATGGTGATAAGCAAACTGGTGTTACAATTATGTATATGGCATTTAAAATGGATAGCGGCGATATTATCAAACAAGAAGCAATTAACATCCATGACGAGGATGATACGCTAAGTTTAACTCAAAGACTGTCATCTTTAGGAACTAGACTTTTAAAAGAAGTTTTAGAAGATATTTGTCAAGGCATCATTTATCGAGAAGCACAAGATGAAGCACTTGTGACATTTTCTCCAACATTGACTTATAGTGATGAATTCCTATCTTTTAATCAATCGACTGAAAAGATTATCAATCGTGTTAAAGGGTTAACCCCTGAACCTGGAGCACATGCATTTATCAATGGTGTTAAAATCAAAATCTATAAAGTAAGAAATAGTGATATAATAGGAAATGAAGATAAAAGCCCTGGAACAATTTTGAACATTAAGAAGAAACTCATTGTTAAAACCCTTGATAAAGCGGTTGAAATTGAACAGATTCAAGTCCCAGGAAAAAAAATAATGGCAACTAAAGATTTTCTCAATGGACAAAACATCATGGATGTGAATGACACATTCAATGGAGGAGAAGAATCATGAAAAATGAAAAGAAAAAACTACTTTTTACAAGACAAGAAATGTTTGATTTAAACAAAAAGATGTTGTTAAAAAGAGGTGTAACGATTGAAGCAATTGCAGAAATCTCTTATATGCAACAATCAAAGTACTCTGATGAAGTTAGCCGTGCAATTTGTATAGAATCAGTTGAAAAGATTTTATCATTAAGAGATGTATTTCATCATGTGCAACTAGCAGCTGAAATTGATCGTTTAGCTGAAGAAGGTTTATTCCAAGGACCTATTCAAGATATTATTTATGAAGATTTAGGTTTATTTGGAGTTGATGAAACACTTGGCTTAGATGTTTCTGGTTTGTATGGAACGATTGGACAAACCAATTTTGGTGATATTGATGTTAATAAACATGGTATTGTTAAACGTTTAAATGATGCTGGTAAAGAAGATGGTATATGTCACACATTCTTAGATGATATCGTCGGTGCAATTGCTGCAGCAGCATCAACAAGAGTCGCACAAGTCATGAATGAAGATTTAGCACATGAAAATGTAGATGTCAAAAGATTTAGCATTTTTGATTTATAACAACAAGGACTGATTAGGTGAATCATAAACAAAACAAGAAAAGAAAATTTTGGGATTTAAAAACACTTGGCAAAGACATATTTGCTAAGTTTTTTGGCTTTGAGCAAGGCGTTGACATTACAAATGATGTCGCTGTTTTATTTAGAAGAAACGTCGTTATAAAAAATATTGTCTTTGTTTCAAATATTATGTACACATTGATTTTATTAGTTTTATCGTTTTCTAGTGAGGCACAGGTTGCTGATTGGGTCATTACTGTGATGGCGTTTCCAATTACTTATGTCATCAATAAACTGTTAAAAAAATTAATTTATCTAGATCAAGAAGATAAAACTAAGCAGAGTGTTGCGATGTATGTTGCTGCATTTTATATCTTTTTCTCATCAGTATTAATATATGCAAGATTATACACACTGGAATATTTTGAAACCGGAGCATACATTTTAATGTACTATGCAGTCGTCGTTATTTCTTTATATCAAGAAAAGAAGCTTTTGAGTAGTAGTTTCCAAGGTTTATTAGCATTGCTTACAGTGATTCATTTAATTTGGACATATAATTTTCATGGGTTAGTCGGTGGACAATCATTTATGGAATTTTTACCGAATTTTATTAGATTACCTGAATTTGGTGATATATTACTAAGAACTTTACTCTTTATTCTTTTCTATTTTGTTTTATATGCAATTGTTTCAATGGGACAATATATGCAAGAAGAAAGAAAAAAAGAGTTGATTAAAAGAAGACAAGTTCAAACGGATTTCTCTCATATTGTTGGTGATTTATTTAGTGTTGTGTTTTCATCATCTTATACCTTAATGGATAAGAGACATGCATATCAAGTTCAACAAATGAGTCAAAAGTTGGCTGATTATTATGGGATGAGTCAAGATCAAATCAATAATTTAAATGACTATGCAATGGTCCATTTACAATATCAAGAAATCAAACATCTTTTAAATGATATTAGTTCATATGACGAAAAAACCTATGATATGTTAAAAGATCAAACAGAATTAGGTTCAAGAATAGCTAAACGCATTCAGTTAGCACAAAAATGTGAAGATATTGCAAGAGCTCATATTGAAGATACCGCAAACGAAAAATTCTTAAAAGAAATGCTTATGATTCAACCAGAAATAGAATCACAAGTGATTTTATTAAGTGATTTATATATCACCATGAGATCACATAGATCATACAAAAGACCGATGGCACATAGTATTGTTTTAAAGCAATTTCAAAGTGAATTAGGTAATTATTTTGATTATGATTTAAAGGAAAGATTTTTGAAGTTTCATGATGAGTTTTCAGAAATGTATAATAATTTTTAGTGATTGATATGCATTGACTTTTTATAAACTTTCATGTATCATGATATAGAATAAAAATTAAATAAAACTTATTCAGAGCTATCGAGGCCAGTGACTGTTGACATAGCAGCAACCTACTTAATTTAGGTGCTTTTCACAAGGGGTAAATCCCAACAATAAGGAAGAAGACCGCTTTCCTTATGGAAGGCGGTTTTTCTTAAAAGAAGCAACCGGTAAAGATGTCAAGCACTAAAAATATAAAAAACGAGTA
>SWCB01002682.1_pt1 | contig 69605 bp, 35 predicted proteins | sample 4692901 | NCBI WGS metagenome assembly SWCB01 (sample SAMN10267276, study PRJNA491770) | bioreactor metagenome | isolation source: DHS bioreactor inoculated with subseafloor sediment | place: Japan: off Shimokita Peninsula | collected 2006-08 | reverse complement strand
AATCGCGGAGTTTATCCCGATTCTTTCGGGACTCTCGGGATTTCGCTGCGCTCAAGTTAGTCTTTGGTTAGTCTATGGCTCTCAGTCCCTCAGTCCTTCAGTCTCTCAGTCCCTCAGTCTCTCAGTCTCAAAATCGCACCCTCCCAAAAGCCACCCTTTCCGCAAAATAAAATTCTTACAAAAAATTGCATTATCTGGGTTTAACCCTATACATTTGCAGCACTAATATCACGCTAATTATCAACCTTTAACTCATTTTTATGAAAAGAGTTCTTTTTCCACTGATTGCTCTGGGGATTATAACCATCGCCGGTTGCAACAACAAAACAACAGTTATGGACACTTCCAATCCATTCTTCACGGAATACAGCACCCCGTTTCAGGTGCCGGCATTTGACAAGATCGATACTTCACATTACATGCCTGCTTTTGTAGAAGGTATTCGTCAACACAACGAAGAAATTTCGGCCATTGTTGAAAACACAGAAGCCCCGAATTTTGAAAACACCATTCTGGCTTTTGATAAATCGGGCAAGGTGCTCCGCCGGGTAGGCAATGTATTCTACAATCTGAATGGCGCAAATACCAATGATGCCATGCAGGAAATTGCCCGCAAAATATCTCCCCTGGTTTCCAAGCATCAGGACGATATTTCGATGAATCCTAAACTTTTTGAACGCATCAAGGCTGTTTATGAAAGCCGTAACGATGCCGGTTTGGATGATCAGCAGATTCGTGTGGTTGAAAAATACTACAAAGATTTTGAGCGCGACGGTGCCAACCTGCCTGTCGATCAACAGGATAAACTCCGCGACATAAATGGAAAACTGGCCATGCTCCAGATCCAATTTGGCGAAAATCAACTGGCCGAAATCAACAAAAATTTCAAGCTGGTTATTGACAATGAAGCCGACCTGGCCGGTTTGCCCGAAAGCGTAATTGCTGCTGCTGCCGAAACGGCAAAAACCACTGGCGATGATGGCAAATGGGTTTTTACCCTGGCTAAGCCAAGTCTTATTCCCTTTATTCAATATGCCCAAAATCGTGAGTTGCGCGAAAAAATCTACCGCGGTTACTTTATGCGTGGCAACAACGATAATGCGAATGACAACAAGCAGGTAGTTAAGGATATGGTCAGGCTACGGGCTGAAAAAGCTCAAATGTTAGGCTTCAATAATTATGCTGCTTATGTTATTGACGAAAACATGGCCAAAACACCTGAAAACGTTGATAAATTCCTGATTGATTTGTTCAATGCCGCGCTTCCGGTTACAAAAAGTGATTTGGCTGGGATGCAGAAAATTGCTGACGCTGAAGGCGGAAATTTCAAATTGCAATCCTGGGATTGGTGGTATTATGCCGAAAAACTGCGCAAAGAAAAATATGACCTTGACGAGAATGAACTCAGGCCTTACCTGAAACTGGAAAATGTTCGCGATGGTATGTTTGCCGTTGCCAACAAATTGTATGGAATTACTTTTGAAAAGCGCACGGATTTACCGGTTTACGAGAAAGACGTTGAAACTTTTGAAGTGAAAGAAGCTGATGGTTCGCATTTAGGCATTATCTACCTTGATTACTTCCCACGCGCTGGTAAAAGCGGCGGAGCCTGGTGCACTGGCTTCCAGAGTGCAGGCTGGGAAAATGGAAAGAAAGTGGATCCCATTGTTTCCATTGTTACCAATTTTACTCCGCCAACCGGTGATAGCCCTGCCTTGTTGAGCTGGGATGAAGCAACCACCATATTCCATGAATTCGGACATGGTTTGCACGGGCTGTTTACCGAAGGTAAATATACCCGTACTGCAGGTGAAGTTCCACAGGATTTTGTGGAATTGCCTTCGCAGGTTATGGAAAACTGGGCCGGAGAGCCTGAAGTTTTGCGCATGTACGCCAAACATTACCAAACCGGTGAAGTTATTCCTGATGCCTTAATCAATAAACTGACCAACAGCAGTCACTTTAACCAGGGATTTACCACCGTGGAATACATTGCCGCTTCCATTCTTGACCTGGACTACCATGAATTGGGCGTTCCTGCTGAAGTGAAGGATGTAAACGCATTTGAAGCCGAAGCAATGGCTAAAATCGGCCTTATTCCTGAAATCCTTCCACGCTACCGCACCACTTACTTTTCACACATTTTTGATGGTGGATACGCTGCTGGTTACTACGTTTACCTCTGGGCTGCCGTGCTTGATAGCGACGCCTTTGACTATTTCAAACAATCAGGAGATATCTTCAACCACGATATTGCAGCCAAATTCCGCAAATATTGTCTGGCCGAAAACGGCAATGATGATGGTATGGTGCAATACACCAAATTCAGGGGGCAGGCGCCTTCAATGAAGCCTTTACTCGAGAAAAGAGGGTTGAATTAACCGCATTATTTGAGGGGAAATAGTTCCTCTAATCTAACCTGACAAGTCCGGTGCCTTGATATTAAAGGCTGGCTTGTCAGGTTTTTTTGTATGTAAAACGGGCTCGGATTGTTTTGTTCGGATCGCTATCGGAATTGATCGCCAACCAGCTCACTAGCCAACGCTCAGCGATCGAGTGCGTAAGTTCCTTCTAAATCAAACACATGCGTAAGTTGTTTTAGGTTGTGTAGTATAGAATCTTTAAATTATATCCGGGCAACAATGAATTATAGACAAGATATACCTATTTTTACGTCTCTTGTCATGTCTTGATATTTTTTAACACTAACAAGTTTATGAAAAAAAACTGGCTAAATATCAGGTTTCAGACTGTTCCTGGCTGTCTGGTATTTATGTTGTTGCTTTCCTTATTTAAGGTATCTGTCGGGCAAGATAATTCTCACTTTATTGATAACATAAATAATAAGATTAGGTTAAATACCAGTGATACTTCAGCGATTTATAAGTATCTGCAGGTTTCAAAAGCTTATATTGTTTCACGAAACTATGATTCCTCTTTCAGGAGCCTTAACCGTGCTATAAAATTGTCTCAGGATATGGAATATAACCGATGGTTATATGATATTTATAATGAATATGCCCGCCTGATGAATTTGAGTGGCAATTTTTCTATTGAACTTGAGAATTACTTCAAAATGCTCAAAATCCTTGATGAGAAGTTATCTCAAAATCATGATTCTACAGAGGTGATGAAGCAATATGCTGAATTGTACTTGCTTGTCGGAAGAACTTACTTCAATCTGGAAAATCAGGAGAAATCGCTAAGCTATTATTCAAAAAGTATGGATTTTTGCAATAAAATTTATGCCCGCGATAAATCTTATCCTATTAAGCAGCGCATGTTGGTTTTATATAATAATATTGGGTCGGTTTACCTTACTCAGAATGACCTTACGAAAGCGCAGCACAACTACGAACAGGCATTAAACATCAATAAAGAAATCAATAACCTTTTGTTTTATGCTACGCTTTACAACAATATGGGCATCATCTCCAAAACGAAGGGTGATTATTCAACGGCATTCAGCTATTACAATCAGGCTCTTGAGCTTAGAGCACAGATGAACGACACGGCTGGCATTGCACAGGTATATAATAACCTGGGCGATTGCTATTTGTTAACGGGTGATGTCAACAAGTCTATTGGGGTATTAAACGAGGCGTTGACTTATGGCAAGCTGGCGAATAATCTTACGTCGCAATTAAAAGCAGCCAATTTTCTTACTCTTGCCTATGAAAAGGCCGGGCAATACGAACAGTCGCTTGAATTTCAACGACTATACAATGTGCTGAAAGACAGTATAAACAACACAGATCAAATACGCCTGGCCGGAAGGCTGGAAATGCAGTACTTATTCGATAAACAGCAGAAAGAGAACGAATTGAACCAGGAAATAGAGCTTGCACGAAAGCAAAGAAAAGCCCTGATCTTTATGGCTATTTCAGGCATTCTATTTTTTTCATTTATTATTCTTTTCCTTTTGAACCGCAACCAGAAAATCAAAATTAAGCGAAATGAATTATTGCAAGAGGGACTTCTACTTGAAAGCAAAAACCTGAGCCTCGAAAAGCAGTTCCTCGAACTTGAAAAGGCAAATCTTCAAAAAGAACTGGATTTCAGAAACAAGGAACTGGAGTTCAGAAATAAGGAACTGGCCACCCATGTAATGTACCTTATACGTAAAAATGAGTTTATCTCTTCCATCACTAACCGCCTGCTTGAATTAAAAGAACAGATCAGCCTGAAAAATAAAGGGGGTATTCAAGAGATTGTGAGAGAAATGAAATCGAATGTTGACAACACCGTCTGGGGTGAATTTGAAATCAGGTTCCAGCAGGTTCATAATGAATTTTACACCAAACTGAACGAATTGCACCCCGATCTTACCCCCAACGAAAAGAAAATATGCGCTTTTCTCAGGTTGAATATGACAACAAAAGACATTTCATCCATTACTTTTCAAACAGCGAAGAGCATTCAGGTAGCAAGAGTCAGGCTCAGAAAGAAAATGGGTATGGCACAGGATGAAAACCTGATCGCATTTCTTCAGCAACTATGATTTGCTGATTGGAGCAGTATTTTTACAGATACTGAATGCACTATTGGTTATTCCTATCTGCAAAACCTTTTATTATTCTATTTTGAAATAAAATAACTATAACCCTGTATTTCATAACTTTATAAAAAAATCAGGCTAGATAAGCGTCGAACGCCCTAATATTCAAAAAAAAATGGCCATTCAAATTACAGTATATCAGCCACATATGGCACTTTGTAGTAAATTAATTCCTGCCCGAAAACTTCTTGTATCCTTTTTGTAGCCGTTAATATTTGCAAACAGGTGGTTTGGGGTTGCACCTTTGTAAAATCAAAACAGAAGTTAAGACATGGAAGATAAATCCAAAGAATTATTAAAAAATGAACGCGAGATGAAGCGTCTTGTTGCCAGAATGGATGCGGAATCATCCGCCCTGAATAAAATTCTTAAGGTCCTTGAACCATCTGTGGAAGGTGCTGATACCATTCAACAAAAGAATGAAGACAAAAAGGAAAATAATAATTACCCAATTAAATAAATCAACCCTCAAAAACAAAACTATGAAAACACGATTACTCTTGATTGGAATTGTTGCGATGATTTTTTCATTCTCATCAGCAAAGGCCCAGGGTGCGGGCGATCTTTACACCGGGTTTAACGGAACCGGCTATTATATGCAGGACTTTTATAACAATATTGATGTTATAAATGATATAGCCGTCCAGGAGGACAACAAGATTGTTGCAGTTGGAGTTTCATTTACCGCAGCCTGGAGTGTAGAGGTCAACATTATCAGGGTTATGCCTGATGGCCTCCCTGATGTTGACTTTGGAACCATTGGCGTTGTAAATTATGCCCCTCCGGTTACCGGCTACTACGAAGCCCACGCTATTACGGCTATTATTAAAGATGATGGCAAGATACTGGTTGCCGGTGGAGTCTTAAATGAAAATTTTATATTTGATTTTTTGATGATTCAGCTTAATCCTGATGGCAGTTTTGATTCTGATTTTGGAGTCAATGGTATTTCAACTATTTCTATCAATCAGTCTGCGTCGCTTGCTATGGATATTGCAATAGATGATAACGGTAAAATTCTGCTGACCGGAACTGTTGCCAATGCAGAGGGCATGGACACACCGGCAGTCGTCAGGATAAATGCAAATGGTACACTTGACACAAGTTTTGGTAATAATGGAGTTGCCCAGGTTCCTGTTATTCATTATGACAATGATTTCTCAAGTATCTACATTCAGCCGGATGGTAAAATACTGGCTTCAGGCCATATTTCTATTGAAAGCAGCACGCCTTTTCTATATTACTTTGCTGCTTTGGTTGTGCGTTTTAATGCCGATGGCTCATTTGATAATACTTTTGGGACTGATGGAATTGTGGTTCATAACCAGAATGGCTGGGATGATGAATTTTACGGCATGGATTTGAATGATGATGGGGAGATTATTTGCGGGGGCTTCACCAAGACCTGGGAGGATACCTTTGACATGTTTATGATGAAATTTGATACCGATGGCCATCCTGTTCCGGACTTTGGCGACAATGGTGTTGTTATACTTCGTAAGCAACCTTACAACGTAATATATGACCTGGTTGTACAATCGGACAATAAAATCCTGACCTGTGGAACAATTGGCCAATTTGGTCCCGGTGATACCGATTTTGCTTTGGTTCGTTTCCTTCAAAACGGGGAATTGGATACTTCATTTGGAAATGATGGAATCGTTATTACTGATTTCTTTGGCGAGCAGGACGAAGCCAATTCATTGGCCCTTGCTGGTAACAATAAAATCTATGTTGGTGGTAAATCACTGAATTCAGCTGGAAATAACAGGGACTTTACAATTGCCTGTTATGTAAACGATATTTCCACTTCCCTGTCGTTACCTGTTGGTCCCCGGGAAATTTCAGTCTATCCAAATCCAGCATCAGGCTTTTTTAATATTGACGACTGCAAGAATGCCGGGATGAGGTTATTCAGCATTGATGGAAAACTGCAGTATTCAGCCACCATCAGCCAGGAGCAATTCAGGCTTGATATCAGCAATCTACCGAAGGGTCTTTATACGCTTGTTATCAACACTGAGTCCGATGTTAAATCAACAAAGGTTGTTGTTGAATAAGTAATTATCAAAAAATCAGTTGATTCCGAACTCAGTTTCTTCGAAAGATAGTTAACCTTGGGGAGGTGGTGAAATTCCGGTTAGGATTCAGTTAAAGCTGTAATCCTAACCGGATATTGCTTCATAGTTTAGGGTCTGTTGAAAAATTCATAACCTTCTAATATTTCGGTCTCGTCCAAAATGACGGGACCTCCCAAAATTACTCGACATGCATTTTCTACAAATATTTCGCCACTCTGTGGCTATTTTTTAGGTGCAGAACACCGAAATATTTGTAGAAAGAGTAAGTTCGATTGAGAATGAAGGTCTCGTCATTTTGGACGAGACCGTAATATAAGTGCAAGGAATGTGGACGTATAGTGCGAAATACCTTGCATCTAACATAAAACAATAACATTATACTATGCTGGAATCCAGTGACTTAATATTTTTTCAGCAGGCCCTATTTATTTAAAGAATATTGCGTTTTGATACGTAGTATCATTGTCAGTTTTAATAAGGCAACTCGAAGTATCTGTGTTCAAAAAAATCAACATCCGCCTTCAAAAAAACATCTCACGAATCCAGCAACTCCTCTGCCCTGAGCAGTGCGAGGTTAATATCCTGGCAAACGTTTTCCTGCCCAACCAAATCAATAATGCCATTTTTGGCTAAAGCCTCATAAACGTTGGTGGTAGGTCCTGAAAGGACAATTTTAATTCCGCTTGATTGGGTTTTATGAATAAAACTTTTGAGGTTACTCAGTCCGGTGGTATCAATAAACGGAACACGGTATAAACGAATCACCCTGATTTTAGGCTTACGGGTAATCTGCTTTTCAGCTTCTTCGAATTTGTTGGCTACGCCAAAGAAGAACGGTCCGTTCACTTCAAACACTTCAACCTTATTGGGAATGTTCAGCTTGTTTCCCGGATCGGTATCGCTGGCCGATTCATCTTCAACCACCATGTTGAACACTTCAACACCCGAAGTGTCAATAACCCTCTTGAGGAAGAGCAACACTGCAAGCAACAAGCCAAACTGAATTGCTACCGTGAGGTCAATAATAACCGTGAGGAAGAATGTGGTGAGCAGCACAGCCACTTCACTCTTGCTGTTTTTAAACAAGCCCGCAAAGTTCCTCCACTCACTCATATTATAGGCTACAATTACCAATATGCCTGCCAGGCAACTCATGGGGATAAGCTTAGCAAGTTTGCCAAAAAACAGCATAATCAGCAAAAGGACGATGGCATGAATAATGCCTGCAATCGGGGTTTTCCCGCCATTGCGGATGTTGGTCATGGTGCGGGCAATAGCCCCGGTGGCCGGAATCCCACCAAAAATAGGGGAGATAATATTGGCAATTCCCTGGCCGATAAGCTCCGTATTTGAGCGGTGGCGTGTGCCGGTTGCACCATCGGCCACCATGGCCGAAAGCAGCGATTCAATAGCGCCAAGCATGGCAATAGTAAACGCCGGGGCAAGCAACATGCGGAATGTTTCCCAGCTTATGTAAGGAATAAATGGTGCGGGAATGGTGGCTTTTATTTCGCCAAAGCGTGAACCAATGGTTTCAACGGGAAGTTGAAAATAGAAAGCCGCCAGGGTAGTTATAACGAGTGCGATAAGTGTTCCGGGAATCTTTTTATTGATCCTGGGCCAGAATATCGACACCAAAACAGTAAACAAGCCAATGCCAAGGGCGTAAAAATTCACACTATCAAAATGGATAAAATAGAATTTCCATTTTTCGATGAAATCAGCCGGTACATTTCCTGAAACAATTAATCCAAAAAAATCTTTGATTTGTGATGAGAAAATAACCAGGGCAATACCCGAAGTAAAACCAACTACGATGGGATAGGGCATAAACTTGATGATGGATCCCAGCTTGAGCAAACCCATACCAACCAGCATGAAACCCGCCATCAGCGTAGCAACGAGCAGGCCTTCAACCCCGAATTTTTCAACAATACCGTAGATAATTACAATAAAAGCCCCGGTTGGGCCTCCAATCTGCACCCGGCTACCTCCAAGAGCCGAAATCAGGAAACCGGCGATGATTGCCGTTATCAACCCGCGCTCAGGACTCACACCGGAGGCAATGCTAAAGGCAATGGCCAGTGGTAGGGCAACTACCCCAACAATGATTCCGGCGATAAGGTCGGAAGTGAAGGTCTTAAATTTGTACCCTTTTAAGGTAGAGAAGAGCTTGGGATGGTAAATTTCCTTTATTGCTGCAAAAATATTCTCCGACATGTTAAACCGGCTTTTTTAAAGAGCTGCAAAGGTATAAAACCCTTTTCTAATTGATGGTTATTTATGAGAATGTTTTATTATACTCCCGCCAGCAGTGCGAATAACCCTTTTTCTGTGCTTAAAAAGCCCTTAGAGTTATAACTTCGGTGATAAAATCATTTGGAATGCCAATATTTTTTTGAATCAAATATTCTTATGCATTAACTTTTTACGTAAATTTAAACATTATTTATTTTGAAATTCTTATAAATGAATCGGAAAAGTCAGGATATAGCGCCGTCACTATCCATGTATGATGGAACAGGCTCATTTAATGATAGCATGTCATCTTTACTGAACGATATCATGGGCAAAACGTTCCCCGATATCATTATGAAATTGAGCAAGGATGGCATAATTAAAGATTTTAGATCCGGTCCTGTAAATGATTCGCATCTTGATGGTGGACCCCTTCATAACTTATATGATGACAATCTTTCAGGGTTTATTTCCAATGCCGTTTCCCTTGCGCTGGAATCAAAAACTATCCAGGTCATTAACTATCCTGTAAAATTTAATGAAACCTGGATACACTGGTTTGAAGGAAGAATACTTCCTCTTGATCATGATGAAGCATTTGTTGTGATCAGGGACATCACCAGCGAAAAAGATTCAAAAGAGGAGCTCATTGCCAGTCTTGAAAATTGTCGTATCCTTATGGATGCTTCAAATATTGGTATAATTCTTTTGAATGGAAGAGGGGTGGTTCTTGATGTAAACCAGGCAGTGGCCCGATTCATGGAGATGGAAAAGCACCAAATGACGGGTAATTTAATAGTTGATATTCTTCCTGACACATTCAAAGAAGGAGTTTTAAGTTTGCTTAATGAACAAATAGGTCAGGAAAATGAACAATCAGGTGAGGTTAATCTTAAAAATCGTTGGATAAGTTATAAATTCAAATCTTTTCATGAAAGCAAGCCGGGTGCGCCTGCAGTAGCTATTTATGGCCGTGATATCACCGTGGAAAAGCAGGTGAAGGATGGATTGTTAAAAGCCCTTAAGGCAGATAAAGAAAATCAGGAATTTTTGGAGCAACTTATCAATAGCATCCCTGATGTCATAGGAATACAGGATAAGGATCACAGGATTGTAAGGTACAATGCTGCAGGTTACGTGTTTACAGGCCTCACACATAAAGAAGTGGAAGGTAGGAAGTGTTATGAACTTATTGGTCGGGAAAGCGAATGTATCCCTTGTGCGTCACGACAATGTTATTCCACCAGGTCTCCGGCATTTCTTGAGCGGTTTTTTCCTGAAAGAGGGGTTTGGTTTGATATCAGGTCCTATCCGGTACTCGATAATGAGGGTGAAGTAAAGTTTATCATTGAGCATCTGCGCGATATTACAGCCCTTAAAAAGTCTCAGGCTGAGCTGATAAAAAGCAGGCAACGCTATTGGGATCTTTTTAACTCTTCAGCGGCTGGTATTTTATTGGGTTCCCCCGAAGGTAGTATTGTTGAAGCCAATGAGTCATTTTGCCTGATGACCGGTTTCAAAAGAGAAGAGCTTATTGGCCTGCATATCAGCCAAAGCCTGTTTACGGAGGAAAGCATGACGGAGTCCCCTTTTCGTTTTGATTTGTTGAAACAAGGTAAAACGGTCAGTTCCAAGCGAAAACTTAGGATCTCAAACGGCACAATTATACCCATTGAAATGTTTAGCCAGATTATGCCTGACGGGACATATCAATCCATCTATTACGACCTGACAGAAAGGCAAATTGCGGAAGAAGAAATCAATCGCCAGAATCAGGAATTAAAGACCCTGAATGTGGAAAAGGACCGGCTCTTTTCCATTATTGCCCATGACCTTCGCAGTCCTTTCACCGCCATTTTGGGCCTCACCGAAATGATTAGTGATGAATTCGACACTATGGATCGTAATGAGATAAAGGAGATTTTAAAGGAATTACATAAATCGGCAGGGAATTTATATAAACTACTGGACAACCTGCTTGAATGGACAATGGTAAGACGAAACAAGAAGCCTTTTAATCCAACGGAGATTTTACTTACCGATCTCATTAAATATTCCATTCAAACATTACTAGAGAATGCCAGGGCTAAATCTATTGATGTTTATATTGATGTGGCAGAAGACTTAAAGGTATTTGCCGATAGAAACATGCTTGAGGTTATTGTGCGTAATCTATTTTCCAACGCTACAAAATTCACCTATAACAATGGACACATTACCATTTCAGCGGAACAATTGCCTGATAATTTTATCGCCGTTCGTGTGAGTGATAGCGGAATGGGCATACCAGCTGAGATGATTGGAAAAATGTTCTCAGTTTCTGAGCGAAACAACAGAAGAGGAACCAATGGCGAACCCAGCGCCGGACTCGGTCTATTGTTGTGTAAAGAGTTCGCTGAAAAAAACGGGGGGGAAATCTCAGTCAATAGTATTGAAGATGAAGGTAGTACATTTAGTTTCACCATTCCGATATTCTCTGATGAGATTCAAAATTCCTGAGCAAGATGAAAGTTAAAGAACCTGTTCAATTACGCGGCATAAATACTGATCTTTTTTCAACACTTGTTGAATTGGTTTGCATAACGGATGCCGGGAATCGGATAAGATATGTTAACCCGTCGTTGCAGAATCGGATAAAACCTCAACAGTCAAAAGCAGGGAAGCCAGGATTTTGGGAGGTTCCCCTCGAAAATATTTCTGCAAAAAATACGCCTGTCGAATTTGGCAAAGTCTATTCAACCTTGTTAAAAGAATGGTTTGACCTTACCATCCATTATTGCGAAATAGAGAACGGAGAGAATCGATTCATTTTTATGGCCAAAGAGGTTGTAAATGAGAATGAAGCCCGGATTCCCGATGCTGAAGTGAATAATTTCGGAACAATTAATGAGCTTTATCACACGTTGTTTGAAACTTCCCCATCCGGAATATTGCTGCTTGATGATAAAGGAATAATCATTGATGTTAACCAATCCGCTTGTGCCTCAAATGGCTATGAACCTGCAGCTCTTATAGGCAGGCATGTGAGTGTGCTGGCTCTGCCGGAGAACCACCCACATATCGAAAAACATATTAAACAGATACTTGCGGGGAAAACACTGAAACACGAGGTAACCAGCTTGCGAAAGGATGGGTCGTTTTATTATTCATTATTAATAGAATCTGTTGTCAGGTTGCCTGATGGGCAAATGGCTGTACTCTCTGTATCCAATGACATAACGGAGCGCAAACAAGCTGAACTTAAACTCAGGGAAAGGGAGACCTGGTTTCGGGCCATTGCCAACCATACGGCTAACTGGGAATCTCTGTTCAATTTTGAAGGCCGGATTATATGGACCAACCCGGCGGCAGAGCGATTTACGGGCTATTCGCCCGATGAAATTATAGCCATGCCCGATTTTATTGAAGAACTTGTGGCACGGCCTGACCGGGTTAAGGCACGTGAAGTATTGACATTAGCGTTAAAAGAAAAAGAAGGCTACGAGCATTTTTTTCGTTGTATTCGAAAGGATGGAACCTTCTTTTGGCTTTCCATTGCCTGGACCCATTTAAGGGATGAAAATGAGAACCTGATAGGTATCCGAACCAGTGGACAGGATGTTACCATCAGGCTGGAAGCTTTGCAGGCGCTTAAAAATAGCGAAAGTCTTTACCGCCACATGATTGAAAATGCTCCGTTTGGAATGCATTTTTTTGAAGTGAATGATGAAGCTGAACTCATATTTACCCACGCCAATCCGGCAGCGGATATTATCCTCAATCAAAATCATCGGAGAATCGCCGGAAAGAAAATCGAAGAAGCCTTTCCTTCACTAATCGGTTCGGAAGCTCCTCAGAAATTTAAAGAAGCTGCACTCGGCAATAAAACCTGGATTACTGAAAATTTGCAATTGAATGGCATGTCTAACTCAATGGCTTTTGAGGTGAAAGCATTTCAAACCGCCAAAGGAAAGATGGTTGCTATCTTCGCCGATATCAGCAAAAGATTCCAGGCTGAAGAGCAGCTCAGAGAAAGCCGGCAACTGTTTGAAACGCTTGCACGTATGGCCCCGGTTGGCATATTCCGTACTAATGAGACAGGCGATACTACCTTTGTAAATCCCCGTTGGTCATCACTCACTGGTCTTTCATTTTCTGAAGCCTTGCAAAACAAGTATTTGGGGGCCATTCATCCCAGCGATAGGGAAGACCGTGCCAAAGAATGGTATTATGCTGTTAAACATAAAATTCCGGTAATTTCCGAATATCGCTTTGTGCGGCCCGATGGTTCTGTCATTTGGGTTCAGGGCCAGGCGATTCCCGAAACAGTGGATGGGCAGGTGAAGGGTTATATTGGCACCATCACCGACATTACCGAACTTATTGAAATACAGGATGACCTCAGGGCTGCAAAGGAAAAGGCAGAAGCCAGCAATAGCCTGAAAACCACCTTCATGAAGAACCTGTCTCATGAAATACGCACGCCTTTGAATGGAATTTTTGGTTTTGCGCAGTTGATTGGCTCTGGCGACTATACCGCCGAAGAAAATGAAGAATTTATAGGTTTGCTCGAAGGAAGTATTGCCCGCATGACAAAAACCATTGATAATACCATGGAATTGTCGATGCTGATGACAGGAAATATGCAGCGTAACGATGCCTTGTTTAACCTGGGCAGCCTGATGCATGAAATATTTCGTTCATTCCGGCCCGAAGCCGATAAGAAAAACCTTGGCTTTTCCCTTCGCTCTCCCGCTGAATCAGGAATAATGGTTGTTACCGACAGAATGATGCTTAAACGTATTGTTGAAGAAATTGCCGATAACGCGTTTAAGTTTACCGATAAAGGCAAAGTAACGCTGGATTACAAATTGGAAGATGACATTATTCAGATTATTATCACAGACACTGGACAGGGCATAACGCCTGAATACCTTCCGCTGATTTTTGAGCCATTTATGCAGGAGAATGTTTATGCAGCAAGAAAACACAATAGTCCCGGGCTTGGTTTGTCTATCGTTTATGGGTTGGCCTCATTGTTGGGGGGATATCTTAAGGCAGATTCACTACTCGGGAATGGGACAACCATTTCGCTTCGGTTGCCGGTGCGCACAACGTCAAAATCAACCGATGCAACAGCAATGGGATCCAATGTAAATCAACAGCCTGACAAAGAACCCGTTATCCTGATTGTTGAGGATGAACAAATCAATATGATGTTTATCAAGCGTTTGTTGGGCAAATACAAATGCAAATTGATTGAAGCAACCAATGGGAAGGAAGCTGTGGCGAAAGTTAAAAAACATCCCCAGATTGATATTGTGTTGATGGATATACGAATGCCAGGAATGGATGGTTTTCAGGCCACTGAAATTATAAGGGATTTAAACTCATCCATAAAGATTGCTGCAGTTACGGCCTATGGTAGCGCCAGCGATCGCGAAGCATGCCTGGCATCCGGGTGTGTTGAATATATTGCAAAACCCTTCAACAGCAAAGAGTTAATGGCTATGCTGCGAAGGGTTATACAATGGCCTCCTGAAAATTAAGGCGCTCAATAAGGTGGTGTTGTGCTGGTAGTTTTATCGCACCAAAATCTGCGAAGTGGCGAATTTATTTCCCTGAATTGCCCTTAATAGGTAAAGTCCTGATGGGAGCATTGATGTCCCGATTTCAAGCCTGTCCTGATTATTGTACAGGTTTGTTTGGTAAACCATTCTGCCATCAGCGTTGTAAAGGCTAATTTCAATCTGTTTTCCATTATCAAAAGCAGAAAGATTGGCATAGGCTATAGCAGAAGTTGGATTCGGATATACCATAACAGGAATCTTCTCCTTTATTTTACCAATGCCAAATACCTGACTGCCCAGATCATTCCAGTTTTGCTGAATTACGGTGCTGTCCAGCGCGTAATTATACAATTTCAACATGCCCACTGAGCCGGCAGAAGCTTCATCCTGAACAATAAGGTCATCGTGGAAAAAGTTGAGTACACCATCCTGATCAATCAATGCATCGCCGTTATTGTCAATAAAATCTATCTTAACCTCCGCATCGGTATAAATCAGTACTTTCTTGGTGTCAGCATCCCGGGTGATTACATAATAGGTGAATTCACCTGCAACCACGGGAGCTTCCTCGCTGTAAAGAATGTTGAAGAAGTTTAATTCACCATTGTAAACATAAGCACCCCAGTCTGTTTTACGGTTTTTCCAGTCAGCCACGCGTTTCCAGCTGCTGAGTTCGTCAAACTCAAAGTAGATTTCAATGGTGTAGCCTTCGCCAAGAAAAGCGCCTGCAGACTCATTGTTAAATTGCAGGCCGCTGTTTTTCTCAAATCGATATACCGTTTTGGTTTTTTGGGCGATTTCATCCAGAGTCACTACTTCAAATGTGCCCTGATTCCCCAAAACAGTGAGTTCTGGACCATGCCCGGATTCCTCCTGCAGGGTGTTCTCAAAATTGTAAAAAAGCACCTGTTGAGCCTCTGCATAAAAGCTGAAGATCAATGATACGAGTAAGAGTGTAAAAATTTTTCTCATGGGTTCTCCTTTGCTAAATGAATGAATATGATGACTTTTGAATGAAAATAAACAATCCAATTGATTTTAAAGTTCAGTATCGATATCGATAAAAATTATGCTTATTTTGTAACCAAAGTATTTCAGGTTCGTTAAAGTTTATATCTAAATTCTGATAAACATGAAAAAGAATCCGTGTGTTTATGTTTCATTGGTCATCATTTTTATGATAACAGGCCAAGTATTTGCCCAGGGAATTGATTTTCGACCCAAAATTGACAGCTTATTCAGTTCCCTAGATGTGAACAATAAATTTATGGGAACAGCAGCCATTATTGACAATGGTGTAATTACCTGGTCCCGTGCAGTTGGATTTGCTGATGTGGATGCGGAGGTTATGGCTTCAACTTCAACCAAATACAGGATTGGTTCCATCACCAAAATGTTTACCTCGGTGATGGTTTATCAGTTGTTTGAGGAAAATAAACTTTCTCCCGGAACCAAACTCGCGGTTTACTTTCCTGAATTGCCCAATGCAGAAAACATCAGTATAAATGACATGTTGTTGCATAGAAGCGGGTTGTGGAGTGTAACGGACGATAGTCTGTACCTCGATTGGTGTATAAATCCAAAATCACGGGAAGACTTACTTGGAATGATGAAAGACCATGAGTCCTTGTTTATGCCCGGAGAAAAATCGGAATATAGCAATTCAAATTATATCCTTCTGGGTTTTATCATTGAGGACATTACCGGGAAGGATTACGCTACAAACCTGAAGGAGCGCATTGCCAATAAGGTTGGATTGAAATCAACAGGTTATGGAGTAAGGATAAGTGTTTCAAACAATGAAGCTTTGTCTTATTCTGGGCAAACGGGTTTATGGGAAAAGGAGAATGAAACGGACATGAGTGTTCCGGGGGGAGCAGGAGCCATTGTTTCAACCTCCGAAGATCTGGTACTATTCGCAAATGCTCTTTTCAATGGTCAATTCATCACCAAAGTTTCTTTACAAGATATGATCAAAACGGAAGGAACCTATGGTAAAGGGATTTTTCCAACGCCCTTTTACGAATTGCAGGGATATGGCCATACCGGCGGCATTGATGGGTTCCGCTCAGTATTGGTTTATTTCCCTGAAAAAAAACTGGGGATTGCATTGATTTCCAATGGATTAAGCTATGGGCAGAATGATATTCTTATAGGATTGCTGAGTATTTATCTTGACCGGCCCTATACCTTGCCTGATTTTACAACCGTAGTTATTGATAATGAAGTGCTTGCGAAATACGAAGGCATTTATTCCAAAAAGGATTTCCCCTTAAAGCTTACCATTAAACTGGAAGATAACCATCTTACCGGGCAGGCAACAGGACAAAGTTCATTTCCACTGGAGGCGATGAGTGCAACCGAATTCAGGTTTGACGCGGCGAGTATTGTGATTACTTTTCCTGAGCCTGGAAAACTCAACCTTAAGCAGGGTGGGATGGAGTATTTGATGGTGAGGGAGTAAAAAAGTCAGGGCATAGGTTATAGGGAATTCGCTCCGTGGCTAAGCGGAATTTGACAACCGACCGTAGGGAGTTCAGCGTAGCTAATTCCGCTTCCTGTTTTATTCTCAGCTAAACGGTGAATTAACTTGAGGTATTTAGCCTGATTAATTCATAAAATCAAATTTACTCAAGATTTTGGCAAAAAAACACGACATGATTACGAATGGCTCAAAAATTTCGTTGTTCCCTTGCTTTTTTTGTTTCTGATAATTTCTGGAGTCAAATTTCAGTGATTTTCGGACATATTTCTTCCAGTCAGTTAATGGTTTAAACTTAGCGGGATTATTGTGAGTCAATATGTTAAAGAACAGTCCATTATAATTATTTATCAAGTTCGGATTGCTTCAAACATTTTAAAACAATGCTCGAAGATATAATGACTATAAAATTTTTGGGGAAGCTCAATCTGTATTTTTGTTTTCAGGACTTTTACACGTGTAGCTACTTTTATAAGTTTTAGTTGCACCGTTCTCATAGTAGCTTTGCAAAACTCTGTACCTTTAAGTACCTCATTTTGAAGTGAATGAATTAAGACATACGCTGCTGAATGCATGAACAAACGGAATTGGTTGGCCTTAAAGCTATTGCACGACATCCGGTCGGAGGCAAGATATGTTTTATTGTCTTTTATCCGAAGTTCTGCTGCGCCCCTGGCACAGTAACCCTTTTCGTAAAGCACCTATGCCCTGATATTTACAAAGCTGCTAACAATAAACCTGACATTAGTACCCATACTACTTACTTCAACTTTTACAACCACCCGTTCGGGATTAGTCCATGAGTTGGCCTGGTACATAAAACTATGATATCTTTTTATCGGTTTGCCATAACGTTTAAATTCAAGCTCTGCACTGTCTCTGGTAATCCTGGCTTTCTCATTCAAAACGGAGTTTCCTGCTAAACCGGTTATGTACTCTACATTTTTCGTATTTCCTGCATATTCCATTAATTCTTTTGAACAATGTTTTAGGTAAAGTGAAGCTGACTTCTACTTTTTTCTTATTAAAATCCGCCAGATTAAAAAGTGAAGTTTGAGAGGGTTTTGAGTTATAAATATTGGAATCTGAATAATTATCTGTATTTTTGTTCATGGGGAAAGATTTTGTGTTGTTTACACCTCAAAGATATTGTATATCAATGAGATAACCAAGAACTTTCCCCTTTTTATTTTTAGTTTATGAATAATTCAGGCTAAATGTTTAACAATAATCATTTTTCCGGGAAATTCAATACCCACAGATATTTGAAAAGTTATTTATCCAATCAAAAAATGCAAATTCAAAAGCCAACAGTAAGTGCAGTAGTTAATGCCGCAGTATGGCATCTATAGATTCATTGAGCAGTTGCAATATAACCTAAATTTCCCTCCCTTTTATCATAATATTGTTTCTATTTGCCCTGGAGGGTTTTTCTTTTTATCCGAAAAAAGGAAAAAGGTAATACGGTTTTTTGAACAAAAAGTGATTTTTTTGAATATATATATATATATTCGTGATTGTAATGAATTGATATTGAGCTATATAAAAGGAATGTATTTTTTGAAAAAAATCAAAAATAGTTCTTTGATACTGGTTAGCATAATACTCTATATTCAAAAATATGATGTGAATCAATTAATTACCGGGAAATACAGTCGTGTTTTTTCATAATTTTAGAATGATGAAAAATGTACCGATCAAATATAGAATTTGATCCTGGTTATTATGACGGGCGGGTTATTATGAATGGAAACCCAGTACTCATGATTAGTAGAATTTAGATAGTTCCCCTTTTCCAAACTATTCCTCCTCCGGTCCTTTCAGCCGGTCAATAATTCGTCTGTCTTTCTTGGTTGGTCTTCCAGTGCCGCGATCGCGGTATTCGGCATTGAGTTCATGCATAAATTTAATGCGCTCGTATTCTTCGGCAGGGGTGAGGTCTTCGAGGGAATCAGGCACCAGTTTGGCCGATACCCGATTGTGAATCAATGCCTTGACTTTTATAGTACGCAGTAATGGCCCGATGCTCACCGTCATCTCATCGCCTGGCTTTAACGCCCGTGATGGTTTCACGGCATTGCCATCTATTTTAACTTTTCCTGCCCGGCAGGCATCGCCGGCCATGGTGCGGGTTTTGAATATCCTTACGGCCCAAAGCCATTTATCAATGCGCAACTCATCACCCATAATTCATTATTTCTGACGGTAGTAAATCTCAATCGGGACACCATTAAAGCCAAATTGTTCACGCAAGCGATTTTCAACAAAGCGCTTGTAGGGATCGCCTACATATTGCGGCATGTTGCAGAAAAACACAAAAGCCGGATAAGCCAGTTTCAACTGGGTGATGTACTTTACTTTCACGAATTTTCCTTTTACCGCCGGAGGTGGGTTCTCGGTAACTATGGGCAGCATGATGTCCATCAGTTTGCGTGTGCTGATGGATTGTGAACGTGCTTTGTGGACCTGGTTGGCCGTTTCAAGCGTCTTATGAATACGCTGTTTATTAATGACGGAAGTGAAAATAATGGGCACATCGGTAAACGGGGCAATCCTGGAGCGGATGAGTTGCTCATAATCTTTATGGGTATTGTTGTCTTTTTCAACCAAATCCCATTTGTTTACCACGATCACAATTCCTTTATGATTTTTCTGGGCTAAGCCAAACAGGTTAATATCCTGACTTTCTATACCCATGGTGGCATCAAGCATTAGCACACAAATGTCGCTGTTTTCTATGGCCCGGATGGAACGCATTACGGAGTAAAATTCGATATCCTCGGTAACTTTTCCCTTTTTACGGACACCGGCGGTATCCACCAGCAAAAAATCAAAGCCAAAGCTATTGTAACGGGTATAAATGGTGTCGCGGGTGGTTCCTGGAATGGGGGTAACAATATTTCGTTCATCGCCAAGCAGGGCATTGATCATGGAAGATTTACCCACGTTTGGCCGGCCAATAAAGGCAATTTTTGGCAAATCGGGGACCTCCTCCATAACAGTTCCCTCAAATTCCTTTACCACATCGTCGAGCAAATCACCGGTTCCGCTGCCGTTAATGGCTGAAACTTCGTAGATTTTCTCAAAACCCAGGGCATAAAACTCCGGGGCATCGGCGGAGCGGTAATGGTTGTCCACCTTATTGGCAACCAGGAATATCTTTTTAGGCGAACGGCGCACCAAATGGGCCACATCTTCGTCAAGAGAGGAGAGCCCTTCCTTAACATCCACCATAAAAAGGATGACATCCGCCTCTTCCATAGCCAGCTCTACCTGTTTGCGTATGGCATCTTCAAAAATGTCATCACTTCCCACAATCACCCCACCGGTGTCAATCACCGAAAATTCAATACCGTTCCAGTCGGAAGTGCCGTAATGGCGGTCGCGGGTAACGCCACTAACGGCATCAACAATCGCTGCCCTTTCACCTGTGAGGCGATTAAAAAGGGTTGATTTACCTACGTTGGGCCGACCAACTATTGCAACAATGTTTGACATAATAAAAAGAATTGAGGATTGATTTGGCTTTAAGGCAATGTAATGCAGGCCTGCCCTGAAATAACAAAAGCCTTGAAAACAAGGCTTTTGTTGAACTTAAATTTTGGTAGCGGGAGCAGGATTCGAACCTACGACCTTTGGGTTATGAGCCCAACGAGCTACCTCTGCTCCATCCCGCACTATAGTTTATCCGTTTTTAAAACGGGACTGCAAAGATATATTTTGTTTCTTTGCTGTGCAAATTTATTATCATTTATTTTATGGAGCACAAATCTGGTTTTGTAAATATCATTGGCCATCCCAACGTTGGTAAGTCAACTTTAATGAACGCGCTGGTGGGCGAAAAACTGTCCATCATCACGTCAAAAGCCCAAACTACGCGACATCGCATTATGGGTATCGTGAATGGAGATGATTTCCAGATCATCTATTCCGACACCCCGGGAATGGTTAAACCACATTATAAGCTTCATGAATCGATGATGAAGTTTGTTCAGATGGCCATTGAGGATGCTGATGTTTTTTTGCTGGTTACCGAAAAGGGGGATGTCGCTTTTGATGAAACTTTTGTTACAAAGCTCAACTCACTGCAACGTCCCATTGTTGCGCTGCTCAATAAGATTGACCTTTGCGAACAGGACGAGGTGGTTGGTTTACTCAAAGGTCTTGAAGAGAAGTTTCCTACAGCTACAGTAATTCCCGTTTCGGCACTCCACAAATTCAACCTGGACAGGGTATTCGACACCCTGCTCGAAAAACTTCCCGTCTCGCCGGCATATTATCCGAAAGATGAACTTACCGACAGATCAATTCGATTTTTTGTTTCAGAGATAATTCGCGAAAAAATATTGCTTTACTTTAAGCAGGAAATCCCCTATTCGGTGGAAGTGGCCGTGGATGAATACAAGGAGATGCCACACATTACCCACATTTCTGCCACCATTTATGTGGCCCGCGAATCTCAAAAAGCCATCATTCTGGGGCACCAGGGACGATCCATTAAGGGATTGGGCATGGCCGCCCGCAAGGATATTGAAGAGTTTGTTGAAGGCAAAACCTTTCTTGAACTGCGCGTAAAAGTGAGTAAGGATTGGCGCGATGATCCCCAGCAGTTGAAACGGTTTGGGTATGATTTATAGGAGGTAGGAGGTAAGAGCCGGGAAGTAGGAAGTTGTTTGGTCAGAATTCTGAATCCAGGTTCGGTGGTCGAGCGGCGGTTGGTGAGCTGGTTGGTGAGCTCTTTGTCGAACCATGTCGAACCAAGTCGAGACCATCCGATGCCGGGAAGTCAGAAGCCGAAGGTAGGGGAGATTCATGAATTTTCCCGATACTCGTTAGAACATCAAAAAACCTTGCGTTTCTTTGCGTCACTTCGACAGGCCTGCTTGTTTGCGCAAGCAGCCAAGCTCAGTGCATCGAATTGCGCCTGCCCGACGTAACGAAGTGAAGGCTGGTCATTTCGTGCTTATTTTAGTCCGCATTTGGTTTTGTTGCCTTTTTGTTCCACACCCAAAAGCACGTGTTAGAACATCAAAAAACCTTGCGTTTCTTTGCGCCTGCCTGCCGAAGTAGCACGCAGGCAGGTCATTGCGTCTTTGCGTGGTTTTAAAATCATTACTCAAAAAAATAAAAAGCCCCTTCTCAGGGGCTCTTTTGCGAAAACCATTACAGATAAATGGTCGGGGGGATCGCTTATCTTTATCAGAAGGGACAACATTCAAGCTCTTCCATAGAGCGATTGTTGCGGCTGGAAAATCCAAAGCCACCACTGCTGCGCCTTCCACGGTTGAACAGGTTGAAATCATCCAGTTCAATAATGATGGAAACTTCATGTGAGCAGCCGGTTGCCGTTCTGATCTCAGTGAGTACGAAATCGTAGGTATAATTAATCTTCATGCGGGTATTTGACGATAGGTTGGCATTTAGCCCGAGCATGAAAATCAAATCGTTGCATTTTACAAATTCGGTAGTGCGGTTGCGGAACCATACTCCGGTGTAAATTGATGATTTTAAGATATTTACACCCATTGCGTAAGTTTTGTAATCGCCCTGGGATTCATAAATAAAACCGGGATTGAACTTAAAGGTATTCTTTCCTTCCTCTGTTTTCTGGAAATACAGTTTATCACCACCACCGTCAATGGCGAGCACAAGGTCGCCGGTAATGGCAATTTTGCGCGAAAGTGGCGAAGTAAGTCCAATGAACGATTCATTTGGTCGAAACAGGTGATGAACGGCCAGTCCGAAGGTACCTTGTATGGCACTGAAGGTGTTGCTGCTTTCGGTAAAGCGGAAAATACCTCCAACTGAAAAATCAGGATAGAAAATGCTGCGGGTTTCCGGCGTTTGAAAACTGGTTTCGTAAATGTTACCATATACAGGGTCCAATTGATCGGTAAATACCAGGTTATCCCAGTTGGGGCTTTTCTGAACAAAAGAGGTCATAATCCCCACCTGCGACACCATATTTGCCTGCAAAGGCACACGAACTGCTGTAGATATTCCTACCGATGAAGTTTTAAGGTAGCCCGTACCCGCGTTTTCTTTCATCACAACCAATCCGAGGCCGCCCGAACCGGGAATATTTCGCTCAGCCATATCCATGGAGAAGCAATAATTGCGAAGATCAGCAGGTAAATTTGGCCACTGTTCGCGTATGCTGAAGCTGGCTCTCATCCCCGGGTTCAACCCTACCGCTCCCGGATTATAATATACGGGATTGTTGTAGAATTGCGAGAATAAGGGGTCCTGTGCCTTTACACCATGGGTAAGTAAGAGGAATAATGCAGCGATTAAATATAAACCTGTCTTTTTCATGACTGTTCGTTTTTCGATTGGTGTATTGTATTATCGGATAAGGGTAACGGTTCCATATGGAAGTTGAGGCATGTTGGAGCTGTCGCCAACATCGTTTCCTCGCCAGATGGTGCCATCTTTGAACACTGCGGTTGCCTTCCACATGAAGACGTCCTGTGTCTGGAGATTTCCGTTAAATACCCCGTTCCATCCTTCGGCAGGGGATCCATTTGCATCGAGTGCAGAGGAAGTCCACAGTAGGTTGCCCCAGGTATCATATACCTCAATGGTATAGGATTTCAGGTTAATGCCCACTGGTTTGAACTGCCGTACTGCTTCGTTGGGGTTGCCAGGCGAGAATGCATTTGGCACCCACAGTCCTTTGAACATAAAGCTGTAGTCCATAGTAAGGGTATCGGGGCAACCATATTCATTCAGGGTTACCAGGCGCACCTCATAATCACCATCGTTCGGGAAGTCAACTACTGGATTAAGTTCAAAACTCAATATACCTGTTCCAAAATCCCATTCGTAGGCTTCGGCACCGATGGAACCATTGGTAAACAGTACCCGTCCCTGGGTATTCTCATAATTCTCGGTGTAGGAGAATGCACTGATTGGTTTTGGATTAACCGTAACTATTTGTGCGGTGGTGTCAGCACATCCGTTGGTATCTATCACAATCAGGTCAACGTTATAATCTCCAACATGCTCAAATATGAAATCAGGATTTTGAACACCGGCCAGGCCAAGCATTGAAGTTGAATCCTTGAATTTCCACCACCATTGATTAATGGCTGCATCGGCGCTGTCGCTGATGTCGGTGAAGAAGGTGTGGTTGTTCTCGCAAGCCAGGCTGTAAGAGAAGTTGGCCACTGGCAGATGGAACACCTGCAACATGCGGCTAACAGTATCGGTACAACCAAAAGCATTGGTAACGGTTAGCATGGCAGGATAACTTCCGGGAAGCTCATAATGATATGCCGGGTTTCTGCTTGATGTGGTGTCGTAAGTTGATAGTGGATCACCAAAATCCCAGAACCATGATTCAATCTTTGATTCTTTCCATGTGGACTGATCCATGAAAATGGTGTTCAGGTTCAAACATACATCCGGGGCAAAGAACTCAGCAGTTGGTGAAACGAAAACCTTAACTGTATGGGTGGTTGAGTCGCTCACTACTTTTCCTGCAACTGTTGTCGAAACAACTAATTTTACCTCGTAAGTGCCACCAAGTTGATAAATGTGGCCTATCGTTGGCTGTACTGTATGGTAAACCAACGTATCACCATCACCAAAAGTCCATACCCACTTATCAATCGGGTTTCCACATACAGATGAATCGGCAAAGGTAAGTTCATGGCGCTCGCAAATGAGGGTGTCCAATTGGGTAAAGGCAGCCTGTATGCATGGCATACGTTCCACATCGAGGGTGAAAGTTGCATCGCAACCCGTGGCCGTAATGGTGGTAAGGCTTACGCTGAATATACCTGAGGTAGCATAGAAATGGGATGTGTCGGCAGGTGCAGCATAAAGCGTGTCGCTTAAGCCATCGCCGTAATTCCATATCCAGGTGTTGATGTCGGTACCATTACCGTGAGACAGATCGGTAAAGTAAATGGTGCTGTCGCATGAACCGGCAGTATAAGTGAACGATGGCACAGGCAACGGAAGCACTTCAATGCGTTTGTAAACCGTTGTCTGGCAATTGTTTTCGTCGGTAGCAAGTAAAGATACCAGATACGATCCCGGGGTTTCAAAATAATGTACCGGATTCCTGAGCAGCGAACCGTTATGGATTCCTGAATTAACATCATCAAAATTCCAGATAAATGCCACCAGTGAATCGCCTACAGGGGAAACCACTACAGGATTAAAGTAGGTGCTATCGCCATGACAGGTGATGTTGGTTTCAATGGCAACTTCAAGGCCGGCAGGAATGCATACTTCCTGAATAAGGGTATCCACACAGCCCCTCATATCGGTAACCACGAGTTGAACATTGTAGCAACTGTCGGTATGATAATAGTTGTGTGATGGATTCTGAAGAGTTGAAGTATAGCCTGGTGAAAATTCCCATTCCCATGAAACGATGGCGCCCATGTAACTACTTGACTCATCCTGGAAGGAAACGGTACCGTTTGCACAAGGATTGGTTGTGTAAATGAATGCTGCAACTGGTGTGGGGAAAATCTGTACCGGAAGGGTAATACTTCCTGAACAACCGCTGACAGAAACCACGCTTAAGGTAACGTTGTACAAACCTTGTTCACTATAGTAATAAACCGGATTCTGTAGTATTGAAGTATCGCTGCCTGCAATTGCATTTGGATCACCAAAAGTCCAGAACCAGGAAACAATTTCCTCGCCGGTAACTACATAGGAGAAGTCGTTAAAACTTGTTCCATTGCTGGTGCAACCGCTGGCAAAAGTGAATGCTGCCACCGGAATGGCTCCGATATTTACCTGCTGGGTTATGCTGTTTGAGCATCCGTCATTGTTCGTTACGGTAAATATAACTTCGAATGAACCGGCCAGGTTGTAAATGTGCGTAGGCGATTGGAGGTTTGAAACAGGGGTTCCGTCACCAAAGTCCCAGGTATAGGAAGCAATAGTAGTGAGGTCCATTATGGTCGTGTCAGGTTCAAACGATACCGGTTCACCCACGCAGGTGCCTGTTGTTATGATGAAAGCAACTGGCGGCGGAGGGGTAATGGTTACATCGTGCTGAACTGTGCTGGTACAACCGCTGGCACTGGTGGTGGTTAAAGTTACCACGTAAGTTCCGGCAGTATTAAAAATATGTACAGGGTTTTTAAGGCCTGAATTGTTGGAGATGCCTGAAGCGGGATCACCAAAATTCCATAACCACTGTACAATGGCCGGGCCACCGTTGGTTACCGATAGATCGGTAAAAGCCAGTGCGCTTCCTTCACATCCTTCGTCAAAGGTGAATTCAGCAACAGGACCAGGTACAATTTCAACATTCATGCTTGTGGAAGCATCGCAACCCTGGAGGTTGGTTACCGTTAAGGTAACGGTAAATACACCTGAATTAGCGTAAATATGGCTCACGTTAGGGTTACCCGGAGCGGTGACCAACTGTGTATCGCCATCGCCGAAATTCCATAACCAGGAGGTGATGATACTTCCATTCACAACAGATAAATCAGTAAATTGAACATCTGAGCCGGAACAGGCCGGGGCAGTGAAGCCAAATAAGGCTACAGGGCCAGGAACAACACTAATCGGATGCTCAATGGATGCTGTACAACCCTGAAGGTCAGTAATGGTAAGGCTTACATTGAAAATGCCATTTGTAGCATAGATGTGCTCAGGATCGGTCTCCGTTGAGGTTGTTCCGTCGCCAAAGTCCCAGAACCAGCTCAGTGTGGTTGTGATATCCACAAAAGTGGAACTGGTAAACTGAATGGTATCATTTGAACAACCGCTAGTGGCAACAAAGTCAACTACAGGGGCAGGGGCAATGGTAATGACCATGCTTGCAGTGTCCTGACAGGAGTTTGATGTGGTTACCGTGAGTAGAACGGTGTATGAACCTGGTTGTGCATAAATGTGCGATGGGTTTTGCAGTGTTGAGGTATTGCTGGCCCCTGAAGTCGGGTCACCAAAATTCCAAAACCGGTTAATAATCTGACCGCCACCGTTTGCCTGTGAAAGATCGGTAAAGGTTACAGGTTCACCCAGGCAGGATACCGTGCTGGTAAAATTGGCCACCGGGTTAGGAATAACCGTTACCTGGCGGGTTACCGTATTCTCACATCCTTCGGAAGTGGTAATGTTCAGGGTAACATTGAAGGTTCCTGCATTGGCATATGCATGTGATACATGTGGACTGTTCGGGAAAACAACCGTTGTCGTATTTCCATCTCCAAAGTTCCACTCCCACTCGGTGATATAACCGGTTGAAGCAAAGGAGAGGTCATTGAACATGGTTTCTGTTCCCAGGCAATTGGGTTCGCTGTAGCTAAAGTAAGCAATCGGTAATTCGCTCACGGTTACCAGATGGGTTATGTCGTTTGAACATCCCGTGGTATCGGTAATGGTTAAGGTAACCATGTAATCACCGGCAGCGGCATACTGGTACTGTGGATCCTGTTGATTTGACTGTCCGCCATCTCCAAAGTTCCATGCGTATGATGCAATGGCTCCCACTTCAACTACCGTAATATCGGTGAAGAAGCTGGTAAGTCCGTCAGCACAGGAAGATTCCCAGGTAAATTCAACTGCCGGAGGCTCGTTCACGGTGATTTGTTTGGTGATGGTTGAACTACAATTGCTGATGTTGGTAACAATCATGGTAACATCAAACGTACCGGTTCCCGAGAAGATATGCGATGGGTTTTGAACATTGGAAGTGTTGTTGATACCCGAAGCCGGGTCACCAAAGTTCCATGCCCACTGAATGATGGCAGGGCCTCCGTTGGGGTTGCTCTGATCGGTAAATACTACCGGTGTTCCAAAACATCCCTGTTCAAAGGTGTAGTTGGCCAGCGGACCTGATGAGATCAACACATTCAGGGTTACTGACGCATCACATCCCAGCAGATTAGTTACCGTAAGGGTTACCTGGTAAATACCTTCTGCAGCATATGCATGCGTAACATTGGGGTTGCCAGGAGCAGTTACTGTGGTGGTGTTGCCATCGCCAAAGTCCCATAACCATTGGTTAATTGCACTTCCGGCAGCTACTGAAAGGTCGGTAAACTGAACGTCAGAACCGGTGCAGGCAGGTGCGGTGAAGCCAAATAGGGCAACCGGCGCATCAGCCACGTGCACAAAGTGCGAAACACTTGCTGTGCAGCCAAACAGATCGGTAATGGTCAACTGAACATTGTAATTGCCAGGAGCAGCATATACATGTATGGGGTCAGTAGCAGCAGAGGTGCTACCATCGCCAAACTCCCAGTACCAAGACAGTGTGGTTGCCATATCCACGAAAGTGGAACTGGTAAACTGGGTGGTGTCATTGGAGCATCCGGTGGTAGCTGTAAAATCAACTACCGGTGCGGGGGCAATGTCAATCACCCTGGTCATGGTGGAAGTACAGGTATTGGTAGTGGTTACCGTAAGGCTTACCGTGTAGCTGCCAGGCTGTGTGAAAATATGTGATGGATTCTGCAGGCTTGAATTATTGTTGATGCCCGAGGCGGGATCTCCAAAATTCCACACCCAGTTAACTATAGCACCACCACCATTGGCTTGCGAAAGGTCAGTGAAATCCACGGCCTCTCCAAGACATGAAGTTGTATTGATAAAGTTAGCCACAGGATTCGGAACTACTTCTACCTGAAGGGTTACCGTGTTTTCACAACCTTCGGAAGTGAGAATATTCAGGGTAACATTATAGAATCCTGCATTGGCATAAGTATGCGTTACATTAGGATCGTTGGGGAAGGTTACGGTGGTGGAAGTGCCATCGCCAAACAACCATTCCCATTGAGTTATGTAACCTGTTTGAGCATAAGATTGATCGTTAAATACCGTCTCAGACTGGAAGCAGGTAGGCGCTGTGTAGCTAAAGAAAGCCACGGGCAATGGACTAATGCTTACCAGATGACTGATGGTGTTATCGCAACCGGATGTATCAGTAATACTGAGAGTAACAATGAAATCGCCTGCAACTGCATACTGATGCGCAGGGTTACGGAGGTTAGATACACCTCCATCACCGAATTCCCAGAAATAGGTTGCAACGGCACCAATGTTCATCACTGTGGAATCAGCAAAGAAATGGGTAAGCGTTTCAGCACAGGCTGTTTGCCATGTAAAGTCAACTGTAGGGGCTCCACCAACCTCAATTTGCTTGGTGATGGTATCTGAACAGTTGTTGAAATTGTTAATCAAAAGTGTAACATTATAAATGCCAGGGGCACTGAATATGTGCTGGGGATCTTCCAGATTGGAAGTGTTGAAAATACCTGAAGCAGGATCATCAAAATTCCACAGCCAGCTTACCACATTTCCTGCACCATTCGGGAAGGAAGCATCCTGGAAGTTAACCAGCAGGTCCTCACACAGGGTGGTGTAGTAGAAATTGGCCACAGGATTCGGGGTTACAATTATCTGATTGTAGAAGGTGTTTTCACAACCAAAGGAGTTCAATACATTCAGGGTTACACCGTAAATTCCTGAGTTTGCATAATCGTGGGTTACGTTCGGATCGTTGGGGAAATAGACCGTGTCAGGTGCTGAACCATCGTCATAATTCCATATCCAGCGGGTAATGTAGCCATTTTCAGTTGACGACAGATTGTGGAACTGTGTGGTTGTACCCATACAGTTTGGTGTGTCGAAGCTAAAGAAAGCAACAGGTGAACTCATTATTTCAACGGTATGCATAATCTGGCTGGAATAACCTGCGGTATCTGTTACTGATAAAGTAACTTCATAGGCACCCGTTGCCGGGAAGGTATGTGATGGGTTCATTACGTTGGCATAGAAGCCGTCGCCGAAATTCCAGTGCCATACGGCAATCGAATTCACATCAGTCAGGGTAGTATCTACCTCAAAACTGGTGGGTTGGCCTTCGCAAACCGGGTTCCAGGTAAAGTCGAGATCAGGATTCTGGTTGATGAAGATCACCATTTCGTCGCTGAAACTGCCACAACCTGAAGCACTTACTGCAGTCAGGATTAAGGTAACGGATCCATTGGAAACATCCCCGGTGCTTGGCTGATAAGTTGGTGTGAGTGTGGTTTCGTTGGTAAAGGTACCGGTTCCGGTACTTGTCCAGCTATAGCTTATAGCATTGTTTACCACGGCACCCGAAATGGTGTGGTTACAGGAGTTGCAGATGGTTACATCTGGTCCGGCATTCACTAGTGGGGCGGCGATAATGGTCAGTGACTGGCTATCGGTTGCATCGGCGCATGGTGGGTTGGAAGCCACCAAAGTCAGCGTTACACTGCCGGCGGTAATGTCGGCAGGGCTGGGAATATAGGTGGCAGTAAGACTTGAACCATTGATAAATGTACCTGTTCCGGTGCTTGTCCAGATTACGGAGGCATAATCATAAGCCAGCGCATCAGCAATCACATATTCTTCTCCCTGGCAAACCAAACCATCGGTGCCGGCATCGGCAACAGGGCTGTGACGCAGGATCAGGGTCATATTGTCAGTAGCAGAACCACTGCATGGTGCAGATGATATTCCCGAAAGGGTTAGTATTACACTTCCTGTGGCAATATCTGCCGGGCTGGGTGAGTAAACCGGGTTTATAACACCTGCATTGTTGAAGGTGCCTGATCCTGAAGTGGTCCAGGTAATGCTGCTGTAAACACTGGCCGAAGCTCCGTTTACATTAAAGTTGCTTCCTTCGCAAATGGCTGCATCGGCACCGGCATTCACCGATACTTCTTGCAGAATATTCAGTTGCATATAATCAGTAACGATCGGGCAGTTGCCATTGGTAGCAGTTAGGGTAAGAATTACCGAACCGGCAGTAATGTCAGCCGTGCTTGGGTTGTAGGTCGGGTTCAGGGTATTGGCATTCAGCCAGGTACCTGATCCTGATGAACTCCATTGCAGCATAGCATAGTTCAATGCAGTTGCGTCGTTCACTGTGTAGGATGAGCCTGAGCAAATGGTGTTATCCAGACCGGCATTTACTACCGGAGTTTCACTGATGGTCAGGGTCTTGTTATCTGCAATCGGAGTGGTGCATGGTGCCAGCGGGTTCACCGTAAGGGTGAGGATGGCGTAACCATTGGCAAGGTCACCGGCGCTGGGAACGTATGTCGGCATAATGTTGCCGGCATTGATGATTGTTCCGGTTCCGAATGACACTGTCCATTGCAGGCTGGCATAATTACTTGCCGAAGCACCTGTTATTGGAGCAGGTCCATAACAAATGTTAATGTCTGCACCAGCGTCCACAGTGGCACCAGGAGTAATGCTGAGTACCATGAAGTCAGTTGCATCTGAACAAGGAGCATTTCCATAAGCTGTAATGGTAAGGGTAACGTTTCCTACAGCCAGATCAGCAGCCGATGGAATGTAGGTGGCATTCACTTCGGTAGGATTGGTAAATGAACCCGTTCCCGAAGTTGTCCATAGTACATTGGAATAATGAGCAGCGGTTGCTGTAGCAAGATTAAAGGCATCACCATTACAGGTGGAAGCGTTTGGTCCTGCATTTGCAGTGGCCGTTCTTTCAATGGTCAGTATCAGGGCATCCGAAGCTGAGATGGCACAAGGTGCGATCGGATCAGCGGTCAGGGTAAGAATTACCGTACCGTTGTTGATATCGGCTGCGCTTGGTATGTAAGTCGGGGTTAAGGTTCCGTTGCTTACAAATACGCCTGTTCCGCTGGTGGTCCAGGTGAGGGTGGCGTAATTGGTGGCGGTGGCACCGGCTACTAAGTATTGTGAACCTTCACAGATGGTGGCATCAGTTCCGGCAGCAACCGTAGCTTCAGGAACAAAATACAATACTACATCATCGCTGGCGTTGGCACACGGACTGTTGGCATAACCGGTAAGGGTCAGTGTTACAGTTCCGGCGGTAATGTCGGCTGGTGAAGGATTGTAGATGGTAACTAGTGTGGAAGTGTTCGAGAAAGTTCCCGATCCACTGGTTGACCATACAAGACCTGCATAATTTACAGCCGTGGCATCGCTCACCGTGTAATCACCCGGAGGACAGATTGCGGCATCAACGCCGGCAAAAATAACCGGGGTGCGGGTAATGGTCAGTTGCATGGCATCGCTGATGTTGCCGCTGCATGGGGCTACCGGCGTAGCATTCAGGCTGAGTACCACACCACCGTTGGTGATGTCGGCCATGCTTGGGATGTAAGTCGGGGTAAGCGTGTTGCCATTCATAATAACACCTGTTCCGGTGCTTGACCAGCCAATACTTTGATAATGGCTTGCCGAAGCTCCCGAAATGGTATGCTGCATGCCTTCGCAAATGCTAACATCAGCACCGGCATTTACTACAGCCTCTTCGCTGAGCGTAAGCACGATATCATCGCTGATATTGCTGCATGGGGCATTGGCATAACCGGTAAGGGTAAGGGTTACATTTCCATTGGCAATATCCGTGGCCGAAGGGGTGTAAGTGGTTACCAGCGCATTCACATTGCTGAAAGTTCCCGTACCGTTGGTGCTCCATTGCAACAGGATTGCAAAAGCAGCAGTAGCAGTATTGGTGGTATAAGGTACAGCAGGGCAAAGGCTTACATCAGCACCGGCAAAAATCTGCGGGGTGCGTTCAATGGTAATGGTCAGGGCATCGCTTACAGCGCCGGCACAAGGTGCGATGGGCGTTGCGGTGAGGCTGAGAATTACACTTCCGGCAGCAATATCGGCTACACTTGGAATGTAGGTGGGGCTGATGGAATTTCCATTGATGATGGTTCCCGTGCCTGAAGTGGCCCAGTTCAGTGTTAGATAATGCGTTGCCGTTGCTCCGGTAATGCTCACGTTGCTGCCTTCGCAGATCAGGTGATCAGGGCCGGCATTGGCTGTTGGCGGGCTGGATAACAACAATACCAAATTGTCACTTACTGCCGAACAAGGATTGTTAGCATTTCCCGTAAGGGTAAGCGTTACCGTACCATTGGCAATGTCAGCAGCCGACGGGGTGTAAACCGTAACCGTTGTGTTGGTATTGCTGAAGGTTCCGGTTCCATTCGAAGTCCAGAGAAGTGTGCTATAGAAACTTGCCGCAGCTGTGCTTGTTGTGTATGGTCCGGCAGGGCAGAGACTTGCATCGTTTCCGGCAAAAATCTGAGGCCTGCGGGTGATGTTCAACTGCATGGCGTCAATGGCCGGTACAGCACACGGTGCCAAAGGATTGGCAGTAAGTGTAAGCGTTACCCAGCCATTGGTAATGTCTGTTAAGCTTGGCAGATAGGTTGGGGTAAGGGTGTTGCCATTTACGATGGTTCCCGTTCCTGAAGTAGTCCAGAAAATGGACTGATAACCCGAAGCGATTCCATTAATAATGGCACTATTGCCTTCGCACATGGTCATATCCGGGCCGGCATTGGCATGAGGATCTTCCACAAGAATCAGCACGATGTCATCGCTTACCGTTGTACAAGGAGCGTTGGCATAAGCCGTAAGGTTCAGGGTAACCGAACCGTTGCTGATGTCGGCAGCCGATGGGTTATAAACCGTTACTAAAGCCGTTGGATCGGTAAAGGTTCCCGTACCGTTAGTCGTCCACAGCAGGCTGGTATAGTTGCTGGCCGTGGCTGTGATGGTGGTGTATTGATCTGGTGGGCAAACACTGGTGTTGTTGCCTGCAAATACGGTGGGTGCTTCATGGATGGTTACCATAAGTGCATCCGTGGCCGGAGCTGCACAAGGAGCAACCGGGACGGCGGTTAATGTCAGCGAAACAATACCGCTGTTTACATCTAATGCACTTGGAATATAAGTTGGGGTTAGGGTGGTTCCGTTTAGGAACATGCCCGATCCTGAAGTTGTCCAGTTGATGGATTGATAATGCGCTGCTGTTGCCGTGGTAATACTGATGTTGGTGCCTCCGCAAACGGTGAAGTCAACCCCTGCATAGGCAGTTGGTGGATTGGTGAAACTTAACAGTATGGAGCTTTCGGCGGCCATGTTACAAGGTCCGATACCTGTTGCAGAGAGTGTGAGAATCACACTTCCCATCGAAAGATCACCGGTTGAAGGTACATACGTTGGGTTCAGGTTGCCGTTGTTCACAAAGAAACCTGAGCCTGAGCTTGTCCAAATAAGCAATGAATAGTTGGTAGCTGTAGCTCCACTTACGGTGAAGTTATTGCCTGCACAAATCGTGGCATTTGAACCTGCGGTTGCCGTTGGCAAAGGAATAACGTCCACTACAATAGTATTTGAAGCTGCCGATGCACAACCGTTGGCATCCGTAACCACTACATAATAGCTCCCTGCGGTGGTAACTGTGATCTGGCGTGTGGTTTGACCATTCGACCAGGTGTAGGTTGCATATCCAACAGGCGCAATCAACATAACTGAACTTCCTGTACAGATGGTGGTTGGGCCGCTGGCAGTAATTACCGGAGGTATGGTCGGGGAATAAACCGTTACCATAATGATGTTGGATGGGTCACTGATACAACCCATGGCATCCTCAACCTGAACAGTATAGCTTCCGGAAACGGTAACTACGATAGATTGAGTTGTTTCTCCATTCGACCAGAGATAAGCTGCATAACCTGCCGGAGCAGTAAGCGTTACACTACCACCAATACAGAAACTTGTCGGACCGTTGGCCACGATGGTTGGCGTAGGCGGTTGCATTACGTTAACTGTTACAGGTGCCGAAGGCTGGCTTGCGCATCCGATGGCATCCGATACAACAACAGTATAAACACCTGAAGTAGTTACAGTTATATTTTGTGTAGTAGCACCATTCGACCATAAGTAGGAAGCGTATCCCGCTGTAGCGGAAAGAATTACACTTCCACCATTACAGAAAGTGGTGGGGCCAATAGCGGTGATCACCGGAGTGGCAGGGAATGGATTCACATGAACAGTTACCGATGCTGATGGCATACTGTTGCATCCGTAAAGATCGCTTACGATTACCGAGAATACGCCGCTGGCAGTAACCAGAATGCTTTGTGTGGTTTCGCCGTTCGACCAGAGGTAAGCAGCAAATCCGGCAGGTGCTGAAAGCGTTACACTTCCACCGGCGCAGAAACTTACCGGACCACTGGCCATGATAATTGGTGTAGCAGGAACAGGATGAACGGTTACCGTTACATCTGCCGATGGCAGGCTGGTGCAACCGAAAGCATCTGTTACCGTTACGTTAAATACGCCGTTGGCGATAACGGTTATGTCTTGTGATGTTGAACCATTGCTCCATAAGTATGAAGCATAACCTGCAGGTGCAGAAAGTATTACACTGCCACCCTGGCAAAGGTCGGTGGGTCCACTGGCGGTAATCACCGGAACAAACAGCATGTGTACGTTCACGGTTATTTCGTTGGATGCCAGACTGGCACAACCAGCTACATCTGAAGCAACTACAGAGTATGTTCCAAAAGCAGTAACCGTAATATTGGGTGTGGTCATACCATTAGACCACAAGTAAGAAGCATAACCCGGGGTTGCGGAAAGCACTACGCTGCCACCTTCACAAAATTCGATGGGGCCATTAGCGGTGATTACCGGGGCAACCGGCATGGGGTTAACAGTTACGGCAAGGATGGATGAGTTGCCGCTGCCACATGCATTCTGTGGAATTACGGTAATGTTACCCGAAATAGCTGTGGTTGAATAATCAACAGTGATGGTGTTGGTTCCGGTTCCGGCAACAATGGTAGCACCGGTAGGCACTGTCCACTGGTAAGCAGTAGCACCGCTCACCGGATTGATGGAATAAACAATACCTGTTGAGTTCTGGCAAAGCGTAGCAGGTCCCATGATGATGCCGGGGTTGCCTGGCAATGGACTTACCGTTACCGGCAAACCTGCCGAAACCGGTCCGTTACCGCAGGCACTGGTTGCATTTACATAAATAGTTCCCGAAACGGCTGACATACCGAAATCAACGGTAATGTTTGCAGTATTGGCTCCGGCCACAATGGTAGCGCCCGAAGGTAGTATCCAGTTGTAACCACTTGCGTTTAATATTGGTGTTACTGAATAATTTACACCGGTTTGTCCGGCACAAACATTCTGCGGACCACTGATGGTTCCGGTAGCAACAGGCAATGAGCTGATGGTGAGTTTCATCACGTCAAGGTTGCTGCCAAAACATGGAGCGGCGCCGTTCACGGTCATCATCAGGTTAACTGAACCAGCAGTGCGGTCAGCATTCGAAGGCATATAACTCGGTGCAAGTGAATTGGCATTTACCAAAGTTCCGCTTCCGGTTGAAGTCCAAACTATGCTCTGATATCCCGAAGCCGAAGCGCCGGTCACTGTGAAGTTCACACCAAAGCAGATTTCCGCATCGGGACCTGCATTGGCCACCGGACCATTGATAAAGGTCAGCATCATTTCGTCGGAAACGGTTCCTGTACAAGGAGCCATCGGAATCACCGAAAGGGTAAGAATTACATTTCCGTTCAGGTAATCCTGTGCACTGGGCACGTAAGTAGGTGTAAGGGTATTGCCACCCGTAATGGTTCCGGTTCCTGTAGTTGACCAGCTTACGGCAGCCTGGTTGAGTGCCGAAGCACCCGTTACAGTGAAGTTGGTACCGTTACAAATCTGGGCATCAGGACCTGCATTGGCCGTAGCACCCGGATTGATGGTCAGCAGCATATCGTCCTGAACATTGTTGAAACAAGGCGAATTTCCCTGAACGTGAAGGGTTAGCGTAACAAAACCTATGGCGCGATCACCGGCACTCGGGGTGTAGGTGGGATTCAGCGTGGTTTGGTTGGCAAAAGTTCCGCTTCCTGAAGTTGTCCAGTTAATGGTGTTGTAATTGCTTGCTGATGCGGTTGAAACCGTAAATGAGCCGCTTCCGCAGATGCTTGCATCAATACCGGCATTGGCCAGCACCGGAGCACCTATGGTCAGGGTCATCTGATCGGCAGTCTGGTTGTTGCAAGGATTGGTTCCGGTAACGGTCAGTGTAAGAACTACTGTTCCGGCTGCATTGTCGGCTGCACTTGGGGTGTAAACGGCATTCACTAGGTTGCTGTTGGTGAAGAATCCGCTGCCACTGGTGGTCCAGTTTACGGCTGAATAATTGGCAGCCGAGGCATTGATCAGTTGATAAGTGCTGCTGCAGCATACGGCATCTGGGCCTGCATTGGATACCGGCAGTTTCTGAATGGTTAGAACCATCATGTCCGTAGCAATGGTGTTACAAGGAGGTGCGCCCTGGAGGGTAAGTGTAAGATTCACTGAACCGGCAGTTATGTCTCCTGCACTCGGATAGTAAATAGGATTAACGGCAGTAGTGCTGCTGAAAATGCCCGATCCGCTGCTTGTCCACAACATACTGGCATATCCACTGGCGGTTGCACTGCTGAGTGTAAGATTTTGTCCCTGGCAAATGTTCTGATCGGCGCCTGCATTGGCCAACGGGCCAGCTTGCAGGTGAATGATCATGGCGTCGGTGGCTTCACCGGTGCATGGGGCAATGGCATTGGCATGTAAAGTCAGGGTAACCTGTCCGTTGATTACATCGCCCTGTGATGGGGTGTACGTCGGGGTCAGGCCATTGGCACCACTGATGGTACCGGTTCCGTTGTGCGTCCAGCTTAGGCTGCTGTAATTGGTGGCGGTTGCTCCGGTTATCTGCAAAGCAACGGTACCACATGAATTTACATCAGGTCCGGCAATGGCTGTTGGCTGCATATTGAAGCTCAGGATCATTTGATCGCTGGCAGTGGTGCTGCAAGGCGCCATGCTGGTAGCGGTAAGGGTAAGAATTACCGAACCGGAGGTCACATCGGCTGCACTCGGAATGTAAACCGGGTTCAGCATGGTGGTGTTCGAGAAGTTTCCTGATCCTGAAGTGCTCCAGGTGAGGGAAGAATAATTCACCGCAGAAGCTCCGGTGATGGCATAGCTGGTGTTTCCACAAACTGCGCCATCGGCACCTGCATTCACGGTTGGAACAGGGGCAAACATCAGTACCATCTGGTCTGAAACCGATGCAGTACAAGGTGCATTGCCCGTTGCTGTCAATGTTAGGGTTACGCTTCCTGAAGCAATGTCAGCTATGCTGGCCACGTATGTCGGATTGATGGCGTTACCATTAATGAACGTTCCTGTTCCTGTAGTGCTCCACGAAAGTGAATTGTAATTTGTTGCTGTTGCAGTGGTTATGGCAAAGTTGTTTCCGCAACTGGTAGCATCGGCGCCGGCATTTACGATCGGCTGACGGGTGATGGTCAGTACCATCTGGTCGGTGGCCGGAACGCTGCAAGGTGCATTGGCAAAGGCAGTCAAGGTTATGGTTACACCTCCGGCAGCAATATCTGCTGCGCTTGGTGCATAAGTCGGATTTAAGGTAGAGCCGTTGGTAAAGGTTCCGGTTCCGTTGCTGCTCCATGAGAACAGGGTGCTGTTGGCTACGGCTCCAGAAAGTACATAATTACTACCTTGACAAATACTTGCATCGGCACCGGCATTGGCGGTAGCGCTTCTCACGATGGTGAGCAGCATCTGATCCGTTGCATTGTTGCTGCATGGTGATGCGGCAGTGGCTGTGAGGGTAAGGGTTACCGAACCATTGGCAATATCGGTAGCACTTGGGGTATAAACCGGGTTCAACGTGGTTTGGCTTGAGAAGGTGCCCGAACCTGAGCTTGTCCAGTTCAGTGTGTTATAATTGGTTGCTGTAGCTGTGGTTACTGTAAATGTAGTTCCCTGACAAACGGTTCCGTCAATTCCGGCATTGGCCGTTGGCGGGTTCATCAAAGTGAGGGTCATGGCATCGGTAACCAATTGTGTACATGGCGCCTGGCTTTGTACCTGTAGGGTAATCACCACCGAACCTGCGGCGAAATCGGCCACACTTGGCTGATAAGTCGGGGTCAGGGTGGTTTGATTGATGAAACTTCCGGTTCCGCTGGTGGCCCAGTTAAATGAACTGTAATTAGTAGCCGTTGCTCCTGTGATCATAAATGAAGGGCTGCAACTTACGGCATCAATACCGGCATAAGCTGTGGCAATCGGGGCAATGGTCAACGTAAGGTTATCACTTACCGGGTTTGAACATGGGGCAACCGGTGTGGCAGTCAGTGTAAGAATTACACTTCCACTACTGATGTCGGTGGCACCTGGTGTGTAAACCGGGTTCAGGATGTTTGTATTGCTGAAAGTTCCGCTTCCGGAGGTAGTCCAGGTAATCAATGCGGCATTGGTTGCATTGGCACCATTGATGGCAAAGGTGGAAGAGGCGCAGATGGCACCGTCGTTTCCGGCATTCACCACCGGTCCCTGATGCAGTTCAAGGCGCATCATGTCCGAAGCATTTCCGGTACACGGAGCCGTGGCCTGGGCGGTAAGGGTGAGGTTTACAAAACCGTTTGAAATATCTGTTGCGCTCGGCACATAGGTCGGGCTAAGGGTGGTTGAATTTGATAAGGTTCCTGTTCCACTCGAAGTCCACAGCAGACTGCTGAAGTTGGACGCTGCAGCACCGTTGATGGTAATGGCTGCATCGCATGAACTCATGTCAGGACCTGCATTAACTATCGGCATTGTGTTGAAATTCAACGTCATCATATCGCTTACCATTCCGGTGCAAACACCGGCGGTGGTAGCGGTAAGGGTGAGTACCACCGAGCCGTTCTGAATGTCAATTACACTTGGGCTGTAGGTAGCGTTAACCTGGGCAGGATTGCCAAAAGTACCGCTTCCCGAAGTAGTCCACATTACCGAAGCAAAGTTGCTGGCGGTGGCACCGGTCAGGGTATAACTGAGTCCCTGGCAAATGGTAGCATCGGCACCTGCATTCACGGTGGCCATCGGGTTAATGGTCAGCACCATGTTGTCGTTTACTGAAGTGTTGCAAACGCCCGAAGCCTGAAGGGTCAGGGTAAGGGTAACTGCTCCACTAGCGATATCGGCAGGACTTGGTGTGTAAGTCGGGGTTAAGGTATTGTTGTTGATGAAACTTCCGGTTCCGTTCGATGTCCACGTAAAGGCAATGCCTGTGGTGGCGCTGGCACCAGTGATGGTATAGGTTTGCCCTTCGCAGATGGTTGCATCCGTTCCGGCATTTACTTCTGGCATCGGTTCAATGCTGAGTATCATATAATCGCTTACAGGAGCGCTACATGGAGCTGCTGAAAGGGCTGACAAAGTGAGGGTAATGGTACCTGCGGCAATGTCGGCAGGGCTTGGTGTGTAAGTCGGGGTCAACGTTCCGGGATTCAGCAAAGTGCCGCTTCCGTTCGATGTCCATACAATGCTGGTATAGTTGGTGGCACTTGCCGTGGAAACGGTATAGCTGTCTGTTTCACAGATTTCGGCATCAATGCCTGCATTTACCACAGCCGAAGGAATTAGCGTGAGTACCATGGCATCCACTGAAGGCACGCTGCATGGAGCTATGGCTGTTCCGGTAAGGGTAAGGGTAACCGAACCGCTTACGAAATCATTGAGACTTGGGGTATAGGTTGGCGTTAAGGTGCCGTTGCCGGTAAAGCTTCCAGAACCGGAGGTTGTCCAGTTCAATGTAGATGTTCCGGTGGCCGTTGCGGCGCTTACCGTAAATGTATTTCCCTGGCACAAAGTAGCATCAGGACCTGCATTTACTTTTGGTGAAGGCGTAATGTTGATAACCTTAATATCCGTGTCCTGTCCGTTGCATGGAGCAGTTCCAAAGGCAGTCAGCGTAAGATTTACTGTACCGGTAATCAGATCACCTGCACTTGGAGTGTAGGTTGGGGTAAGGGTATTGGCATTTGCCAGAACGCCCGTTCCACTTGCAGTCCAGATAACTGAAGTATAGTTGTGTGCGATAGCATCTGCCACAATGACCGGCTGACCTTCACAAACCGTAACATCAGCACCGGCATTGGCGGTAACTGGTTTGGCAAACGTAAGCACCATATCGTCGCTGTGCTCGGTGCATGGCGGGTTGCCATAAGCATGAAGCGTAAGCACAACCGAACCGGTAAGCAAATCTGCTGCACCTGGGGTGTAAGTTGGCGTTAATGTATTTCCTAAAGTAAATGATCCGGTTCCTGAAGTGGTCCATGCCAATGACAAATAATCGGTGGCACTTGCCGTGGAAACAGTAAAGGCTGAGCCTTCGCAAATGGTTGCATCGGCACCGGCATCGGCCAATGGGCCTTCTTTAAACATCAGTATCATGAAATCGTTCACCGTTCCGTTGCAGGGCGCGGTGGCGTTGGCTGTAATGGTCAGAATTACCTGTCCGACAAGCAGATCGGCAGCGCTTGGGGTATAAACCGGGTGTAAAAGGGCTGGATTTGAAAAACTTCCGCTTCCCGAAGAAGTCCAGTTTACCGAAGATTGGTGCTGAGCGGTTGAAAGGCTCAGGATATAGCTTGCGCCGAAGCAAATGCTGGCGTCAGCACCGGCATTAGCCAACGGCATCGGGCTGATGGTCAGTACCTTGGTATCGGTAACATCCCCGCAAGGGCTCACACCGTAGCTGGTCAGCATCAGGGTAACACTTCCTGCCAAAGCGTCGGCAGCCGAAGGTGTGTAAGTTGGGGTTAGTGAATTGGCATTGGTGATTACGCCTGAACCATTGCTGGTCCAGTTTATAGCCGAATAATGGGTGGCTGTGGCATCAAATACGGTATAACTGTCAGTTTCACATACAGTTGCATCGGCGCCAGCATTCACGGTTGCTTCGGGCTGAAGTGAAAGGATCATCGCATCCGAAGGATCAACCAGGCAAGGTGCTGCACTGTTGGCAGTGAGGGTAAGGGTTACGCTTCCGGTTAAGATATCGGCTGCACTTGGGTTGTAAGTTGAATTTACCATGGTGGCATTGGTGAAAACACCAGTTCCGGAGGTGGTCCATTGCACGGTGGCAAAGGCCGAAGCCGAAGCGCCTACAATCGAATAAGGTGCTGTTCCGCATGAAACGGCATCAGGACCTGCGGTTACCACCGGCATTGGGGTAACTGTAACTATTTTTGAATCTGTGGCAACACCGCTGCAGGGCAACTGACTGTTCACCGTAAGGGTGAGCACTACGGAACCGTTGGTAACGTCTTCATTACTTGGGAAATAAGTCGGGCTGATGGTGCTTCCATTGTTGAAAGTACCTGTACCTGAAGTTGTCCAGTTTAATGCGGAAAAATGGGTTGCCGAAGCATCGGTAATAAGCAGTCCGGTACCTTCGCAAACCATATCATCGGCACCGGCATTGGCGGTAGCCAGTTGATTAACGGTTAAAATAAAGGAATCGCTGTGCGGGGCGGAACATGGTGCTTTGGGCTGAGCAGTCAGCGTCAGGGTAACCGATCCGAAAGCGATATCGGCTGAACCGGGGGTATAGGTCGGGCTCAGGGTGGTGCCATCGGTAAAAGTACCGTTACCACTGGTGGTCCAGCTTAAAGTATTGTAATTGTTGGCGGTTGCTCCGGTAACTAAGTAGCTTCCGTCTTCGCAAATGCTGGCGTCAGGGCCGGCATTCACAAGTGCGGCAGGCTGAATGGTCAGCACCATAAAATCGCTGATGGGAGCCACACACGGGGCCTGGCTGGTAGCCGTCAGCGTAAGCATTACCGAACCATTGGCGATATCGGCGACACTTGGGGTGTAAGTTGTAACGAGCAAACTTGCATTGGCAAACGTGCCGCTGCCATTGCTTGTCCACAATAGGGAAGTGTGATGGGTAGCCGAAGCACCCGAAGTGGAATAAATACTTCCTTCACAGATTGTTGAATTTAAACCGGCATCAACCACGGCCTGCGGGGTGATGGTAAGGATCATAATGTCACTTACGATTTGGGTGCAGGGTGCGATGCTTGTGGCATTCAGGCTGAGGGTAATCCAACCCAGGGCAATGTCAGCCGGGCTGGGTGTATAAGTTGGGGTAAGCGTATTTGCATTAATGAATGAGCCGCTTCCGGAAGTACTCCAGTTGATGCTGGCGTAGTTTATGGCCGTGGCTGTGCTTGGCGTAAAGGTTGATCCCTGACAAATGTTGGCATCGGCACCGGCGGAAATCACCGTTAACGGGCGAATGGTAACTATCATCTGGTCAACGGCATTGCCGGCACATGGCATGTTTGGCGTTGCGGTTAATGTCAATATTACTGAACCGGCAGCAATATCTGCCGCACTAGGCTGGTAGGTTGGGGTAATGGTGTTGGCATTCAGCAGGGTGCCTGAGCTTCCGCTCGAAACCCATTGCAAAGTATGGTAATTTATTGCCGAAGCGGTTGTAAGCGTATATGATCCCACGCAAATGGTTTCGTCAATTCCGGCATTGGCAATCGGGCTTTTCACAATGGTAAGCACCATCTGATCGGTAACCTGGCCACCACAGGGCAGCAAACCGGTTGCCGTAAGCGTGAGGGTTACGTTTCCGTTGATAATGTCAGTTGCACTTGGGGTGTAAATCGGATTGAGTATCGAGGAATTCGAGAACCATCCCGAACCCGAAGTTGTCCATGCCAGGGTGTTATGATCCAGAGCAGTAGCACTTGAAAGTAGGTAAGTACCAGTTTCGCAGGTAGAAGCATTAGGACCGGCATTGATTTGTGGCATCGGATGGATGGTCAACAACATGGCGTCGCTCACCGAACCGGCGCAAGGCAGCAAGCTGGTGGCATTCAGGTAAAGTAATACCGAACCGGCTGCAATGTCGGCAGGGCCCGGGGTGTAAGTCGGATTGATTGAATTGTGGTTTGAGAAGGATCCGTCGCCCATGCTGGTCCAGGTAATGGCCGAATAGTTGGTGGCGGAAGCATCAAAAATGTAATATTGTTCTGTTTCGCAGATTTCACCATCCGAACCGGCATCAACTACCGGTGGCTGGCTGATTTGCAGTATCATGGCATTGGTTGCCGAACCTGAACAAGGCACTATGCCCTGTCCTGTGATGTTCAGAATAACTGTTCCGTTGGTGATGTCCTGTGCACTTGGGGTGTAAACCGGGTTAACCAGGGTAGGATCTGAGAAAGTTCCGCTTCCGGCGGTGGACCAGAAAACTGAGGAAGTTGAAGTAGCCGTGGCGAGGATAAGCGGCACATTAGCGCCCACACAAATTTGAATATCGGGACCGGCATTGACTAAAGGCTCAGGAACTACGGTTAGCAGCATCTGATCGGTGGCATTTCCGGTGCATGGATTGTTTCCGTAGGCTGTTAGTGTAAGCACAGCAAAACCCAGCGATTCGTCAATGGTGCCGGGAATATAGGTTGGATAAAGCGTATTGGCGGCAAGGATAATTCCATCGCCCGAGGTTGACCATGCCAATGATGAGTAATTGCTGGCATTGGAACCTACAATGGTATGGGTCTGGTTGGAACAAATGGTAGCATCGTTTCCGGCAAAAGCCGTAGCACTGCGGGTTATGGTGATTTCCATAATATCAATATCCATTGCAATACAAGGTGCAACAGCCTGAACCGTCATGGTGAGCTGAACCGAACCAATCATAATATCGGCAGCCGAAGGAATATACGTTGGTGTAAGGGTAGTAGGATTCTGAAGTACGCCGCTTCCGCTGGTAGCCCACAAAATACTGCTGGCATTGGTGGCACTGGCATTGTTCACGGTGTAACCGTTGCCTTCACAAATGGAAGCATCCGTGCCGGCATTGGCCACCGGGTTTTGCCTGATGGTTAGCGTCATATCACTGGTTACAGGGGTACATGGCGGGTTATTCACCGTAAGGGTAAGCAACACCGAACCGTTGGCGATATCGGCCAGGCTGGGCGTATAAGTGGGGTTAAGGGTATTTTGGTTGCTGAAATTGCCTGAACCGCTCGTGCTCCAGTTTAACGAAGTATAATGCGCAGCCGTAGCGTTGATTAGTTCGTAGTTTCCACCTTCGCAGACCGTTGCATTTGGCCCGGCATAGGATTCCGGCTGAGGCTGGATGTGGTAAATTACGTTATCGGAAATCGTGTTGGTACATGGTGCAATTGAGGTAGCTGTTAGGGTTAAGGTAACAATGCCATTGATCAGGTCGGCAGGGCCGGCGGTATAAATGGCATTCAAAACGGTTGGATTGGTGAACACACCATCCCCGCCTGAAGTCCAGAGTAAAGCACCAAAATTGGTGGCGGTTGCTCCGGTAATGTTGTAAGGGCCTTCGCAAATGGTGATGTCGTTTCCTGCAAAAACCTGGGGAATCTGGTTGATCGTTACCAGAATCGAGCTGCTTACCGGGGCAACACATGGCGTATTACCGGTGGCGGTGAGGGTAAGGGTAACAGTGCCATTGGCAATATCTGCTGCACTTGGAGTGTAATTAGGGGTAAGGGTAGTTGCATTCACATAAGTACCTGTACCTGAACTTGTCCAGTTGAGGCTGGAAAAATATTGTGCACTTGCACCAGGAACCATAAAACCGCTTCCAGCACAAACGTCAAAATTGGCTCCTGCGCTTACAATCGGGGTTGGAGTTACTACAATCTGCATATTGTCGCTAATGGTAGTTCCACAAGGCAGGATTCCAGTGGCTGTTAAAGTCAGCATGACTGTTCCAGTAAGGGCATCGTTGTGCGATGGGGTATAGGTAGGTGTAAGCGCTCCGGCATTGGTAAGAATGCCGCTTCCGCTGGCACTCCACAAAATGGTTGAATAATTTGAAGCGCTTGCCGTGCTTACTGTAAAAGCATTGGTTTCGCAGGTGGCTCCGTCTAATCCGGCATCGGCCATTGGCGCATTGTTAACGGTAAGGGTCAGATTATCGGAAACGGGAACTGCACAGGGCGAATTTCCGTTTACGGTAAGACTTAAAGTTACCGATCCACTGAGCAAATCACCGGCACCAGGCATGTAGGTAGCATTTAGTAAAGCCGGATTCACAAAAGAACCTGATCCGCTGCTTGTCCACATATATGAGGATGCGTTTGTTGCTGTAGCTCCTGCTGTGGCAAAAGGGGTTAATCCACAAATGCTGGCATCGGGGCCCGCATTTATCACCGGTCGGCGGGTAATCGATAATATTTTTACCGAAGTGGCATTGGTTCCGCAAGGCACAATTGGCGTAGCGGTAAGTGTGAGGTTTACCGAACCTGACAGTATATCAGCCAGACTTGGTGTATAAATCGGAGTTAAAGTTCCATTGTTCAAAAATGTACCCGATCCACTGGTGCTCCAGGTGATGGTCGTGTAATTTGAAGCGGTTGCATCGGCTACGGTGTAGGTAGTGCCTTCACACATACTTGCGGCTGCACCGGCATTGGCAACAGGCTGGGCATTGATGAAAATTTCCATCTGATCGCTCACACTGCTTGAAGCGCAGGTGCCTGTTCCAAAAGCAGAAAGGGTTAAATTTACCGAACCGGCCATTACATCGGCAGCACTTGGGGTGTAAACCGGATGAAGGGCTGTGGGGTTACTAAAAGTTCCGTTTCCGGAAGTTGACCACAACAATGAACCGTAATTGCTTGCTGAACTTCCCGAAAGGGTTATTGCAGCAGCGCCACAATTGGGTACATCAGGACCGGCATTTACCGTAGGCAGGGTGATCAGGGTAAGCGTCATGTTGTCGGAAACTGTTCCTGAGCAAGGTGCTAAAGCCGAAGCTGTAATGGTCAGTTGCACCGACCCATTGGCCACATCAGCCAAACTTGGCGTATAGATGGCGGTAGCCAGGGTCTGATTCATAAAAGTGCCGCTTCCTGAAGTGGTCCAGTTGACTGAGGAAGAAAAAGAAGTTGTCCCGTTAAGATTAAAAGCGGTGATTCCGCATGAAGTAGCATCAGCGCCAGCATTGGCCAGCGGTGCGCGGTTAATGGTCAGGGTCATTACATCCGTTACCGAAGAGGTACAGGGTGCATTTCCTGTGGCGGTAAGCTGAATATTAACAAAACCCTGGGCGATATCGGCCGGGCTGGGATTGTAAGTGGTAACGAGGCTTCCGGGATTTCCGAAAGATCCGGTGCCGTTAAGCACCTGCCATAAAGTGGTGGCGTAATTGGCAGCTGTTCCCGTAAGGTTATAACTTCCTGAGGAATAACACATTGATCCATCTATTCCGGCATTAACAGTTGGTAATGGCAGTATGGTTAAGGTCATGTTGTCCGTTGCAGGGCTGCACGATCCGGTTCCATTTGCGGTGAGGGTTAGGGTAACATTGTTGTCTCCTGCACCCGGTGTATAAGTTGCATTCAGGTTTGAAGGATTGTTGAATGAACCGCTTCCGTTGTGGCTCCACAATACCGAGCTGTAATTGCTGGCCGAAGCGCCCGAAAGGGTGTAACCACTTCCGGCACAAATAGTGGCGTCAGCTCCGGCATTGGCCAAAGGGCTGCTGTTTACCACGATGTTGAAATCAGATGAGAAAGCACCATTTCCACAAGCATTCACACCACGTGCGCGTACAACGCCAGAAACAGCAGCAGCGCCACTGTTTAATGTAATGCTTGATCCGGTGGCTGAACCGCTTACCGTGAAACCGGCGGGAAATTCCCACAGGTAACTTGTGGCATAAGCTACAGGTGTAATACTAAAAACAAGATTGTTCTGGTTTTGACAAACGGTTGCTGGTCCGCTTACCGCACCGGCTGCAATAGGAAGATTGTTTACCGTAACTGCAAAAGCAGCCGACCACTGGCCGGCACCGCATCCGTTGGTTCCCCGGACCATGATGTTGCCCGAGGAAGCCGAATTGCTATAATCTACTGTAATCTGGTTGGTATTTGATCCGCTCGAAATGGTCGCTCCCGCAGGAAGCTGCCATTCATAACCGTTGGCAAGATTGATCACAGGCATCGAATAGGTTACACCCGTTTGTCCCTGGCATACGTTGGTTGTACCAGTGATGGTTCCGGGATTTTGAGGAAGACGATTTACAGTAATCGCAAGATTTGGCGACCAGGCACCGTTTCCGCAGGCATTCACGCCACGCACCCGGATATTTCCGGAAGAGGATGAAGTTGAAAAATCAACAGTAATATTGTCGGTAAGGTCTCCCGAAACGATGGTTGCTCCGGCGGGTAGTGTCCATTCGTAAGAGGTTGCATTGGTTACCGGGTTCACTGAATAGCTCACCCCGGTTTGTCCCTGACATACGGATGCCTGGCCGGAAATTGCTCCCGCTGCTGAAGGCAGGGCGGTAACATTCACAAAAAGATCGGAAGAGGTTCCGTTACCACAGGCGTTCACGCCAAAAACGGAAATATTTCCGGAAACGGCAGTTGAAGTATAATTTACCGTGATGGAACGGGTATTGTTTCCCGAAGCGATGGCTGCCCCGGAAGGAACTGTCCATGAATATGAAGTTGCATTGGCGATGGCAGGAACCGAATAGGCAACCCCGTTGGTCATCTGACAAACCGAAGTGCTTCCGGTAATATTTCCTGCAACCGATGGCAATGGGTTCACATGAATGATTACAGGAACTCCGCTTATTTTACCCAAACAGCCATCTGCATCATACACCGATACAATGGCATATGTACCTGCTGAACCGGCTGTAAAATTATGGGGACTGCTTGCAATCCCGGTAATTTCGGGTTGCACTGTTCCGTTAATGCTATACGCAACCCGCCAGGGCGGTGTACCGTTTGTTATATCGATGGATATATTGGTAGTACCGCCCTGACAAATTGTTGCATTTCCCGTAAGGTATGCCTCAGGAGGTGTTAAACATGGCTGTGCAGCCACAAGTAAAGTAGAAACAAGCGCAGACAATAAAAGCGCTCCTTTCCTGCATTTCCCCCCGAAAATTCTGTAAAAGGTCTTCATATTGTTGGTATTATTTAATATCTGAAGAAAAGAACTCTGAACTTCAACCGGTATCTTTTTGCCGGAAAAACTTCATACGTTTATCGTTTTATTCTCAGGAAGTAATTGGACAAAACGGAAAAAATTAGGTTTTTTTTGAAATATTATAGATGTGATGTATATAATGCATTATTTCTCAAATGTTTATGACAGATAAAATATTTTTAATGTCAAAAACTTATACAGCGGTGATAATTTGAGCTAAATAATTGACAAAATGAATAGTACAAATAAAAACGGGTGTATATTAATGTAGTTTTCAAGGCATAATATATTTACTATTGCAAAAATGTGAAGAGATATGACTTCCTTATGAAAGGTAAAAAACAACCCGTCTCATATATTGCATTAATTTTGCGTAGAGAACCTTTTTAATCATTTCATGTGAAGATAAATCAATGTTATGCACTTTCCCACTTCCATAAATATTTTTAAACTCAATAACGGTGTAAACCTCCCGGCAGTTGGGCTGGGGGTATATCAAATGCCCGCAAATCAGCAAACTCAGAAGATTATAGACAATGCATTGCGCCACGGATACAGGCACATAGATACTGCCACCATCTATCACAATGAGGAAACTGTGGGCAGTGCCATCCGTTCAAGCCTTATACCCCGGGAACAGATTTTTGTAACAACCAAACTATGGAATTCCGATCATGGGTATGATCATGCCATTAGGGCTTTCAACAAAAGCCTTGAACGTTTGGGATTTGATTATATAGATTTATACCTTATCCACTGGCCGGTTACAGGCAAACGCAAAGAAACCTGGAAAGCGCTGGAAACCCTGTATAAAGAGGGAAAATGCAAAGCCATTGGGGTAAGTAATTATATGCACCACCATCTGGAGGAGCTACTTGGATTTGCGGAGGTGATTCCGGCAGTCAATCAGATTGAGCTTCACCCCTATATCTTCAACTCAAGGATTGAAACCATTGATTTATGCCGTGCTTCAGGCATTCTTCCGGTAGCTTACAGTCCACTGACCAAAGGCATAAAACTCCGGGAGCCTTTGTTGATGAAAATTGCAGCGAAATATGAGAAGACACCGGCTCAACTGCTTATCCGCTGGGCTTTGCAACAAGGCTTTTCAGCCATTCCAAAATCAAAAACCATTGCAAGGGTCATCGAAAACATGAAAGTCTTCGATTTTAAAATCAGTGAAACCGATATGGAAGTGCTAAATAATATGGAAGAGAACCTGGTTACCGGCTGGGATCCGTCGGATGCCCTGTAATCTCTGATTCCATTTATTTTCGGGAACTAGATGAATTCTTCCGTCAATTCAATATCTTTGAACTTTAATATCCTGATTTATGAACCGCAACCATAATTTTGCCTCTTCGCAAATAAGTAAAAGTATTGCAGAGATTACCCAATTGCCTTCTCAGGCCTTCGCCGATGAAAAAGAAGCCCTGCGCTTTGCCCTTAGCATTCTCGATCTTACCACGCTTGAAGGTTCTGACACCACCGCAAAAGTTGAAGCCCTTTGCCGAAAAGCATCGGGCTATGACGCAATGGGTTTGCCCAATGTGGCCGCTGTTTGCGTTTATCCGGTTTTTGCCCGACAGGTCAAAGGGCTGCTTTCGGGCACGGGCATACAAACCGCCTGTGTTGCCGGAGCTTTCCCTTCGGGACAATCGCCTTTGCATGTTAAAATTGCCGAGGTAAAATATGCCGTTGACGAAGGTGCTGATGAGATTGATATGGTTATTTCGCGGGGCAAATTCCTGGAGAACAATTATATCGAGGTTTTTGAAGAGATAAACGATATTAAGGATGCCTGTGGCAAGGTGCATCTGAAAGTAATTCTTGAAACCGGAGAACTGGCTGATCCGCAAAAGATTTACGATGCATCCATCCTGGCCATGAAAGCCGGTGGTGATTTCATAAAGACATCCACCGGGAAAATAAGTCCGGCAGCCACACCTGAAGCGGCTTACGTTATGTTAACGGCTATAAAGGACTATCATGAATCCACCGGTAAATTCATCGGTTTTAAACCTGCCGGTGGCGTTTCAACACCTGAACAGGCCATGGCTTACCTCAAATTGGTCGAGCATATTTTAGGTGCGGAGTGGCTGAATCCCTCACTTTTCAGGATTGGGGCTAGCCGGTTGGCTGATGGATTGGCGGAATTAATTGAGATAAGGAGATAGGGAGAATGGGGGACAAGGGGAAAGGGAAGGGTATTTCTAATTTCCAATTTCTAAAGACTAAATAATAGACGAGCGGTTATTGGTTTTTTCTAAGACTCCTTTCGGTGGTCGAGCGTTGGTTGGTGAGCTCTTTGTCGAACCAAGTCGGGACCATCCGAATTTAAGGGTGCTTGACATAAGGCGGTTTAAGTATTGCTAACTACTAAAAAAAAACAGGGAATTCCAATCGTCTAAAAATATAGCAACTCAACAACTCAAAAACAACAGAAATATGACCAAAGAAAAACCACCCGTTGAAGTATTTGCCGGAACATCCTGGCAGGTTGCTTTAGTGCAAAGTCTGCTGAAGGATGCAGAGATTGGTTCATTCACAAAGGATACGGTTATGGGGACGATGCTCCCATGGTTTGTAGAAGGTGGTGGCGCTGGCGCAATCAAGGTCTTTGTGAGCCAGGAAAATGAAGATGAAGCCATTGCCGTTGTTAAAGAATATTTGAAGAATACTGGTTAAATAGGAAACGAGGGACGAATTTGGACAAGAGGACAAGGAGAATGGAGGACAAGGGGAAGAGCAAAGAACCACATTTTAATCGGTGGTCGAGCGGAGTCGAGACCATCCGATTTTAGAACAAAATCCCTGATATCAAATCCTAAAAGTACTTTGAGTCTCCGCGTCATTGCGTGCTTTTTTAATCCGCAATCTGAAATCAAAAATCTGAAATCGAAAATGGATATAAAACTTGCAGTACTTATTGATGGTGACAACATCCCATCAGCCTACATTAAAGAAATGATGGAAGAGATCGCCAAATACGGGAATCCAACCATCAAACGTATTTATGGCGACTGGACCAGGCCCGGTTTGGCTAAATGGAAAAACCTGCTACTCGAAAATGCGATCACACCCATTCAGCAGTATGGTTATACCACCGGGAAAAACGCCACCGACTCTGCTATGATCATTGATGCGATGGACATACTGTATTCCGAAAGGGTAGATGGCTTTTGCTTAGTTTCCAGCGACAGCGACTTTACCCGCCTTGCTACCCGTCTGCGCGAAGCAGGAATGAAGGTGTATGGTATCGGCGAGAAGAAAACGCCCAACCCCTTTATTGTTGCCTGTGATAAGTTTATCTATATCGAAATTTTGAAAAGCCATCCCGAGGAGAACGATACGGAAACCAGTGAACAGAAGTCCCCGGGTAAACAAAGCGTGGATAAAATTACGCCTCAGGTCATCAAACTTATTGCTTCCACCATCAGCGATCTGGCCGATGACGATGGCTGGGCATTCCTGGGCGATGTGGGTAACCTCATCCAGAAAAAGCAACCCAACTTTGACTCCCGGAATTATGGTTTCCCGAAATTAACCCCGCTCATTAACTCCATCAAGGATTTTGAGATTGACCAGCGCGAAAGCCCCAAAGGACGCTTCAAACTGATTTATGTGAAAATCAGAGAAAAACAGAAAGGGAAGGCGAAAAGGTAAGACAAGGTGACAAGGAGACAAGGTGACAAGGAGACGGGGAGACAAGGGGAGGTATAACGTTGATATTCAGTGGTTAAGCGGGTTTAATTTCTTAAGGGCGCTTCAAACTGACCGGAAGCTCATTAAAAACTTATAATTGAACGCTTTGCGGTAGTAAGAAAAGATCCCGAATGACTTTTGGATCGGGAGAAGCTAAAAAAACGCTCAAAGCCTGATGAAAAATTACACGGTGAAAACGAAAAACAATCAGTCGCCAACTTTTATAAAATGAGTTATAGCGCTTATCCAGCAACTGATTTCATGAGGAATAAACGGCTCCCCCGTCTGATTCTTTTGTTATCCATTATAGCCTTGATAGCTGTTCTTACGTCCTGTTCCGGGCTTATTTTTGGGATGTATGGTATGAAAAAGCCAAAACCGGTGGATGAAGTAACCATAGCCCGCTTTGCAGGCAAATACAATATTCCGCCCGAAGATTCTTATTTGATGGATACAAGCTTTGTTTCCTGGTTGTTTGAGCAGGATACTTCATTGCATAAGTGGGGAATAAAAGACCATTACCAGCCCTTACAAGCTTTGTATTATAATCAAATGGGTGAATTGGTTTCTTTTCAGGTAAACTGCTATGCCGGAGGGTTTCCCAACCTGCAATGGGAGCGCGATTCTATATTCAATACTTTCCCACCACTCGGACAGGCCAAAGTTGACAGCCTTCTACCGCTTGGAAAACTATTGACTTTCATCCGACCTGTAGGCAATTCAAAACCTGTTGATACAGAGGATTTGGATTATTTTATCGTGGTACAATGGAACCGATTTATGGGGCGGCAAAGCAAGCGACTTATACGTCTAGTTCAGCATAACAGCTTATTGGCCAAAGAAGTGAATTTCAAAATCATTTATGTTAATACCGACAATAATTTTGCCTTTGCGGAAATAGGGAAATAGCGTTTCTGATCATACAGGGCTAATTATTATTCTCCAATAATCTTATTTAACATTGTGTGTCATTGCGTCTCTGCGCCTTTGCGTGGGTTTTGCCGAAGTTAGAAAGTCTGCCAGCCTCCGTCAAAAAACCTTACTTTTGCAGAAACATTTCTATGGATTCCTTTGACAATCTGAAACTTTCGTCCCAACTTGCTTCCGCGGTTAAAGAATTGGGCTTCACCAGTCCCACTCCTGTTCAATCGGCGGCATTTCCGGTTATCCTTTCGGGAAGGGATGTGGTGGGGATTGCCCAAACCGGCACCGGCAAAACGTTGGCCTACCTGCTGCCCATTATCCAGGACTTAAAATTCTCAAATCAGGTTAGCCCGCGGGTGCTGATTCTGGTCCCTACCCGCGAACTCGTGCTTCAGGTGGTTAAAATGATTGAAAATGTAACCACCCTCATTAATGTGCGGGCGATGGGCGTGTATGGCGGCACCAGCATTAACACCCAAAAGCAAATGGTAGCGCAGGGTACGGATATTCTGGTAGCCACGCCGGGTCGCCTTTATGATCTGGCGGTAAGCGGTGCACTAAAACTTAAAACAGTCAATAAACTGGTGATTGATGAGGTGGATGTTCTGCTCGATCAGGGCTTTCTCAGGCAACTCACCGATATTTTTGGATTGTTGCCCGAACGCCGCCAAAACACTATGTTTTCGGCCACCATGACACAGGAAGTGGACGCATTGATCACCGAATTTTTCACCTCTCCGGTCCGTATTTCCATCGCGGTAAGCGGTGTTCCTCTCGACAACATCGCCCAGCAATGTTACCCGGTGTCGAATTTCAACACCAAAGTCAACCTATTAATCCATTTGCTTGAAGATAAGGAAGAATTTGCCAAGGTGCTGGTCTTTGTCTCCGGGAAAAGCAGGGCCGACCGGTTGTATGAGCTGTTGCAGCCAGTGTTTGACAACGAAACAGGCATCATCCATTCCAATAAATCTCAAAACTTCAGGATAAAGTCTGTAACACAGTTTGATGAGGGCAAATTCCGCATCATCGTTTCCACCGACATCATGGCGCGTGGCCTGGATTTTGAGAAAATTACCCATGTCATCAATTTCGATGTACCTGAGTATCCCGAAAATTATTTGCACCGCATTGGGCGCACGGGTCGGGCTGAAGAAGAAGGCAAAACCATACTCTTTTATACCAAAAAGGAAGAAGCAGCCAAACTGGCCATTGAAGCCTTGATGAAGTATAAAATTCCGAAAAAAAGGTTTCCCAAAGAGGTAGAAGTATCAACGGAACTGATTGCCGAAGAGCGCCCGCGAATGGCGGAAATAAAGTTTTCGCACAAAAAACCGGACGATGAAGGCGCCGGTCCGGCTTTCCACGAGAAGAAGGAGAAAAATCAAAAAGTCAACCTGGGCGGCTCCTACAAACGTACCATAGTAGCCAAATATAAAAAGCCGAAAACCCGGGGCGATAAAAACTACAATAAGAGAAGGAAGAAGTAATCGTTTAATTGTTTGATTGAAACAGGCGATTTAGCAATATGAATGGGAAGTGCATATAATTACTAATTAACAAGGGGTTGCAACCCCTTGTTTCGGGTGAAGCACAAAAAACACAACATCATTTTGACCATTGCCTTGTCTTAATTCTTAATACGAAAAAGTGATGAAGAAAATAGTTGTAATACTCTGTTTGGGTTTGCTTGTTTCATTTACAATTTTTGGGCAAAATTTAACTCCCTTCCCCAAGAGGTTGCAAACCACCACCGGATCTTTCACCTTTAAAACCCAAATGCCTGTTTCTGTGGTGAATACCAGCGATTTCAATCGTGAACTTGTAAATCAAATACTTGAAGATACAGGCATTGAAGCACAAAATGTAGATAAAAAAACTAGAAAACAGGCAGGATTTCTCATCGAAAAATGTGTTTCAGCGGCTGATCTGAAACTTAAACTAAGAACCAATAACCTTGATGATACTTTTAACCCGGAAGCTGAGGGTTATGTATTAAATATTTCCGGGAACGGCGTTCATCTTTTTGCCCTTAAGGATGCCGGAATATTTTATGGGATTCAAACGCTGAAACAGTTGCTGCAAAACTATGGTAGTGAGCGTATTATTCCCGCCATGACGATTTATGACAAACCCGATTTTGCTGTTCGCGCCTGGCAGGACGACATCAGCCGGGGACCCATCCCAACCATGGAAATGCTGAAACAGGAAATCAAAACCATGGCTTCCTTCAAGCTCAACTACTTTACCTTATACACCGAACAGGTTTTTAAACTGGAAAGCCATCCCACCATTGCCCCCGAAGAGGGTATTACCAAAGAACAGATCAGCGAGTTGAGCGCATTTGCCAAAGATTATCAGGTTACCCTGATTGGTAATTACCAGTCGTTTGGGCACATGGAAAAAAGCCTGAACCGGCCCGGATACAAGCATTTACTTGAAAGTGGCCACATCATCAGCCCGGTCATGGACGAATCCTATCAATTTTTGGACGATGTTTATAAGGAAGTGGTGCCGGCCTACAGTGGCGAGTATTTCAACATTAATTGCGATGAAACTTTCGGACTGGGCGAGGGTAAATCAAAGGCGCTGTTTGATTCCATAGGAATTGCGGGGATTTACGCCCTGCACATCAACAGATTGAATGACCTTCTAAAAAAATACGGAAAGAAAATTCTGATGTGGGGTGATATAGCGGCTTCACATCCCGACATTGTTTCTGCTTTACCCAAAGATATTACTGTCATCGTTTGGGGATATCATGCCGCCGAGAATTTTGACTACGCCATACTTCCCATTTCCGATCAGGGACTGAACTTTTGGGTGGCACCAGGCGTAAACTGCTGGTCAAATGTATATCCCGATATGAAAAGTGCAGAAATAAATATTTACAATTTCATCAGGGATGCTTACAAACTGAATGCAACCGGAGTGCTAAATACCAGTTGGGACGACGATGGACTGAACTTTTTTAACGATACCTGGCATGGTTTTGCCTGGGGTGCCGAAAACAGTTGGAATGCACCTCCCGACCTGGAAACAACAGCCTCAGACAAAGAGCTGGCCTTTCGCTACGCAAGGTTTAACCGTGCTTTTGATGCACAATTTTACGGATTGAATGTCACTGATGAAAGCATCACCTCAATAATGTGGCAATTAGCTACTCTCCATCAGTCAGGCATAAGGGATGCATTGAAAAACAGCCGCTTTTTTGAACCGATCTTCCCCATTCATGCCGACTATATTCAAAAGGGGAAAAAGGAAGAGAATGCCCTGGCATTAAGCAGGCTGGATTCTTTGGCCAGTCGTCTGGAAGTAATGATGCCCTTGGTAAAAGACAACAAATCTACCCTCGATTATTTACTTTACGGGATAAGCCGGGCACAATTTACCCTGAAAAAGAACCTCTTCCGGATATCCGTGAACGATTATTTAAACGAACCCTCAAATGAATCTGAAAGTAAAATAAAGGGTACTAAATCTGAACTTATTGAGGAGTTGGGTTTATTGAAAAAAGAATATATCCGTTTGTGGAATAATGAAAACAGAGCTTACTGGCTGGATGTGAATGAAAAACAATTCGATAAGATTATCGAAAGCCTACAATTGTTGGATGGTTATATTCTTTTTGAACCGCTGAACCAGGTGGATGAACAGGGGAGACAAGTGCGCATGCGTTCCGTTTTCAATGATTATCCCATTCATTATGCCATAAATGCAGATACAGTTACGATGGCTTCGCCCGAGTATATCGAGCCTATTTATGTTGATGAAGATGCCACCATAATGGCGCGCTCCATCGATAAAAATATCGAATTCCCGATTCAGTGGATTTCCTTGATTTACCACAAAGGTATCGGCAGGCTGCTTAAACTGACCTCTCCTTACAGCGATTATCATCCCGCCTATGACGGTGGTGGCGAATATGCTTTGCTCGATGGACAACTGGGAAAACCCGAAGACCTGAAAAGTGGATTGTGGCAGGGCTTTGGCGGAAGCGATATTGAAATTGAGATTGACCTGGGGAAGAAGGAACCCTTACAATCTTTCTCTATGGGCTTTTTCCAGCATACCGATATTTGGGTAATCTTTCCGAAACAGGTTGAAATCTATATCAAGGATAAAGCGGATCAGGAATATAAGCTATTTACCACCATCAAAGGTAAGGTTCCACCCGAAGCAAAAGGAAGTTTGAAGGAAAACTATACGGCTTCGCTGAATGGCATACAGCCGCGCTATATGAAGGTAATTGCACGCTATTACGGCAAACTGCCCGAGTGGCACCCGGCAGGTTCCGGTTATGATTCCATGATATTTTCGGATGAAATTATATTGAGATAATAACAGCGATAAATCTCTTTATTTTCCGGGACAGTTATGTTTAATTCTATATTTGTTTTTTAAACCCATTAAAACACCGCATTATGAAAAGACTACTACTTCTATTGTCCGCGATTTTCTTGTTGTTGGGATCAATTTCGGCACAAAGAAATATTGAGTTTTACACCTTTATAGAATCCGTTGGAGATTTTACTTCTATTGCTGTTACTGGCAATGAGTTAATTCCAAATGATTGGGACGATGGTACAACTCCGGTAACCAGCATTGGATTCGATTTCGAATATGCCGGAACTGCTTATACCCAATTCAGTGTTAATACTAACGGAACCGTAAGATTAGGTGAAGTTACTACGACTTCATCGTCAAACAATCTGGCTTCAACTTCATTTGTGAATCTGGTTGCTCCCCTTTGGGATGATCTGATTTTTAGGGATGCTACACCTGTAAAGGGAATTTTTTATCAGTTAACCGGCAATTTAGGTTCTCAGGTACTAACCGTTGAATTTAAAAATGTTGGGCGATACATGAATCCCGGTGAAGGAACCAGTATAGGAACAGTTAGTTTTCAGGTGCAACTGTTTGAAGCCGACAACGCTGTTGCCATTGTATATGGCGATATGAGTGGTGCCTCCGATTGGAGCGTTAACTTTACCGGATCAATTGGAATGAATGCTTTAGTGGAAGCAACCACTCAGTTTATAAGTGTAACCCCCGATGCAACTAATGGAGCCACAGTTTCGACAACCGAATCGAACAATACGATTACAAAAGAGCAAATTATAGCGATTGTATTGGGAAAAACCTACAAATTTACTCCGCCTGTTATAGCAACGGATATTGATATTGAGCTGTTTTCGATTAATTCACCCAATAGTAATTTTCTTACGGACGATGAGCGTGTTATAGTAACTTTTAAAAATCTGGGAATAGCCATAGTGCAGGGATTAACGTTGAAATACGAGGTTAAGGAAGTTAATACCGGATTACCCGTAGGCACGATCGTATCGGAGGATTTTTCAAGCTATCCCATTGAAGCTCAAAGCTCCATTGATTTTAGTTTTGATCAAACCGTTGATTTATCTGATAATAAGGAATATGAAATTACGGTAACCCTGGAAATTGAGGGCGACATAAATGTGGATAACAATCAACTGGTAAAACTTGTGAAAGGCGTGATTTTAGGAGAAGAGTTGTTTAGTCAATCACAAATTATAACTCAAACAGGTGTTGGAGCTAATGGAGCTGATGTAAGCGAGGTTCAGACAACGTTGGGATTTACCGACTTTGGTATTAATGGTGACTGGGAAGTTGGATTTACCAATGCCGATAACTTTACGGTTCCTGAAGGAGAAACATGGTCTGTTAATGGGTTTACTGTTTACAGTTGGCAAACAGGTTCTACACTCCAATCAACCATGGAATATCTCGATTTTAAGGTTTGGGATAAATCGCCTGACCAGGGAGATGCACAACTTTTATATGATTTTTCGGATCAAAACATGTTGAGTGGCTCTCGTTGGACGGGCATTTACCGTGTTGCCGATAATAGTTTAACCAACGACGAACGTCCTGTTATGTATAGTGCTTCAGTACTTTCGGAACAGCAAACCATGGTTTTTAATGCTGGGACCTATTGGATAGGCTGGTCAGGATTGGGGACCATGAGCAGTCAGGGAACATACGTTCCTCCCATTACCCTTGCCGGAGAAACAACTACCGGAGATGCAATGCATTTAGGATTTGGAGGCTGGGTGCCCTGGACCGACGATGGAACTGGAACAGTTCAAGGAATGCCATTTGGTTTGCACGGCAAAATAATTACTTCCATTGATAATCTAAGTTTAAATATGGATATATATCCAACCCCGGTTTCTGATATCCTAACTATAGACATTGACAAATCAGGTACAATCACTATCTATGATGTGACTGGAGTTAAAATGATTGAACAACAGCTTGTTGGTGTTGAGAAAGTCGATGTCTCCCATCTGAAATCCGGGTTATATATCGTGAAAATTACCTCTGGGAACAGTGAGATTACACGTAAAATTATTAAAAACTAAATTTTGCACATGGCTATAATGTCACACGGGATTCGTTTCCGTGTGACATTAACTAAAACAAGTTAGTATCTACATTCTGGATTGTCGCTTGTTATTTCTGCTGTTGTATCAGTTTTGCAACCACATCATTCCCAAAACCATCAATATCCCGTAAAGTAAAAGCAATCCATCAATATAGAATACATAAAAATGGCGGTGTGAACTGCATTTTTCGCAAATTAAGAGACCGGAGAAAAGTGCGAAAATTGCTGTGGCAGGGATTATGGGATAAAAATAATGCATTACAAAGGCCTGTACCACAACAGTGACCCAAAATAAAAAAGCGGCAGCACCCGAAATCCCCAGACTTGCCCTTATGCCTAAGACGATGGGCAACGTTTTCATGCCCAAATGCTTGTCGTCATTCAGATCCCTGATATCGAAAGGGATAGTTACAGCCAGGAGCAGAAAAAACCGTTCTATAAAAATCAGCCATGTTTGCAGGGGTTTATTTACCTCCGCAATTTCTGCCAAAGGAAGCCAAACCGTGAGCGCCGACCAGGTGGCAGCAACCAAAAATACCTTGATGTAGGGGATTTTTCGCAGTGGCAAAGACCAGATTGGGAGCCGCAAAGGAACAGAATAAAGGAAGGTAATTGCCGCCAAAGGGAAAAGTACCAATATTGCTGTTTTCTGAATGAAAAAGATTGAAACAGCCAGTAAAGAAAGCGCAAACAGGAGCAAAATATAACGAAACCGCCTGCCTTTCAGATGCAATTTCCCGTTCTGTGGCATTTTCAATACACGGTGCAGGTTGTAGGAAACCAATGTGCCTGAAAACAAAAGAAGGTAAACAGGATCCGAAGATATCGGCACTTCCAACTGGGCTAGTGTAGCCATTCCCAGCGCCACCGCTGCAAGCGAGATAAGTATAAACCCATCAAGAAAAAGACGTTCCGACAGCCTCAAAAAGTTATTCATTCTTTCTTAACAATTCATCTTCAGTTTTTACTTTAGTCACCATCAGATATTAAAAGCAGAAACAACCAATTTGTGTCATCCAAAACCTTCCTTCTCCGAACAAATATTGCTACCGGATGGTTTATTTGTATGGTAATGAGGCTTTTTGATTCACCTTTAGTTTTTATTTAAGACTGCTAATCATTTGAATATCTGAAAGTAACATATGCATTAACTTGCATCTGAAAACAAAAAGTACTACTTTTACCACCTCAATTTTTCAATCGTTGATGAAACCATAACCTATGAAATCTCTTTTTACTTCCCTGATTATCTTTTTATTCTTTATTTCAGCCAAGGCCCAGGTGGGTGTTGAAATTGCACCCGATTTTTCGGTGAAGGATGTTCAAAGTAACACCCATCATTTGTATGAATATTTGGATGCGGGGAAATATGTAGTCATTGATTTTTTCACCACCAATTGCGGACCATGCCAGACGTATGCTTCTGAAATCAGCGCTTCTTACGAATATTTCGGCTGCAATTATAGCAATGTGATCTATCTTGGCATCAACTGGGGTAGTGATAATCAGTCTGTTATAGCGTTTGATGAGCTATGGGGTGCTATTTATCCCTGCGTTAGCGGTTTGCATGGTGGAGGTAATGGGGTGGTTGACAATTTTGAAGTACTTTCATATCCCACGGTAATTATTATCGCCCCTGACCGAACCATACTGACCAACTACATTTGGCCTCCCGATGAGCTCACAATCAATGCTGAGGTGCTGGCAGCCGGAGGTATTCCATTGACCTGCACGGTTGATGCAGCGCAAATTCCCGCCCCTGGAGATCAAATGCTTACCGCTACAAATCTTTCAAGCGGTGTGATCGGCATCACCTGTCATGAGCAGATACAAGCCGGCATGGAACTAACTGTTTATTCGACAGACGGCCGCTTGGTTTACAATAAACCACTTGAAAGCAATGTTACCAATATTCCCCTGAAACGAGGTATTTATTTTGCGACATTGGTTAAAAATGGGGCAAGGATTTCAACGGTGAGATTTATAGTTGGTTAGTTGTTAGTCGGTTAGTCGTTAGTCGGTTAGTCGTTAGTCGGTTAGTCGGTTAGTCGTTAGTCAGTTAGTCAGTTAGTCAGTTAGTCAGTTAGTCGTTAGTCGGTTAGTCGTTGGTCGGTTAGTCGTTAGTCAATTAGTCAGACAGTCTTTAGCTTTTAGTCTTTGGTCTTTGGTCTCCCGAATCGCTGCGCTTTCGGGATTTCGCTGCGCTCAATTTGGTTTTTGGTACCCGGTTGAAAGTTTGTTCTGTCTTTTAGTTTCTCCTTTTCCCGGTCCCTCAGTCTCTCAGTCGCCCTCTCGCCCCATCGCTTCGTTCGCTTAAGTCGCTTTGTCCCTCAGTCTCTTAGTCACAAAAGTCGCCCCCTCGCTGAAGTCGCCCGCTCGCCCGCTCGCCCCCTCGCTGAAGTCGCCACTTGCCCCCATCTGAACATCCCCTCCCTTCCAATGTTTATGAATCATAGTTTTTGCTATCTTTATCCATAGTTTTCAACGACATTTCACCAAAAACCATACATCTTGTACCGCATCGAATCAAAAATTGACACCGGGTCGGCTGAGTTTAAGTCGAACTACAAGGCCTATCAGCAATTGATCGGGCAGTTCAGGCAGCGCCTTAACGATGCCATTCACGGGGGATCGCCTTCATCGGTAAAGAAACACAAAGACCGGGGTAAATTGCTGGCCCGCGAACGCATTGACCTGCTGGTTGATGCCAACACACCCTTTCTGGAACTCTCTGCCATGGCTGCGTACGGCATCCACAACAATGATTTTCCTTCGGCTGGCATTGTAACGGGTATAGGGGTGATTCATGGTCATGAAGCCATGATTATTGCCAACGATGCCACGGTGAAGGGCGGCACCTATATGCAGGAAACCATCAAAAAGCACGTGCGCGCCCAGGAAATTGCCATGGAAAACCACCTGCCCTGCGTTTATATGGTGGATTCTGGTGGCGCTTTTCTTCCTGATCAGGCGAATGTTTTCCCGGATAAACACGACTTTGGCCGCTTTTTCTACAATCAGGCACGCATGTCTTCCATAGGCATTCCACAGATTGCCATTGTGATGGGAAGTTGCACGGCTGGAGGAGCCTATGTTCCTGCAATGAGCGATGAAACCATCATTGTACGCAACCAGGGAACAATCTTTATAGGTGGGCCGCCTCTGGTTAAAGCTGCAACGGGCGAAGAAGTTACGGCCGAAGAACTGGGTGGTGCCGAGGTACATACTTCCATTTCGGGTGTGGCTGATCATTTGGCCGAAAACGATCCCCACGCCATCCGCATCTGCCGCGACATTTTCCGCACCCTGAAGCCAGCAGACCGACAGCCACTTGACCTTCAGCCTATTGTAGAACCTTTTTACAATCCGGATGAGTTGTACGGCATTGCTCCGGTTGACCTCCGCAAACCGGTGGATTCCAAAGAAATTATTGCCCGAATTGTGGATGGCAGTCGCTTTCATGAGTTCAAAGCCCGCTATGCCCCGACAATAACCACCGGATTTGCCCATATTATGGGATTTCCGGTTGGCATTTTAGCTAACAATGGCGTACTTTTCGGAGAAACCGCATTGAAAGGGGCGCACTTTATCGAATTGTGTACTTCACGTAAAGTGCCCATACTGTTCTTGCAAAACATAACTGGTTTTATCGTTGGCAAGGAGTATGAGCGTCGGGGTATTGCCCGGGATGGCGCCAAACTGGTTCATGCTGTGGCCAATGCAAACGTCCCGAAATTTACAGTGGTTTTTGGCGGTTCCTTCGGAGCAGGAAATTATGCCATGGCTGGCCGGGCTTATGAACCACGCTTCCTGTTCATGTGGCCCAACTCCAAAATCTCGGTAATGGGTGGTGAACAGGCTGCGGGCGTACTCATCACTGTAAAGGAAGAACAGCTCCAGGCAAAAGGCAAAGATTTTCCCGAAGCCGAACGTGAAGCACTGCGCCAGTCCATCCTGAAAAAGTACGAGGAAGAAGGCTCGGCCTACTACAGCACCGCCCGCCTTTGGGACGATGGTATTATTGACCCGGTGGACACCCGGAAGATATTAGCCATGGGCATTTCGGCTTCCATGAATAAGCACTGGGAAGAGACGAAGTATGGGGTGTTTAGGATGTAGGTAGGAGGTAAGAGGTAGGAAGTAAGAGGTAGGAAGTAAGAGGTAAGAGGTAGGAAGTAATTTCGTGGAAAATGCGTTTTTGAGAATGATGACATCTAATTAAATAATATCAAAAATAGTTTTTATGGAAAGTGGTTTTACACCAATCAGATCCTTTCTTGACCTTGAAGTTTACCGATTGGCCTACAAACTGGCAATGGACATTTTTTGGATAACTACTAAATTTCCGCCAGAGGAAAAATATTCATTGATGAGTCAGATAAGGCGTTCTTCAAGATCAATTTCTGCAAATATTGCAGAAGGTTGGGGGAAAAGGAAATACCCGCTTTATTTCAAAAAACAACTGGTTGATGCCAATGGTTCTCTTGAGGAAACAAAGCATTGGTTAATGCTAGCCCGTGACTGCAAGTACATAACCTCTGAGCAATTTGAACAACTTTTCCCCGAATGTGAAACCCTGGGAGGTAAATTATGGAGACTGGAAGAAAAATGGAAATAGTTTAAACACCTGCAATAGCCGTAATTTTCATGCATCTTACCTCTTACTTCATTTTCTCTTAATTCCCTTATCAAATAATAAAATCATGAGCACAATCTACACAACCTTAGAAATAGAAATCACCAACCAAACAGCCACCATTTGGCTCAACCGGCCCGAGATCCACAACGCCTTTAATGAGGTTATGATTAGTGAACTGATTAAAGCATTTAATGAAGTCTCGGACTTAGAAGATGTTCGTGTAGTGGTGCTGCGAGGCCGTGGAAAATCATTCTGTGCAGGCGCTGACCTCAACTGGATGCGTGGTGTGGCTCAATACAGCTATGAGCAGAATTATCAGGAAAGCCTGCAATTGTCCGATTGCTTTTTCACAATTTACAACTGCCCGAAACCCACCATTGCGGTGGTTCACGGTGCCGCCATAGGTGGAGCCAATGGGTTGCTTTCAGCCTGCGATATGGCCATTTGCGATGATGAAACGGTGTTTTCCCTTTCAGAAGTCAAAATCGGTATTGTGCCTGCTTGTATTTCACCTTACGTGATAAAGCGAGTAGGTGAATATGGCGCCAAAGAGCTGATGTTGACCGGAAAACGCATCAAAGGAAAGGAAGCAGAGCATTTCAGGCTGGTGAATAAATCGCTGTCTGACATTGAACTGGAAGCTTACCTGGATGAACTGATTGCTTTGTTAAAAAGCAGTGGCCCTAAGGCCATGACTCAATGCAAAACGCTGATAGATCAGGTATCCAACAAAATAACCCTGACCGAAGCCCTGAGCTACACCGCCCAAATGATTGCCGAAATCCGCGCCTCGGAAGAAGGTCAGGAGGGGATGGCGGCGTTCCTTGAGAAGCGTAAAGCGAAATGGAATTGCTAATTGCGGATTTCGGATTGCGGATTGCGGATTGCGGATTGCAGATTGCAGATTGCAGATTGCGGATTGCAGATTGTGGATTTGACATAGATTTGAGAAAGTATTACTTCGATGTTTAGTTTAAAAATTGCAAAAATGTGTGATTATGGATAAATTTGAAATGCAACGGAGGATGATGAAACTCACCCTTGACATCATTAAACTGACCAAAAAATTTCCTCTAAGTCAGGAAGGTAAAGTTATTTCTAATCAGATTATCCGATGTTCTTCTTCTACTGCAGCCAATTACAGGGCTGCCTGCAGGGCCAAGTCCACCCGGGATTTCATTGCTAAGATGGGAATTGTTGAAGAGGAAAGCGACGAAACTGTATTCTGGCTCGAATTGATTATTGCTTCAGCTTTAGTGAACGAGGAACTTGTAGGTCCGATCTTAAAAGAAGCGAATGAAATTGTTGCTATGACGGTTCGTTCTCTGATAACTGCAAAAGAAAATCTCAAAAAGCTGAATCAAACCCCTAATAAACCTGAAACCGATTGAGAACAATTAATCTGAAAATGTTTTCTTCGAATTTGATAACAATCTAAGAAAGGTAAACTAAAATTTGTAATAGCCCCGAATCTTGATACGACTTAAAATCTGCAATCTGAAATCCGAAATCCGAAATCTATGAAAATCCTTGTAGCCAACCGTGGCGAAATCGCTCTCCGCATTCAACGCACAGCCCGACGAATGGGCATTCAAACCGTGGCGGTTTATTCAAAATACGATAGCGAAGCGCAGCATGTGCTTCAGGCCGATGAGTCGGTGTTGTTGCCCGGAGAAAGTCTGGCGGAAACCTACCTGAACATTGACGCCATTATAGCGGCAGCAAAGAAAACCGGCGCAACTGCCATTCATCCCGGCTATGGCTTTTTGTCGGAAAATCCACTGTTTTCGGAGGCGTGTGAACGCGAAGGCATTGTGTTTGTCGGGCCTTCGGCCGATTCGGTGCGGGCGATGGGTAATAAGATTGCTGCCCGCGAAGTAGCGGTAAAACTGGGAGTTCCGCTCACTTCCGGGGTAACCGGATCGCCGGAAGAACTTCTGAAAAATCACCATGCCGTTGGCTTTCCCATGCTGATAAAAGCGGCTGCCGGCGGTGGTGGGAAGGGGATGCGGATTGTCCGTTCGGAACCCGAATTGGCGGCAGCCCTGGAAACCACTTCGCGTGAAGCGCTAAACTATTTTGGCGATGGCACCATTTACATCGAGAAATTTATCGAAGGACCGCGCCACATCGAGGTGCAGGTTTTGGGCGATAAGCATGGAAATATGGTCCACCTGTTCGAGCGGGAATGTTCGGCTCAGCGCAGGCATCAGAAGGTTGTGGAGGAAGCCCCATCACCAACCCTTACTCTGGAAGTGAGGCTACAAATGGGTGAATCTGCCGTAAAACTGGCTTCATCAATAGGTTATTACAGTGCCGGAACCATTGAATTTCTGGTGGATAAGGATTTAAACTACTATTTCCTTGAAATGAATACCCGCATTCAGGTGGAACATCCGGTAACGGAAATGACCACTGGTATTGATCTGATTGAAGAGCAAATTCGTATCGCCAGCGGGGAACCGCTGCGGCTGAAACAGCAAGACCTGAAACAAACCGGCCACGCCATTGAATGCCGGATATACGCCGAAGACCCGGCCAATAACTTCATGCCATCCCCGGGATTTATTTCACTTTACCACGAGCCTTCCGGACCACACATTCGGGTGGATAGCATGGAAATTCAAGGGAGCGGACAAATTCATTCCTTCTTTGACCCCATGATTGGCAAGCTGATCACCTGGGGCGAAACCCGAGAAGAGGCCCGGCATCGCATGATCATTGCCCTGGAGAACTTTGCGGTGCAAGGCATCAAAACCAATATTTCTTTCCTAAGCGCAATTCTCCAGCATCCTGACTTTATCGGCAATACCATCACCACCCGGTATATTGATGACCATCTGGAAAAGCTTACTGCTTTTACCGAAGAACTAAAAAAAGGGATTGACCCGGAAGTTCCTCTTATGGCGGGTTTCCTGAAAAGTCTTGGCATCCGGCAGGAAAAGGCAGACAACATCTGGCAAACCATTGGCTACTGGCGGCATCTGAAAGAGCCTTCAGTTAGTCTGAATGGTGAAACGTATAAAATCAGCATAGCTAATCAGGAAGAAAACAGGATTAAGTATGAGCTTTCCGGAAATTCTGGGGAAGCCATGCTTTCTACCCACGGGCTGCAATCGCGCCTTTGCCTGAATGGGGTAAGTCATATCGTATATGTTGGCCAGAATGAGCAGGGAGGTTTTCCGGTAACTTTCAAAGGATTTGAATTTGAGGTGGAACGTCCCGATATGGCAGGTCACGAAAATGTAACCTTCGCAGAAAGCGGCACCCTGAACAATGACGATGGAAACATTGTTTCTCCCATGCCCGGAAAGGTGTTGAAAGTCAATGTATCGGAAGGCGAATCGGTAACCAAAGGCCAGGTGTTGATGGTGGTGGAGGCCATGAAAATGGAGAACAATATTGTGAGTTCCAAAGATGCTGTGGTTGAAAAGCTGCTGGTAAAGGAGGGCGATATGGTGGATGGTAGCCAGAAGTTGATACTTTTAATTAGCCACTAAGACACGAAGGCACTAAGTTCCACAAAATATTAAATCAAAAAATTATTATGAAAACCTATGAACCAATTTCGGCTGAAGAGGAATTAATAGGGAAAGCGATTGTTAATGCTGCTTACAAAGTTCATAAAGAACTTGGGCCAGGGCTTTTGGAGAAGGTATATGAAACTTGTATGACTCATGTGCTGAAACAAGCCGGGTTTATTGTCCGTCGGCAGGTGGATGTTCCTATAACTTTCGAAGGTCTTGTGCTGGAGAATGCCCTCCGTTTGGATTCATTGGTTAATGACCTGGTGATTTGTGAATTAAAAGCAGTTGAAACGGTTAATCCTGTGTGGACAGCTCAAATTATCAGTCATTTAAAACTAAGCAATAAGCGACTTGGTTATTTGATTAATTTTAATGTTCCCTTAATAAAGGATGGCATCAAACGAATTGTAAGATAGCTTGCTTCGTGCTTTAGTGGAAAAATAAATTAGCCACAAAGGCACTAAGGCTCCAGGTAACACTAAGTTTATTTTTAAGTGTTATTTTAAACGTAATAATGTAGAAGCAACTAACAAAATGCTGCGAATGCAGCCTCATTAATAATAAAGATTACAAAAAATCTTTGTGCATCTTTGAGTCTTCGTGCCTTTGTGGCGAAAAAACAATAAAATGGACTACAACTTAACACAAGAACACAACATGATTCGTGAAACCGTCAGAAGTTTTGCTGAACGTGAAATCCGCCCGGTGGCCCGGGAACTGGACGACAAAGCCGAGTTTTCGGCTGAACTGACCCGCAAAATGGGCGAACTGGGCCTTTTCGGTATCTATCTGCCCGAGAAGTATGGTGGACATGGAATGGATTATGTCTCTTATATCATCGCTGTGGAAGAGCTGGCACGCATAGACGGTTCACAGGCGGCTACACTGGCTGCCCACAATTCCCTTGGGATTGGGCCACTGTATTATTTCGGCAACGAGGAGCAGAAGATGAAGTACCTGCCCAGGCTCTGCACGGGTGAAGCCCTCTGGGCCTTTGGCCTCACCGAACCCGATGCCGGTAGCGATTCCCGTGGCTCAAAAACCCGCGCTACGCTCGAAAACGGGGAGTGGGTCATTAACGGTTCCAAGATATTTATTACCAATGGTTCTGCTGATATTTCGATAGGAACCACCGTGCAGGCAGTTACAAGCGAAAACCAGGGTAAAAAAGAGTTTACCACCATTCTTGTGGACAGGGGAACGCCAGGTTATAATCCGCAGACCATGCATGGTAAAATGATGTGGCGCGCCTCCGATACCGCCCAACTTTTCTTCGACGATTGCCGTGTGCCTGAAGAAAATGTGCTGGGGAAGATTGGGGAAGGCTCAAAAATCATGCTTTCAACACTGGATTCGGGACGTTTGTCCATTGCTGCGATGGGCCTGGGTTGCGCTCAAGGCGCTTTTGAACTAGCCCTCAACTATGCCCAGGAACGCAAACAGTTTGGCAAACCTATTGCCAAATTTCAGGCCATCGCTTTTAAGCTCGCCGATATGGCCATGAAAATCGAACTTGCCCGCAATCTGCTCTACAAAGCCTGCTGGCTGAAAGACACTAACCAGCCCTTTGCCAAAGAATCGGCAATGTCCAAACTCTATTGCTCTGAAATCGCCAAAGAAGTGGCCGATGAAGCCGTTCAGATTCACGGAGGCTATGGCCTGATGAAAGATTATGAAATTGAACGTTTCTATCGCGATCAGCGTTTGTTGCAAATAGGAGAAGGGACGTCGGAGATACAAAGGTTGGTGATTTCGAGGTATATTGGATGTTGATTGGGACAAGGGGACACGGGGACGGGGAGACAAGGAGAAAATGTGGAAAAGGAGACCTGGAGACTGGAAG